>ULZS01087103.1_pt1 | contig 25775 bp, 10 predicted proteins | sample 1963301 | NCBI WGS metagenome assembly ULZS01 (sample SAMEA4835895, study PRJEB28245) | human gut metagenome | biome: gut microbiome; material: fecal sample | place: Denmark | collected 2008 | reverse complement strand
GCGGAGCATTAGGACGTCGTTATATGGAAGCTGCCCTGCTGTCCTCTGATGAATTCATGGCAGTGACATTTGGTGGTAACTGGTATGATGGCGGCAATTATATCCATTCCTCTCTTCATGCCAGCCTTCCAGGAGACGCACACGTGGACTGGGCCGGTGATATTCCGGCTGCAATCACAAAGTGCAATCAAGCAATTTTTGACCTAGGTGGAGAGGATGAAAACAATGCCGAACAAGAAGCCTTGATTGCTCCGGCACTTGCCATGCGTGCTTTCTATCATTTTATTTTTATGGATACATTCGGAGCAACTCCCAAATTAGACCATTTGATCGGCGATTCTGAAGCTATCGACCGTTCTCCCCGTTCCGAAATTACAAAATTTATCGAAAGCGACCTGCTTCGTGCTTTGGCTTCCGGCGGTTTAAAAGAAGATGTTGATGCTTCCACTTATGGCAAGCCAACCAAATGGATGGCTGAGGCTCTCCTTGCCAAACTCTATATAAACTGGGCTGTTTATACCTGTGATGATGTAGCTACTTATGATCCAAGCATGACTAATTCCAAATTGAATGATGTCATAAAATATTGCGATGATATCATCGCCTCTGGTCATTTCAACCTCAGTGATGGTTATCGCAAGAAATTCATGCCGGACAACGGCTATCAGATCAAAGATTTCATCTATGCAATGCCATACCAAAATAATGAAACATCAACCAGAGCCAATACTTACGCCCGTTTTCAATTCTGGCCTAAATTCAACAATGACGGCGCGGACGGCAAAGGACTATTCGGTATAACACTATCCAAAAATGCTGGAGGCGTTTTCATCGTCACTCCTGAAGCAGCAGACCGTTTTTGCCTGGAAGGAGATGAACGCAATGACATCATCATGAAAGGTGCGATCAACTATTATGACATCAGCACACATACAATGGGAACAGAACCTTATATATACAACGGACAACAAGTTGTCCTCACCAAGAATATCACCATCTTGAATGACCAAATGGATCTTGGAAATGACTTGAACGCATGGTGCCAGGGATACCGATGCATCAAATGGGCTATTCAAGCAGACGATTATAACCTCTATAACCGGAATCAAAGCAATGATGTACCTATCTTCCGTTATGCAGATATTCTGCTGATGAAAGCAGAAGCTATTCTACGGGGAGCAACAGCTACGAACGGTGATACGCCACAATCCCTGTTCAACCAAATACGCAGCTACTGTAACGCTCCATTATTGGAGCATTCTCCTTCATTGGACGAGTTGCTTGAAGAGCGTGCACGTGAATTTTACGCAGAAACATGGCGTCGCAATGACCTAATCCGTTTTGGAAAGTTCGAAGACGACTGGGGATATAAAAATCAATATCATCCGGAAGCCAAGACCGAGAAATGGCGTAGAATCTTCCCTGTATCTGTCGGCTTGATGAATTCAAACACCAACTGGAAGCAAAATTACGGTTATTGATAAATTAAATAAGTTTTTATAAGGGCTTGTTACGGCAAGCTCTTATAAAAACCTTTAAGGCAAAAAATAATTCATGAAACGTCATCAAATCTTATTACTTCATATCGCGACATCCATCTTGGCATTATTCCCATTTCCTATACATGCCCATAAAATGATGTACCAGGACTCTATCGAAATCGTAGTACACAGAGGAGCGAACCATATAGCGCCGGAAAACACCATTCCATCAGCTCTAGCTGCATTGGAACATGGAGCCGGCTGGATAGAAGTGGACGTGCGCAAAAGTAAAGACAATATACTTTATAATCTGCATGATGAAACTTTAGACCGTACTACCAACGGTAAAGGTCCCATTCAAGATATGCTATCCAAAGATATTGAAAAATTAGACGCCGGCAGTTGGTTCAGTTCTCGATTTATCGGCATTCACGTACCCCGTATAGCCGAAATGCTAGATACCCTACAAGGAAAGGCACACATTTTTTTTGATGTAAAACGAGGAACTCCGATAAAAGATTTGATTACATTAGTACGCCAAAAAGGATATGAAAATAAAAGTTTCTTCTGGTTTGCAGACTCAGAAATGCTGAAAGAATTTATCAAAATCGCTCCGGAAATGAAGATTAAAGTAAATGCCTCCAATATAGCGGCTTTGGAGAAATGGATGAAAATATGCACCCCGGCCTATGTAGAAACAGATATCCTCAATATCACTCATCAATTCAAAGAATTCTGCAAAAGCAATCATATCAAGATAATGGCTGCTATTCAGAATGCGAGTGAAAAAGAATATAAAAAAGCGATTGAAGTCCATCCCGATTTAGTCAATCTGGACCGGCCGGAACTCTTTATAAAAATACTCCATCAGGAGATTAAAAAATAACCCTTTTCCAAGAAGAGCTATGAAAAGTACCCTATCTTACCTGCTGATTATATGCAGCCTGTTTACTGCTTGTATCGGTCATCAGGAAGAATCCCTACTGTTCTACGTAGATACCCGTACGGGCACTGCACCAAGCGCAACCCACACCGCAGAACTTTTCGGCAAAAATACCGAAGAGTACGGGCAAACGCTGCCTGCTGTTCTAGAGCCCAACGGAATGAACTTTTGGACTCCCCAAACACAAGATACAGAAGCAAAATGTAAGGCTCCCTATTATTACAAAGATACGAAAATACAAGGTTTCCGCAATTCACATTGGATTGTCGGAGGTTGTACACAGGATTACGGTTCCATGACCTTGATGCCTGTATCGGGTACACTGAAATATCTTCCCCAAGACAGAGGAAGCCTGTTCTCTCACCAAGAAGAAACAGCAACGCCCGCCTATTACTCTGTCCTTCTCAAAGATTATTCCATCTTTGCAGAAATGACCGGACGTTCCCGTTCAGCCATTTTCCGATTCACTTATAACCAACCGGAAGATGCTTATCTCATAGTCAATCCTAACAGTGATGAAGGGAAAGGATATATTGAAATCGATACCATAAAAAAACAGATACGCGGATACAATCCCGTCCACCGCATCTATCAAGGCTGGGGAGAACCCGCCGGATACAACGGGTACTTTATCATTGAATATCAAAATGAAATAGAAGAATATGGTACATTCCGGCATGACAGTCTCTTCGCCGGACAACGACAGATAGCCGATGGAACAGGTATAGGTGCATATCTCCGGTTCAAAATACACTCAGAAGAACCCATATTAATCAAAGCCGCTTCCTCTTTTACTGACATGGAAGGCGCTCAAAAGAATCTGGACACCGAGATACCTCATTGGGATTTTGACCGCACCCGACAGGAACTGAACTCCATCTGGGAACAAAGGCTTTCACAAGTTACAGTACAGACAAACAACCGAAACGATAAAGAGAAATTTTACGGAGCACTCTACCGTGCCTCATTCCTGCCACGTACATTCAATGATGTAGACGGGCGCTATCCTTCTTTTTCCACAGGACACCCGTTCAGACAATCAGCCAACGGTAGAAATTACTATGAAGATTACAGTATGTGGGATACTTACCGTGCTCTCCATCCTTTAGTCAATATCCTAACCCCAAAGAAAGCCGGAGACATGATGCAATCATTGGTGGACAAATATGAACAAGGCGGCTGGCTGCCTATATTTCCTTGTTGGAACAGTTATACCGCAGCCATGATAGGCGATCATTGCATCTCCGCACTGGGAGATGCCTATATCAAAGGAATCCGTAATTTTGATATCAACAAAGCTTGCGAAGGAATGCTCCGGAACGCATTCAGGACTCCCGCCACCTATGAAGAATATAAAAACGGAATGGGACGGCGTGCTTTGAATTCTTATCTGAAATATGGATACATTCCTTTGGAAGACAGCGTACCGGAAGCCTTTCATACCTGCGAACAAGTGTCACGTACTTTAGAATATGCATACGATGATTTCGTATTGGCCCAAGTCCTGCAAAAGTTGGAAACATCAGATGATTACTTTCCTGATCCACAAAAAACAGGACTTTATGATACATTAATGATACGTGCACGATATTACCGTAACGTAATAAACCCTAGCACCGGATATGCCCAAGGCAGATACGCTGACGGAAGTTTCCTCACCGATGCCGGTAACGCCTTTTCTTTCACCCGCTTCATCACCGAAGGAGCTCCCTGCCATTATACTTGGTATGCCCCCCATGATATATACGGACTTATGGAATGTATGGGCGGAAAAGAAAAATACATTGCCAAACTGGATTCCATGTTCAGCGAACACCGCTACTGGCACGGCAACGAACCTTGTCATCAGATAGCCTACCTCTTCAACTATGCCGGACAACCTTGGAAAACCCAACGGGAGGTACGTCATATTATGGAAACAGAATATCTGAATGCTCCCGGTGGTCTGTCAGGTAATGATGATGCAGGACAGATGTCTGCCTGGTATGTATTTTCTGCTATGGGATTCTATCCGGTATGTCCCGGTACACCTTATTATATAATAGGAAGTCCTTCTTTTCCCCGGATGAGTATCCGCTTGGAAAACGGAAAGACATTCACCATATTAGCCCACAACGCCAACAAAAAAAATATATATATCCAGTCAGCAAAACTAAACGGAAAAGAATATGACAAGAATTACTTTACACACCAAGATATAGTACAGGGAGGAACATTAGAGTTCCAGATGGGCCCGAACCCTAATACAAGCTGGGGAGCATCCGCCCTCAGCCTGCCTCCCGACAACATGAAATAAGTACAAAAAATAAAAAACAATCCATATGAAGAAACAAACTATCATCAGCCTCTTATGCTGCCTCCTGTTGTTTGTGACAGGATGCAGCACTTCCCATCAAGGGAACACGTACGACATCATGACCTATGGAGCCAAAGGAGACGGACAAACAGATGATGCCGCCGCTATACAACGCGCCATCAATGCCTGTTCCGCTGCCGGTGGCGGAACCGTAATCATTCCTGCCGGACACACCTTTCTATGCGGTCCGCTATATTTGAAATCCTATGTGAACCTTCATCTGGAACCCAACTCCCGATTGCTGGCCAACCCCGATGAAAGCATCTATACAGAAAGCGCATTCCGCGAAAACCGTGGCGAAGGAATGATGTGGATCAGTGGAAAAGACTTAAAACAAATATCCATTACCGGTACAGGAGAAATAGACGGAAACGGAATCGCCTTCATGGGCAAAGAGCTGGATGATTCCTACGAGCTGAAGCCCGTCACTGATTTTGACCCACGCCCACATGTGCTTACCCTTATCAATGTGGAGAAAACCGTTATCCGTGACATCACGATCCGGAACAGCGCCTATTGGACAATACACCTGATAGGCTGTTACGATGCCTTGATTGACGGCATCTCTTTATTGAATAATCTAAAAATACGCAACGGCGACGGTATTGATGTGGATCACTCCAAAAAAGTACGTATAGCGAACTGCTTCATTGAATCGGGCGATGACTGCATTTGCCTGAAGAATCGTCGGGAATTTGAAGAATATGGCTCTTGCGAAGATATTGTAGTGACTAATTGTGTCATGACTTCACGTTCATGCGCTATTAAGATAGGCTCGGAAAATATGGACAAGATCGATAATGTATTATTCAATAATTGCATTATCAAAAACAGCAACCGGGGCATCGGCATACAAAACCGGGATGAAGGTACTGTGAGCAATGTCATTTTCTCCAATATATTAGTAGACTGTATGTTCTATTCTGATGTATGGTGGGGTAAAGCGGAACCTATCTATGTCACCTCATACCCTCGTGCCGTAGGCAATCATAAAGATGCAGGCTGGCGTTTCCCCAAAGGTGCAACGAAAGGACACTCGGGAGAAGTCAGCAACATTTTCTTCAATCAGATTAAATGCACTAGTGAAAACGGCATTTTCGTAGGGGGAGACACTCCGGAGAAAGTGCATCATATCTATTTTGATGAAATAGATGTCAAGTTGTTAAAACGTACCGGTTATGAAGGCGGTGTGTATGACAAACGTCCTTGTAACGGAGATGGTTTTGTATATGACAAGACTTATGCTTTCTATCTGGACACCGCTTCGGATATCCGGATTACCGGCTGTAACATTTATTGGGCCTTCCCTCAATTGACACAAGCCGGAGGAGATATCAAAGAGAAGAATACAATACGTGTAAAAATAAACAAGAAATAATTATGACCCACATTCCATTCAAAGTTTCTTTGTTAAGACTGGTCTTCCTGCTGCTGCCCGTGACGGTCGCGGCACAGGAAGCCAGACTTTCTGATTACGTAGATCCCAGAATCGGTTCGGAAGGACTGGGACGGGTATTTATCGGTCCCTCCTGCCCTTATGGTATGGTGAAACCATCGCCCGATTGCACTGTCCATCCCAATAGTGGTTGGCTGCCTATGCCCGAACAAGTCAACGGTTTCTCCCAAGTACACGTCAGCGGGACAGGAGGAGGTCCTAAATATGGCAACATACTTGTCATGCCTTTTGGCAAAGGTATGGATCAGCTCAATCATATAGACTATCGCAAAGATGAAACAATCCGCTTGGGCTATTATGCTACCGAATTCCAGAGAACAGGCATATATACTGAAATAACAACTGCTCCACGCGCCTCATTCTACCGATTCACCTATCCCGAAGATTCCTTAAAATCCCTGTTGGTTGACGCCGGCTTCTTCCTGGGTGAACAACCGACCCCCGATGCCCGCGAAGCACAACAATTTGTAGGTTCGGAAATTCAAATCATATCCGATCACGAAGTAATGGGATATACCCGTATTCGCGGAGGTTGGAATAACGGACGTGCCTACACCGTTTATTTTTATGCAGTAACCGACCATCCCTTTGTACAAACGACCACATGGAAAGGAAACCAGATCAGCAATGAACGATACCAGCCAGACTCCCAACAAAAAACCGGAGCTTTGTTGCGTTTCCCTTCTTCTGCAAATACCATTCAACTGAAAGTCGGAATTTCATTTATCAGTTCTCTCAAAGCCAGAGAGAATGTATGGAACGAAATACCTCATTGGTCATTTGAGGACACCCGGCAAGCCTTATTGGCACAATGGGAAAACTTATTGCAACGCATTGATATAGCCTCAAATACACCCGAAAAATATAAGCGTATGTTTTATACCGGTATCTACCATACCATGTTAATGCCTGTAGACCGTACCGGTGAAAATCCATTATGGAGTGATCCGGAACCTTATTATGATGATTTTTATGCTATCTGGGACACCTACCGCACCTCAACTCCACTTATCACACTGATTGACCCTCAAAGAGAAACAGACATTGTACGTTCACTGATCAATATCTATAAACGGGACGGCTACATGCCTGATGCACGAAGCGGAAATTGTAACGGACGGACACAAGGCGGCTCCAACGCCGAAATTGTTATAGCCGATGCATTTGTAAAAGGACTACCAAACATAGATTACCATCTGGCTTTGGAAGCTATGCTGAAAGATGCGACCATACCGCCCGGAGGTAACGAAGAAGCGGAGGGAAGAGGCGGACTGATTCCTTATCTGGAATTGGGATATATTCCATACGGTATTCCCCGAGCCGGAAACCGCACAATAGAATACTCCTATTGTGATTATGCCATAGCCTTAGTAGCAAAAGGACTAGGCAAGACAGACTTGTACCAGCAATACTTGAAACAATCTTCCAACTGGAAGAACTTGTGGCGGGCCGATTATGAACATGCAGGAGTCAAAGGATTCATACTTCCCCGGGATAAAGAAGGAAACTGGTTAGACAAAATACCTTTCGGAAACTCCCATATCCAGAAACCCACCTTCACATATACCCCCGTTACCTTTGAAGGCCCTTGGTATACTCCTTGGTGGAACATGTTCTTTTATGAAGCCTCCTCCTGGGAATATTCACTCAGCATTCCGCATGACGTACCCGGACTCATTGAACAATGTGGCGGAAAAGAGAAGTTTGACGAACGGCTGGATATTTTCTTTGACAAGGGTTTCTTCAATGTGAATAATGAACCCTCCTTCCTCACTCCCTGCCTATACCACTGGGTAGGGCGTCCGGATAAAAGTGGCGACCGCATCCATGAAATTATCCAGAAGAACTATAATGACGGTTCTGCCGGTCTTCCCGGAAATGATGACTCCGGAGCCATGTCATCGTGGTTGGTATTCCACATGATGGGGTTGTACCCCAATGCCGGACAAGACTATTATTTAATCCATACCCCTCTACTGACAGAGAGTCGTTTCCATTTACAGGAAGGCAAAACATTCACGATCAAAGCCGAAGGGCTTTCCGAAAAGAACAAGTATATCCGGTCGATTTTATTAAATGGAAAGAATTATCCATATTCCGCCATCCGCCATAATGATATCATCAAAGGAGGCGAGTTGGTTTTAAAAATGGGCCCTAGTCCCGGTAACTACTGGGGGAGCAAACTATTTCCTGAATCTAAAGAGTAACATACGATGAAGAAAAAACTTTTTATATGCTTTCTGCTTATCGGCAGCCTGATGGGAAATGTAATGGCACAAGATATCATTACCAACCCTCTGTTATTTGTATTCAAACTGCATGGACAAACCCGAAAGTACCAATTTACTTTCAATCAGTCCAACGACACCCTTTATCTGCATTGGGGAATTGAAAGAAACACCCGATGGCAATCAGGCAGCTACGCCATGCCCCAAGAAGCTTTAAAAACGGCGGTCAGACTAAGCTTCTTACAGCCGGAAGACGGACAGCATATCTGTCTCCCCATTCAAGAAACCTTTGCCCTACTTTCAGCAACCGCTTTTCAGGAATTGAAAAGCCAAAAGGCATTTCATTATAATCAGACAGAATATCAACTGACTGATACCAAGTCACAAGCTATGGGCTATTCCTTACTGCATGTAAACGACTCAGTAGACGGATGCGAAATGTGGATTATGGATAATCCGGATTTCCCTCTGATATGGGAAATACAAAATAATCCGCTCGGCATCAATTGGAAAGTAGCTCCCATAGCTCTCCCCGCACACAATCTGAAAGAAGAAATCATCCAAAGCCCGAAAAAAATGGGTAGCATCTATTATGCTTATCCCACACCAAACGGCATACAAACTCCGGTACCCGAAGGTTACAGTCCTTTCTACGTCAGCCATTACGGACGCCATGGGTCCCGCTGGATGACTTCGGACGAACGTTATCTAGAAGTCATTCGTGTCTTTGATACGTTTCACAATAAATCAGGACTTACCGATTTAGGTGAAGATGTGAGGCTCAGACTCCAGAAAGTATGGGAAAATGCCCGTGGGCGCGGAGGAAACCTGACCCCATTAGGAGAACGACAACACAAAGCCATTGCCAAACGGCTTTATCAACAATATCCCCATATATTCCGGGACAGCGCCAACATATCAGCGCGTTCCAGCGTTTCCGTACGTTGTATCATGAGCATGTCCGCATTCACAGAACAACTGAAAGAACTAAACCCCTCCCTCCAGATCACCCGCGAAGCCAACCAAAGACACATGGACTACATTGCCTATACTTCACCCGAAGCCGAAAAGCTGGGTTCGGCAAGTGCGCCATGGAGAACAGCTTTCCATACATTCGAAGAAAATCATATTCATCCGGAACGTTTAATCGCTTCACTTTTCAAAAATCCCAAAGAAGTCAGGAATCCCCGCGAGCTCATGATGGGACTTTATTGGATTGCTTCCGACATGCAAGATGTAGAGTTGCCTCTATCCTTTTATGATTTGTTTGAAAAAGAAGAATTATTCGGTATCTGGCAGTCTGTGAATTATCGGATGTATATTTGCAATGCCAATGCTCCCGTCAATCAGGGAGCAGCCCCCGAGAGTGCAAAATCTTTATTGAAGAATATTATAGAAAGTGCCGACCGCGCCATCCGTGAAGGAACTCCTTGCGCCACCCTCCGTTTCGGACATGATACCAACCTGATCCGTCTGTTGGCACTCATGCAAGTAGAAGGATGCTCCAATCAAGAAACAGATCCCGACCGATATTACCTGGCCTGGCAAGATTTCCGTGTTTCACCTATGGGAGCCAACCTTCAATTAATCTTTTTCAAGAATAAACAAGGAGAAGTTATTGTAAAATTGCTACATAATGAAAATGAAGTCAAATTACCCATTGACAGCCCTATTGCCCCTTATTATAAATGGGAAACGGTGAAAGCATTCTACAATCATTTATAAACATACAAATTGAGAAACAGCACTTTCCTTCAAAGTCCAATCTCCCTATTAACTAAGGCTTTTCTTGCCTACAATTAAGCCCTTTCTTACGGTTACCTACTACAGACTCCCTCAATGGACCGTAGAGTCCATTGCAGCAGACTGTATAGTCCACCCAAGCAGACCTTACAGTCCACTGGCGGAGTCTGTAGCAGATGACTGTAAAAAAAAGCTTAACTATATGGAAGAAACGGCTTACACAACCACTCTATTCCGGTTTTATCTTTTTCAGATAATCAGAAGGAGCCATACCGAATTCATCTTTAAAACACTGACGGAAATAGACCGTACTGTTAATTCCCACCTTGAACGCAACTTCTGAAATATTGTATTTCCCCTCTAATAACAAACGTTCCGCATATTGCATCTTTATTTTGCGGATATATTCATTGGTGGAAAGTCCGGTCAATGCCTTCATCTTCCGATATAGGGTAGAATTACTCATACACATGGCGTCCGACAAATAGCCGATGTCTATCTTCTCAGAAGAAAGACGATCTTCAATCAGCTTGTTAATCTTCTCAAGGAACTCATTATCCAATTTATTCATAGACTCGGTTACTGCCGCACGTTTGTCAATGAGTATGGAATTCGTATTAAAACGCTCTGCCAACAACTTGCGGGATTCAAGCAAATTATGGATACGGCTATGCAACAAAGTAGCACTGAAAGGCTTTGTCAGATAAGAGTCAGCACCCACTTGATACCCCTCTTCCTTATCTTGCAAAGAGTCCTTTGCCGTCAGCAAAATAATGGGAATATGGCTGGTACGCAAGTCTTCTTTCAATTTCCGGCACATCACGATACCGTTCATCACCGGCATCATGATATCGCTGACTATAATATCAGGAATACAGCCCAACGCTTGTTCCAAACCTTGTTCACCATTGGCGGCAGTCCTCACTTCAAAATCGTCCGAGAAAGATTCTACAATATAATCACAGATGTCCCTATTATCTTCCACTATCAGCAGAATACGCTTACCACTATGCACAGGTTCTGTATTTTCTTCTTTTTCGTCCTTTTCATCGGAAGTTTTCTCCGTCGAGTCAGCATGCAGCACATGAGGATACGTGTTATCCGTCAGCAGACTGACATAAAAAGTACTTCCCACATTCAAAGAACTTTCAACCCTGATCTCCCCCTCATGCAAAACTACCAGGTTCTTTACCAGAGCCAGACCAATACCTGTTCCTGAAGCCTGATGTTCGCTTCCCTCTTGATAATAACGGTCAAAAATATGAGGCAATGCATCGGGAGCAATACCGAAACCGGTGTCACTCACACTGATTTCCGTATGGTGTATATTATTCCGGACCACCTGATGTAATCCTAAAGTTATAGTTCCTTTCTCTGTATATTTTATAGCATTGGAGATCAAATTATCCAGTATAATCGTTACTACCTCCTTATCAAAAAACAAAGACATATCTTCCTGCTCAATCTCAAGACAGAAATCAATCTCAGGTTTCCGGTTCAATTCCTTATACTTCAGTCCGATCTCGTGTACAAGGGCTGCCAGATTGTCACGACTTACACATAGTTTCTTGTTTTGGGTTTCCGTTTTTCTGAACTCCAGTATCTGATTAATCAGGTTCAACAACCGGATGGCGCTTTGATGGATAACCGATATTTTCTGTGAATCTTTCCCTGATAAAGAATTACTTTTCTGCATATCTTCCAACGGTCCCAGAATCAACGTCAAAGGAGTACGCAACTCATGTGTGATATTGGTATAGAAACGTAAACGCTCATTATTCAGCTCCTGTTCCTGCTCATGATTTTTCTTCTCCAACTCATAGAGAGACTCCATATCCAGTTTCTTTTTATAGGCATGAAGAATAAAATACAGGACAGAAACACCCGAAAGAATATAAAATAACTTGGCCCACCACGTAAGCCATACAGGCGGGTCAATACGGATATCCAGAGAAGCTATCTCATCCGCCCATTCCTGATTCCGTATTCTTGTCTTTACCTGAAAACAATAATTTCCCGGAGGTATATTACGGAAAGTCACATTATTAGGATCGGTTACTGTATACCATGAATTTTCCAACCCTTTCAACATATAAGCATATTCCACTTGATCGGCCAAGGCATAATTCTGTATATTGAAGGTGACGCTGAAGTTATTTTGCATATAGCTTAAACGTACTTCCGACTGGCCTTCAAGCGCCATCACCTTTTCATTACTGTCCGTATCACGCAACGGACCGAATATACGCATCTCCGTAATAATTGCAGCAGGTGACTCTCGTTTTTCCAATACCTGATCTGGATTAAAACGGCATAAGCCATTGATTGAGCCAAAATAAAGTGTTCCATCCTTAGCTTCCGCCACACTTCCACTCATAAAATTGCCCATAGGCACATTATCCCAATGATCGTAATTATAGAAAACCTCCTTGTCTTTCAACAAGCAGCTGATACCTTTATTGGTGCTCACCCATATATTTCCATGATTATCTTCCGTAATGGCACGTATATGGACATTGGACAAACCCTCCTCACTGCGATATACTTTATAGTCCCAACTCTGAGAGGATGGAAAACAAACCAGACCTTCTCCCGTTCCTATCCACATTCTGTTCTGACTATCCATATAAACAGTATTGATAGTATTAGAGGGAAAAAGAGAAGTCACGTTAAAAAGTTTAACGCACTGAAAATGTTCATCAAAAACCCCTAATCCTCCTCCGAAAGTACCAATCCATAAACGATTAAGATTATCTTTCGAGATACATCTCACCAGATTATTCTCTACTGTATAATGATCTGCAATGCCTTTATCATGCAAGCGTACCTTATAGATGCCATTACTAGTTCCTATCCATACATATTCTGCATCTTCATACAGTGCACGCACATCTTCCCCTGTTTTATCTTTAGGAAAAATCTGGTGAAAACTTTTCTTTTTCACATCATAAAAATCCACTCCTCCCATAAACGATCCAAACCAAAGGTTTCCTTCCGAATCACAAAGTGCAGCCTGTATGGAATTATCAGTCAAATCACCGGTTTCTTCTTTATAAACCGCCACCCGCTTGCCTTTATCAAATACATTGATGCCTCCCCCATCGGTTCCGATCCATAACTTTCCATCCCTTGCTACGCATACACTACTTGCTGTCTTATTATTCAGGCTACTACCCGAATGCTGGATAGGAGAATAACTATAAACATTAAAATAGGAAGATTCATGGCTAAGAAAATTAATTCCACCTCCCCACATACCAGCCCATACATTTTTAAAGGAGTCCTGAAACAAACAACGTACAGTAGAATTAGAGAGACTGTATTCATCATCCCCTTCCTTTATATATTGAAAACGCACTTGGTCAGGAGAAAGAAACATACGTTGCGTTAAATCCAAAATAGCTATTCCTCCAAATTCCATGGCAATCCAAAGTTTATTCCCATCAAATTGTCTGATATCAAATACGGTATGAGGAACCCCGTCCTCACTATGATGAAAATGGATAAAATTTTCGTCTTCCGGATTGAACAGTGCCAGCCCCCTGTCTGTTCCCAGCCAAATATTACCGCTTAAGTCCTTATAAATGCAAGTTACCCCATTACCTGGCAAACTGACCGGATCTTCAGGGTCATGCATAAAGTTCTTTACTTTTTTATCTTTAAGAGACAACACACTGAATCCATGATGCACATGCCCCATATACAACTTTCCATCTCCTCCATCAACAACCGACCAAATATTATCGCTAGCCAATCCCGGAACTGTTTGAGTATTGTAATGAATGAATTTTCCAGCCTTTTTATCGAAATAATCTACTCCCCGCCAATATGTCGTAATCCAAAGATTACCATCTGTAGCTGCCACAATCTTAGTAACATCATCCGTTATCAGACTTTCGGGGTTCTCGCCATCATGCCTATAGCAAAGAAAAGTGTTATTTACATAGTCATACGCATTCAGACCGGCCCTTTGCGTGCCTATCCAAAGGATAGAATCCTGAGGATCATCCAACAAACAATTCAGTTCATTGCCTGTTATACCCTGCCTTGTCAAATCTTCATTCTTCAAATAAGTAATGAAACGGGTACCATCGAATTTGTTCAACCCTTCCTCCGTGGCAAACCACAGAAAGCCCTGTTTGTCTTGAGCAATGCTCACCACATAATTATTGGATAATCCCTTCTCTATACCAAGCTGCTTAACAGAATAAGGTTGTGCCAATGAAACAACCGACAGCAGCAAGAGCCAAAGTACGAATATCTTTCTCATAGCATCAGTGTACACATTGTTAAATAATATGGTTCAAAAATACAAATAAAGTCTGTATTTTAGATACATAAATCATGCATTGCAAGATTTACCTCCCTTTTCTGCAAGATTTATATCAGGATTTTAATTCTTCTTCACGTACATTTGCACCACTGACGAATTTAATTCGTCCTCTATTAGAGTAGATGTTTAATCTTCAAATACTAATAAAATATGAAAAAGAAACATTTGTATGGTGCCATGTTATGGGCTTTTCTTGTAACTGCAAACCTATGTACGGGATGTAGTGATGATAACGACTACCCCGATGTAGACGGGCAAAATCCAACAATGACATTAGCAACAGACCACATCGAGTCCGGAGCGGGACATCGATTTACTATTGAAGGGACATTAGAAGACAAAGACGGTATTGCTTCTATCAGCCTACAATGTGCCGACCTGCATTTGAACAAGACAATTGATTTAATCGAAATCTATGGTGCTCCGCAAGAGAGTTATGATTTAAGTTATTACTTTGACATAAACCGAAATGAAATCGGCGAACGTTTCACAGTCAAAGTTACTGTAACCGATGTAGGAGGACGCAGTATATCTCAAGATGTATTAATCACAATGGACGGAGATTTTGCAGCTCCGGTATTTTCAGCTGCCCCGGATGCCACTGTTACAGTATTAATGAAAAATGAAACGAAATTCAATCTTCGGTTCACGGCTACAGATGATCGTGCATTGGATTATGTCACAATTAATATTCCAGGTATAGACGGGTTTGACAACCGCCGTGTAGATGCTGATGGAAAAAGTTCATTGAACTTTGCCGAAATAATAGTATTCCCCAATGAACCGAAAAGTTATAATGTGACAATTACCGCTTTTGACAAGAAAGAAAACTCAACCACTACCACCAGTGTATTGAATATCTCAGAAATGCCGGATTTTCCCAAAATGTATCTGGCAGATGTGGCAACTGCCGAAGAACTGAATAGTGATATATTCGGGGTACCGATGGTAATTGAACATACAGGTGAATATCAGTATAAAGCAAATTATTACTGTCAAAAAGCCGGAACTAAAATATTCTTCTTACCACAAAAGAGTGACTTCACTCCTATTTGTTTCGGGCTTGATCCAGAGGATAACACCAAACTGACAGACGATCCCGAAACAGCAATGCCAATCGTACTTGACCAAGCCAATGTTTATTATGAAATTAATATTGATGTGAAGAACAGTACATACAATCTGAAAACTTACTCAATTGCCGATGCTGTAGACCCCATACCTCACACATACGGTTCTATCAGCCTTGACACATGGGGTGACGGTGGTTCGTGGTTACAGGAATTCTATTTCGGATATATGACCAGTAGCCCAACTGAAGTCCTGCGTTTCACTCAAGATAAGACCAATCCTCACCTGTTCTATTTGGATACCCCCCTATTCCTGGAGGCAGGTACTAAAATGAATTTCGTTATTCATAACTGGCACTCCGACGGATGGTGGAATTATTGCACGTGGCGTGTAGACAACTCAGACGAACCGGAGATCTTCGGATATTATGGTAAAGAAGCCAAATATACCAATCCGGCATGGACCAAACCCGATCATGTAGGTGACAATTGGGCAAAACCAACAGTGAACGTCACAGGGAATTATAAACTTATATTCGACGCTCATTTGGAAAGAGCTAAACTCATTCCGGCCAATTAACAAGTAACATTAGATTTAAGATATGAAAAAGCAAATATTATTATTGTGTCTTGCGCTGACAAGTCTATGTAGCTATGCGCAGACCATCACTGTAAAAGGTGTAGTAACCTCGGCTTCAGATAAAGAACCGATGATTGGTGCAACAGTGCAAGTAAAAGGTACAGGTACAGGTACTATTACAAGTATTGATGGTGATTATTCACTAAACGATGTTGCCAAGGATGCCGTACTTGTGTTCTCCAGCATAGGATATGAGACTCAAGAAATAAAGGTAAACGGACAAACCGTTATCAATGTAGTGCTGAAAGATGCCAGTGAATTACTGGACGAAGTAGTGGTTATTGGTTATGGAGCCGTGAAAAAAAGTGACCTGACCAGTTCTATATCTACCGTAAAAGGAAAAGAAATTACCGAAACTGTAACCGGTAATGCAATGGACGCCTTGCAAGGTAAAATCAACGGTGTTCAAGTAACCAGTGGTGGTGGTCCGGGCGCACAACCAAAAGTTCTAATCCGTGGTGTAACAACAGTAAACGGAACCGATCCTTTGTATGTAGTAGATGGCATGCCGGTAGGTACAAACATCAACTTCCTAAACAGTAATGACATTGAATCTATGGAAGTTTTAAAAGACGCTTCGGCTGCTGCCATTTACGGAACACGTGCTTCTAACGGTGTCATTCTAATCACAACCAAAAAAGGAATGGCAGGAAAAACAAATATCAGTTTTAATGCATCTGCAGGTTTCCAAACATTGTCAAAACCCAAAATGGCTAATGCCGCCGAATATAAAGAAGTATTCAATACCCGATACACAAATGACGGAGGAACTTCTATTTGGAATGATACAGGCGCTACTACCAATCCCGGAGGAACAGACTGGTGGGACGAAGTAATCAACAAAACTGCTTTAGTGCAAAATTACTCACTCAATATCTCCGGTGGTTCAGATAAACTGGTTTATAACCTGAGTATGGGTTACTACCGTAACAATTCACAATATGACTATGGTTATTGGGACAAAATCAACGCACGCCTTAATACAGAATATACATTTAATAAATATGTAAAAATGGGTTTCGACATTGCCCCACGTGTAGAATCATGGGATGATACCCCCGATCTTTTTTCAGCTGCCATGTCTATGGACCCCACAACTCCTATATTCAAGCCGGAAGATCAATGGGTGGATAACGAATTCAATAACTATCAGCGTTCTTACAACAACCAGGAGTGGAACCCTGCCGGTTCATTGGCCCGCCAAAATTCCCACTCCCGTGAAATGGGTACAATTGTAAATACTTATTTACAGATAAACCCTATTCAAAAACTGACCCTGCGCACGCAGTTCGGCGCTAATGCACACTTCCGCCGTACAGACAAATTCACTCCTGAATTCTATATTGATGCTTTGGAACAATCTACATTAAGTAATGTTTCCCGTGAAATGCAGGAATGGCTTGATTGGAACTGGACTAATACTGCTACTTACATCACGACTTTTGCAGAAAAGCATAATATTAATGTAATGGGTGGCTTTACAGCTGAACGCTTTGCTGAATTCCAATCAAAAGCCTCACGTGACGATGTTCCTAATAATATGGATCAAATGCAGGAAGTAAATGCCGGTACACAAAACCAAAAGTCAGAAGGTAAAACTGCTTACAGCACATTAGTATCTTATTTAGGACGCGTGATGTATAACTATGACAATCGTTACTATCTAACAGCTTCTATTCGTGCAGATGGTTCTTCTCGTTTCCCCAAAGGAAACAAATATGCCATCTTCCCTTCTGTTTCTGCTTCATGGCGTATCATCAGTGAAAGTTTCATGCAAGACCAGAAGATTTTCAGTAACTTGAAATTACGCGGAGGTTGGGGACGTGTAGGTAATCAAAACATAGATAATGATGCTACGCTGACTTTGTTAGGACAATCTGATTATGTATTCGGTACAGCTCCAGGACGTGTTTCAGGTACTATGGTATCAGGCGTTGGCAATAATTTGCTAAAATGGGAAACAGTAGAAGACTGGAACGTAGGTGTGGATATGTCCTTCCTTGACTCCCGTCTAGACATGACCTTTGAGTATTTCCAAAAGAAATCTTCTGATATGCTCTATCAGAAACAAAATATCTTCGCCATCGGATACCCCGACTGGAACAGTACAGTATGGATGAATATAGGTAGTATGAAAGCTAGCGGTTGGGAATTAAGTCTGAACTGGCACGACAAAGTAGCAGACTTCCGATATAATGTGGGATTGAACCTTTCCGCAGTGAAAAATAAAGCTGTTAAATTCTCCGGTGACGGTCCTATCCAAACTGGAGGTTTCAACAGCGACCAAATTATCCGTAATGAAGACGGTGGCTTGATTTCACGCTTCTACGGCTACGTAGCCGATGGTATTTTCCAAAATTGGGATGAAGTTTATGCTCACACCAACGAAAATGGCAAGCTGGTACAATCCAATGCCCAACCCGGTGACATTCGCTTTAAGGATTTGAATCATGACGGAGTTCTAGATGAAAATGATAAAACATGGATCGGTAACCCATATCCCGATTTGATGGTAGGTTTGAACTTGGGTTTCAGCTATAAAAACATCGATTTCACAGCTAACTTCTATGGTACATTCGGCAATGATATTTTCAATAAGACCAAAGGTTTATACTCCGGTGTAAGTGGGCAAAACGTTTGGGCAGGTACATTGCAGAAAGCATGGCATGGCGAAGGAACCAGCAACGATATTCCTCGCCTGTCCTACAATGATTTGAATCAGAATTACACACGCGTTTCAAGTTTCTTTGTAGAAGACGGCTCTTATATGCGTTGCAAACTATTACAAGTGGGTTACACACTCCCCAAGAAGTGGTTGAACGGAACCGAATTGCGTCTCTCATTGTCGGCTCAAAATCCTTTCACTATCACCGGCTACTCAGGTATGGATCCTGAACGTCCACAGATTGGTAAAGATGGCAGTGTAATTGAAACCGGTATTGACGGCATCGCTTATCCTAACCCACGTACTTTCTTATTTGGAATTGATTTAAAATTTTAACCCTCAAGGTATAAACCATGAAAAAGATATTAACAATATTAACAATGATTGCCTCGCTGACATTCACTTCTTGTGAGGATTTCCTAACAGAGGAAGTGCGCGGGCAACAAAATTTGGATACTTATTTCCAAAGTGCAGAAGAAGCCGAAGCATTTATTACTGGTTGTTACCAGGCCATAACTTTTGGCGGATGGTGGAATATCAACACAGTATGGTTGCTTTCCGAGATGTGTAGTGATGACGGTTGGATGGGCAATACCAGCCAAAGTCAAAGTGACTATATTTCTTTGGCCCACTATCAAGGTACCGGACAAAGCAATGGTGCCATCTCCAACTTTTGGCAGTATCGATACAAAGGCATTCTACGTTGCAATATCGCAGTGGAACGCATTTCACAAGCTGATTTCTCAGATGAAGAAATGAAGAACCGGCTTGTAGCCGAAGCACGTTTTCTCCGTGGATACTTCTATTTTGAACTTGTGAAGAATTTTGGTGGTGTACCTCTCATTACAGGCTTCCTGTTGCCCGAAGAAATACAAGGTATTACCCGCGCTTCGGCCGAAGATGTATATAAGTTCATTGAAGATGATTTAAAAGCCGCTGCTGATGTGTTGCCACAACGTAGTCAATATGCTGCTACAGATATGGGACGCGCTACCCGTGGAGCTGCATTAGGCCTATTGGGAAAGGTTTACCTCTACCAAAGCAAATGGCAAGAGGCACATGATGTATTGAAAACAGTCATCGACGAAGGTGAATATAAATTACTCGACAACTTCGGTGATGTATGGGATGTTGACCATAACAATAGCGAAGAAAGTCTGTTTGAAGTACAATATATGTATGATGGAACTTATGCATTGGGTGGTTCTTTGACTGTTATTACCGGTGCCCGTAGTGGTCCCGGCGACGGATGGTCTTGGGGACAGCCAACCGCTAACCTTGAACAAGCCTACATCGATGCAGGAGATACAGAACGTTTACGTTGGACTATCATTAAAACCGGTTGTACAGAAATTGCCGGAGAGAATAACTTCGACAAGTTCGTTGAAAACAACACAAAAATCGCCAATTATAAAGATTATATCGAAAAGTACGGTTGGGATCCCGAATGTTATATTATAGATCCGTCACAACATAAATCAGCACGTATTGTCCGGAAGTATTTTGTACCTATTGAAAAACGTCCGGAAGTATACAATATCGACAAAATTCCATTAGATCATCGTATCTTACGCTATGCAGATGTATTGTTGATGTATGCTGAAGCCTGCAACGAATTGGGCGAAGATGGTACAGCACGTACCTACCTTAATGAGGTACGGAATCGTGTAAAATTACCTGCTGTCACATCCAGTGGAAACGAGCTTCGCAAAGCTATCCGGCTAGAACGTCGTTTGGAACTGGCATGGGAACAAAACAGAATCTATGATATCCGCCGTTGGACAGATGACAATGGCAAAAAAATGATTTGTAACCTGATGGGAGCAAACGGTACATTTGTAAAATACAATACAGATCCCGCTACCCGCGACATTTACGAATGGGAAAATCAAGGTGAGGCAAGTGATAAAGGAATCAGCTTCAACGAAAACCGGGATATGGTATTCCCGATACCTTTATATGAGATTACAATGTCTAATGGTTCTATCACCCAAAATCCGGGCTGGAATTAATCATTTTCCAAAAAGAACAGATTGTTACAGGAATTAAACATTCAATAGGTCTTTATATTCTGTCGCGGATAGTTTGCTAGGATTATCCGCGACTATTTTTTAATCCATCTAAAACAATGAAACTAAAATATATTTTTACTCTTCCACTGTTCTTTTCTACTGTAGCCTGCAGTGACGATTCTCCCCAAACACCGGATACATCGGGGCAACCGGACAGCAGCATAAACGTAGAAAAAACAGTAACCATAGATGCCGGACAATCTTTTCAGACTCTGACAGGATTTGGCGCATCAGATTGTTGGGCACCTGCCTTCGTAGGAAAAAGCTGGATAACGAATCGTGACAAAATCAGTGAACTGCTATTCTCTTCTGAAATACAATCAGGACAACCTAAAGGTATAGGACTCTCCATGTGGCGTGTGAATCTAGGTGGTGGCAGTACAGAACAAGGTGAAGCAAGTGGAATAGAAGATAAATCACGCAGAGCAGAATCTTATCTGACTGATGACTTAACATTAGACTGGACACGCTGTAAAGGGCAGCGCTACTTCTTGCAGCGCGCCAAAGAGTTTGGTTGTCAGAGTATAGTACTTTTCAGCAATACCCCTCCTGTACAATATACCTCCAACGGAAAAGGATTCTCCAATAGCGGAGGAGTTTCTAATTTGAAGGATGAATGTTATACGGACTTTGCCAGATACATGTCAGATGTAGCAAAATACTATGTAAACGAAGGATATCCAGTGACACATATCTCACCAGTTAACGAACCCCAATATAATTGGGACAGCGGCCAGGAAGGCAGCGGATGGACTAATGATGAAGTAGCCAGACTTATACGTGAATTGGATACCGCCATCACTTCTGCCGGTCTTTCTATTGATATTCTTCCAGGGGAATCTGGAGATTATGAATATCTCTACAAATTTAAGAATGATGCCGCCCACAGTAACGTACTTTCAGCATTTTTCACACCTGGAACTTCCACCTATATAGGCAACCTGACTCATGTAAAGAAACTTATCTGCGGCCACAGCTACTGGACAGATGGCACATGGGATGGTATGCGTAATGTCCGGAAACAACTGGCCCAAGCAGCCCAACAATATGATGTAGAAATATGGCAAAGTGAGTGGAGTATGTTAGGCGACGGATACAGCTCTTCCGAGTTTATAGGCTATGACCAAGCAACCGAAATGGACATTGCACTTTATATGTCAAAAGTAATACACAATGACCTAACTATAGCAGGAGTTTCCTCCTGGAGTTACTGGACCTCAATGGATATCCCCCGCTGGGGACACAAAAACCGCTTCTTACTGATTTCACTGGAACCCTCCGATGGAGTTTATGGGGATATAGAGAAAGAAGGCACTTATAAAGCTACTCCCACACTTTGGGTATTAGGTAACTACAGCCTATTCATCCGACCGGGTTATCGCCGTATCATGCTTAACATGAATGAATCATCCAGTTTCTTCGGGTCAGCATGGATTTCACCGAAAAAAGATAAAATTGTTGCTGTTTATACCAACCTATCAGAAAAAGGAGTCCGGCTAAACGAAATTCATAAAGAATGGGTAAGTGAAATAAGCTCCATCACTACTTATACAACAACAAATAACAAAAATTTGCAAGAGGTACACGTCACGGCAGACCAACAAGTAATTGTGCCTTCGGAAAGTGTTACAACTGTCATTTATAATCTGAAATAATCCCTCAACTTTATGAAATACAAAGCATTATTATTCTCTTTATTTGCAACAGCAAACCTGTTTGCTCAACATCCTGCCATTCACTTTGAAATAGAAACAGACCAACCCTGTCAAACCATGGACTATTTCGGAGCATCAGACTGTTGGAGCATGCAATTTATCGGCTTATGGCCGCAAGAAAAACAAAACCAAGTAGCCGACTGGCTGTTCAGTACGGAAAACCATGAAAACGGACAACCTAAAGGAATCGGCTTGTCTTTATGGCGTTTCAATGTAGGATCCGGAAGTGCGGAACAAGGAGAAGCCAGCCAGATAGCCTCTCCCTGGATGCGTGCCGAATGTTTCCTTCAGGCAGATGGTAACTATAATTGGAATAAACAACAAGGGCAGCGCAACTTCCTGCGTCTGGCAAAAGAACGGGGTGTAAACAATTTTTTGGCATTTCTTAATTCACCTCCCGTATATTTCACACAAAACGGTCTTGCCACCAACACAGGCCGTGGAGGAACCTTAAACTTAAAGGAAGAGCATTATAAGAATTTTGCCCGTTTTCTTGCCAATGTCATAAAAGGGGTGGAGAAACACGATGGAATCAAGTTCAATTACCTCTGTCCATTCAATGAGCCCGATGGGCATTGGAACTGGATTGGCCCCAAACAAGAAGGTACACCGGCTACCAACCGCGAAATAGCCCGTGCCATACGCCTCATCAGTAAAGAGTTCGTAAATAACCAAATTGACACACAGATTCTAGTCAATGAGTCCTCTGACTATCGTTGTATGTTCGATACTCACATGACTAATTGGGAACGGGGGTATCAAATCCAGTCTTTCTTTAATCCGGACAGTACAGCCACCTATCTGGGTGATACTCCCAATGTTCCCCGGCTGATGGTAGGGCATAGTTATTGGACTAATACTCCTCTGAATAATTTACACGATATCCGTTGTCAATTAAAAGATACTTTAGACAAGTATAAGGTGGATTTCTGGCAGACAGAAACCTGTATCATGGGCAATGACGAAGAAATCGGCGGAGGCGGAGGATATGACTTCACCATGAAGACAGCATTATATGTAGCACGGATCATTCATCATGACATTGTATATGCAGGTGCTCGCAGTTGGCAATGGTGGCGATCTATCGGTGGAGATTATAAGGACGGATTAATCCGTGAGTATAGTGATCCGACTTTTCTGAATGGTGAGGTGAAAGACTCCAAATTAATGTGGGCTTTGGGAAACTACAGTAGATTTATACGCCCGGGAGCTGTTCGGAAAGCAATTATAGCCAAAGACAACCAAGGGAAAATCATTCCTGAAGGCGATACAGATGTAACCGGACTAATGTGTTCAGCATACCAAAATACAGACGGAAAGGAGGTTTTCGTTATGATTAATTATGCAGCGGAAGATAAAGAGTTTACTTTCTATCAGCGTAACGGAATTATAAAAAACTGGAAAATCTATCGTACTTCGGATAAAGATGGAGAGAATCTTCTACCGGTGGGAAGCATCAAAAACCATGAAAAAGTTGTGATTCCGGCACGTTCCATTATTACGTTGGTCACTCAATAAGACTCCAATATATAAAGAAATAAGGTTGGCTCTTTGTGAAGAGTTCAGCCTTATTCTCTTCTTAAAATACATTTCGGTTCTCAATCCTTCCTTTTTATACTGCTTTCCCTCACCTGCAAACAAGTAGGAATAATGATTTGCCTGATTTTTTTATCTCCCTTAATCTTATCAATCAACATCTGACATGCGGCTTCCCCCATCTTATAAGTCTGATGCGAGACGGCCGAAAGGCGAGGCACTACATAATTGGCATGTTGCTCATCTGTATACCCAATAAGCGCTATATCCTGAGGAATACGAAGATTATGATTTCTAATCACTTCCATAGCGGCAAATGCCAATGTATCATTCATGGCAAGAATTGCATCGGGAGGCTCCGGAAGCGATAATAAAATTTCTGTAGCTATTTTCCCTTCTTCAAAATCAATTTTCCGACACACAACCAAATCTTTCTCAATAGGTATCTTATTTTCCCTTAACGCTTCAAGGTAACCATGTTTTCTCTTTCTTACTATATCCAGATGGTTTGCACCACCGATAAAAGCAATCCGTTTGCTTCCATGATCCAACAAGTGCTGTGTCGCCATCTGAGCAGAATATACTCCATCAGCCACTACCGTAGAAAAACGGTCAGGCATGCAAACACGATCAAATAGAACAAGCGGCATATTCATATCATCCAAACTCAACCAATGGGCATAATCTGTTGTTTCTTGAGATAAACAACCTATAATACCTTCCACATGCATATTGACCAAATTCTCAATATTTCTTTTCTCATGGTCGTATGACTCATGGGAAGTCGTGATGATAACAAAATAGCCGTTTGCTATAGCGGTATCTTCTATACCACTTAAAATAGACGCAAAGAAATGAGTAACAATATCAGGTACAATTACTCCAATGGTACGGGGAGTATTTTTCCGGAGACTCATAGCAAAAGGATTGGGGTGATAATTCATCTCTTTTGCCAATTTTTGAGCTTTAATACAAAGTTCCCGACTGATTTCGGGACTATTTTTCAAGGCACGGGATACTGTAGGTATGGATACACCTAATATCTGTGCCAAATCTTTCAATGAAGTACGTCTCGATTCTGCCATATCAATGCTGTAAACGGTGATTCACCTACAAAGAAAGCATATTCTCACCAATATACATACAAAGAGTGCATTTTTTAGTGATAAGATTAGTGGTAAATACTGCGATATGCACCCACTATTCACCACCAACCACTTATCACTAATAAATCGTTCCGCGCATCCGGTCTTCGAATGCAGCTAAAGCAGCCTTGGCGCCTTCCCCCATTGCTATAACTATCTGTTTATAGGAAACATCCGTTACATCTCCGGCAGCATAGATACCTTTTACAGAGGTCCGGCCATTTTTATCAGTCAGAATTTCACCCATGCGGTTCGTTTCCAGCAATTCTTTAAACAAAGTGCTATTGGCAGTCAAACCTATTTGGACAAAAATACCATCCAAGGCAAAGATCTCTTCTTTTTCGGATGAACGGTCTTTCTTTATAAGCCCCACCACTTTATCACCGTTTCCT
>ULZS01011674.1_pt1 | contig 29001 bp, 26 predicted proteins | sample 1963301 | NCBI WGS metagenome assembly ULZS01 (sample SAMEA4835895, study PRJEB28245) | human gut metagenome | biome: gut microbiome; material: fecal sample | place: Denmark | collected 2008 | reverse complement strand
TAAAATATATGGATTTTTGTAGAAAATTCTGATAGAATAATATCGATAGTATCGTTAAATTGCAGTCAAATGACGGTAAACAGTGTATGTTGTGGATAAGGAATCTGACTGCAGGAAAAAAGGAGGACTTACTTATGGGATTGATAAAAGCGGCAATGGGCGCAGCTGGCGGTGTAATGGCGGATCAGTGGAAGGAGTATTTTTACTGTGAAGCCCTTCCGGTTGATGTTCTGGCGGTAAGAGGGCGCAAGAAGGTATCCGGCAGATCAAGCAACAAGGGCGGTGACAATGTGATTTCCAACGGTTCCCTGATCGCAGTTGCAGACGGTCAGTGTATGTTGATCGTAGACCAGGGTAAGATCGTGGATGTGTGCGCAGAACCGGGTGAATATACATATGATATGTCTACAGAACCGTCTGTTTTTGCAGGAAGCTTAGGTTCCAGTATCGGTGCGGTGTTCAAAAATATCGGCAAGCGTTTTACCTTCGGCGGCGAGACACCTAAAGAACAGAGAGTTTATTATTTCAATACAAAGGAAATTACCGGCAATAAATACGGGACTCCGTCTCCGGTTCCGTTCCGGGTGGTAGATGAACGGGCAGGCATCGATCTGGATATCGGTATCCGCTGCTTTGGAGCCTACAGCTACAGAATCACGAATCCGCTGCTGTTCTACACCAATGTCTGCGGTAATGTATCAGAGGATTATACCCGTGATAAGATTGATGATCAGTTAAAGTCAGAGCTGTTGACAGCACTGCAGCCCGCCTTTGCAAGGGTTGGGGAAACCGGTGTCCGTTATTCCGGTCTGACTGCCCATACAAAGGAGATCTCGAAAGCATTAAATGATGAGCTTTCTGCAGAATGGAAGGATGTCCGCGGTCTGGAGATCGTTTCCTTTGGCGTATCTTCCGTCAAGGCAAGTGAAGAAGACGAGCAGATGATCAAAGAGATGCAGCGTGAAGCTGCATATATGGATCCGACCCGTGCAGCCGGCGCCTTGTCCCGTGCCCAGGCTCAGGCAATGACAGCAGCTGCTTCCAATACGTCAGCCGGTCCTGCAATGGCATTTATGGGAATGGGCATGGCACAGCAGGCAGGCGGCATCAATGCGCAGAGCCTGTATGCGATGGGGCAGCAGCAACAGATGGCGGCACAGCAGGCAGCAGCGAATGCAGCGGCACAGCAGGCAGCGGCAGCACCGAAGATGGAAGCTCCTGCAGGGAGCTGGAAATGCAGCTGCGGCGCAGTAAACACCGGCAAATTCTGTGCAGAATGCGGTCAGCCCAAGCCTGTTGACGATACCTGGACCTGCAGCTGCGGTGCAGTCAACAAGGGCAGATTCTGTTCCGAATGCGGAAAGCCCAAACCGGCTGCAGTAAAACAGTATAAATGCAACAAGTGCGGCTGGGTTCCGGAGGATCCCACCAATCCGCCGAAATTCTGCCCGGAGTGCGGAGACCCCTTTGATGCAGGAGATGTACAGAACTGATCCAAAGAGATACAGGGATGATTACGATTCTGAGAGGGGATGAGCTGTTATGGCGGAACAAATTACCAATTATCAGTGTCCGGCCTGTACCGGACCGCTGCATTATTCGGAAAGCCTTGGCAAGCTGAAATGTGATTACTGCGGTACGGAGTATGAAGTCGCAGAAATCGAAGCGATGTATGCCAAGAAGGAAGAAAAATCTGTCGAAGCCCAGAAAAAGGCAGAAAAAGAGACGGAACAGAAAAAGCAACAGCAGGCAAAGGCGGCCGAAGAGGGCTGGGATACTTCGGATATCAACGACGACTGGGGCAAGGATGCAGCAGGCATGAAAAGCTACAACTGTCCCTCCTGCGGCGCGGAGCTGATCTGCGATGAGACGACTGCTGCAACCTCCTGTCCCTACTGCGGGAATCCGACTGTTGTGCCCGGACAGTTTTCCGGTGTATTGAAGCCGGATTATGTGATCCCGTTTAAGGTCAGCAAAAAAGAAGCGATCGAAAAACTGAAAATGCACTATAAGGGAAGACCTTATTTGCCGAAATCCTTTAAGGACGACAATCATATCGAAGAGATCCAGGGCGTTTATGTTCCGTTCTGGATGTTCGACGGCAAAGCCTCCGGAGAAGCATCCTATAAGGCTACGACATCGAAGGTATACGAAAAGGGTGACGAAGAGATTACGGAAACCCGTCATTATGAGGTATCCCGTGCCGGCTCCATCGGCTTTGAGAAAATTCCGGTGGATGCGTCATCCAAAATGCCGGATGATCATATGGATTCCATCGAGCCCTATGATTACAGCGGGTTAAAGGAGTTTTCCACTGCATATCTGCCGGGCTTTCTTGCAGACAAATATGATGTGAGTGTCAAGGACAGCCAGAAGCGTGCGGATACGCGCTGTGCCAGCACACTGGAGGATGCCCTTCGGGGAACGGTAACCGGATATGACTCCTGTACTCTTGAGCACAAGCAGATCGATTTAAAGCGCGGCAAGGTACATTATGCACTGCTTCCGGTCTGGATGCTGCATACGAAATGGAACGGACAGGATTTTTTGTTTGCGATGAACGGTCAGACCGGCAAGATGGTCGGCGACCTTCCGACGAGCAAAGGAAAGTTCTGGGGATTGTTTGCAGCCATTGCAGCACCGATGACGGTTGTGTTGACGATCATTTTGATGCTGTCGTAAGGGGGAGAAAGAGATGAAGAAAAAACCGAACGGATTTGTTTCTGTGCTGCTGGCCCTTTGTCTTCTTCTGGCTCCGATGACAGTTTTTGCAGAGAGCAATGCACAGTTAAATTATGTAACGGATGATGCCGGGATCCTGACAGACAGTCAGTGGGAAGATCTGGAGCAGCGTGCACAGCAGGTTTCCGAAGAATATCAGTGCGGCGTCTATATGATAACGGTTGATGATTATACGGATTACAGCACGGAGAGCGTATATACCGCAGATTATACCATCTATCATGACTATGAGATGGGCATGGGAGAGGACCGGGACGGCATTATGATCCTGCTGAGCATGGAGGATCGGGATTATGCGATGTTTGTATACGGTCCGAAGGCTTCTGAGGTGTTCAACGCGTATGGTCAGGAACAGCTGGAAACCTATTTCCTGGATAATTTCCGGGATGACGACTGGTATGGAGGCTTTGGTGACTATATCGATGCCTGCAGCAATTACTTACAGCTTGCAGAGCAGGGAACACCTGTCAGTGCGCCCGAGGGATATGATTCCGGTGACTATGAGGATTATGAAGCAACTCCCGGAGAAAATTTCGGGGTGAGCTTTTTAATGGCACTTGGAATTTCCTGTGTGATTTCTATCATTATCTGTCTGCTGCTGCTGTTGAAGATGCACACGGTGCATCAGAAAACAGAAGCGAACGATTATGTCTCCGAAAAGCTAAAGCTGAGCCGGAAAGAGGATCGTTACACTCACACGACCCAGACAAGACGCAAAATTGAGAGAGAAAGCTCTTCCTCCTCAAGTACCCAAAGCGAAAGCGGTGGAGGAGGCTCGGGACGAAGCGGAAAGTTCTAAGCAGAGCAAATCAGAATGGAAAAAGCGACCGGCGGGAGAATTTCTTCCTGCTGGTCGCTTTGCGTTAATGCTCCTTCATCGGGTGCACTGTCCAAGAAACGCGCAGATCTCATCGATCAGCGCAGCGTTGTCATACTTGTGGTAGTTATCATAAAACGCATAGAAGCTTCCCTTGATGAGCATGGAGAGGCGAATGTTGAACTGCATATTGTCTGTATATTCCGGTTTCAGGCGGTAAATATATTCCCGGATCGACGAATCGACGAGGTCTGGGAGAATATGCGCCTGCGAACCGGAGAACAGAAGCTGGATCAGATTGATCTGAGAAAAGAAGCCCGTTGTGATTTCCCTTGTGAACACATCGGGCTTTTCCAGTACATTTTCCGGTCTGGAAATACTGTTTAAAATATTGGTGAGCACCTCTTTCCCGATCTGCTCGGAAAGGTCGTAAATATCCTGATAATGGAGATAAAAGGTGGCTTTGCTGATCTCTGCGAGGGCGGCAAGTTCCCGGATCGTGATTTTTTCGATCGGCTTTTGGGCACGCAGCATCAGAAATGCATTCTTGATGGCGCGTTTGGTTTTGATTTCCCGTTGATCCAAAAGAATTCCTTCCTTTCTGGACAATTTGCCCGAAACGTCCAGTATTGTAACAAGGGGCAGGATTGTCGATTGTGCCGGAAACGCTCCGGCTGGTATGATAATACCATCAGTATACGGCGCAAATAGACACCCGTCAAGAAAATCAACGGCGCGTTTTTGCAAATGGCGCGAGTGAGCTGCAACTGCAGATCAGAAAAGCAGGCTGCAAAAAATGATCTTTGCGGACGGAGAGAGAAGAAAGGGAGAAGAACATGGATTTTTACGGATTTTATACCGGACAGGAATTTGAAGCTTATAAATATCTGGGTGCCCATTACACGAAGGAGCGCACGACGTTTCGGACGTTTGCCCCCTCTGCAGCGGGCGTGGAGCTTGTATTAAACGGACAGGGACACGGAATGCAGCGGGTGCATGACGGCAACTTTTATGAAATTACACTGGACCAGGTAAAAGAAGGGGACCTGTATGAATTCCGTATCTGGCACAGGGATGGTTCCTGTCAGGAGCACTGTGATCCCTACGGGTTTGGAATGGAGCTTCGCCCGGCACATAAATCAGTGGTACGGGATCTTAACCGCTATGCATTTACCGATGAAAAATGGTTAAAGGATCGGGAGGATATCAGCACGAAGCCCCTCAATATTTATGAGGTACATGCTGGCTCCTTTAAAAAGCCGGGTACAGGACAGACCGACTGGTATACCTATGAGGAGCTGGGAGAGGTTCTGATCCCGTATCTGAAGGAAAGCGGCTATAACTGTGTGGAATTTCTTCCGCTGAGCGAGCATCCCTGCGATGAAAGCTGGGGATATCAGAATACGGGATTTTTTGCTCCGACTGCTCGGTATGGTACGGCAGAGGGGTTACAGAAGCTGGTGGATCAGATGCATCAGAATGGAATTTATGTGCTGCTGGATTTTGTACCGGTACACTTTGCCACAGACGATTACGGTTTGAAACGTTACGATGGCGGAGAGCTGTACGAATATCCGAGCAGGGATGTTGGAGTGAGTGAATGGGGAAGCTGTAATTTTATGCATTCCCGTGGGGAGGTGCGCTGCTTTTTACAGTCTGCGGCGTATTACTGGATGAAGGAGTTTCATTTTGACGGTATCCGGATGGATGCCATCAGCCGGATCATTTACTGGCAGGGGGATGAACGGCGCGGCGTAAACGGTAATGCAGTTGACTTTATCCGTTTTATGAATAAAGGGTTGAAAGAGCGCGTTCCGAACTGTATCCTGGCGGCGGAGGATTCTACGAATTTCCCCGGCGTAACGGCGCCCGCTGATCAGGGCGGACTTGGATTCGATTTAAAATGGAACATGGGCTGGATGCACGACACGCTGGAATATTTTCAGCTCGATCCGTCGGCGCGCACGGAAGCGTACCACAAGCTGACCTTTTCAATGATGTATGCGTATAACGAGCATTATCTGCTGCCGCTTTCCCACGATGAGGTAGTGCATGGAAAGGCGACGATTCTGCAGAAGATGAACGGCGATTACGAACGGAAATTCCCACAGGCACGCGCCATGTACGCCTATATGATGCTGCATCCGGGTAAAAAGCTGAATTTCATGGGCAATGAAATCGGGCAGTTCCGGGAATGGGATGAAAAGCGGGAGCAGGACTGGAACCTGCTGGATTTCCCGATTCACGAAGCGTTCTATCATTATATGAAGGAACTGAATCACCTTTATCTCGATCATCCGGCGCTCTGGGAAAAGGACTTTAACCGCGACGGTTTTACCTGGCTGGACTGCCATCAGGAGGGGCGCGTGATCTACGCGATGCAGAGAATGGCGGGCGACCAGACCGTGATCGGCGTATTCAATTTTTCCGCTCAGCCGCAAAACGGCTATGCTGTACCGCTGCAGAAAGACGGCAGCTATCGCGAGTTGCTTAACAGCGATTGGGAGTGCTTTGGCGGCAGCAAAAAACGGGAAGAGCTGGTATATGAGAACGGCTGTGTATTAGACCTCTCGCCCTTTAGCGCAGTGCTGTTAGTTAACGGTTGAAAAACCTGTCTTGCAATGCTATACTAACATTATCTTTTTGTACCTGCAGGCGATCGCGCTGCATTCATAACAAAGCACAGGCATTTTCAATGCACTGCAACGAAGGAGAATACACGAAATGGAACAGTATAAACAGGAATTTATCGAATTTATGGTGGACAGCAATGTCTTAAAGTTTGGCGATTTTACGTTGAAGAGCGGACGTAAGTCCCCGTTTTTCATGAATGCGGGCGCTTATGTGACCGGCACACAGCTGCGCAGACTGGGCGAATATTATGCAAAGGCGATTCATGACAACTACGGACTGGATTTTGACGTGCTGTTCGGACCCGCATACAAAGGCATTCCGCTGACCGTTGCGACGACGATGGCCATCAGCGAGCTTTACGGCAAGGATATCCGTTACTGTTCCAATCGTAAGGAAGTAAAGGATCATGGCGACACTGGTATTTTACTGGGCAGCAAGTTAAAGGATGGCGACCGCGTTGTTATTATTGAGGATGTAACGACCTCCGGCAAGTCCATCGAAGAAACCTTCCCGATCTTAAAAGCACAGGCAGATGTGGAGATCGTCGGACTGATGGTTTCCTTAAACCGCATGGAGCGCGGACTTTCTTCTGAGAAGAGCGCGCTGGAAGAGATCAAAGAGAAGTATGGTTTTGACGCCAATGCCATCGTCAGCATGGCAGAAGTGACAGAATATCTGTATAACAAGCCCTACAAGGGACAGGTTTATATTGATGATACCTTAAAGGCTGCGATCGACGCTTATTACGCGCAGTACGGTGCAAAATAAGGAGGTTCAACCAATATGGAAGAAAAGACCTATAAGCTTTTGGGCGGCAGCGGCGCTTTGAATATCGCGGTCGGCGCGGTTGTGCTGGTTTCCGGGATTGCAAGCGGCGTGCTGCTGATCGTAAACGGCGCAAGACAGCTGGCGCACCGGGGCAAACTGATTTTCTGAGAATGCAGGAAATGGAATTTTTACGCAGTTCCCGGTTACAGATAGGGAACTGCGTAAGCGAGGCTTTTCGGAAAGGAGACCGGCGTGCGCAGGCATTACATTTTTACCGATAAGAGGGAATCCAAAAAGGGGATATTGTCAGCAATGCTGGGGGCAATGTCCCTGATTTCTGTTTTCCTGACCGTCTATTTTACCTGGCAGAATCATGGGACGGCATATGTGCGCTACGGCGTGGTGGCACTGCTGTGCCTGATTTTTTCTGCGGCAGGTCTGGTAATTGGAATTATGGCGAAGCTGGAAGAGGATAAATTTTATCTGTTCGCCTGGATTGGCATTGTGTTGAACGCCCTGACCCTGTTGGGGATCGGGGGGATTGTGGCAGTAGGAGTGTATGGATTATGACAGTAATGGAAGAACGGTTTGAGCTTGCCTCACAGCGTATTTTGGAAATCGAAAAAGAAAAACGGATGCCGGAGCAGTTTCAACGCTATTTTGCAGAAAACGCGGACTACCTGGGCGTCCTGCTCGAAGAATACAAATGGATAGCGTCCGGGGCGATGCGGGAGGCCTCTCTGCAAGAGCTGGAACGGCACAACGAAAGCTGCTTCATCGACCTGATGGGACGCAATTATGAGACGAGCTATGCAAACCCTGACTGGGCGTATGCACAGCTTGGCGAAACCTTTGGACAGCTGCTTTCTGCAGTTGCGGCGGAACTGCGCAGCCTGCCTGCGTTTATTTATGAACAGGATCTGGAAGGCATCACGATCCGCCTGGAGCTGTTTGTCGAAATTTACTGTGCGTTTGCAGAAAGCTTCGAGGAGACAAAAGAAGCACCGGAATATTCCCGGATCCGGGATATTTTCTACTGGTTTGCAAGCGACTATGCGGAGCTGACTGCAGAGCATGCGATCCGCCATACCGTGGACTGGGGACAGAGATTTGCGCTGGACATCATCGAAAACGCAGACCTGTCTGATATCCGTTACCTGTTCTGGTTCGGGGAATATATAGCGGATGATCAGTGGAAGCTGGCAGAGCATTTGAATGGTCTGCCGGAAGAAAAAATTCAGAAAATCGCAGACACCTACACGGAGGGCTTTCGCAAGGGCTTTGAGCTGGCAAAGAAGCCTCTGGACAAAAAGAAATCCGTCCAGATCCGTTATCCTCTGGGCTTTGAGCGTGTCGTAAAAGCTGCAATTGAAAACTTCAGAAAAATGGGCTTAGAGCCTGTCATCGCCCGCACACCTGCGAGCTTTGCAGAGGGACGCAGAGTGTTCCGGCTCGGATTTTTCGGCGGTGCAGTGAACCGGCAGTTCGACTATGACCATGAAAACGATAAGGCACTGTACCTGGACAAAAAATATGTCCACAGGATGCTGGAATGCCGCAAAAATGCGTGGGAAGAGTACAAAGATATGGCGGTTGTCCATGCAGGTCCCGCTGTCATCGAAGCATTCGGCGAAGAGCCCTTCGAGCCTGCGAGCAAGGAGCATCTGCTCACCTTATCGGCCGAACAGCAGAAGCTGTATGTCGAATATCAGAGCCAGGCGGGTGCGATGACGAACGAATATATCGACCCAGAGGAAAGAAGCTTTACCTGTATCGCGTTCCCGGTTCCGGGCATCGGCGAGCATTTCCCGGAGATTTTCGACGAAGTGTTAAAGATCAATACGTTGGATTACAAGACCTACGAGACGATTCAGCAGCACCTGATCGATGCGCTGGATAAGGCAGCGTGGGTGGAGATCAAGGGACGTGGCGACAACCACACCGATATGAAGGTCATGCTCCATACGCTCAATAACCCTGCGCAGGAAACGAATTTCGAAAACTGCGTGGCGGACGTCAACATTCCGGTTGGGGAAGTGTTCACCTCTCCGAAGCTGACCGGAACAGAAGGCGTTTTGCATGTACCGCAGACGTTTTTGCGCGGTATGCAGTATAACGATCTGGAGCTGCAGTTTAGGGATGGCATGATTACCAAATACACCTGCCGTAACTTCGAAAAGGAAGCGGAAAACGAAAAGCTGCTGCAGGATGGTGTGCTGTATCATCATGATACGCTGCCGATCGGCGAATTTGCTATTGGTACGAACACGACTGCTTATATGGTGGCGCGCCGTTATGAAATCAATGACAAGCTTCCGGTATTGATTGCAGAAAAGACCGGACCCCACTTCGCAGTGGGTGATACCTGCTACAGCTATGAAGAAGACCGCATGACTTATAATCCGGATGGCAAGGCGATCATCGCGCGGGACAACGAGGTGTCCGCGCTTCGTCATACCGATCCGGAAAAGGCATATTTTAACTGCCACACAGATATTACGATCCCGTACGCAGAGCTGGCAGAGGTAACAGCAGTATGTGCAGACGGCACCAGGATTGGTCTGATCAAGGACGGATTTTTCGTACTGGACGGCACGGAAGAATTAAATTTGCCGCTGTATCAGGGATAAACATCTTACAGTTCACCCGCGCTATTGGCGGGAAGGTGCGTTACAGTTCACCCGCGCCATTCGCAAAAACGCGTCTTCGACGCTCTCCGCTGCGTTGCAGCTCCTTTTGCTCATAAAATAGCGCTCCCTTCGTACCTTTTTGAAAGCAGATTTTCATGCGAGCATGAAATCTGCCCCCAAACGGTACGAGTGAACTGTAATACAAAAATAGGTTGCATCTGCCAAAAAAGTTTAGTACACTGTAGATTGATAAGTTGCGACATATTTTGACAGGAGGATAAAAGCACATGGCACAGGTCAGTATTGTAATGGGCAGTGATTCCGATATGCCTGTAATGGCAAAAGCAGCTGAGATTTTGGACAAATTCGGTATTTCCTATGAAATGCGGATTATTTCTGCACATCGGATGCCCGATACTTTTTTTGAATATGCACAGACCGCGGAGGAGCGGGGCGTAAAGGTGATTATCGCCGGCGCCGGTATGGCAGCTCATCTGCCGGGTATGTGCGCTGCATTGTTTCCGATGCCGGTGATCGGTATCCCGATGCACACGACGTCTCTGGGAGGCAGGGATTCCCTGTATTCCATCGTTCAGATGCCCTCCGGTATCCCGGTGGCGACCGTTGCGATCAACGGCGGTGCAAACGCAGGTATTCTGGCGGCGAAGATTTTAGCGGTTTCCGATCCGGAGCTTCTTGCAAAGCTCAAGGCTTACAGCGCAGAGATGAAAGACGGCGTACTGAAAAAGGATGCAAAGCTGCAGGAATGCGGCTATCACAACTACACAAAATAAACAGGTGCACAGGCACGGTATGGAGGATCAGATGGATTACAAGAGTTCTGGAGTGGATATTGAAGCCGGATACAAATCGGTGGAACTGATGAAACAGTATGTAAAGACGACAATGCGCCCGGAAGTGCTTGGCGGACTGGGCGGTTTTTCCGGTGCATTTTCCCTGGAAAAGATCAAGGATATGGAAAAGCCTACCCTGGTATCCGGTACAGATGGTGTCGGAACCAAGATCAAGCTCGCCTTTCTTATGGACAAGCATGATACCATCGGTATCGACTGCGTTGCCATGTGCGTAAACGATATTGCATGCGCAGGCGGCGAACCGCTGTTTTTCCTGGACTATATCGCATGCGGCAAAAATATTCCCGAGAAGATCGCAGAGATCGTAAAAGGCGTATCCGCAGGCTGTGTACAGTCGGAAGCTGCCCTGATCGGCGGCGAGACAGCAGAACATCCCGGACTGATGCCGGAGGATGAGTACGATCTGGCTGGTTTTGCAGTCGGCGTAGTGGATGAAAAAGACCTGATTACCGGCGAAAACTTAAAGCCCGGTGACGTGCTGATCGGCATGGCAAGCTCCGGCGTGCATTCCAACGGCTTCTCTCTGGTTCGTAAGGTATTCGACATGACCGTTGAAAGCTTAAACACCTATTATGATGAGCTGGGCGCAACCCTGGGCGAGACCCTGCTGGCTCCGACACGCATCTATGTTAAGGCGTTAAAGGCAGTCAAAGAAGCCGGCGTAACCGTAAAGGCATGCAGCCATATCACCGGCGGCGGCTTTTATGAAAACGTGCCCCGTATGTTAAAAGAGGGTACCCATGCGGTGATCAACAAAAACAGCTATCCCATTCCTCCGATCTTTACCCTGATGGCGAAAAAGGGCAATATCGAAGAGCATATGATGTATAACACCTATAACATGGGACTGGGTATGATCGTCGCAGTAGATCCCGCTGATGTGGATAAGACCATGGAAGCAATGAAATCTGCAGGCGATACCCCTTATGTGGTAGGCACCATCGAAGCAGGCGAAAAGGGAGTGACCTTATGTTAAGGCTTCTGGTCTGTGTCTCAGGCGGAGGCACGAACCTGCAGGCGATTTTCGATGCGATTGACGCGGGAAAAATCCGCAATGCCGAAATCGCAGCGGTGATCAGCAACAACCCGGGCGCATATGCGCTGGAACGCGCGCGGCAGCATAATGTGGAAGCAATCTGTCTTTCTCCGAAATCTTTCGAGAGCAGAGAGGCGTTCAATCATGCCCTGACCGAAAAGGTGAAGGAAATCGCACCGGATCTGATCGTGCTGGCAGGATTTTTAGTCGCTGTTCCGGCAGAGATGATTGAAGCGTTCCCAAATCAGATTATCAATATCCATCCGTCGCTGATCCCTGCGTTTTGCGGTGTTGGCTTTTACGGTCTGCATGTCCATGAGGGTGTGCTTGCGCGCGGTGCAAAAGTGACCGGCGCGACGGTGCATTTTGTGGACAACGGAATGGATACCGGTCCGATTATCTTACAGAAGGCGGTTGAAGTGCAGCAGGGCGATACACCCAAGAGTCTGCAGCAGCGGGTCATGGAGGAAGCGGAATGGAAAATTTTGCCCCAGGCCATCGATCTGATTGCCCAGGGCAGAGTAACCGTTGTGGATGGAAAGACGATTATCGCATCGTGATGCAAAATTGCATCGCATAACAGCGAAAGCGCCTGAAAATATGGAGGTTCATATGAAAATTCTGATTGTGGGAAGCGGCGGCAGAGAGCATGCGATCGCTGCAAGTGTGGCAAAGAGCCCGAAAGCAGAGAAGATTTACTGTGCGCCCGGCAACGCCGGAATTGCGCAGCTGGCAGAGTGCGTTCCGATCGGCGCGATGGAATTTGACCGTCTGACCGAGTTCGCAAAGGAAAAAGAGATCGACCTCGTTATCGTCGGCATGGATGATCCGCTTGTCGGGGGCCTGGTAGACCAGCTGGAGGCAGCCGGGATCCGTGCATTCGGTCCTCGCAAAAATGCGGCGATTCTGGAGGGCAGCAAGGCATTTTCCAAGGAACTGATGAAAAAATACAATATTCCGACGGCTGCCTATGAAGTGTTCGACAAGGCAGAGGATGCGCTGGAATATCTGCATACCAAAGCGAAATTCCCGATCGTTTTAAAGGCGGATGGCCTTGCACTTGGAAAAGGCGTTTTAATCTGCAGCACGTTGGAAGAAGCGGAAGACGGCGTATGCACGATTATGACAGATAAGAAATTCGGCACAGCCGGCAACAAGATGGTCATCGAAGAGTTCATGACCGGACGCGAGGTTTCCGTGCTGTCCTTTACAGATGGCAAGACCATCCAGATCATGTCCTCCGCCCAGGATCACAAGCGCGCAAAGGACGGCGATCAGGGCTTGAACACCGGCGGCATGGGCAATTTTTCCCCGTCTCCGTTCTATACAAAAGAGGTTGATGCGTTCTGTAAAAAATATATCTATCAGGCTACCGTCGATGCAATGTCTGCGGAAGGACGCACCTTTCAGGGTGTAATTTTCTTCGGCCTGATGCTGACACCTGACGGCCCGAAAGTGCTGGAATATAATGTCCGCTTCGGTGATCCGGAAGCGCAGGTTGTGCTGCCGCGTATGAAAAACGACATTCTGGACGTTTGCGAGGCATGTATCGACGGTACGCTCGATCAGCTCAAGTTGGAGTTTGAAGACAATGCGACAGTTTGTGTTGTGCTGGCATCGGACGGTTATCCGTTAAAATACGACAAGGGACTCCCGATTTCCGGCCTGGAAGCCTTTGACGGAAAAGACGATGTGTTCTGTTTCCATGCAGGAACCAGGTTTGCAGAAGACGGAAAGACGATCCTGACCAACGGTGGACGTGTGCTGGGTATCACGGCGAAGGCGCCTACCTTAAAGGAAGCGCGCGCAAAAGCGTATGCAGCGACCGAATGGGTCAATTTTGCCAACAAATATATGAGACACGATATCGGTAAAGCGATCGACGAAGCATAATATACCGATAGAGCACTGGCGACAGGCGAAATCGGAAGCCTGGCTGAGGAGTTTGGAAAAGAGAAAAGGTCCGCAGAGACCTTTGCGGATCGGAATCAGAAAGGTACGTAAACTAGAATGATGAAATGGACGACCAAGTTCAGCACTGTGCTGGGATGTGCACTTGCTGCGGTATTTTTATTTACATCCACAATGGAAGTCGGCGCTGTGCCGCTGACCTCTTCCCCGAGCGGAACGACAACGACCACAACAACCGACACCAATGCTGCAGAGGACGGAAATGCTGATGCAGCCGCAGAGGATAACGCCGCAGAGGATAATGCCGCAGAGGATAACGCAGCAGGGACAGCTGCTGCAGGAACCGTTACCAGCGCAACCGTAACCTCTTCCAGCGTTAATATCAGAAGCGAAGCTTCCACCAGCGCAAGCGTTGCAGGTAAGGCAACCAGCGGACAGGAGCTGACCGTTACCGGCGAGACACAGGGCAGCGACGGCAAGACCTGGTATGCAGTAACATTTGATAATGTAAGCGGATATATCCGTTCCGATCTGGTAGAGGCACATGTGTCGGAGGCGACAGCAGAGCCGGCTGTTGACGAAACTCAGGAGACGGAGGAACCGGAGGAGGAGCCGATCGTAGACAACTCCGCAGATTATTCCGTCGCCTTTGAGGATGACGGAAGCGGCAGCAGTGCATGGTATCTGCATGATAATACTATGGGAACCAGATATCAGGTCAGTGACCTGCTGAATGCAGAGGAGACCAACAAAAATAACCAGGCGACCATCGATCAGACCGCAAAGAGCATGCGCTTTGTCGTTATTCTGATGGCGTTTGTAATCGTAGTTCTGATTATCGTTGTAACAATCCTGATCATCAAAGTCAGAAGCACGTATGAAGACTATGACGATTATGATGATGACGACGAAGATGACGAAGACGACGATGAGGATGAGGACGAGGAAGAGGAAGAAGAACGTCCGCGCCGCTTCGGCCGCAAAAAGCCTGCCCGTTATGTAGAAGAGGATGACGATGACGACGAGGACGAAGACGAGGATGAGGACGAGGAAGAGGAAGAAGAGCGTCCGCGCCGCCGTCCGGCAAAGAAGGCTCCGGTAAAGAAGCCTGTCCGTCGCTCCAGAGTCGACGAATATGAAGACGAGGATGACGAGGATGAGGACGAGGAAGAGGAAGAAGAACGTCCGCGCCGCAAAAAGGGCAAATCCAAAGACTGGCAGTCCAGAAATTTCCTGGATGATGACGATCTTGAATTTGAATTCCTTGACCTGAAATAAGTCTTCCAAAAAGCAAGCATTCAGAAAACAATAGAAGCACGTTCTGCGAACATTCTATTGCCGTGAATCCATAAAAAACATCCGGCTTTTGCTGCAAACTGCCCGCTGTCTGGCGGGAGCACAGGAAACAGCAGTGCCGGGTGTTTTGTTTTATTCATGACAATAGCATGCTCGCAGCGCGTGCATGCTATTGTTGACTATTTTCAGAATTCTTGTTATAGTGTTTCTATAACACTTTAAAGATGAAATGGATGGGAGATCAGCATGATTCTGGAAGTAGATTTTAACAGCGAAGAAGCGTTATATATACAGCTGCGCAATCAGATCATTGTCGGGATTGCGACAAACAGGCTCAAGGAGGGAGAGTCCCTCCCGAGCGTGCGGCAGCTTGCAGAATCCATTGGGATTAACATGCATACAGTGAATAAGGCATATACCGTGCTCAAGCAAGAGGGCTTCGTCAAGGTGGACAGACGCCGCGGCGCAGTGATTGCGATTGATGCGGATCGGATCAGTGATCTGGAGCAGATGCGGGAGTCGCTGCGGGTCATTCTGGCGCGGGCAAGCTGTCGGAATATTTCCCGCGAGGAAGTACATGCTTTGATAGATGAGATTTATGAAGAGTATGGAGGACTATAACAGATGCAGTCACAGTTTACGGATAAGGCAAAAACTGCCCTGCTTTTGGCGGGGCGGGCGGCAAAAAGCCTGCATCAGAATTATGTTGGGACAGAGCATATCCTGCTGGGCCTGATCAAAGAAGGAACCGGTGTGGCATCAAGGGTTCTGACGGAAAACGGGGCAAAAGAAGAGGCGATCCGGGAAATGATTCAGGATCTGCTGGCTCCGGAGACGCCCAATCCGGTCATAGAGCGGGACGGTTATTCCCCCCGGGCAGAGGAAGTTCTGGAGGAAAGCCACAGACAGGCGGAAAAGGCAGGCAGCGTGCTGACCGGAACGGAACACATTTTGTTAGCGCTTTTAGGAGATGGGGATAATGTTGCAGTGCGGGTGCTGCAGACGCTGTCGCTGCCGCTGCAGAAAATCATGCGGGATACGCTCCTGGCAGCAGGACTGGACCCTATGGCGTACCGCGAAGAGCTGGGACGCAGGCAAAAAAAGAGCCAGACCGGGACGCTGGAGCTTTACAGCCGGGATCTGACGAAGCTGGCTGCACAGGGAAAGCTCGATCCGGTTGTCGGGCGCGATCAGGAGATTGGGCGCGTGATTCAGATTTTAAGCCGCAGGACGAAGAACAATCCGTGCCTGGTAGGAGAACCCGGTGTCGGCAAAACGGCGATCGTCGAGGGACTTGCGCTTCGGATTACGGAGGGCAGCGTGCCGGATACGGTAAAGGATAAACGGGTTCTGATGCTGGATCTGTCCGGGATGATCGCGGGAAGCAAATACCGCGGCGAATTTGAGGAGCGAATTCGTAAGGTCATCCGTGAGGTGACAGACGACGGAAATATTTTACTGTTTTTGGATGAGCTGCATACACTGATCGGTGCAGGCGGCGCAGAGGGGGCGATTGACGCTTCCAACATTTTAAAGCCGTCCCTTGCGCGCGGCGAGATTCAGCTGATCGGCGCGACAACGCTGGAAGAATACCGCAAATATATCGAAAAAGATGCTGCCCTGGAACGCCGTTTCCAGCCGGTTACGGTCGAAGAGCCAACGGAAAAAGAGGCGATCGGCATTTTACAGGGAATCGTTTCCAGATATGAAGAGCATCATAAAGTAAAGATTCTGCCGGAAGCCCTCGAGGCCGCAGTACATCTTTCCAATCGCTATATCAACGACCGGAAGCTCCCGGACAAGGCGATCGACGTGATGGACGAGGCGGCTGCTGCGGTGCGCCTGCAGCGGATGCAGACGACTGACGAGGCAACAAACCAGGCAAAGGAAATCAAAACGCTGGATGAAAAGCTGGAGCAGGCGATCCGCGATCAGGATTTGGAGGAGGCCTCCAGACTAAAGCAAAAGCTAAAGGAGGCGCTCACCCGTTACGAAAAGCACCAGAAACGACAGGAAAAGAGCCGCAAAAAGGGGCAGCCAGAGGTGACAGCAGAGGATATCGCAAAGGTCATTTCCACTTGGACAAAGGTTCCGGTGAGCCGCCTGACCGAAAAAGAGAGCGAACGGCTGTTAAAGCTGGAATCTATTCTGCACAAGCGCGTGATCGGACAGGAAGAAGCCGTATCGAGCGTTGCGCGGGCGATGCGCCGCGGCAGAGTCGGACTGCAGGATCCGAGACGACCGATCGGTTCGTTTTTGTTCCTCGGTCCCACAGGTGTCGGAAAGACGGAGCTTTCCAAGGCGCTGGCAGAAGCGATGTTTGGTTCAGAAAACGCGCTGATCCGCGTGGACATGTCGGAATATATGGAAGGGCACTCTGTTTCGAAAATGATCGGCTCGCCTCCGGGCTATGTCGGCTTTGACGAGGGCGGACAGCTTTCTGAAAAGGTTCGCAGAAATCCGTATTCGGTGGTTTTATTCGACGAAATCGAAAAAGCGCACCCGGATGTTTTCAATATTTTGCTACAGGTGCTGGACGATGGGCATATCACGGATTCCAGAGGCAGGAAGGTCAGCTTCAAAAATACCGTCATCATCATGACGTCCAACGCCGGTGCACAGCGGATTGTGGAGCCAAAAAATCTCGGCTTTGCGGCAAAAGAAGATGCGCAAAAGACTTACGAAAAGATGAAGGCCGGCGTGATGGAAGAGGTAAAACGCCTGTTCAAACCGGAATTTTTAAACCGGATAGATGAAACGATCGTATTCCATCAGTTGACAAAAGACGATATGAAGCGAATTATCAATCTGCTGGCGCAGAGCCTGATTACGCGCTGCCGGACGCAGCTGGATATCAGCCTGACACTGACACCATCTCTGAAAGAGCATATCGTAGAAAAATACAGCAATCTGAAAATGGGTGCAAGACCGTTAAAGAGAGCAATTCAGACGCTGATCGAGGACGCACTTGCGGAAGAAATTCTGTCGGGACGGGTAAAATCCGGCGATCATGTGAGTGCAGGCTTCCGCGAGAATAAAGTTGTTTTCAGCGTCAAAAACAAATAAACAGCAAACCGCCGCAAAGGCGGACAGGAGGACAAAAGAATGGCAGCAGTAGCAGAACTCATCAGAACAGAAGCAGACGGAAAGATCAGCTTCGGCAATCATCTTCTGCAGGAAAAGAGCAAGAAGGAGGGCTTTGAGGCCGGCGGCGATGAGTACAAGGTAAAGACTTTTAAAGAGATTACCAAGCTGGAAAGAAACGGCATGTTTGTCTATGAATCCGTGCCCGGCACGAGCGTAGAACATTTTGCGGAGAGCGAAAATGGCGTCAGCTTCACGGTAGAGGGCACAGAGGACGCGCAGATCACACTCGGTCTGGAGGAAGATACGGAATATGATGTGAAAATCAACGGTGAGGATGCGGGCAGAATGCGCACGAACCTTGGCGGAAAGCTGAATGTGAGCGTGGAGCTTGCTGGAATCGGAGAAGTAAAGGTAGAAATTTCAAAATAAATGGCAACCAAAATAAAAACCAGATTTTTCTGTCAGGAATGCGGCTATGAAACGGCAAAATGGCTGGGGCAGTGTCCGGGCTGTAAGGCGTGGAACTCCCTCGTAGAGGAACCGGTTTCTGTGACCGCAGGCGGAAAAGAGAAAAAACAGGTGCTGTCCGGGGTGCAGAGCGCTCCGGCGGTGCTGAATGAAATTTCGATGGAAGAGGAAAGACGCACGGAAACCGGGATGGGAGAGCTCGACCGGGTACTGGGCGGCGGAATCGTTACCGGCTCGCTGACGCTGGTCGGCGGCGACCCGGGTATCGGCAAATCGACGCTTCTTTTGCAGATGTGCAGGAACCTTTCGTTAAAAAAGCAGCACATTTTGTATGTATCAGGCGAGGAATCCTTACGCCAGATCAAAATGCGCGCGATGCGGATCGGCGATTTTTCGGACACGCTGGAGCTGTTCTGTGAGACGAACCTGAATCGGATTGAGGAGGTAATCCAGCAGAAAAAGCCTCAGATCGTCATCATTGACTCCATCCAGACGATGTACAATGAAGCGGTCAGCGCGGCGCCCGGCAGCGTGTCGCAGGTGCGCGAATCGACTGGTGTTTTGCTGCGGCTGGCAAAAGGGCTCGGTATTTCGATTTTTATCGTCGGCCATGTGACCAAAGAGGGAACGGTTGCAGGTCCCAGAGTGCTCGAGCATATGGTGGATACGGTGTTGTATTTTGAGGGCGACCGACATGCATCTTATCGAATCCTCCGGGGCGTCAAGAATCGTTTTGGCTCAACCGATGAGATCGGTGTGTTTGAGATGCGCCAAGAGGGGCTGACAGAGGTGTTAAACCCGTCGGAATTCATGTTAAATGGCAGACCTGCCGGCGCGAGCGGCTCGGTCGTCTCCTGCTCAATGGAGGGGACTCGTCCGATGCTCACGGAGATTCAGGCGCTCGTCTGCCACAGCAATTTTGGCATTCCACGCCGTCAGACGACCGGAACGGATTTTAACCGCGTCAATTTGCTGATGGCGGTATTGGAAAAACGGCTTGGCATGCAGATCGGGGGGTGTGATGCTTACGTCAATCTGGCAGGCGGCATTCGGATTACAGAGCCTGCCATCGATCTTGGAATCGTGATGGCAATTATGTCGAGCTTCAAAAACAGCCCCGTCCCGGAGGGCGTTGTCGCCTTCGGGGAAGTGGGCCTGAGCGGGGAAGTACGCGCCGTTTCGATGGCGGAGCAGAGAGTGAGGGAGGCGCAGAAGCTCGGTTTCACAACCTGTATCCTCCCCCAGGTCTGTCTCGAAAAAATGCCGAAAATTTCCGGCATCCGATTAGTCGGTGTCCGCAGTGTTGCCGATGCCGCGCGGGAGCTGTAAGAACGCCCTACAGCGGCTGGTTGGGATAACCCGGAAAATAAAACGGAAGGGTCGCACCCGGAACAGGATATACTGCGATCTTGTCGTCGAACAGATTTTTTTCAGACGGCGCTTCGTCGTTTTTGGAAACCGGATTGACGCCGTCGGGAGAGAGGATGCAGTCATCCGCAAGGTCAGAAGGACGGTCTGATTCTGGAATTACAGGATACATGACAAAAACCTCCTTTTCATTGTTGGATTCAAAAAGCAATAGGAAAGCTTTTGGGATCAGTATGTATCTTTTTTGGGGAAAATATTCTATTGTCGTGAACTGCAACATTTTGAAAAAGTAGTTGACAAAAGATACAGTGGTGCGATACAATATGATCAAGTTGAGAAGTTATCAACCCACAAAATCAGGCAGGATGTTTTCCGCAAGGAGGATGTCCTGCCATCCCCCCACAAAGATTCGATACCTGCTGATTTCGTGTCAGCAGGTTTTTTATTCATGATAATAGAATGCTCGCAAAGCGTGCATTCTATTGTTGCATAAGAAAGTTCGTTTCTATACAATGTTATACAATAAAAAACGCTCCGCGAGGATGCACACTCGACGCAAGGGTAGATGGTTGCCGAAGCAACCGCGCCTCGGCGCAAAAATATACTAAGGCACATTCTTTTTATATTTTATATGGAGAATTTATATGGAGAATACGAATGAAAAAAACGGTTTTAAAGGAAAATAATTCCTGCAGAATGCAGTGTATCGCAGAAGAAAATCTGGAACAGGAAATGGACAGCCAGGTAGAGCCGTTTCTGAAACAGGTTCAGATTTGCGGGTGGATGGAGGTCGCGCCCGAAGGCGGTGAATCGCAGGAGCGTGATGTGGCATCGGCAGACAGCACATCGCAAAAGTCTGAGAACGCACCAGAAGACGGCGTGGCTCAGAGAAAAACAGCTAAGACGGGCGGTCTGTATTATGAACTGTATCCGCAGGAGACACAAAAAGGGACGATCGTGATCAGCTATGGCTTTACAGAGTCCTGCCTGAAATATCATGAATTGATTTACTATTTTTATCTGCAGGGATATCAGGTGGCGATTATGGATCACAGAGGGCATGGAAAATCCATGCGTGAAGTGGAAGATCACACAATTGTACACATTGGATTGTTTTCCCGATATGTAAAAGATCTGCACCGGTTCGTCAAAACAGTGGTGAAGCCGATGGCAAAAGATCTGCCGCTGTATCTGTACGCACATTCCATGGGCGGCTGTATCGGCGCATTTTATCTGGAGCAGTACCCTGAGGATTTTGCCAAAGCGGTTCTGAATGCACCGATGTTGGGAGTGAATCTGGGCGGCGTGCCGTCCTGGGCGGCGCGGGTGCTGTGTGATTTTAAAGTGTTCGGAGGCAATGGGAAGGATCGTCTGCTCACACAGGGCACTTTTGATCCGGAAGAGTCTTTTTCGGACGCGTCCTGCAGCTCCGAAGCGCGCCATGATTATTATATGAAAAAACGGCGGGAGGATGAAAGCTGCCAGACCTCTTCAGGAAGCTATGAATGGGGCAGGGAAGCGATCAATGCCGGGAAATTTGTCATCAGCAAAAAGCAGGCGAAAAAGGTGAAGACGCCGGTGCTTTTATTTCAGGCGGGAAAAGATACGCTCGTAACGCCCGGAGCACAAAAAGAGTTTATCAAGAGGATCCCAGATGGACAGCTGGTGGTTGTGCCCGATATCCGGCATGAAATTTACCGCGCGCCAAACAGCGTCCTGCAGCCGTATCTGGAAATGATTTTTGAATTTTATGACAGTGGGGAAAAAGTCCTGTAAAAAAGGAGGATCGGCAGAAGTTTCGCTTTCCTGCCGACGATATGAAAGCAAGACTTGTTGCGTATTGACCGCCGGGGTGGTATGATAGAAGAAATGCAGACGGGCATAGTTTGCACAGTTTTGAGCGAAATGGAGATTAGAATGGAACAGTTAGCAATTTTTGGCGGGGAGCCGGTTCGGAAGACACCGATTTCCTATGGGCACCAGTATATTGATGATGCGGACATAGAAGCGGTTGCAAATGTGCTGCGCAGCGATGCGCTTACCTGTGGACCGAAGGTGACAGAGCTGGAGAAGCGTTTGTGCGAAGTAACCGGGGCAAACTATGTCGTTATGGTCAGCAACGGAACGGCGGCGCTGCATCTGGCTGCGATGGCGGCGGGCATTACGAAAGGGGATGAGGTAATCGTAACCCCCCTGACGTTTGCTGCTTCAGCCAACTGCATTTTGTATTGCGGCGGCACGCCGGTATTTGCTGATGTAAAGCGTGACACCTACAACATCGATCCGGAGAGCATCCGCAGCCATATCACAGAAAAGACCAAAGCTGTCGTTGCGGTGGATTTTACCGGTCAGGCAGTGGAGCTGGATGAGATCCGTCAGATCTGCAAGGAGCATAATCTGATGCTGATCGAGGATGCGGCGCATGCGATCGGCACACAGTATAAAAATAAAAAAGTAGGCAGCATCGCAGATTTTACAACCTTCAGTTTTCATCCGGTCAAAACCGTAACAGCCGGAGAAGGCGGCGCGATTGCGACCAACGATGAGAAGCTGTATCACAGGCTGCTTCGGCTGCGCTCTCACGGAATTACGAGAAATCCGGATGAGATGGTACATCCGACCGATGCGAAGTGGTACAATGAACAGGTTGAGCTCGGCTATAACTATCGGATGACAGATTTTCAGGCGGCGCTTTTGCTCAGCCAGTTAGACAAGCTGGACCGTTTTATCGAAAGAAGAACTCAGATTGTAAAACGCTACAACGAAGCATTTGCAGAGTGCCCGGAGCTTGTGCTGCAGCGGGAGATCCCGGAGTCAAAGACGGCACGCCATTTGTATGTCATTCAGTTAAACCCTGAGCTGCTGACCTGCACCAGAAGAGAGTTTTTCGATGCGTTGTATGCGGAAAATGTGCATGTACAGGTGCACTATCTGCCGGTTTACTGGCATTCCTATTATGAAAAGCTGGGCTATCCCAAGGGACTGTGCCCGAATGCGGAGTACCTGTATGAGCATGTGATGAGCATCCCGCTCTTTTACAGCATGACAGACGAGGATGTGGAAAGCGTCATTACTGCGATTAAAAAAGTGCTCGCTTATTACAGGAGATAGATTGGAGAACGAACATGAAGAAATTTTTGGAGCTCATTTCCGAAGAGATGGGAAAAGGCTTTGAAGCTGCAGGTTATGAGGCACAGTTGGGACGCGTAACCGTGTCCAACCGTCCCGATCTGTGCGAATATCAGTGTAACGGCGCGATGGCGGGCGCAAAAAAATACCATAAAGCCCCGATCATGATCGCCAACGACGTAGCGGAAAAGCTGACGGACAGCGCAGTATTTTCTGAAGTATCTGCGGTTGCGCCCGGATTTTTGAACCTGAAAGTAAAGGACAGTTTTGTCTGCGAATATTTAAAAGAGATGGCTGCAGCGGAGAAGTTTGGCGTAGAGCCTCCCGAAAAGAAAAAAACCATCGTTGTTGATTACGGCGGTCCCAACGTTGCAAAGCCGCTCCACGTCGGTCATCTGCGCTCCGCAGTTATAGGCGAAAGCATCAAGCGGATCAACCGTTACAAAGGACATAGGGTTATCGGCGATGTCCATCTGGGCGACTGGGGACTGCAGATGGGTCTGATCATTACCGAGTTAAAAGCACGCAAGCCCGAGCTGCCTTATTTTGATGAAAGCTTTACCGGGGAATATCCGCAGGATGCTCCCTTTACCGTATCTGAGCTGGAAGAAATCTATCCGACAGCGAGCGGCAAGTCCAAAGAAGATCCTGCGTATAAGGAGGCAGCGCTGGAAGCAACGCTGCGCCTGCAGAGCGGTGACCGTGGCTACCGCGCGCTGTGGAAGCATATTATTGCGGTATCTGTAGCTGATCTGAAAAAAAACTATAGCAACCTGGATGTGGAATTTGATCTCTGGAAGGGAGAATCCGATGCAGACCCGCTCATTCCGGGACTGGTAAGTCGTTTAAAAGAATCCGGCCTTGCGTATGAAAGCCAGGGCGCGCTGGTTGTAGATGTTAAAGAGGATACCGATACGAAGGAAATGCCGCCCTGCATCATCTTAAAATCCGATGGCGCGGCGCTGTATGCAACGACAGACCTTGCAACAATCGTGGACCGTATGGAGAATCTGCATGCGGATTCCCTGATCTATCTTGCGGACAAGCGTCAGGAGATGCACTTTGTACAGGTGTTCCGTGTAGCGAAAAAGGCGGGGCTGGTAACACCTGAAACAGAGTTAAAATATGTTGGTTTCGGCACGATGAACGGCAAGGACGGAAAGCCCTTCAAGACGAGAGAGGGCGGCGTTATGCGTCTGGAATACCTGATCCGCGATATCGACGAGGAAATGTACCGTAAGGTATCCGAAAGCCGTCATGATCTGTCTGAGGAAGAGGCAAGAAAGATCGCCAAAATCATCGGTCTTTCCGCAATCAAATACGGAGATCTGTCCAATCAGGCTTCTAAGGACTATATTTTCGATATTGATCGCTTCACTTCCTTCGAGGGAGACACGGGTCCGTATATTCTGTATACAATCGTGCGTATTAAATCGATCCTTGCCAAGTATCAGGAGCAGGGAAAGAGCCTGGAAAACCTGTGTCTGGAGGAGGCACAGGGCGCTTCCGAAAAAGATCTGATGCGTCAGCTGTGCAGCTTCAATGCAATGATGGACAGTGCCTGTGAGGAAACTGCGCCCCATAAGATCTGCGCGTACATTTATGATCTGGCGAACGCGTTCAACAAGTTTTACCACGAGACAAAGATTCTGGCAGAAGAGGATCAGAAGAAGCAGGCAGGCTGGATTGCACTGCTGAAGCTGACCAAAGAAGTTCTGGAAACCTGCATCGATGTACTGGGCTTCTCCGCACCCGACAGAATGTAAAAATGAAATCCCGCGCCGCAGGCTTCTTAAGTCTGCGGCGGATTGCATAAGCAACATAATTTCACTCAGCCGCTTATGCGTCCTTGCAGAGTGGAATTATCGTATAGAAACGAAGTCTTTTATACGATAAAAAAAGCCGCAGCTGGTTTTTACCAGCTGCGGCTTTTATGTTGTTCGTTTAACCACGCGACAGCTTCCAGACAGCCCTCCTGGGTCAGGGGAAACTGTTTTGTTGTCTTTTGCTCGGCGGGCGTTTTGACAAAGCAGAAGGGCTCCGGCCAGATCGTGACGTCCATACAGTCCCCCTCTTCATTTTTTCCTTTGGAAAGCCGATATCGCATGCCGCAGTAGCTTCCGGTCTGCGCTTCCTTTTTGATATAGTTCACATGAATGATTTCCGGTGAGATCATAGTTTCCTCCAATGGCAGTGCTGCAGTTTTCTGCAGAGCTTAGAAAAACAGCGGGATACCGACCAGTCCAAAGTAGCCGACGGATAAAATTCCGGCGATACTAAGCAGCGTGCGGTAGATTTTTTTCTGGAACAGCTCCGGGACGGTGCTTGCAAGGTATCCGGCGATCAGAATACATGGCAGCAGATAGCGTCCCTGGGCCATGGATTCGATCAGCCAGGAGTTTATAATGGATGCAGCAAGCTCACCCACCATCAGCAGCGTGCAGATAACAAAACGGATTTTGCCCTGCAGATTGTCAGGTTGTCGGAACGTGGCGATTCCGATTCCTGCAAACAGTGCAAGATAGAGCAGCCCCATGCACCAGTAGTACCACGCGCCGGTATCGTGATCCTGTAAAAGTCCGCAAAAGCTCTTGTAGCTCATGGCAAACCAGTCCGGGTTTTCGGCAAAGACGTCAGAAAGCGTATAGCCGCGGCTGTACATATGCCAGGACGGGTTCAGCTCTTCGGTCGGGGTAGACGGATTTTTGTCGTAGTCGGCGTACTGGATGGCGACCGCTTCCTTGACCTGGGATTTTTCCGTACCGTAGTGCGCGATGTCAAAGCCAGCCCGGAATGCAAAGACGGCGAGAAAAACGCCCACAATAATCAGGTAATTACGCCAGAGCACTTTTTTCTGTAAGGGGTCTTTCTGCCAGATCAGCCGCAGCAAAAGGACGAAGAAGGACAGCGCCAGAATCGCGAGATAGCACTGCTTTCCGAGGGCGATGTTGCCAAACAAAAGCCCTAAAAGAAGAAAAGCAGGAATATCTCTCCGGCATAATTTTTTCTTTTCTACGATGCGATAAAGCAGACTCTGCGGGTTGCACAGCAGGCAGGTGATCGCGAAAGCGATGGTAAAATCCAGCGCATCTGCCGTCGTATAGGAAAAAATGTACCAGGACTGGACGCAGATTCCGAGTGCGACCATGAGCCAGTTTTTCTGACGGATATTCCGGACAAAATAAAAGGTGAGGGCAGCAAACAGCAAAAGGTTCGGAACGCGGTAGTAGGCAAGGCTGCAGAACATCGTTTTAAAAAGCAGGGCGATCTTTCCGGCAAGATAAAAGTACCAGGTGTAATTTTCCAGCTTGGTGTAACCGTAGCCGCTGTAGGTTTGAGCAACAGCGGGATCCCGCATATCGGGCGGCAGAAAGTGCGTCATGCCGTAATCCAGACAGGCTTTGACGTCCCATTCGTCGGGATGCAGACCGAGGGCAGAAAACAAACCGATGATACAGACGACGAGAAGTGCACCTGCAACCACCGCCGTGCTGATGAAGGCAAACCAGTCAAAGTGCCCGGAGCTGTCCGGCAGGAACAACGTTTTCAGATAAGAAGCGATACCATTGCGGAAAAATAAAAGCACACAGAGCAGCAGCGCGATGGACAGGGCAAGGAAAAAGCGCTGGCGCACATATAAAACGTGGAGCTTTGCAGCCGCATTTTCGGCAGCCTCCCGGATACTGTCAGCAGAAAGCAAAAAGCTGCTGTCGGGATTTTGCGGTGTGAAAACGAGCTCTTCCCCGTTTAACTGCCAGGAGGCGTTGACGGGGAAAGCCTGGGTTTCCAGATCGGCGGCATTCATTGTGAAAAAAGCTTCTCCGTTTAGAAAAAAGCCGACGTGTGTGACGCGATAGGATTCCTGGGTATTCGTCGGGTCAAACCGAAATAAGGTAAGACTACGCAGATCGGGCAGACCGGAAAAGGTGACGATGTTACCGTCCCGGGTTCCGTCAGTGGAGTTGTCCTGCGAAAGTTCGTCATTGTCGCTGTAAAAAAGCTGGGACAGGACGGATGTGTCATCGTTTCTCAGATAAAGATCCGCCGACCACGAAAAATGATCCGGCGCTTTCAAAACCCAGATAAACGACGCCAGGAATAAAATCAGGATCGGAAGATAAAGGAATAGATTTTTTCTGGATGTATGCATGAAATGTCCTCTTTCGTTATAAAATAAGCTGTTTTCTAACAGTAAGTATAGCGGAATTAAAAAATTTTTCAACTTGAATAGCAATTTGTTGGTGGACTTCGACGAACAAAAATAAGCGGTGGTTTAGGAAAGAACGCAGTGCCCGGAACAAATTCGCCGGGACGGGAACACAACAGAGCAAATTTTTCTTGACAGGCAGGGCAGCAGAGAGGACAATTGGGAAAAAGAAGTAGCTTGGTCAGATTTTGCAGGAGGGCACAGAACCGGATGCCTGGTATACGATTGCCTTGGGCATGACTTCTGCAGAATGGGGAGGGTTTCTTTTCATGATTCAGAAAACGAACGTCTGGAAAACAGCGGCGGGTTTGCTGCTTACAATTTCGATGATGATAAGCTCTGTACCGATGACGGCAGCAGCGGCAGAGCCTGCGGCGCAGGCGGAAAGTACAGAAACCTCTGACTACGGTGCGCCGGCATATGGGACGAAAGCGGCGAACCTGCATCGGCTCACCTCACTGGAGCAGGTACAGACGGTTTCCAAAGCGCTGCAGCCAGTCGCAGATGTGGTCGGCGTTATGACGAAATCTCATAACGTATCCGTGATCAATTACAGTGATGTAGATGAACTCGGACTGATCCGCCGGTCGGACGGAAGCGGCGTGGTGCTGGTGATGGACGGCAGCAGAATTTATATTGCGACAGCAGCGCATTGCTTAAAACATAACCATACAGAAGTGATTCTGCCGGACGGAACAAGATGCAGCGCTGCTGTGCTGTATCGCAGCACCGAGACAGACACAGGATTTCTGACGGTGGAATACAGCCAGCTGCCGGAGAAAGTGCTGGGCGGGATTACCCCGGCAGCCGGAGCGGACGCGTCCGCGCTTGGAATGAAAACAGGCGACGCACTTGTTGCCGTGAGCTCTCTGGACAGCCCGAGTTCTGCCAGCTGTATCGGCGTTCTGGATCAGCTGTCCGTCATCTATCCGAACAATCCGGGCCAGAATGTGCTGCAGTTTTATTCGGAAACGAGTTACGGTTCAAGCGGCGGCGCGGTTTATACGCAGAATGGGATTTGGGTTGGGAGTATTTCCGGTGGTGATACCTATGGCACCTGCTGGGCAGTTCCCTATGGGGCGATTTTGACAGAATTTCAGAAGTGTCTGATTGAACTGGCAGCACAGGACGCAGGGCAGTAGAGGGAACCCATGCGCATGCTTTTTTCTGCGTTATGCGCATAGCCCAGACAGGAGGAAAAGATTGAAAAATAAAATTTTTCAATCGCGAGATTTGTGTCTGCGCACTTGACACAAACTCGACATACGCAAAAAATGTGTACAGAAATGAGGAAACCTATGACAACAGATCTGTATTATGAGACAGCAAGGAAGCTGGTGTTAAAGGACAAAAGAGAGGTTTTTGTGCGGCAACTGAATGCTGGAGACGCAGAAGCTATGCTGGTTTACTTACAGAAAACAGCACAGGAGACCCATTTTCTGATGCGTCTTCCGGAGGAAGCGGTTTATACGCTGGAGAACGAGCGGAAAATTCTGCAGAATACGAGAGAATCAAAGCAGACATTTATGCTGGGGGCACTGACTCAGGATGGAAGTGTTGTTGGAAATGTGGGCATATTTCCCATCGGGGAACGGTTTAAGGTGCGCCATCGGGCGAGCCTTGGAATTGCAGTAGTTCAGGAATACTGGAATACCGGTCTGGGAACGGTGCTCATAAACGGCGCGATTGATCTGGCGCGCAAGGCTGGCTATGAACAGCTGGAGCTTGGCGTATTTTCGGACAACAGCAGTGCACTCCATTTATATCAGAAGCTGGGATTTCAGGAGGTCGGCAGAATGCCCAATGCCTTCAAGCTCCCGGACGGAAGCTATGCGGATGAAATTATGATGGTGCTGCCCTTCACAAATGCTTCCTGATGTAAAAATGTTACAGTTCACCCGCGCCATTCGCAAAAACGCCTCTGCGAGGCTTTCCGCGGAAGCTACGAGTGAACTGTAAAAAAATAAAATTACCCATTGACTTTTTCAGAAACTTTTGATATTATAATCAAGCAGTCGCGAAGAGCGGCGAAC
>ULZS01084703.1_pt1 | contig 35404 bp, 45 predicted proteins | sample 1963301 | NCBI WGS metagenome assembly ULZS01 (sample SAMEA4835895, study PRJEB28245) | human gut metagenome | biome: gut microbiome; material: fecal sample | place: Denmark | collected 2008 | reverse complement strand
CGCCAGCCTGCGGCGGCTCCTGCGGCCGCCCCGAATCCTGCGCAGAGCGTCGCCGTGGTGCGGATGCCGCTCGGCAGGAGGTTGAACAGAACGACCAGCGCAATGACGGCGGCCGACACGCAGAGCGCGATTTCGACTTGCTTTTTCATGGCTTTTACAGTATTAAGGTTGAAGCGATTTATACGTTATCGATACTCGGGCAGCAGGTATTGGATGTTCATGGCCGCCGTGTGCATGATCTCCCGCGCATTTTCCTCCGATACGGACAGCGGGCGGGTGAACTCGCAGAAGATGCTGCCTATCCAGTCGTGGCGGTTGTCGTTGAGCCGTTTGATGATGGCCGCCCGACATCCGTAACTCGAAAGGATGGACTTCGCATATTTGTCGTTCACCTGCTCGTCGATGTCCGTGATGTAGAGGAAGAGGTTCTTCACCAGATCGCTGCTGAACTTCGGCACCTCCGAAATCGGAAGGCCCTGCATGTGCGGTTTCATCGGTTCCACCCCTTTGCGCTTGACCTCGTAATAGACGGACAGCAGGCTCTCGTTGCCGAGCGGATGCGGCTGTACGATATAGACCCGATCGGCATCCAGCTCGTGCAGGACGCTCCACAACTCACCGTACACGATAGACGAATTGTCGGCCCGACGGATGCTTTTCGTCTCTTCGTCCTTTTTGAACTTCTCGATTTTCAGGTCGGTCAGCTTGTTTTTGCTGTACTGGTTATAGGCGAACCACGCAGCGATAATAGTCCCGAGGGCACTGATGATTGCGGGGAGATATTCCATAGCGATTTCAAAGGTTAGGCGTCGTGTACATGCAGTGATTCCACCTCTTCGCGCTGCGCCATCCGCTCGGCTTCGAGCTCGGCGAGGGTCATCTCGTTTCGGTTGTACTCGGCGTTCGCCTCCTGGTATCGTGCGAAGTCTCGGGGATAGGTCTCTCGGAACGATGCGCCCGTCTTACTACATTTGGCAGCCCGCTCGTCCGAGGAGGCCATGATCGCACGCAGCGCCAGCTGCCGCGATTGCAAAGCGTCGATTCTCTTTTGCAGTTCTTCCATGTTCATAATGATTTTCGTTTTACAAGGCGGAAACGGGCCGCACATGCTGCGTTATACATTTGACGTAGGAAAACAAAACGCCTTCGGAACGATAGCTGATGAATACATAGCCGAGATTACCTTCGCAGCTCGTCCAGTAAGAAGAGGCGTTTGCCAATAAAGTCGCCTTACCGAGGCGCGACAGCGTGCGGTTTACAGGGTCTTTTTCTACGTCTGTGGAAACAAGCACGCGATCACGCATGAGCAAGTAGACCTCTTCCGCTGATGGCAACCACCATGCACCCGCTTCGAGCCCTGTCGTCGCACCTTCGACCGCGACGCCGTATTCGAGAGCGGCAGCAGCGGCCGGATAGCAGGGTTTGCTCTGACCGTAAATATCCGTGAAACGCAGGCGGCCGATTTTCGCCGTGTTCGTCCTGCCGTCACGCAGCATCGCCCCGTAAGCGCTCGGATACTGAGCCATGTGCTCGCCGAAGAGATACGACGCATAATCCGGATATGTTGCGCGCAGCTCGGCGCAGAATTGGGAACCTTCGAACGACGCCTGATTGACGATCGTCGCCGAACCGAGCGGCACGTTCGAAGTCGGGACGGTACCGTTTGCTGAGTAATATTGCAGGAACATTTCGGAATTCATTCCCGCCCGCGTACCACTCACGCCGTTCTTGCGTCGAACGTATTCGACCGTCTGACCCTCGTCGAGCAGCAGTCCCGTAAGGGCTACTTGATAGTTCGTGTCGTCAGTCCGTGTCGTGAGTGTCGCCCCGCTCACCGCTTCGACCGTCGTCCATGATTTCGCATAGCCGTTCGACGTGAGAACGACGCGCCCTGTCGCCTCGTCCGCCGCAGCCGACCAGCCGCCGCGATCGGTAATGGACAGATTCACCTCGCCCGTTCTGAATGCCGTATTGGCAGCTGCTGCGAGGTCGGAAAGCGTGGCGCCGGCGGTATAGGTGATCGTCTTTTCGTATGTGTCGGCGAATTTCAATACGATCGTCCCGCCGGCCGAGAGATCGAAGCCCGACAGGGCGACCTCGTAAGAAGCAGCCCAGAGGAATATAGTCGGATTGTCGAGCGAGACGATCAGCACCTTGTCGCCTTGCCGTGCATAGACGACGGCCAGCGGGGTGAGGCTTTCGGGGAGCTGTGCGGCCGAGAGGGTCTCACCCTTGACGAACCGGATCGCACCGGCCGTCTTGTCGTAGACCGCGCAGTCGCCCGCGGCGGCCGCATCCTTGCCCACGACGACGTTCACACCGTCGTAGATGAGTTCGTTGCCGCTGGCGATGAGCGAGACGGCCGAAAGGGTCGACAAACGATTCGTGTCGGAGGCATACGCCGCACGATCCGCATATTTATTTACTTGTGACATGGTATCGAGGTTTTAGAGGTTTTTCCAATCCGACACGGCCGCGTTGCCCGTGGATTTGTAGACGGCGCCCGAGGCGGTGTCGATGTAGAGCTGGCCTGCACGGTCGGGTGCTTTCGTCGGGGCGCCGCTGCCTGTCAGGATCAGGTTGTTCGAACCCCACACGCCCAGCTCCCTGACCTGCAATGCGGGGATCACGGCGTCGCCCGACAGCACAGCCGTGAGCGTCCGTTCGAGGGCCGTGACGCGGGCTTCGAGGCTGCAATCCGACGCGGCGAGGACGGCGAATGCATCGGGAATATCCGATACGGACACAGAGGTACGCATCGCTGAAAAGGTGCCTCCTGACTCTGTAATGGTCAATGCAATGTATTCCCCCGAAGATATATATTCGATTTCGAGTGTTATTTTCAGTGGCAGACCAACACTCCTATTTACATCTACTATCACAGGAATAGATGCATTCCTGTTCGCCGCAGCGGGATCGGTCGACACAACGACGATACAGTTTCGCCTGAGCAACTTCGAGCATAACTTTCTGAATGCATCTACACCCCCGACGGCCGCACTGATCTCTTCGCTCGTACTGTCGCTATCGATGCCGAGATAACCGGAGGGAAGGGCCGTGTTGTTGAGCAGATCGGCCCACTCCATCGATGATGCCGTATACGGCAGTCTCGATAAGGTAAATGTTTCCGATGTCAACGTAAGACTGGACGGGAGCACGTATGTCTGCGATGCATAATATCCGATGACGGCCTTCGTATCGGCATGCACTCCATATCCTGACGGTACGAGGTATTGTCCTCCGTTATCGGGAATCCTGACAACAGGTACCGTGTGAATCGGATCCGCAACGATCCGATCGTATGCTGCCGCGATTTCAGAGGCAGACATATCGGGCAGATAGCTGTCGTCTATGGGGCCAGCTTTGGTCAACAACACCACAGGGGTTGTGTTCCCCAGAAACTCGGCGATCTGGTCGAGCGTGGCGAAGGTGGACATGCTATCCCCGTCCTGAATCTCCAACGCAACCGCACCGTTCAGGGTCTGAGCTTGCTGTAAGTCTTTGATCTTATAATTTGCCATAGTGTCATTCGGTTTTGGGTAGATCGCCCAGACGCAGGAAATCGTGTACGTTGGACGGATGTTGTCTGAGATGATGCCGAGCCGCTGCGGCCGTCAGATTCAAGTGTGTGTAGAGTTTTCCGCGATAGCGGATCACGACGCCGGATTTGAGCATGTAGCCGCCGTTTGCGCCTTTCTGCTCCTTCCGCAAATAGGAGGCGATCATCGCGGCCGCATCACGGAACCGGTTGGGACACCGGCCGCTGAAATCGGAAAGCATCGGACGCCCGAACACTTCCCGATAATCCGATTCGATCCGCTTCTTCTCTTCCATGCACAGAGAGGTGCCCGATGCGCACCTCTCCATGTACCAGTCCAACGGTTGCATACCCCCTACTCGGCCGGAGTACACAATGCTTCCAGCGCGGCGCGAGAAGCGTCGATACCGCCGGCGTCGAAGAAGATCTGCGGCGTCGGTGCGTTCTGCTCGATCAGGTCGCCGCCCCAACCTCCGTTGTAGCCGTCGCCGTACTTGTCGAGCGTCGCGTTCTGCATCGATGCGCCCTGTTCGTAGCCGATCACACAGAACGCCTGGCTGCCGTCCGCACCCTTCGCCTTGTTCTCGTAGACAGCGACCCAGTCCTCGTTCTTGAACGCCTCAATGTTCTGCGAGTTCGCGGGGCTGTCGGCCAGCATACGCAGCGGCAGCGTCTTGTTGATGGCGATGCCGATTTCGGCGTTCTGATCCTCGTAGATCAGTCCGTTGTAGGGCGTTTTGGAGGGAATCGAGAACCGATAGGCCCTCTTGCCGGATTTGAGTGCGATCTTGGTGATCTTCGGTTTGGTGTAGGTCGTCGCCGATTCGTCCAGATCGGACTTCTTGATAAGATAGGCAATCTTCTCGACGCCCACCCCATAGACCGTGTTGCAATCTTGCAGGATATCGCCTGCCAGATCATTGATACATTCTGCCATTGTTTTTTTTTAATTTATTATAAAAGGGTTAATTCGTGTTTGAAGCAAATATAGGATACGCAGGAAGGGTTCCTCCGAACTTTTCGCTGTTTTTTACCTTTTGCGTCCGGCGTAGCGCGCCGTCTCATCCTGCACCTTGACCCGCCGCTGACCGTTGTTTATATCCCTGACCGTCACGACAGGATTCGGCATTTCCCGCATTACACGTCTGAGCATCTGCTCCATCTCACGCATTCCGCCTGCTCTTCTCTCTGGTAAATGCGATGTCGGAATGGCGTTGCCGCCGCTCGACACGTTCATCATCGAGAGCACCGGCCCCCAATCCACGACCGCACGGGCCGTCATCACGGCCTCGCCGTTGGACAGCCGCGCAGCGATGCTGTCGCTCGTACCCGTACCGGGGCCGGTCACAAGACCGCCGCGGGCATAGTGGTATTTCGCGCCCTCCTCGGCCGCAGTACTATTCAACGACTTTATTTGAGATATAATGGTTGTAATTGTCGATATGGCGGCGACAGCGCCCGCAATACCGTCCCAAACAGTTGCACTGGATGAAAAAGCCTTGCTTAACGCTGCACCCATTGACGCGATAGCCTGTGCGATACCTAACATTGCAACAACCGGCGCGCTCGCCCCAGCTTCTTCTGCCAAGCCACCCAGCGCACCCGCGAGATCGCTGGCGGCTTGGAAACTCATTCGCATGCTCTGCGCCTCTTTTTGGGCGCCTTTATTCATTTCGTCATGCAGGCGAATGAGCATTTCAAGCCGGCGGTTGTCTATTTCGATAGCCGAATCCCCCATTGCTCGGTACGCTGCGGCATACGAATCGAATTCGGCCAACTGTTCCCGAAGAATGGCAACGGTTTCATTCTGCGCGGCTTCGTCCCCACCGGAAAGTCGGGCCGAGAGGATGCGGTTGTTGTATTCATCCTCTTTCGCCTTGAACGTCTCTTGCATACGTCGGGCCAAGTCCATATCGATACCGTCTGCCTCCTTCGCAATATCGGCCGCCAACTTCTCGAACTCACCCGCAATTTTCACGTTCCCTTTGGCGATTTGCTCCCGCACGCCTTCAATCCAAGCATCTAATTCCGCCCGCCAGTTCGGCAAGTCGGGGGCTTCTACTTCCGGTGTGGCTGTTACGTTCTGGGGTGAATTTTTATTCAGTTCGTCGGGTGTGAGGGTAGTATATAGCTTCTCAGCCTCTGTCGAAAGACGTGCATTGGCTGCATCAAGCGATTCCACAAACCGCCTGATGTCGCCGTCGAACTCATCCTGAATACGATCCCACACGGCCTGTCCTTCATCTCCGGCCTTTTCGAGACCGTCGCGTATGATTTTTGTAAGATCGTCAAGACGGGATTTTGTCTCGTCATAAATAGCTTTTTCTGATGATTGAACGCCAAAAAGATAGGCGCCAGCCCTTTGTTCTGGAGATAACCCTTTTGTAATTTCGCCCATCATCTTGTAATATTCTTTCTGGGCGGCATTATATTTATCTAAAGTCTCTACATACTCATCGTATGCCCCAGCTTGGCTTTTTATCAGCAGCAGGTTCTTTTCGTTTTCCTCCATGAGAGACTGTGCCGCCCTCGCCTGCGCAACTTCTATAATAGATGCCCGAAGTTTGTCATACTGCGATTTTAGTTGTCCCGTCATGATCAACTCGGTATCCATATTGCCGAAATACGCCGGATATTCCTCCCGCAATTTTCGGACAGCCGTAGCCCGTTCCTCGTAAGGCTTTGTTAGGTCAGTGGCCGCATTGTAAAGGAGGTTGAGTTTTGTAACCTCCGACTGTGCGTTCAACCGACCTTCCGACATTGCCGCATTCATCTGATTCATTGCAAAGGTCGTGGCGTCTATCGTCTTTTTCCCCTTGAACAGGTTGCCTATCCAATTTACGATGTCCTTGCCATATACCGTGAGCAAGGTAATGCCGACAGATATAAGGCTGTTCCAGCTGAACAAAGCGGATCCCAGCTGTTTAAGGATCGGCACACCCTGCTTGCCTTCCTTCATGGCCTGTTTGTTGGCAGCTCGAAGTTTATTAATTTCGTCGGCAAGCATCGGGATATTGTTCGAGATGGCGAGGAAAAACATATTCGCTCCCATTGTGGCCGACGGCAACTCGCGGACGATCTGCGACACCGATACATTCAGTCCGTTGAATGCCGACTGGTAATTACCCACATTCGAACGGAAATTCCCCAGCCGCTGTTCGGCCGCACTGACTTGCGCCTGCATCTTGGATATTCGCTCCGCTATCCCATTGCCTACGGAACCCTCTCGATCGGCGGCCGACAGTGCATTATACTGTGCCGTAAGATCGCGAATGGATTTACGCAGCCCATTTACCGAACCTTCGAGATTCTTCTCCTCTTTGATATTGTCCTGAATCTCGTGCGAGTATAATCGCATCGCCGATTGGAGCGCCTTTACCTCTTCCCTGTTCGCAATCAACTCTTGCGTCGTTTGGGTTACCTGTTCATTATAGGCCTCCTCGTCGATCGTTCCGGCTTTGCGTGCGGCTTTAAGTCCCTTCAAACCGGACTTCAATTCGGAGATACGGTCGTTGAGCGTATCGATACGTTTGGCCGATTCGGACATTCCCTTGATCAAATCCGAGTATTTTACGCGGATATTGATAATTTTATCAATGTTTTCCATTTTGACAAGTTGTTTTATTTTTCATATCTTTGTTTTTAACCAAATCTCAAATCATCATGACAGGCATCTATGCAATCATCGGAATCGTAATGCTGGTATTCGGCATTCTGCAAATCGTTCTTTTCTTCAAACTCTGGGGAATGACGAACGATGTAGGTCAAATCAAGGGTTTACTATCTAATCTTTCAACTCAAAAAGCTACCGCTGCAATGAGTTCTCATGATTTAGAGCAAACATCGTCCGAACAAAAAACCGAACAAAAAGTTGTCGGGGAATGGCCCGTGGGAACTCTTGTTGTTCATACGGCTACGTGGCAACAGATGCGCATCAAGGAAATCACGCCCGACCATAAATATGTGTGCACACAAGGTAATCTTGTTAGGGGGACATATGCAAAGGGATGTTTGATGTCATATGAAGACTACGTTACTACCATTTTAAGTGAAAACAAATCCAGCAGCTCCGTAGTAGGCATCGTGATTACTCTTATCGGTATTTTAATCATCGCTATTCTATTTTTTACAGCTTGATCAATTTGCACTCGCATATACCGTCCTCACCGGTCGTGACGGAGTAGATGGCGAAATAGCATCCGTATACATCGAGGTAAACCCGCCGCGTATAGTCGAGATTGCAGATGTCGGCCACGCTCAGTTTGACGTAGACCGTAATCATGCGTAACTTTTTCAGTATCCGCTGGTAGTCTGCATACCGTTTCGCCACGATACCCTCCGACCCGCCGAAATACATCGTGCGGGGGAAGTATCCGTATTCGAAATGCGCCAAACCGTCGGATGTCGTTATATTCAAGGCGAGAATCCGAGGTGAAGGCTCGTTATAGGTTACATCGGTGGTATTTCCGTCTTTATCCTTTTTGACATCGTAGCATGGAACTACGGCAAATGTCGTCTTGTCGTGGATGCTGTCGGTATTGTTGATGAAACGATTGGCCGAAGCCGAGAAATTCAATGATACCAATTCGTTCTCCAGCTCGATGTTCTCGTTGTCGATGGAGATGATACCCTGCGTGTTCAACATCTCGGCGTCCTCGTCGTTGTCGTAGTCGAGCGTGTTGGTCTGGGCATAATCCCCTATCGTGAACTCCGTCCCCTCCGGCCGCCAGATTTCGCCCCGATCGTTCAGAATCACTTTGCGGCTCCAATCCTGAATCGTTGTGTCGAGATGACTGTCGACGATTCGTCTGTCGGTCTGCGTGTTCGGCGTCCGGTTGTCTCCCGAGCCGACGATGCGGTAATCGTAGTCGATCGTCTCCGTCGAATTATAGAACCGATCGGGCGACATCATGCGGATCGTATTGCTATCCGAACTGTCCGGATAGGCGAAAAGTCCGGCCATTGTCATCAATGCCGACAGGAACTCCGCGTGCGTCATATCCGGCAGGTTCTCGGCAATCGGAAACGGAGAGGGAAACGATATATCGTCGAAATGGGGCGTAATGATGAACCGGGCCGAAACGAGAGTTTGATCGCCACCGTTCGTAACGAAATTTTCCAAACTCCACCAGATCACATTGTATTCCTCGACGTCGACTTCTTCCTTGTTGAATATATCCGACAAGGCGAAAACAACTCTGTTACCTATTCCGCTTCCCGAATCATAAACTGACAGCAACACCTGCTCTGTGCCATCTGTTTTGCGGCCGGCAAGACGCAATTCGACCGGTTTCGTCGCATCCTGTCGATGTCCGTTAAAAACAATAGGCTCCCCGTCATAACTAAGTATCGACACGTCTACTACTTTTGTATTGGCAATATAGAACTCTTTATATTCTTTCACCTCCGAAGGCAAGCCCTTATTTATTACATCTTCGACAACAATCCCTCTCTTATCCCATACCGTATTATCCTTTTGATAAAACAGCGGATAATATCCATTATCGCTATTCGTAAAATAGGCGGAACTTGCCTCGAACCGATCCGAGTACCAGCTATCCGGCCCTGAGTTTTTCGACACGAGCGGAATTAACAAATCATGACCGTCTATTCGACTTAGTGCAGTTTTGCCTTCTATTATAATTCCGTGGTACCGTTCTATTGCGTTTAATACGGCTTCCACGTAGATAGACGGATGCGTATATTTCCAGTATTGGCGGCTTTCTCCGGGTATGTACCAGTTACCGGAAGAGTCTTTTGCATATTCGATAAGCGATGCGCCGAAATCAACTGCGATAAAACCGGTATACGGAGAAACCGGGCTATTCCTAAGTAAATAGCTTGTATCTTCGTTCCACTCGACATAATCCGCTCCTGCCACCTCGATGATCTGCTCGCGCAGATCGCGCAGCGAAGCGTCGAACAACGGCTGGAAGTTGTCGATGTTGCCCCACACGAGTGTGATGTTGATCGTGTCGGTTACGTCCGTAACCATCGCATACCCCCGCGTGAAGACCGGAAAGCCGCCGAGGTAGTACGCTGCCGAATGCTTCCCGTATACCGCCGAATCGTCCAAGATGTCGATGCGGTCGATCAGACCGAAGGCCTTGCGGTTGCGGGGCGTCAGCGGCAGATTGATCTCCGCGCTGCGGTTGCTCTGGATCACGTCGAGATCGTTGAAGACCGGCGACTGGAAGATCAGCGACGGAGTATCTTCCAGATCGCACAACTGACCGTTTATGTAGAGTTCCTTCGTCATAGCGTCAAGTGCTTTATCGAAAGTTCTACCACGCAGTCCTGCATGCAGGCATTCGTCCGCGAGATGTCGCCGTCTTCGACATAGGCGTCGATCCACACCTTCCGCCGGGCGTCGTACAGCTGCACCTCCCGTCCGGAGAGAATCGATGCGCACAGGTCGAACAGTTCACGGTCGACCAGTCCGCTATGGAGCGTATGGGTCGTGGTCGCCGTGATCGTGCGGTGGCGTTCGGGTGTCAGTTTCTCGGAGAGCGTTTCGAAGGTCTCGTCTTCGGATACGTCGTCGACGCGCTCGGTCGGATGCCAGAGAAAGTAACGCATCAATCCCGTTGCATCGCGCCAGCGCACGAACGATCCGCTGTCGCAAGGATTCACCACGACCGTCAGACGCGCGCTCTTCACGGCGCCGGTCGTGCCGCCCGTCGAGACGATCAACTGCCGCTCGCCGCCTCCGAATTCGCGGAAGAAGGTCATCGGAAGGGAGAACACGGGATCGACACGCGAATAGACCTCCCGCCGGCCGCTGTCGGCATCGGTGAAAGCGAAGTCCTGCATGGCGCCCGTATAGGAGTTGACGAGGATCTGCTCGCTGTAATCGAACGCCGGAAAGACCACGATCTTCGACGGCTGGGGCCAGCTGATCGGGGTATCGGCCTGCGCATTGTTCGTCATCGCGCGCGCCGACGCCCCTTTGAGCAGATAGAGCGGCGACGAGGCAATCGCCTGCCCGTCTACTTCGAGGCTGATCGTCGTTTGCGCATTCCCGTCCTGTGCGATGATTTCGAACAGATCGTCCATCGGGAATACGGCCGAACCGTTGATGATCGAACGCACCAACGTATAGCCGCCGACTTTGACAACGGCCGCATTGTATGTCGGCGCTTCGCTGACTCCGACCGTATTGTAGTTTCTCGCCAGCGAAATGGCGGGTGTTAATCTATATTTAGGCATAATCACTGATTGTTTCATTCAACATCGTAAACACGCTGCGGTCGAGCTGCTCGGAGAGTTGCCGGTCGATGTCGTCCACGGCCGGCTGCAACAGGTCGAACAGGATCTCCGTACCGCCGCCCTCGCGGTAGAGCACCGTGCCCTTGCTCCATACGTTCGCCGCCACGGCGTAGGCGTCGATCTCCTCGATGCCGTAGAGCCCCTCTTTGGCCTGCGCCCATCGTTCGATCGCAAGGAGAAAAGCATCGAAGGAGGCGTATTGCGCCTGCACATCGCCCGCAGAACGTCCCCCGTCGACGCCGGCGATCCCCTGCCGGCCGACGAACGCCGCTTCGAAACCGTCGTCGTTCTGTTCGACCTGCGTTTGGAGCGATGCCGCCGTCGCGCCCGTGGCCCATTCCGGCACGCCGAGGCTGTTGACCCGCTTTCCGCTGCTGCCCGTCTTCGTTTGCAGATTCGCCACGACCTGCGTGCGCAGCGTATCGAACCGCGCTTCGCACACCTCGATGAATCGCTGCGGATCGAAATAGCGCAGTATCTTGTCGATCCTATCCATTGTTGCAGGTCGAATAGGTCATCGTCGCCTCGCATTCGACTCCGCAGACCAGCTGATCGAATCGGGCGGCGAACGGGGTGATCTTCGTGACCTGCACCTCGACTCCCCGATCCCGCAATGCCTCGAAAAACTCCGCCGAGCGGTCGATCATCTCCTCGACGATCGGCATGACCTGCGTCGCGGTATCGGGTTCCGCTTCGCCGAGGTCGCCGCAGAAGAGGAACTTCGAGGCGCGCTTGTAGACGCCATCGAGATCCGTCGGCGTGATCGTCTCGAAGAATTGCCGCACGACGACCGGATACTCCGTGATCGTTCCCAGGATGTAGTTCGTCTCTTTAAGGCGGGCATAGATATACGAACCGAAGCCGCACGCCCCGGCGGCCTTGTCGATATGGTCGTTCAGCGAGTTTATCTTCACTCCCACGATACGGCGGGCCGGCGGCGTCTGCCCGACGACCCCGTACTCGTATTCCTTGTTGTCGGTCATCTTCTTTTGATTTTAGAGGTTTGTATCCTGCTGAGATTGCGCTGCTCGATCACGTCGTTCGTCGTCGACTCGAAGGCTTCGTAGACGACGCTCCACTCCATGCCGTAGACCGACGCGGGCGATACGGCGCCGTTCATGATCTGCACGTACTTGCGCACCACGGCGGCGATGCCTCGGTCGGGGCGGTCGATCTGCGCCTGCCGCTCCTCGTCGGTCGGTTCGATTTTCAGATCGGCGAATCTCTTCGAGATGGCCGCGAGCGTGTCCATGCAGTGCAGAAAGTAGCGGTACGCACGGATGAACCGCAAATCCGCGACCTTCTCTTTCGGGATGCCGAGCATTTGCGACAACACGTTGACGAAGTAATCGGTGGAGCGGTTCGTCGCGTTCAGCACCGCCAGATCGCGCATCGTCATGTGTTTCGGATCGCGGGCCGCAATACGCCTGTCCGGCAGCCACCGCCGATGCAGTACGCAGCATTCCGGTTCCGCCCGTCTCCTGATCTCTTCTGCAAACCTACGGCTTTCGAGGTTGAACAATGCCGCCCTGCCGATGATGATGTCCCGAACGGTGTCGGTCGATTTGACGATCATAATCCGAATAAGTTTGCGGGTTCGAAAATTGCCGAACAATAGTCCGGCACGGCCCCCAGTTCGACGAGCTTCGGCCGCAGAGCGCAGCATTGGCGCACCATATCGTTCCAAACCTCTACGGCGCGGATGCGCGGACTCGCTTCGTCCGAATATTCCCCACGCTGCACCTTCTCGCCGGCCGGTGTGCCGACCGTAGTATGCGTGCGCAGCCAGTAGAAATAGACATAGTTCGCAATGGGCGAGGTCTTGACCGCTTCGTTTCTGAGCAGCGCAACGATCTGCGGATTCTCCTCCGCCGTCTCTGCCAGTGCCTCACCCAGCAGATTGCGGAGAAATATCGGCTCGTAAATGGCGATGTAGGAGTTCGCCGAATCGATGAGTGCCTGAGCGAGCGCCGTCGGCTTGTCGTCCTTCCGATTGGCGATGCCGGAGATGTAGATCGGATCCTTCTCGAAATAGGTGTTGTCGATAATCATGGGAAATGTATTTAGCGGGCGCAGGGGCGATCAAACCCCTGCGTCCTGAAATTACTTCACCGTTTCTCGGTGGCGCGGCCCAACTTGATGAGCGTCTTGGCATGTACGGGATGCACCTTATAGGCTTTGCCCTTCTCCAGCGTATTGCCGGGGCCGCCGGTTCCGTAGACCGTCACGCGATCGTTGAAGTCCACATTGGTCTTTTCTTCTTTCGTTTCCATATTCTTTTTCGTTTAACATGTTTGACTTAGGCTGCCACCTTCAAAGACTAGGCTGCCGGTTTCTGCAAGGCGGCGATAATGGTCGCAAACTCGCCTTTGACGAACGCCCCCTGATCGACCGATGCGAAGTACGAGTGCAGACGCTCCTCGCAGATGACCGTGAAGAGATTCTTCTGGAAGTCGTCGTCGACCCACCCGAATTCGATGCGAATGCCTTTGTACGGGCGAACGTTCCATTTGCTCGTATCGGCAACGAGGAAATCGCCGGCCTTGACATAGGTAGATTCCACGATCTCCACCCCGCGGATGAGCCGGAACAGCTCGTCCGAGATGTAGTGACCCGTCGAATCCTTCGTCAGGTCGATGGAGGCCCGATCCGAAGGGTTGAGCATCACCACGTCGGGATAGAAGTTCAGGTTCCGCATCTGGAGGATCGCTGCGCGGATCGCATCGGCCTTGTTCGCCATTTCGACCGTCCCGTCGAGCGCGGTGGCCGTATAGGTGGCAGCAGCCGTAAAGATGCCTTTGAGATTCACGCCCGTGCCGTTACCGGTGAGCAGCTGTTTCGTGCGTTCCTGAACGAGCGACGTGCGCAGCATGTTGTCGATCTCCGACTGCATATAGTCGAAATCGTCGCGCATCTCGTAGGAGATTTTGGCCGATACGGCCACTTTCTTCGCCGTCGACGTCTCAGGGACATACGACCAGTCCATAGCGGGCTTCAAGGCCCCCTCGGCGATGAATGCAGGAGCGCCGTTGCCGGGCTTGCGATCCACCCACGTGATATTGGGCGAGTTGGTCGAGCCCTTGAACAACCGTTCTACGACGCGCGTGTCTTCGCTCGGCGCGTAATGAATCGTGCGGTCTACTTCGGTGTTGAGCGCTGCAACCGCCGCGGTATTGGCCGCCACGGTGATCGTCGTAGCCTCCGCTTTGATCTCCAGTTCGAGCGCCGTATTGCGTTTCTCCGCGAAAGCGCGTTTCGCCTCGTCGCTCGAAAGGAACGCCTTGATCTGCTCGCGGATCGTGCGGCCCTTGCCGGCGCTGCCGCTCATCGAACGGCGAATCTCGCTCCCCTGCTCCTTGAGAGCCTTCTCGATCTCCGCGATCTTCTCGGCCGACACGCCCAGTTTCCCGAGCGACGATTTTACCGACTCGACGATCTCTTCCTCCGATTTGATCCCCTCGGCCAGCATTTCGAGCTGGTCGTTGATGTGCTTGCCGAGCAATTCCATGCCCTTGCGATCCACATCCGAGAACTCCCCGCTGTCGGGCAGTTCGAATTTCTTGAATTTGAATGCCATGTTTTTCAGTTTTTGATTTGACCTAATTTTTCGAATACCGAACTGCGTGAAGTGAGTGGCGCGGGGGCCGGCTCGGCTTTGAACATCGACAGTATTCTGCTGTATACTTTTTCGTATTCATCGGGCGCGGTCTCCCGTAATGCCTTGACATATCGTTCCATGTCGTCCAAGGCTTTCATGTCGCCGATATACTCCGTGTGCTCGTTGGCGCCGAAGGTGACGACCGAAATCTCGTGCAGAATAATCTCCTTCACGATCAGGCAGTCGAGATCGGGATCGTAATCGCATTTGTCCCATACATACCGATAGCCGATCGAGAACTGGTTGAGCACCCCTTCGTGCATCTGCACCCATGCGCGGCGAGCGTCCGGCACGGCATCGAAATCCGAGAGCTGCACCGTGGCGTATCCGCCGTCGTCCTTCTCCTGGATCGACAGGATACGGCCGATCGGGTTCTTCGTCTCGTGCTGCCACAGGAATTGTATCTTCCGGTTCGTCGCAGACGCCGGCCCGCGCTCCTGAATACTCTTGCTGATGCAACCCTTCATCAGCATGTCGCCGTCCGAATCGACCGTTCCGAACGAACAGAACTTCACGAGAATGATGTGTTTCTCCTCGTCCACGACATCGGCCTTTAATATCGGCGCTTGCTTGAAAGCCCCGCCGCGGCTCATGACTTTTTTATACAGTAGTTTGTTCATTATTCCAGAATGTTTGAAATGATGTTTTTCCCCTGTTGCTCGGTAATGAGACCGGAGGCGATCGCGTTGCTGGCAGCCGTCACGGCCGCCGTCAGCGAGTCGGCATACAGCCGCTTCGCTTCCTGGAAGATCGACAGGTGATCGAAATAGGGAACGATGCGGAATCCGTCGAACCCGTGCGCCGCGTTCAATACCTCCGATATTTGCTCTGCATCCGGTTTGATCGCATCGTTGTACAATTTGACCTCGGCCGCCGTAAGATTCGCATAGGTCGTACCTTCGGTGTCGATCAGTACATACGGCACTTGATAGGCATCGGCGATCTCCTTCTTGGCATTGCGCTGCACCTCCGTGAGATTCATGTCCTTCATGTTGGCCGAAATCTGCACGAAAGCAGCCTTCAATCCGGTCACGATGTACTTATATTGGCCCTTCATCACGCCGTATCGCCGCAGGGCCGCTTGTGCCTGCTCCCGATCCTCCTTGTTCTCCGGCAACACGGATGTCCGGAAATCCTCGCTATTCAACGAGATGATACCCAATGCCCCTCTGTTGATGATGAGTTCGTTCTGCGCCTCGAATGACGACACGAAAGGATTGACGGCGTTCTGCAAGGCTGACAGACGCGACTGCGATGCTCCGAAGATATTCGGATTATAGGCCGAATCCCGCACGACGAACATTTGATCCCGATCGACACGAATTTGATAATCGTTGATCGAAACCATATAATAATCGATCTGCGGATCGGGCCGGAAACCGGTGAATTCGGAGGTCGTCACCTCCTGAACAAGCGGATTCGGAATCACGTAGAGTTCGTAGGCCGTGGGCACACCGACCGGCTCCCAGCGAAGAATATAGGCTTTTCCGTAAATATCCTTGAAGGCTTCGATCATCGCCGTGAAATCATCGATCGTTTGAAAGTCATTCGGATGCTTCCACCTGTTCAGTTCCTCCGTGCGACCTGCGACCTGGCGAGCGTCATCCGACGGATCGACAGCCCACCAGCGGGCGTTGCGAATTGCCGCGGATTTCTTGGTCACGACCGAAAACAACGCGCTGCACCGTGCGTAAGCGATAGTTTGTCCGGCAACGGTGTCGCAGTTGATCGTACTACCGCTGCCCAATCCCATTGCCGAGAGAAAATCGCGCACAGAGACGAACCGCTGTTCCTCCGCTGTCGGAGTTCCGCACTCCGATTTCGTCGTCAAGTCCTGACTTTTACTTCGCCACTTCAAGCTGAATCTCATTGCACATAGCCTTTGAAGCAAATGTAAGGGCGATAAAAGAGGGTTCTCCGAACTTTTCGCTGTTTTTTCATTTTCGGCGGTTGCAGACCCAATAGAGATACTCCATTACAGCGTATCGGGCCGCATCCCACAAGTGATTGAATTTGTCGATCGGCTGGTTGATCGTAATGCCGTTCACCGAATCCCACACATAGGAATTGGCCTCGGTTTGGAAATTACGGCTTCGGACGATATGGAGGCGGAACGATTTGACCATGTGAATTCCGTCCGTTACGGAACCGGCATATTTCTTCGCCTTCACCACGCTGAGCCCGCGCAGCAGCAGGCCGTCGACCATCGAGTCGGGATTTTTAGCGTATTTGTCCGCCGAGTCGGCGAATATGGGCATCCGCCCGACTGTCCCCTCTATCGCATCATAGAGCAAGGCCGAATCGGAGCAGGGGGCATAAAACTCTTCCTTCATGTATAGATCAAGCCCCCGAAGCCCCAGACGGACGAGTGCCGTAGGATCGTTCGTAAATCCGAAGTCGAGGCCGAACACGACCCTTTCCAGGTCGGACGGAAATTCATCGATCCAGTCGATATTCGGATAGACAAGGCCCTCTTTCGCCGCACGGATTCCCAATCCATAGACTTTCCATCGCCACTCGTCGGCCGTGCCCGCAGCAATGTTCGCCGGTGTAGGTTCATAGGATTCGATCTCTCGTATAACCCCAGGCGGGCAGAACGGATTGTCTTTGTATGTCGTGTGCGTAAAATAGGTGTGCGGCTGCCCTTCCAGTTCGAAGGCCCAATGTTCGGTATATTTGGGATTCCAGTCGCCGATGACCATCGTCGTGCAGCGCATCGTGATATTTTTGTACTGCTGCTTCGAGATGTCGTCCAGCATCTCGTTGATGTAGATGATGTCGCAATCGTATCCTTCACGGCTATCCATTCTGTCCAATCCGCGGAAATGGATCACGGAGTTGTTGATATAGTAGTCGGGATGTTGATTCTCGCTGCGCATCGCATCGGGATCGTAGACGCCGCGCAGGGTCAGTTTCTTGCGGAAATCGGCAAGGGTGATCTCCTTGCAGGCCTGCAACGTATTTCGATATACGAAGATATTGAGCGGGGATAGTGCGAGCGTACAGATGTCGTACAGAAAATCGAAGGCATCGTAGGTCTTCCCCGAACGGCTCGACCCTTCATTAAAAATCTTCAACACCGCATCCCGTTCCCTGTACTGCATGTACCGATACATGAGGTAACGATACACTTTCCCCCGATAGGTGCGGATGTCAGGCAGACGATGCATCGGCAGGCGGTGTTTTTTCGATCGACAACGCATCCTCCGCGTCTATTTGAATGACGACGGGAGCGACGGCAGGATTTTCTATCTTTCCGGATAGTTTCACCTCCTTCGGCGCTGCGTAACCCAACATGTTCATGATGCTGTCGAGACTCTTCTGCTTGTCGTAGCACTCGATCTTCACGAACTCCTCGACAATCTCATCGCCATTCGAAGCGATCCGTTTGACCTGTTTGGTATTGATCGACTTTATACATGCCTTCTCGTCGTCCGTAAGCGACTCGAACTCTTTAAGCGACATCCAGCCGTTACGAATGCGGGTCGCATCCGAAAAGGCGATCTTCTGGTGCTCGCGGATGATCTGCAAGGCCGAGATGCCCGCAGCCTCGGCAAGGTGAGTTTTCAGATATTCGATCCTCGCTGCAACCTCACTGTTTTGTAATAGCAGATAGGCATTATTCCATACCGTGTTATCGCTCATGTTCGAACATCTGTAAGCATAGCGATATGCCTCGGACGCATTACCGCATTCGAGGTACTTATTGCAAAACTTTTCCTGTTTGATCGTGAGCTTGCCCATATATGCAAAGATCGCCTATCGGGGAGACGATTCTTTCAACTTTTCGCTCTTTTTCATTGCCCGATATAGCGGTATTGTCGGTGTGCATGTAAATCGTGCCACTCTTCGATAAGTCGGGGATGCCGTTCGACAAATGCCTCCCACTCGATGCGGCGCAGATAGACCCGCCCGTTGCGGACAACGGCGCCGAGTGTCCGATCCACCCGAATCGATTTCCATATCCAACGTGTCGAAATGCCGTACTCATCGGCTGCGGCCTGAATTGAGATAAAATGGTTCATTGCAAATCCCGAATTAATTACTACCTTTGTTCTTGGGTGAGGGGTGATCTTTCGGGATCGCCTCTTTTTCTATTTTTCCATCTCTATCAAATAATCCATATTTGACCAACCGCCAGCAGCTTTAACAGACGCGATGCGCGTTTCCATATATCTATCTGGAATCGGATATAAAAGCTGATTTTGACGATAGCCATAACTCGATCCGCCTATAAACCGGATATTTCCCCACTCATTACGAGTCAATATGTACTCGATGAATTCCCTAACGGTATATTCTCGATCGAATATTACATCATAAGGCGCGGTCTCATCCCCGCCTATTTTATCTGTTCGTCTGTATTTTATCATTTCCTCTACCTTTCGAGTTTCACCACCTCGCCCATTCCGACGATACCCCGCCGGCGCAGGCGCTTGATAAAGTTCTTCATGTTCAATGCCTGCTCATAGTAACAGTCCTTTTCGACCTTGACACGCGATTTACGGTCGCTCTCGACCTTCATGTTCTCAGGATTCAGCCACAAATCGGCTGACACCTCCACTTCCGCTCTCGACGCTGTCCGCGTAACCGTATTGAATTTATAGAGGGTATGACCTGGCACCCGAACCAGTTGCCCGATCAGTTTGTATTCGTTCTGCTTTCGTTCGACGGCCTCAATCTGCGCTTTGGCGATCTTATCGTTCGTCACACCGTCATGTGGAGTCAAGATGTCCATCGTTCTATTCGTTTACAATAGTGTCGTTTGGATGAATTTTTCAGTGCGACGAGCCGCTGTTCGTGCATGTTTCGGATCGATCTCATACCCCACGAATCGGCGTCCCAGTTTGGCAGCCATTGCACACTCCGTTCCGCTTCCGGCGAAGGGTACCACCACGAGTGCACCGGGACGTGTCGTGACCTGAATCAGATAACTGGTGATCGCATCGCCTTTGACTGTGTCGTGCCCGTAGCGTTTCGATGCGCCGGAATCTTGCGGAAACTGCAATACGTCGGTCGACCGTTCGGGAAGATTGAACGGCCGCCGCAGCTCCTCGTAGTCCTTGCGTAGCTCCTCGTAGTCCTTGCGCAGCTCCTCGTAGTCCTTGCGTAGCTCCTCGTAGTCCTTGCGCAGCTCCTCGTAGTCTCGGCACAGATACTCGCTGTTGGGCCGATCGCCGTTGAAGAGGTTGCGAAGACGTTCATAATTCTCTCGGGTCGGCAATTCCCATTGTGAGCCGCGCCCGAACCAATGTCCGGCCATGTGGGTATGCAGGGCATCGTTGACACGCTTCGGTGTGAAGCCTGCCCGTTCCATTTCCGAGATCATATAATCTACCAGAGGCTTCATGCACTGTGTCCGGCACATCCCCTGTTCGTATTCGAATACACGCAGCATTTTCCGAGCCTCACCTTCCCGAATCTCAGGCCTCGACTCATAAAGTATGAATCGTTCTGCATTCGGAATGAATTTACGCGATATTTCTGCGTTTTGCACTTTACCCCAACTGTTCGACTTATTCCATGTGCAGCTATTTAAAAACTGAAACATAGTGTCAAGGATCACCTGCGTATATGCGATTCGATTATCGGAGCCCCACCATATCAGTGTACCGTTGTCTTTCAATAAACGCCGGCACTCTTCACCCCAGCGGCGTACATCGTTCAGGTAATCGTCGAACGTCGGCCATACGAAGTCGAAATCGCCTTTGTACTGGAAATAGGGCGGGTCGGCGATAATCAAGTCGGCGCAATGATCGGGCAACCGATTTTTCATAAAATCGCAGTTGTATACGACATTTTCGGGGATTTCCGTCATAATTTTTTGGAATTAAGAATTTGTTGATTATGTTTGCATTGCATCTTTATGGCAGTCGTTGGACTGCAAGTCCTGCCTGCGGACAGGTCCACCCAAGCGAGCCTCTTCGTCGGATTGGGCACCTGCAATAAAGTCACATTCAGTTAACTTCATGTGACTGCCGTATTCTCTCGTCCCACCACGCCACACTTTTCGAGCATACTTTTTTGCCCTTTCCTTAATTCGCTTTCATATCTCATAATCTTTTTCATCCTTTATAACTTTCGAATTCCACACTCTTGAAAATCGCCCGATGATTGCATCAGCGGGCCAACCGTTTTTGAGGACACGTTTTCATATGAATTCAAATTGTAGTTGTTTATTGCGATAACCTACACCCATACAAGCCAAGCCTATTTCGTTATTCGAGAATGTCGTTATCGGGTTTACGGTGCAAGGAAGCGACTGAAATCTACACCAGTCACCGTCGCAATGTTCACAATTAAAGCAAAGTTCCTCGGGAGTACTCCACCAGGCAATGCTTTCAAAACGACCGTGATCTCGGCTCAACTGTTTCCATGTTTCCCAGCGCGAACGGCGCATTTTATCGGACATATCTCCTTTATGCTCACCGAATAATTCACTCCACCTGATTCCCAATGTTACCATTTTCATAATTTCTCGTATTCATTTATCGTTTCGAAAATCCGCAACGCCACCTGCGGGACTATGGCGTTGCCGTAGGCTTTGATCGATTCCCTGCACCATGCCGGAAAGGTAATTCCGTCCAGTCCGGCGGAAAGCCCATCATCTGGGCCACATATCGGGGACTCAGTCGGGAACCCTTCCCAGTTCGGGACGGATACGAAATCATGACATCGTGGACGACTCCGCTCTTCCGCTTGGCATGACTGAGAGGAAACGAATTGTTTTTCGCATCGCAGGCCGTCGGCGTCGACAACAGCCCCATCCGCGCTGCAAGCGCGAGCGCCGGCCGCTCGGATGCACCCTTCGACAAGCTCCTGTTCACACGCCCGCTCCCGCAATCCGACGCGACCGGTGTCGGCAGTAGAGCCGGCGGCCATGGCTCCGAACCGCTCTTGCCATGAACTTTCAGCCCTTGCGTCACCACGGTGGGCAACAAACCATGTTCTGTATCGCAGATGGGGAGCACCGACGCCCGCAGCTGGTATAAGGTACGCTTGCACCTCGTATCCTGCCGCCTCCAAATCAGCGCACACATGCTCGAAAACCATTCCCTGCGACCAATTAACGATTCCGAGAACGTTCTCGCCCACGACCCAGCGCGGTCGAACAGTCCGAACAACTCCGAGCATTGCGGGCCAGAGGTAGCGGTCGTCGGCCGTACCCTTGCGTTTGCCCGCGAGGCTGAACGGCTGGCACGGGAAACCGCCGGTGAGCACGTCGACGCGGTCGCGCCAAACGGTAAAGTCTGTTGTTCGTATGTCTTCATATTTGTTCCGATTCGGGAAAATGATACTTCAATACGCGCCGGCAGAACGGGTCGATCTCGCAGTTGAAGACGTTCGTCCAGCCGGCCCACGCGGCCGCCAGGTCGAAGCCGCCGATGCCGCTGAATAGAGAACCGTGCGTCATTGGTACTCCACCGCTGCTCTGCGATCGATGAAGAAATGAATACCCGGTGCACATTCGCTCCACCTGTTATCGTCGAAATCCGGAACTTCGACTGTGGCACCGACGGTGTAGACGAAGTTTTTGTCATTGTCGGAACGAACGGTATCCTCAGTTGCCCTGGTGCCGTCCATGTTCTGAATCTCCATGACGTATGCTTTATCGCAACGGCATTTGTGTCCCGTTGCCGAACTGCGCCGTGCATCTTCCGGAATTCGTAACTTTACGATATGCCCAGAGGCTTTTTTCCAACCGATGAAACTACCCTCGGTCGGACATGATAGATAACATCCCTTGGCATCGCGTAGGTTGGCACCGCGCAGGTCGGTACTGCGCAGGTCGGCGCCGTACAGGTTGGCACCGCGCAGGTCGGCATCGCACAGGTTGGCACTGCGCAGGTCGGCATTGCACAGGTCGGCATCGCGCAGGTTGGCATCGCACAGGTCGGCACCGTACAGGTCGGCACCGCACAGGTTGGCACAGCGCAGGTCGGCATCGCGCAGGTCGGCATCGCACAGGTTGGCACAGCGCAGGTTGGAGCCGCGCAGGTTGGCATCGCACAGGTCGGCACTGCGCAGATCAGCACCGCGCCTAATAGCGTCCAAAACCGTTTCGGTGATTGTGTTTCCCTCTTTCGTGTATTCAAATACGACCGAGCCCGTCCAACGGTTGCGGATTTCGATTTTAATCTGTTTCGCTGATTCCATTGTGGTAAATTTGTTTATCCGGATTCATGTATTGATTTGCGGCAGAAATAGCATCTTCGAGCGTGCGAACTACAACATACTTGTTCCCCGCAGCCTCAAAGGATTCCTGCCATCTTCTCTGTACGGCACTCTGACGACTGCCCTTTGCCTGTGTCTTGAACTCCAAACCGAGCGATCCGTATTTGCCCCTCGGAACGAGCAGAAGCAAATCCGCAGCACCGGCCGTCATACCTTCGGCCTTCATGATTGCGGCTTCGGTCTTACTCCGGAGTCCGCCGTTCGGGACACTCGTCAGACATAGTGCATAGGACGGATATTGCATCCGGAACCAGCGGACGAACGACTGTTGTATACGAGATTCAACGTGCCTCATTTGCGCAGACTGTTTCCATTGAACGCAACACGATAGCACAGGTATTTAATACGGTCATATATCCGGTCACCATAGCGTTCCTTGATGCCTTCACCCGACAGATTTGAGGAAGCTATAACCATCCGATCGGGGTTATCCTGCACCTTGTTCACGATCTCGACTACCACATTCCGGCGTGTACCGAATTCGACGCGATCCACCTCTACACCTATATCGTCCAATGCGATGAACTTGCGTTTTAATACCTCGTCGATACATACGTCCTGCGCTCCGCAGTCCACGACCGTAACGATTCGATTAGCGAACTTGCGCAACAGCATGGGAATGGCGTAGCGGGTTATCAGGGATTTTCCGCGTCCGCAATTACCGAACAGCAAAAGTCCCTTACCGTTGTTATCCGACAACCACGCTGCAACCTTGTCGTATTCGGGAAGCCATACCAATCGTTCTCCCATTGCCGACAGCACAGTAACCAGCGCGTTTTTCAATTCCGTCCGCGCATCGGGTATCCGAAACCGGAAGCGTGCGCATGGAACCGGATTACCCTCAGTTTGTAGTTGTTTGAGTATTTCTTCGTAAGACATATTCAGAATTCATCATAATGTTGAGTCGGTTTTGCATGGTAGGTCGTAGCCGGATGCCGAGTGTTCGAACGGGGCAACGACGTTTCATTACGCCGACGCGCCCAATTCAGAAATGTCAGATAGGCCGAACGATTGCGTTTCAGCAAGGGTTCGTAGTTATGCATCGCGCGCAATAGGTCGCGGATGAAGTCAAGAGCATAAGCCTCTTTTAAAGCCGAGAATTGCGCCTCGGAAAAAGGCTCTTTCATTTTCGCGACTCGCGGTGCATTTTCCGAAATCCATTGTTGAAACTCCAAGAACTCGCGGGAGGGGGTGCCGCGGAACTGGGGGAGGGTGTTGGAGGAGTCAGTTACCTCTGCCTTCTCCGAGAAGGGCGGTAGTACGACTATCTCCCCATTAGGGGGATTATAGGGGGTAATATTATTCTTGTCTAGTCTATCTTCTATATAAGAAGTATCGCCTTCGTTTTGGCTTCGTTTTTGGCTCCGTTTTTGGCTCCGTTTTTGGCTCCGTTTTTGGCTCATGTTTTGGCTCATATTTAAGCCAATTGAGCCATTTGAAACGATGCCTGATTCGGGATTCGGTTCTTCAACGAATGAAAAAGCTGTGCGGTTCCCCTTCCCGCGTCCTCCCGTTATGATATGTAACAGACCCGCTTGCTCCAATCGGTTTTTTGCTCTCGAAATTGCATTGCGTGACGCCCCTACATTCTCGGACAGCCTTCTGTCGGAATGCGTGAAGCTATTCGGCCAGCCTAACCGATTCGCTTGTTCTACAAGGTAGAAGTAAAGCCTCGATTCACAGCAGCCAAATTGCCACGTTGCATCCAATTGCCAAAATTTGCGTATCAGGTCTATATAGCTCATAATCGCATCCTCTCTTTCTCGAAACTTATCATCGTGCGAAGGTTGTCGCATTGGTGCTTGCACGCCGCATTGATCCGATCCAGCCACTTTTCAAGGGCATTCAGCTCGGAAGACGCACTGCCGATCAGTTTGTTCGCAAGCGACGGGGAAAGGCTGAGAATAGTCTCTTTCTCGTCGTGAAACAGCTTGGCCACAGCTGCATCGCGCATTCCGACCACCTCGCTCAGCAACGCCCCGCTGCGAGCATAATATACACCCAGTTGATCCAGCCGCCCCACCATCGAATCGATGTCGGAAAAAGTCGTACATTCAAGAAGATTCTGGATGTCTCGCGCCTCCCTGCGTATCTGTTCGATCCTTGTCATGACGTTTGTTTATTTTCTTCAATAAACAACCTTCCGCGGCGTAACGCATCCAATTCCTTTGCAGTCAGCAACGTATGCCCGCGGATGCGGGACAGGACGCGGAGGATGCGGAGCGCTTCCCGCGCCTCCGCATCGGTAATCCGCATATCCATCGTCAGAAGGGAAGATCATCCGTATTATCCGCTACGGGCAAATCGGAGACTTGATCCGGCGTAGGTTCCGCAGGACGGAAGATAACCGACTTGCCACGGCCGACATACGTGCGCGCATCTTTTCGTTCGCGCTCCTCCTTACTCTGACGGATGAATACGCAGTGCGTATTCTCGTACTGATCCGGCTGGCGAAGCTCCGAAACGCATATCGAAATGTACTTTTTGCCGTTATCGGCGACGAAGATTTTGTCTCTGGGAATATCGCTTACGCAAAGCGATACATTGATTAAATCTGCCATTGTTATCGTTTTTTGAAGGTTACTTTAAGTGTCGTCTTGCTGCTTCGCGCAGGAGGATAGAAAATTTCGCCCGTGGCGGGATCCGTCAGGCCGGAGGCCGGCAACGCCCGCAATATCTTCTCCTTCTCCTTGATGTCGGCCATGACCGCATCGCGCATTTTGTACAAGTCGTCCAAAGCCTGGCAATTACAGCCCGAGTAGTCGTACTTGACGCCGGCCTCTACCTCTTCGATCGTACAATCCGAGGATGTTCTGCCGTGTCCGTATTTGGCCAATTCGCGTAACGTAATGTCGCGCACCTCTTCGGACTTCTTGAACAGCTCGATCGCCTTCTCCATGCGGGATATATTCTCGTAAGCGACGAGCGGATCGACGTCTCCGCGGGTAACGGCGTCGACGGCGAGCTTCGCCAGCTCCGCGGGGCTGCTCGTCTCGCGTATCAATATCGGCTGCGTGTTCATCGTTTCTGCTGTTTACTGTTTAGATATTCGTCGTAAAATTTGGCGAAAACTACCGCCGTCGTATCGTCCGCATCGTAACTGCGACGCAGGAAGGCGATGACATCGAATTTCGTCGGGTCTTTGACCGTCGTACTACCCTTATATGCCCAGTTCATGAACGAATCGCGCATGACGGCATCGTTCAGCATATCGGCCGTGATCCGTTTCTTCGGAGCCGACTGCACGGGTGCGACTGCCGGTATCGGGTCGGGAGCAGCCGGCAGGCGTTGCACGGAGCTCTGAGGTGGCGCCCCCGCGCCGGTCTGTCTGCCCTTGAATACCTCGGCTCCGATACCCAACCAGGAACAAACCTTCGTCAGCGCATCCGTGGTCGCTCCCTTGCAGGCGTCGCCCAGATCGGCGTTATCGTTGCCGCCAAAACACTCGTAATAGATGCCGTATTCAGGGATCGAAAAACGTAGCTTGACGACGACCATGCGCTCGGAACGTTCGACGATCTCCGTCTCCACACGCCATGAGCCTACGCCGAAGACCTCGTTGAGCCGTTCCGTGACGTAGATGGACTTGATCGACGAGAGAAACTTTTTCGTCGGATGCTGCGAGACGGCTTCATCGGGAAGACGTCGATCCAATGCCTCCTTCTGTTCGGGGGTGATAGTTCGTGTCTCCATAGCCTACTCCTCCTCGACTATTCGATGCGTGAACTTCTTCGCATCGAGATGGCGCATCATGTACGCGATCTCTTTGCGTATCTCCTGCGTCCGCAACTTGCGGCTCCAACAACCCGATGCTACAATGTTCGCAGGGCGGGCGATCTCGTAGATTTCGATTCTCGTTTTCATGTGTGACAGATTGGTTAATTGAGTTGCTTTTCAAGGATTATTGCATAGTCCGGATATTCTCGGCCATATTGGTCATATACCACGCGAACGTATACCCTGTCGCCCGTGTATTCGGCGTAGCGCTCCACACTGCCATCGTCGTGGCTGCCGCCGATACTCGATTCGTATTCCGCGTAGAAATCGACCAAAGTCGTCAGACCTCTATATTCAACCTCGCAGGTTCCGGATTCCAGCCCGAGATCATGGGTGATCGCTTCGTTGATCTGTCTGGCGAACTCTTGCAGTTCGGAAGGAACAAGATGTATTTTCGGCTCCTCTACACCGCAGACCACCACAATCGGCTCGGCTTTCGACTTCGTGTGCAGGTCATACCCGTAACGGGCCGGTACACTCAAACTCGGATAAACCGTGTATTCTTCTTTTGGCGTTTTCATTCCCTCTTAGAATTTTGCATGTTGACGATTGTAGATTCTCCGCATGGAGTTCATTAGATCGGGAAACGTGCGGATATACCCCATATCGACCGAGAAGGCCAGTTTGCGTTGCAGGTCGTCCAACGCCCGAAGCTGATTCGGCGATGCCGTGTTCCGGATGTCGCGTTCATGCTTGTTGAAGACGATCCAGTTCAAACCCCGCGCAACCTGAGAATAATCCACATCCGGAAGTGCGGCGATTGACCGTGCAAGTACGTTGTAGTTGTCGCCCGCATGATGCCGGTACTCGATCAGCTGGTCGTAAACGAATTTCACGACTTTAACCTCGAAGCGGGGATTGAGCCACATCGCAAACTTCACGAACAGGTACGGGTGCATCCATGTACCGCCGTTGTATTTGCCGCGTGTTTTTAAATATGCCAAATTTGGCACCTTTAAATTTTCCTCCTCCATCAGCGCCTCGATGAAATCTTTGGTGTTCTGATTTTCAAAGAAGTCCTGTATTCGTTTGTTGCTGTTCTTGGCTTTGTTCCATTGCGCAAGCAACGACGTCGCGTTGAACATGCCGTCTCTCGTGCGTTGGTATACCTCGAATTTACCCAGCGGGCGGGTCATGATGACATTGCTTTTCATCGTTCGTTGAAGAATTCGTTAAACTTCCGTTCGAAATATGCTCTGTGCGCGGCCGCAAACCCGTAGGCGGCCAGGATCACACACGAGAAAAGAACAAGGATCACAAGCTCGGCCATAACACTTGCGGTTCGGAGAGACGTTTGCGCTCTCGATAGAGGAACAGATCGCGTTTGCGACGCTGAGTATGGACTCGTTTATACCACATGCGCCAGAAATAACCGGCCACTCTCTTCCAGAGAGGCGCGGGCTTCAATTCGAATGAATCCATGATCGTTTATTTTATCGGTTCTTGTAGATGCGTTCCAGACAGTCGAGCTTGCTGCCCACTCTTTCGACGGACGAGTAGCGGCCCGTGAGTACATTGTCGCACCAACGGGAGACAACAGCAATCGCGCAGCGCGTGAATTCGCGCGGCGTGAGTGGTTCTTGAATATCTTCAAGGTGGAACAATCGAACGATCTCCGATTTCGTGAGGTGACTGTACGGGTAAGGTACGGATGTAGCCCCGCTACTGTTCTTCGCGGGTCGGCTACTTTTAACTTGGTCTCGCATTGTCAGTTAAAAGTTTGTATGTATAGGGCAATAAAAAAGGCGTTGCCCCTATCAGTTTGCGAGACCGACACGACTACCGTAGTAGAAGTGGACAAAGGGCAACGCTTTATTACAAGCGTTAATTATGTTCTTTTGATACGATCATCGTATCGATCTCGCATTGCAAATATACGAATTCATTTTGAATTTGCAAAAAAATTATGGCTTGTTGTATTCCATCAACGCCATATATGCCTCGTGACGTGACGACGATGTTTTCAATCTTCGTGGGTGCTCTCCCTTGCTACGCGATCCCACGAAGGCGCTGTACAGCCAATACGTGTATCTTCTATTTTTTATCGAATAGCTATGTACCCACCCGCTGACCCATCCTTGGGTTGGACGAACATACATCCCGTTAGGAAGAGGTATGAGAAAATCGTCGCTTCTTAAATTGCATGATACCTCACGAAATCGGGCATAATCCTCTTCGGACAGCTCTGCCCATCTTATCTGATCATCTCCGGATAGCGGAAGATCTTTATATTGGTCATCAATGTTGAACAACGACCGTCTGGCCCGGACACTATCAGTTGTTTTATGGTCTATCATCGACAAAATGAGATTGTATAGATGATTATCACCACGGGATTCGTCAGATAATACTGATTGAATATACTTCTCCGGTTTTCGGAGAAACAACAACAACGCATCATGCAGGAAATCTTCCGCATAGGAATCCATCCCAATAAATGCCGATTTGCGCCGGCAAGCATTAAGCCATCTGGAATAATACTTACTTATGGTTGCTGATAATTGTCTCGATACTTGCGGTGACATCTCTCGGCATTATTTCATCAAGATCGTTTCTGCACACTTTCGACGAGACTCCAATGTCGAGTGCGTATAAATATCCAATGTCGTCGAGACTGTGCTGTGACCCAACATTGTACTTACCGTTTTCACATCGGCCCCGTTGGTAATCAGTGTCGAAGCGTACGTGTGTCGCAATCCGTGAAATTTGATACACCGCGATAAACCTATCTTATTGAGTAATAAATTCCGATAATAGTTGCGATAAGTACGCGGTTCGATGAGTTTATCCGAACCGGAAATCACGTAATAGTCCGAACGACAAGGCGCAGCAAAGGAGATCAGGATATCTGCAAGCCAACTCGGAAAAGGTACGGAACGTTGGCTGTTGATCGTCTTCGGGGACTGGATGACAACCTTGGTTTTGCCAGTTGAATAATCGACAATCCGTTCAACAGTACGGTTGACTTGCAGCATATTGTTCTCTAACGATATATCTGACCACCTCAGACCGCAAATCTCGCCGATGCGAAGTCCCGTGCATATTACAATAACTACTCCCAGTGTGCGATAAGAAGGATGCTCTCTGAAATATTGTACAATCCGCCTCTGTTCGTCGAGGCTATAAATCTGAAGCTCCTCTTTCTTGGAAACCAGATTTGCCGTAGGATATTTCAACTTAAAAGCAGTGGGAACATTCATGTCGTGTTCATCTACGGCATATAGCAAAATCTGTTTTAATGTAATCTCTAAATCCTTCACCGTTTTCATCGACAAGCCTTCTTGAAACTTTTGGCCGATGAATAGCTGCGCATCATTCTTTTTGAATGACTCCACATCCATGTCTTTCCAGTAAGGTAGAATATGGCTGCGAAGTTGTTGATAATAAGCCGACAGGGTACTATCCTTCACAAGTCCTACCTTGGAGTGGAACCACTCTTGTGCTATGACATCGAATTTCATAAATCCTCCTTTTTAATCGAATAAGTCGTGCTGCATTGGCTTATGCACGTGATTAGCATGCGTATAACTCAATACTCGATCGTCACGAACGATATCCGAAAATGCCAGCCCATCATTCTGTTCGTTAAGAAGCACATAACGGGCTTTGGCCACATTTTCGAGAACATCCCCATGGAACACTTCGCCCATCATACCGCGAATAGCCATATTCAACAGTAGAATTGGAATCGATCTATCTGAGAGTTCCCAGCAAGTGAATATACAGGTGTGCGGTTTGAAACGCCAAGGCAATTGCTTCGATGCCAACTCCCACCAATACTGAATAATGATACCTCCTGTCCCCGCAGTAGGTTCGTGGATAACACCTTCGCGCGCACCGGTAAGTTGCGTTTCAAGCATAGAGACCTCCCGAGGTGTGAAATCTTGACCCTTCTTCCGCCGCTCGGATAACTCTTCTTCGTAGACCTCTTGAAACCAATCGTAGGAAAGATCGCCTGCATGGCAGCGGATAAGTTCGCGAAATACGTCGTCGCGGACTTCCTGATCCCCGAATAGCAGGCTCATGATACATTCCGGTAAGGTACGGATATCGTGCGTACCGAAAACCGTGAGAAGTTCGTCTTTTTTCATTTGTTTTTTTATTTTGTCGCGCCGGCAGGATTCGAACCTGCGACTTCACCTCCAAAGGGTGACGTGTTGCCCCTACACCACGGCGCACTGGATTCATTTGTCCCGGTGGTCCTCGCCGCTCATGTCGTCGCAGCTTCGGAGCCTGTGCCGGTTTGTTGCGCTTCGGCTATTCGCCGTCGCGGGGCTGTCTCTTCGAGTCTTGCCCACGACCCGCCGATTTGGGTATTATCGGCCTACCCGATACTCTTTCTGCCCTTGCGGGCTGGGGTGATTTTGCCAGAGCACCAAACCCCTCACCTCTGCGGGTGGCTATCGTTGTGGTGTAGGCAGGATTCGAACCTGCAACGAGCCGTTAGTCGCGAGTCGGCTCTCGTACCGATGACGTCTATCCTTCGTGCGTCTACCATTCCGCCACTACACCATTTGCCGGTCTTTCCCGGCCGTCGTCCTGCTGCGAGCCTCACGGAGGACAGCGAGGAATACAATAATAAATATGAAAAGATACAGCACATTAAAGGCGCGCAAACCTTTGCCAAGCCCCGAAGCCGCAAAACACCCTTCTCTCAAAAACATCAATCATGAACACCACCAGCTTCGGACGCTCTCATTTCAATCCTGCCCCGTCGATATTCTCGGCTTTCAGGAGCGCTTCGACTTCGAGCCGGCTGAACAGTATCGCAGAGTTTTTAGCCGCTCCGGCCTTTATTCCCCGGATATTCTTCCGCTTGATATGATAGTCGAGCCAACTGTTATCATAGCTCCTATACAATTCCCGACGTGTCATCATGTCCGACTTCGGAGCATTACGACGGCACACGGCCAAAGCCACGAGATCGGCCGATTCGATCAGCGCATTCTGTATATCTCGGATGTTCATCATTCACAAAATTTTGCATTATGACAAAGATTCAAATTCGCGTCAGAATACGCATTCGCGCAACTGTAAGAACTTCGGTTCGAACGGTATACCGATAGCTTCTGACCGTGATATGGCGGGCAATTTCCGCCCTCTCTAAATTTCTCCTGTCATCCGTTGTTATTCACGCACCCACCTGATTTTGGTGTTCTCGAATCCCCCGCGTTCACGAGCCATCCGGCGGATGCGATCCGGCTGTTCGCCATAGGTAGGATATGTGAGATTCAATGCGTTATTCACAGTGTCAACCGTACACCCCAGCTCTGCGGCGATCTCCTTCTTTATCGCTGGCGCAACATCGATGAATCGGATCTTCTTTTTGGTCAGTTTGTTTGTAATCTCTTGATTCTTCATTATATTTGCATCTAATATTATTCGTTCGGTTATCGAAACGGTTACCGTTCTATGAACTTGACAATGCAAATATACAAGATAATTTTGTTAATACAAGTATATTTTGATAGAATTTTTTTATGATATATAATAGATGTATAAATGGAAGAGAAGGATATAACTCTTGCGGATATGATTCTGTCCAGTTTAATGTCAGAAAGCGAACACATTATGCTCTATGTCATACACGAGAAAGCAACAGACGAAGCCCAAGCCCAACGTGTAATATTGTCTCTCTGTTCTTATGGTGCGGCACATGAGACCGACATACACTTAGAAAAGACTGACAAAACAGCCAACCTTATAGCACTTGGAGGAGCGCGGTATATCTTCTAAGACGATACATTGGCCGCGATACGCTCGACATCGGCGAGATCACGGCACCGTTCATCAAAGGATTCGTGCAATTCATCGAATCGGAGCCTTCGCAACGAGGCGCCAACCGAAAGCAGAAAGGTGAAACTGCAACCAAAAACAAGGGCAACAGGGCACTGTCTCTGTATATTTCGCGCATCAAAACCATCTATAACCGCGCGAAGGAAGAGTTCAACGATGAAGAACTCGGACAAATGAATATTCTGGGCAACCCTTTCAGAAACTTGCGCCTCGAAACACCCGCGCCGACGGCCAAACGAGCCATCTCCGCGGAGTCGATACAGCAGATAATCGACTTGCCGCCACTCGCCAACGAACGCGCTCGGATGGCGCGGGATTGCTTCCTCCTGTCGTTCGCACTGATGGGGATGAACAGCGCCGATCTGCTGACCTGCCCGCCGGCCAGGAAGGACGAAATCGTGTATTTCCGGCAAAAAACCGCATCCCGCCGCACGGACCGTGCAGAAATGCACGTTCGGATAGAGCCGTGCGTCAGCCCTTTGATCGCTCGCTATTCGGATAAGACGGGGAAACGGCTGCTTCACTTCTACCTCCGCTACAAAGATCGCGTGTCATTCAACAAAGCGATCAACAAAGGCCTGAAAGATGTCGGCGAGGCGATAGGCGTCGATGGCCTGACGTTCTACGCTGCGCGGCACTCCTGGGCAACCATAGCGCGGACTCCCCGAGAGGAGGGCGGAGCCGGACTGGACAAATACGTGATTCATGAAGCGTTGAATCACGTTGACACATCCATGAAAGTCACCGATATTTACCTCGTGAAAAACTGGCGTGTCATATTCGACGCCAACAAAGCCGTAATGAATCTTTTCGATTGGAGCGGAATCGGGAAATAATTCCGGCAACGAGTTATCGGAACACGGCCCATCCTATTTTCGTGCCGACATATTGTTTTTCCCGGATCGGATCATACCCTACTATGACCTCACCGCTCCATCGGCCTCTCGTATAGCGTCCGTAGATGCCCGCCCACTGGTTGTATGGATCGATTCCGAGGGCGAGTCCCGTTTCCCAGCGCGGCGGCCGCACCTCGGTATGCAGTTTTGTAACCGTAATCTCACGGACAACGGGCTTTACTACGGCCGAAGCCCGCAACAGCCGGTTTTCTCCTACGGTCGCATCGACAAGGAATGTTCCGGTCGAATCGGCGGAGAAATCCAGCCGGTAATCCCGTTCGAGCAGATAGTCGGCGATAATTGCGGCTGTATCTACACTCATGTATTTCCATACCGTATCGGCCGGTTCGCGCACCGCGACCGGATAAGGTTCCCGAATGGTGTCGTACACGGGAACCGGCCACGGCACCCATCGGGTAACGGTGCTGTCGCGCATTTCGACGGAAGCCGCCCCGCGGCGGTAGCCCCAGCCGAAAAACAATCCGGCGAGCAACACAATACAGATTATCTTGCGGATCAATTTCATAAACAAAAAGCGGTAATTCCGAATCATTGGAATTACCGCTTCATGACTATATAGTGTTCGATGATCTATTCTAACCCATATCGTTTCATCGTTCTTCGGTCGATTGCAGGCGATTCTTTCAATAGATAGTACACCTGTGTAAGATCAGCTTCATCCAAATATCCGATGTATTCTGCATTTTCCGCAATGCGGATTTCTTCTATATCTCGGATTGAATAACAGTCCACGTATCTATATTGGCCTTTCAGAAATTCGTATTTTTCAGGATAGATACAATGTTGAAAAGGAGCTATCACGTGGGCGAAATTGATATTCACATTTGTGTTTATCAGAGATACCCCGACATAATTACCTTCGGCATCGACGCCGACGATGACAAAATATTTCGTCCGGCCGATCGCATGTTCTCCCTTCGGCGTTACTCGATCTTTTGGGTAAAATTCCATTCGAAAGATACTTCCGACCTTGATTTGTGCTTTTTTCAGCACTTCGATTTCACCCAGCAACATCAGTCTAGCGCCTTGTCGATTTCCAATGAATCAGCCAGATATGCCAACACCTCTTCGCTTGCGCCACTTTCCCTGGCTATGCTCAGATCATCCATTTTATGGCTGGTCGGATTATGAAAAGCCCTTGTCCACTCCGCACCGTGCGTTTTGGCCATCAACTTATCGAATCTCATTCGGGATACTTCCCCTATGGCTTCGTCAAGACATTCGATATTTGATTTCGAGAGACATTCCATGTCCGGCTGCTCATTGGCCGTGAAGCTCTCGTCCTGATAGTCTATCGCCGCTGCAATACGAGACAATACCCTGTCGTCGCAAAATCGATAAGGCTGACTTTCACCTCTGGCAACACGCAAGATATTGTACATGAGAGACGGGACCGGCCCGAAAGGCAATGCGGAAATCCGGTCGTTGAATAAGGGAAGCGCGTATTTTACGAAATGGTTTTTCTGTGCATAGAAAGCCGTCTTGACGATATGGTATACATCCCTCGTTCCATCCGGCATTTTGTTCAGTATGTACAGCAACACCGCTTTCATACGCTGTATATCCGGTTCTCGCATAACAGTAAAGGTGTTTGGTTTGCTCGGTTGCAAAGATAATGCATTTTTCATAAATGTTGAATTTCATCCTTCGTTTTCTCGCCTCGGCATAGTCCGAACAAGTTCGGCTCTGCGCGCGGCTTAGCGAAAACGCTCAATTTTCGAACGAACTGGCAATTCCAATATTTCAAAGAGCGTATTCTAATTCGGGGCGGTTGTCAAATAATTCTTGACAACTGCCCTCATTCCTCACAGATGCAACACCTGCCTTCGGTTCTTCCCGTCGGCACGGTATGAAATATGGATCCAGTGGCCCCGATTCTCGTCGATGAGCTGGTCGAAGGGGATCGCGCTGGCTGCGATGCGTTCGAACAGCCGCAGATTATCCGCGACGCTGCCGGTGGTGATGTCGGCCGCTTCGCCCTTCATGTGCTGGCTTGCCGCAGCTCCGCCGACGGCTGCGTTGAGCGCCGGCGATCGGTAGCCGCTGTTCACGCCGATCGGCTTGCCCCAAAGTTCGCGCACGGGATCGAGGCATTCGTCCATCAGCGCATTGAGCCGGCGAATGACGTCGTGCGACGGCGCGTTGTCGATGCTGCGCGCTGCGGCCGTATCGGAACGCAGCAATTCGGAAAGGGTGAAATACGTTGCCATACCT
>ULZS01065922.1_pt1 | contig 41486 bp, 38 predicted proteins | sample 1963301 | NCBI WGS metagenome assembly ULZS01 (sample SAMEA4835895, study PRJEB28245) | human gut metagenome | biome: gut microbiome; material: fecal sample | place: Denmark | collected 2008 | reverse complement strand
AATTTCTCATTTTGGCTTGTACTATTTATATTCTAGCACCACGACGATTATCTTACAAATAAAGTTTTACGGTTAGTTATTTCAATCCACGCTCCCGCGAAGGGAGCGACGAGAGTAGGCAAGGAGAGAAAACCTATTAAAAAGCTATTTCAATCCACGCTCCCGCGAAGGGAGCGACATTGATGCGATCGATAGTCTCGCCTCTCTGCCAATTTCAATCCACGCTCCCGCGAAGGGAGCGACGAGAGCGTAGCGATCACAACAGACGACTACAAGATTTCAATCCACGCTCCCGCGAAGGGAGCGACCGGCAGTCTGTGACAGGTTCTCCATAGGGTTGAAATTTCAATCCACGCTCCCGCGAAGGGAGCGACACAACCGACAACATATAGTATGGGTATGACACAGATTTCAATCCACGCTCCCGCGAAGGGAGCGACTTGTTCTGCCGATTCTGTCTACTAATGTTTTAGCATTTCAATCCACGCTCCCGCGAAGGGAGCGACGACATCGAACATCGTTCCGTCTTTAAAATCTGATAATATTTCAATCCACGCTCCCGCGAAGGGAGCGACGGTTTCCTACCTCGAATCCGACACGTATCACAATATTTCAATCCACGCTCCCGCGAAGGGAGCGACTAATCATGGAGAATTACAAGTTCGCCCTACAGTTATTTCAATCCACGCTCCCGCGAAGGGAGCGACACAGAACAGACTTTATTCTGTACATTTTTAACAACTATTTCAATCCACGCTCCCGCGAAGGGAGCGACATAAATATCATTATATTTAATAACTTTTGTTTCAATTTCAATCCACGCTCCCGCGAAGGGAGCGACATGTCATTATTAACTTTTGCGAGTGTTCGACATCATTTCAATCCACGCTCCCGCGAAGGGAGCGACATGAGGAAGTTATGACAAGGGTAAAACGGATAAGAATTTCAATCCACGCTCCCGCGAAGGGAGCGACGCGTCTTGCATATGCTGTAACCCACACACCAAATTATTTCAATCCACGCTCCCGCGAAGGGAGCGACGTAGAATAGGGGCATATGCCCCTATTTTAATTTACATTTCAATCCACGCTCCCGCGAAGGGAGCGACTCTAGCGTTCTTCCCCAAAAAACGTTATCATTTATTATTTCAATCCACGCTCCCGCGAAGGGAGCGACTTTGACCGCTACACAGTAGACACAATCTACAGAATTTCAATCCACGCTCCCGCGAAGGGAGCGACATTGACAAATTCAACAACCTGGATCCGTCGATGCAATTTCAATCCACGCTCCCGCGAAGGGAGCGACAATGGAGAAGTTAGCGGATTACGAGGATGCAGAGATTTCAATCCACGCTCCCGCGAAGGGAGCGACCATAATGACTCCTTTCTTGTGATATGATTTATTTAATTTCAATCCACGCTCCCGCGAAGGGAGCGACATCTGCAACACCGCTTCTTCTTTCAACTCCAATATTTCAATCCACGCTCCCGCGAAGGGAGCGACCATTTAGCTATCCGATATTGATTTAAGAATTTAAATTTCAATCCACGCTCCCGCGAAGGGAGCGACTGATTACCAACTGCTGACTTTCCGGATCATACTTATTTCAATCCACGCTCCCGCGAAGGGAGCGACAAAAGTTCAGCAAGCATACGCTTTTCTTCCGTGATTTCAATCCACGCTCCCGCGAAGGGAGCGACAGGAAGCATCAAGACAACATCAGTTCCATTATCAATTTCAATCCACGCTCCCGCGAAGGGAGCGACACCGTTTGTCATCATTTCCTCCTGCATATCAGCATTTCAATCCACGCTCCCGCGAAGGGAGCGACGTATTTGTGATTTTCAATCTCACGCTTCTTGCTTATTTCAATCCACGCTCCCGCGAAGGGAGCGACTACCTACATGTGTGATGTTATTCTTACTTCCGAAATTTCAATCCACGCTCCCGCGAAGGGAGCGACAGATTTACACATGACAGTATCGGGAGTGCGTAAATTTCAATCCACGCTCCCGCGAAGGGAGCGACCAATGTACGTCCATAAAAAATATTGTCGTTTATGATTTCAATCCACGCTCCCGCGAAGGGAGCGACACTAATCAGTTTGACGCAGACGGACAATCAATTATTTCAATCCACGCTCCCGCGAAGGGAGCGACATTAGCTTTAGCAATTTCCTTTCTATCATCGGGAATTTCAATCCACGCTCCCGCGAAGGGAGCGACGGACATTGGAGTACGATTTACAAAAGATAAAAAGATTTCAATCCACGCTCCCGCGAAGGGAGCGACCATTTGCATATATTAAGTTCGACACCGAACACATATTTCAATCCACGCTCCCGCGAAGGGAGCGACGTAAATGGGTTTATTTCCTGCATATATAGAGGACGAGATTTCAATCCACGCTCCCGCGAAGGGAGCGACTTCTTTTGACGGTTTCGTAAACTGATCTATAAACTATTTCAATCCACGCTCCCGCGAAGGGAGCGACTGCGCAAGACATTTCTAGCATTTCGTTGTTCTCACATTTCAATCCACGCTCCCGCGAAGGGAGCGACGTTATTTCGGCATCGAAACGCTTAAGCATATTGTATTTCAATCCACGCTCCCGCGAAGGGAGCGACGATATTTACTACACGATCGAGACAAAACGGTACAATTTCAATCCACGCTCCCGCGAAGGGAGCGACTTTATTAGCGAGACAATAGAGGGCGAGTTAGTGATTTCAATCCACGCTCCCGCGAAGGGAGCGACCAAATGGCTTGGAGGTTTCAGACTTTACAACGGAATTTCAATCCACGCTCCCGCGAAGGGAGCGACGGCGCAAAGCCACCCAAAGGAGGACAAAACAATGATTTCAATCCACGCTCCCGCGAAGGGAGCGACCGGGTGTTGATTGGAAATAAGTGATTTTGATAGTATTTCAATCCACGCTCCCGCGAAGGGAGCGACGCGTTCTGCGCGTCGTCGTCGTCAAGATCTGCAAATTTCAATCCACGCTCCCGCGAAGGGAGCGACGGCAATACAGACGGCTTTACAGTGTATATTTACGATTTCAATCCACGCTCCCGCGAAGGGAGCGACCATGCCTCCCGAAAACCTCATTGCGTAATTGTTCATTTCAATCCACGCTCCCGCGAAGGGAGCGACGGTATGTATAATGTCTAAAACAATCAAGGTAATTGAATTTCAATCCACGCTCCCGCGAAGGGAGCGACTCCAAGCCCCTAATACAGAGGATAGCACATAGAAATTTCAATCCACGCTCCCGCGAAGGGAGCGACTTCTTTTGACGGTTTCGTAAACTGATCTATAAACTATTTCAATCCACGCTCCCGCGAAGGGAGCGACTTTACCTACCAAATATGTTTTAATTGCCTCAATGTCATTTCAATCCACGCTCCCGCGAAGGGAGCGACATGGAAAAAGCAAGTCTATTACGTCGTATTGCAAATTTCAATCCACGCTCCCGCGAAGGGAGCGACCTTGCGGCAAGGGATAACGATACAGCAACAGCAATATTTCAATCCACGCTCCCGCGAAGGGAGCGACGGTGGAATGTGATATAGTTCGACTTTTCATCATCCGATTTCAATCCACGCTCCCGCGAAGGGAGCGACGCGATAGGAGGTAATCATGCGGTTTTGGTCAACAATTTCAATCCACGCTCCCGCGAAGGGAGCGACCACGTACATCTGTAGTCCTGCCAATTATGCAGGATATTTCAATCCACGCTCCCGCGAAGGGAGCGACTTGAAAACCTGCGCGCCGTCTAATAAATACTAGACATTTCAATCCACGCTCCCGCGAAGGGAGCGACAGGAGCAGGAAAAGCTATTTGCAATCTTTACAGAATTTCAATCCACGCTCCCGCGAAGGGAGCGACTAAAAGGCGGTAGAGCGTATAGCCTGCCAAACCAAATTTCAATCCACGCTCCCGCGAAGGGAGCGACTCGATGTCCTTCAAACGAATCTGTTTTGCTTCAGATTTCAATCCACGCTCCCGCGAAGGGAGCGACCGGGCGTCAGCATGTCTCCTGCCTGCTTTGCATTATTTCAATCCACGCTCCCGCGAAGGGAGCGACCGAAATGTCGATTGGCAGCGATGGCAAGCCTGTGTTATTTCAATCCACGCTCCCGCGAAGGGAGCGACAAAAAGATCAGCTTCAAACTTTGATTTCGACCAATTTCAATCCACGCTCCCGCGAAGGGAGCGACTTCCCCATGCTCACCGAAAAATAAAAACTCCATGATTTCAATCCACGCTCCCGCGAAGGGAGCGACATCCAGGGACCATTCACACGCCAGGCTTCAGGAATTTCAATCCACGCTCCCGCGAAGGGAGCGACCGCAGCTCTGGACTACGCTCAGAAGGTCAAGCACATTTCAATCCACGCTCCCGCGAAGGGAGCGACAGGAACGCGGCCTGGACTTCTTCGAGGTACTCAGAATTTCAATCCACGCTCCCGCGAAGGGAGCGACCAGGAGCGGCGGCTCTGTGGTGTTTACGATGGAATTTCAATCCACGCTCCCGCGAAGGGAGCGACCTTTCGCTCCGGTTTTCTTCGGTGCAGTCGTGTATTTCAATCCACGCTCCCGCGAAGGGAGCGACTGGATGAGATGATCGGCAAGGCACTGGCCAGAAAAATTTCAATCCACGCTCCCGCGAAGGGAGCGACAGAAATAGACCTAGCAGAACCAGACGTGATACCGATTTCAATCCACGCTCCCGCGAAGGGAGCGACTCAGCCCTGGAGGCAGAGAACATCGACATCATCACATTTCAATCCACGCTCCCGCGAAGGGAGCGACCAGATGGATCCATGAAAAGTATGGTCGACGTGCAATTTCAATCCACGCTCCCGCGAAGGGAGCGACCACAGTAGCCATGAATATGGTCACAGTGGCCATCAATTTCAATCCACGCTCCCGCGAAGGGAGCGACGGGCACCAAGGCAAGCAGCACACCTGCATCAGATATTTCAATCCACGCTCCCGCGAAGGGAGCGACAATAATAATTTTTTATTTATAAATGTTCGATGTTATTTCAATCCACGCTCCCGCGAAGGGAGCGACTGAGTTATGTGGACGATATGCCCCCGATTGTTTGATTTCAATCCACGCTCCCGCGAAGGGAGCGACAGCAATATTATACAACAAATTTCATTTTCTTTGTATAATACTGTATATTTTGTCAGCAATAACATAAAATAACCATCTCTATCTATTCATAGAAATGTCATTTCAATGCCTTTTATTTAATATTTCAAGTGCGAATCCCTCCAGTATTTTATGTGTACTTTCCGTTCGCACCATAGTCCTTACAATATAAGCGTCTGATCCGCAGCAATTCCCCGATCAACACCTATGTGTTCAATTTTTGTGTGATAATTATTTCCCAGATAGTAAAATCGCAAACTATCCACACTTTCATCAATAATATCCGTTAATATCGACTTTAACAGCACACATTGTGCATTATCCAGAATACATTCAAACACCGAATTCTGAACGCGTCTTCCATAATTTACACACTGTTTTGCCACTTTTCGCAAGCGGCCTTTTCCTGCAGCCGTCTCCGTATTTACATCATAAGTAATTAAAACAAGCATTTGGATTCCTCATTTCCATAAAAATACCGGATATCCATCTAGATCACCTCTTAGGAACCGCGCAAGTAACATAGCCTGAACATAGGGAACCATTCCCCATTCCATTTTTTCTTTGAGGTAAGGATGGGTAATCATTTCTTTTTTCTTGTTCTGCCATTCCGACAACAACTTTTTCCGTGACTCTGTATCCATCAAAACCGCACCATTTTCTTTTCTTGTAAAGTCTTTTCCATTCACAATTTTCTTATTGATCAAAGATAAGACAAACCGGTCTGCCATAACTGCACGCAATTCTTCTATCAAATCCAAAGAAAGAGAAGCCCTTCCCGGTCGATCCGTGTGCATATATCCAACATACGGATCAAGGCCAACCGTCTCCAATGCTGATGTAATCTGATTGGTCAGTAATGTATAGACAAAGGATAACATTGCGTTGACATTATCTAACGGTGGTCTTTTATTTCTTCCCTGAAATATAAAATCTTTTTTCTGTTGCAAAATTAACTCATCAAATACTCCAAAATAAATGCTTGCAGCTTCTCCTTCATATCCCCGGAGCTGATCGATCGATTTTGCATTCTGGATATAATCCAGAAAAGATTTTAATTGCAAGGATGCCGTTTTTACAGTTTCTGCATCAATCTGCATGGAATGATCCCGAACTGCACGTTCCAACACCCATCTTGCATTATATACTTTTCCTAAAATACAATTTTTTGCGATTCTCAAACGGATGGTTTCATCCTTACAACTTAAAAACTGTTGTTCCCTTAATATGACATTTCCTTTTATTTTTCCGGTAATCCTTGCCAGAAACTTTCCCTGAGGTGTCAAATAACAAAGGGAAATATTTTTGTCTGCACAAGCTCCCATAAGTGCCGGACTTGTTCCACGATATCCAAACGAAACAATTCCTTCCAGATTGTGAAGCGGGACACGTCCGATTTCTTTTTTGTCATCGTAAACAACAACGTTTTCTCCATCCAATCCCAGATAGCTATTCTCGGAAGTTACATATAATGTGTTTAATAATTTTCTCATTCTGCATCCTCCAGAACCTTTTGAACATACGCTTTAACAGAACCTGCCTTTTCCAGCTTTGGCATACAGATTTCTTTTAGCGAACAAGACGAACATGCTTTTGTCGGCTTTACTTTCGGCGTATAATTTTTCTTATAATATTCATGCATTTCCTCGAATATTTTTCTTACTTCACAGCGAAGTTCTTCCGTAAATTCCACCGGCTCTCGCCTTCTCGTTTCCCCATAAAAGATTGCTCCCTCCGTAATCTCTGTCGAAAACATTTCTTCCAGGCACATTGCCTGTGCAGCAAGCTGCAGCTTGTCTTCATCTGATTCCTTTGGTTTTCCTTTTTTATATTCAATTGGATATACTGAATACAATCCCCTATGACCAAATAATGTTATTCCATCTTCGCATTTATGAAATTCAACGATATCGCATTCTCCGCTTACTCCCATACTTTTTGAAGATACCGGAAGTGCCCGAACAATAAGGATGTCCTTTCTTTTTTCTGTAAGATATGGATCATGTGCTTTTTTATGCATCAGTTCTCCAACAACCGTATGGACATTTTCTGCCCACTGCTGCTCAATATGGATCAATGCCCACTGTCTTCTGCAAAATTTAAAATGCTGGATTCCGGAGATCATCAAATAATCATCCTGCGCGTATTCCATTAAATCATCCTTTTCACTTCTACCGAATCTGGTATTTCTTCTTCATGAATGGTAACTTTATAATCCTGATACTTTCTCGGATATTCCACAGTTTCATTTTTCTTAACTTCCACTGCGTCAAATAATTTATATGCCGGACAATCTCCCAATTCCTTACTGTGCTTAAACACAATCAATTCCCGGACTGCCATTTTTCCCCTTGCCGCAGAATGATCATTTTCAAACATATTGATAATTGCATCCCATAATAAATCCAGATCCTCCTCTGAAAATCCGGTTACCTTTCTTGCCAAATTTGCCGAAACGTATCCTTCCACGCGGTACAGTCCATATGGAACAATACTCTTTCTTCCCATTTCTGTGCTTTTATTTTCTGCATCTTTTTCGGTTGTAATTGCAACTCTTGTAATGGTTACTTCCTGACTAATAATTGGATCAATACTTCTGGCAAACCCAAGCTGCACCGGTCCCCGCACCTGTCCACAATTTAGGGAAGCTTTCACAAAAGTTGTCATAACTGCACCAAATGTCCGAATATCATAAAAATTTTTGCACATATAATCCCGCAGTTTCAGATCTGCATCCGGATCTGATTTCTTTAACTTTTTCAGGGCATCCGTTACCTTTTTATCTTCCGTTTCCGTCACTCCTAAGCTCTCACAGGCCTCCCGGTCACTTCTGTTTAATGGCACATTTTCCTTAATATAAATCTTGTATCCAGCTTCGTCTTCTTTCACCATCTCGATATAATTACGAATCTTACGTTTTAAACATACATCTGTTACCAGACCTAATCCGCTCTCCGGATCAATGCGTGGCATATTTCCCGCATCCGGATCTCCATTTGGATTTCCGTTTTCCACATCAAATAATACAACAAATTCATATCTGTTTTTAATTGCTTCTCCCATTTACTTGTCCTCCCTTTTTTCATACTTTTTCTGTGTCTGATGATAATATCCCAACATAAATTTTCCCTGTTCTTCCAAACTCAATCGTTGTGGAAAAGCGTTAATTTTTTCCATGAGTTCTGTCAACAGTTTTTCGTAATAAATTTTTGATCCACCCCCAATTTCACGTTCCAATTTTTTAATGTGGCTGTTTTTTAATTTGATTAAAACTGGAAATACTGACGCAGGTGTTGCACATGCGGAATTAAAATAGCGATCTCTTATCGTTGTATTAACTCCCGGATTTGCATCCTTTTGAATAGACTCCAATACTGAAAATAATCTTCCCAATATATATGGAGTCTCATTACTTGATTCATTTAATCCCATACATTCTTCTCCTTCTTTCCATTGATAATTTTTTATCAAAAAAGCTTTGATAATTGCTGCCCTTCCATAAGTAACATTTCCCTGTTCCGAACGAATGCGAATCAGGGTATCTGTATATAAACTTGCTGGATACCGATTCCCCGACAAAACCGCCTGTAATACAGAAGCCGCCATATTCGCAACCGGTTTTTTCTCTTTGGATTTCATATTCACGGTTTCCTGCAGCATACGATAGATTCCAAGAAATTTTCTATCGTTTGCCCAGGAAGGCCTTACAACATCCATGCGTTTATAATGTGCTTCTATATTTTTTAAAATGGTTCCAAATGAATTCTGATAGAAAAACCGAACCGATAGTCTCGCTGCATTTGGCGCCAGACATAATATATAAAACTGCTGTGTCAGATCAATCGTTATATCGTCCAGATCGATCGGACGCATTGCTTTTAAATTATCAAAAACTTTCTGTAACTGTTCCTGATTATCTTCTTGCGGGTTGATCGAAATACAAAAAAGATCCTCACACCTTTTTTCTCCGGTTTCTGCCCAGAATACAATCATGGAATCTCCCAATGAAAATGTGTTTTCCCTTTTGCTTAAAAGATAATTCAATGCTGTCGTATACGCAAACTCTGCATATTTTCCCACCGGTGCATTGTAGCTTTGCTCCTTTCCATAGGATTCAAACGCCGGGGCATTAAACGAAACAAGCGCCGCCCCGCTGGACTGCGCCCCAGGAACCCCTTTGATTCCCCGGTGGATTCTTGCAATCTCCGTTCTTTCCCCTGTTACAAGGCATATTCCCGTTTGTTCTTCCCCGTTTGCTTCAATCGAATTTTCCCAAGCTGCTTTTATATCTGAATCATCCTGTGCATAATCCATTCCCATGCAAAAGATAAGATTTCCACCCTCATTTAGTTCCTCCCATTTGTCCTGAACGCAGCCATTGTCTTTTGCATTTTCCGGATTCCACGTTTCAAAAAAAAAACAGATTGCTTTTGCCATAGGATTATCTACATCTTTTAATAGTGCGATATGTTTTTCCTTTGCCGCCTGAAAACAGTCTTTCACACGATCATTTGTTCCATCTGTATCAATTCCAAGCATATATTTGGCATTATCACACAGAAAATTTGCTGCAACCCCGGAAGATCGTGTAACCATTTCCGGCACATATAACAGCGCTGGAACCATAACTATTTTTTTCCCTCGCTGGTCTTCTGTCTGCAAAGAATAAATGACTTTTATACTTCCATCTGCATTCAGATCAATGGCATAAGAAACTTTTGCCTGACTCCATCCCGGCTTGGAAACCAGACCCTTTTGTGCAAGATTTTCATATTCCTTTACCAATGCCTGCAAAATCATCGTATCACCTCACAATCCCGCAAATCGATGACACCACGTTTCATAACCGCCCGAAAAAACATCGGCTGAATATCTTCCTTGTTACTATAATCCATATCATACAACATAAACCCCAGGTCTTTTTCCGGAATCTCATCATAAATGGTATGGATCACTTCCTCCTCACAGAGACAAAAATGTGCTGGAAATTCCCGGCAGCCAAAATATGGCATATGATAACATTCCCCACGTTTTAGTCTCCGCATCATGATATCTTTAAACTTTCCCGGATTATCTGTCTCATTTGCCTGATCCGTCATTTCAAAATGTGCTTCTATCACATATGATACATCCCTTAAAATCAATGAAGCCCGCTGGACAATGTCCTCTTTTGTGCTGATATAAAGAGGCTTGTCTGCTCCATTATATGCCTGTAACACATTGCTGGCGGAAACTTTGCTTTTTACTTCATTTCTCCGGACGCTTGTAAAGCGGATTGGATTTTTTACATATATTTTGTCAATCACCCAACGCAGCCCCGGATGCCAATAGATTGCTTCCAAAATCCCCCTTGCCGCTGATGGTGTCATGACATCATAGGAACACCGTTCCACTTTCATCTCCGGTCTGGAAAATAATGCATATTCCCCCCATACCTGTACCTTTACTCCTACTCCCATTTAAAGTACCACTCCTTCCTCATAGCACGCTGCAATATAGTCTCTCGGCTGATAGTAAAAATCAGAATTATAATTGGAGATCTGTGCATCTATCCACGAATGATATACTTCCCAGATTCCATCTACAATTTTATGATCATCATAACAGTCTTCTATCAACCGTTCATAAACTTCCCCGATATCCCAATAATCCGGTATTTTATACCGGCATGCCTGCACATTATCAAAAGTTCCAGAGTTCATGTGACATTCCTGTATAAACTCATCCGCCACTTTTTCGATCGGCTCACAGTGAAAAACATCCGCGAATTCGTAAATCCGCTGAATGCGTTCTTTTGTAAGACAATCCACGACTTCTTTTCTTGTTCGTTTCATCTGTCTTCCAATATATTCAATCAGACTACATGTATAAAATAAATCATTATTATTTTTTGTTCCCATACACAGCCTCACTTCCGATATATTCTAACGTATCCAGCGCCGAAATCGTATGAAAGCTGATCTGATGGGTAGGATGGTTAAATTTCGCCAATTCCCAGAATGCGGCTCTGGATATTTTTCCGTCAATGAAATTCTGGATATAATTATAAATCGTATCATCTGCCATCGGACCTTCCACAATATCATAAGTATGTGCAATGCCCTTTCTGCACTGCACGATAAAATCCAGCCATTCTTCCGTCATCTCATCAAAACGCAAATATTTTAACTTTTCATTTGGTGTATACTCGTATTGATTCAGATACCCTTTCGTTCCATACCTGCCTGCCCATCGCCTCGCCTGTTCCGGAAACTGTGTACAATAAAATCCGAAATAAAAATCTTTATGAAAACGTGCCTTTCGAATTTCCGGATATTTTACAACTTCTTTACTGCCGTGATATAAGATCATTCTTTCCTCTTTCTATTGTCATCATTTTACAACATTCTATCTTTTATTTATCATACTACTTTATCTATCATTAATCAATTCTTTTTGACTTTTTACTTAAATTACTATTGAACTTTAAATTTATTCTTGAATATAAAAATAAAATTGTTTATACTTACTATTGTCAGGTTCCACCTGTGGATTGAAATAATAGTCTTTTTAGTAACGCAAACGAGTGGCGATGTAATCTTCTTTACATCGCCACTCCTCTTTACAAATACAAATCCATTCCCGAATCCACAGACAAATCTAATCCCATATCCTCCGTATACTGATCCAGCTTCACAAGCTCATAAAACTCTGTAGCATCCGAAGAAATCTCCTGTATCATCCCGGCATCCCACAAAATTTTAAAAAGGTTATCATATACCTGAATACAATATTGTGATGCCTTTCGCATCCGTTCCTTTGAAAATCCCTGATGTTTCAATTCCACCAGCAGTTCTTCTGCCTCCTGCTCCACCGGCACCAAAATGGTTCTTGTATCTTCTTCAATCAGACGAAATTTTTTTGCTGCAGTTTCAAAATTATATTTATGTTCTTGAAATTTTCCCATAATATTCTTTTTATCCAGACTTTGCTCCCGAAAACGGTATAACCGTTTAAAATACTCTGTTATGCTGTCCAGATCAGAAATATCATCTGTTTCCTGCAAAATTGCTTTTGCAATATCCACCGGCAGCCTTTGACTTGGAGCTATTTTGCTGTCTGTTACATCAAACACAAAAACGATACTGTCCTCTGCTTTTTCCTGCCCCTCCCGGTTGCAGCGTCCTGCCGCCTGTATGATAGAATCCACACCTGCAATCTGTCGATACACATGGCAAAAATCCAGATCTACCCCGGCTTCCACCAAGCTAGTAGAAATTAAGATACACTTTTTCTTCTGCTTTAATCTTTCCCTGATCTGTGCCAGAATCCGCTTTCGGTGTTTTTGATACATACTTGTTGACAGATGATAAACTCCCTCTCCCTTTAATTTGCGATAAAGTTCCTGTGCACATTTTTTTGTATTTACGATACACAATGCCTGTTTTTCTTTCTGCAGTTGGCCCGCTAACTGATCAATAGGAACATATCCGAGATTTTGATACGTTACCCTTCTGAAAAATTCAAACTGTTCCTTCACATTCGGACACAATTCTACAAATGTACGCTCTCCGATAAATATTTTATCCAGCGCCGGTTGTGTAGCCGTACACAATACCATACTTGACCGATAATCCTCCATAAGTGTTTCCATCATTGCAATACACGGTTTTAAATAATCTACAGGGAGCATTTGTGCCTCATCAAAAATCACAACCGAATTTGCAATATTATGAAGCTTTCTGCACTTGGACGATGTATTAGCAAAAAGCGATTCAAAAAACTGAACGCTGGTTGTCACGATCACCGGTTTATCCCAATTCTCACTGGCAAGCTGCATGGGTTTTAGATCTTCCGAGCTGTCATAATCAACATTACAGTGATGTTCCAACACATTTTCTTCCCCCAGGATGTTCCGAAACACCTCAGCATTCTGTTCAATAATACTGGTGTATGGAATGACATAAATAATGTGATCCATATGATGAAAAACTGCATGTCTTAACGCAAATGCTAACGATGCAATCGTCTTTCCACCACCGGTAGGAACCGTCAGATGAAACAGACCTCTTTCTTCTTTTCCAGCTTCCATACATGCTTTTAAAATTTCTGTTCTTCTTCCATTGATCGAATTTAGGTCCTGATTTTCAAGCCAGGGCTGCACATGATTTTCCAGTTTTTCCAACAATATTTCCATATTCTGTCCGGAATTTCTCCCTGTCTGACCATTTTTCATGAATTTTTCTGTATCTAAAAAATCCGCATCCACAAGGCAGGAATAAATCATCCGCATAAAAACACTGAGTGAAAAATCAAAATTTTTATTTGGTTTTCTTACAAATGGGTCCGTCTCTATCTTCGGAATCTTTACTTCATATTGATATGCCTGATAATCACATATTTTTTTCTTTAATCTGCCGCATAAACTGGATGGAATTTCTGTATTTCCATAATCCGGAAGTCCGGCATGATGTCCGGCAATACAATATGCCAGTAAAGAATAATACCCACCTTTTTCCATACACAATTTCGTTCCTGCTGTAGAATGATCTACCTGTTCATTCGTATCATATTTTATTTTCTTTTGGAATTCTTCGGAATATTTTCCTATGTCATGGAGCATTCCACAGCAATACCCCCATTCCTGTTTTCCAAATGCATCTGCAAATGCTCCAGCCAATTGAGCCGTTCCGGTTAAATGTTCCAAAACCGTCTGAATTCTATCCCCATCTTTATGTGCTATATATTCCATATCATTTCTCCCATACATTTTACTTTCATTATATATCACAACAATAAGAAACGGCCACCATACTTTCAAATCTAAAAATACAGTGACCGTTCTACTCGGTTTCGTTATTCAATTTTTTGTTCCTTTCTTTTGTAATTTATTTTCTTCAGCTCACAGATACTTCCATCTGTTTAGAAAATTAGTGATATGTAATCTCTATATTGAATAATAATCTGAAGTCTGCTCTCTCGCTTTTTATAAAATGAACTTCTTCCGCACATCTTACCCTCAAATTACCTTCTGTGGTATCTTTCCGCAGCATCTTCATCAGTAAAATGTCTGTACATATCCATTGCCTTTCTCACTCTTGGTATCTTATCCTAAATACCCTCAATTATTATTTTCTATTCCAAAAGGCTTTTCCCGCTGAAATTTTCAGACACTACCACGCTTACCATGAAGTTTTTGTTTTGATCATCGTCCCATTGGACTGTACCTCCTCTTCTCATTCAATTCCTGCTTACTCCAAGCTTCTCTTTATTTCCAATTGGCTTCCCAACCGCTTGGTTCGATTGGAAGTCTTGTGTAATTAGGTCTTGTTTGTTTTGTTGACTGTATATTACCATATGCGTTTTATATTGTCAACTATTTTGCTTAAATTTTTTATTTTTTCTTTTTATTATTTATCTGTATTCAAATTGTGTGTATTTTATATTCAAATATATATTTTTAACTGAAAGTTTAAAATGCAAAAACACGGCTAAAATCCTGATAATACAGTTCCATCTTCTTTAAGGTTTCATCCATTCCCGCCATTGCCTGCTCATATGTCTTGTGCTCTGCTGCAACTTTTGACACAACAACCGCGCCGAGATTTTGAAGCATCCACAGATTCACATTGCAGATGCTCCGCAGTTTTACGATATTGAGGTATTTAACCAGTGTGAACAGTCCCAGAACCTCATGGTCACAATTGAATGCTGGAAAGATGTCCATCCGGCTCTTGTAACACTCCCTGTTGACTGGGATCACCCGATCCGTTACGGAATTCTCTATGCCAAAGAACCGGATGCCGATGTAACACACTTCATTGAAACCGTGAAAAAAGCACAGGAAAAAAACATGTGACCAAATTCCCCCCAAAATTTCAAAAACGGGAAAATTTCATACAAATTTTATTGATTTTATTGGGTAATTATGTATAATACTAAATTAGGGAAAAAGGAATTTTTTCTTACTATACTATAAAGAAAGAGGTTTAAATCAAGATGGCAGAAATCAATTTAAGCAAGTATGGTATCACCGGTACCACAGAAATCGTTCACAACCCTTCTTATGAGAAATTATTCGAAGAAGAGACAAAAGCTGGCCTTGAAGGATATGAAGTTGGTCAGGAGACAGAGCTTGGTGCAGTTAACGTAATGACTGGTATCTACACCGGACGTTCTCCAAAAGACAAATATATCGTTATGGACAAGAACTCAAAGGACACTGTATGGTGGACATCTGATGAGTACAAGAACGACAACCACCCAATGACAGAAGACACATGGGCAGTTGTTAAAGATATTGCAAAGAAAGAGCTCTGCAACAAGAGACTTTTCGTTGTAGATGCATTCTGTGGTGCAAACAAAGACACCCGTATGGCTATCCGTTTCATCGTAGAGGTAGCTTGGCAGGCACATTTCGTAACAAACATGTTCATCAAGCCTTCCGCTGAAGAACTTGAGAATTTCGAGCCTGATTTCGTAGTATACAATGCTTCTAAGGCTAAAGTTGCAAACTACAAAGAGTTAGGATTAAACTCTGAGACATGTGTAGCTTTCAACATCACAAGCAAAGAGCAGGTTATCATCAATACATGGTACGGCGGAGAAATGAAGAAAGGTATGTTCTCTATGATGAACTACTTCCTTCCACTCAAGGGTATGGCTTCTATGCACTGCTCCGCAAACACAGATTTAGATGGCAAGAATACAGCAATCTTCTTCGGTCTGTCTGGAACAGGAAAGACTACACTTTCTACAGATCCTAAGCGTCTCCTGATCGGTGATGATGAGCACGGCTGGGATGACAACGGCGTTTTCAACTTCGAAGGTGGATGCTATGCTAAGGTTATCAACCTGGATAAGGATTCTGAGCCAGATATCTACAACGCAATCAGAAGAGATGCTCTTCTTGAGAACGTAACTGTAGATGCAAACGGCAAGATCGATTTCGCAGACAAGAGCGTTACCGAGAACACTCGTGTTTCTTACCCAATCGATCATATCAAGAATATCGTACGTCCAATCTCTTCTGCTCCAGCAGCAAAGAACGTAATCTTCCTGTCAGCAGATGCTTTCGGAGTACTTCCTCCAGTATCTATTCTGACTCCAGAGCAGACACAGTACTACTTCCTTTCCGGATTTACTGCAAAGCTTGCTGGTACAGAGCGTGGAATTACTGAGCCTACACCTACATTCTCTGCTTGCTTCGGACAGGCATTCCTTGAGTTACATCCTACAAAGTATGCTGAGGAACTCGTTAAGAAGATGCAGAAGAGCGGCGCTAAGGCTTACCTCGTAAATACCGGATGGAACGGATCCGGAAAGCGTATCTCTATCAAAGATACCCGTGGAATCATCGATGCAATCTTAAACGGAGATATCAACAACGTTCCTACTAAGAAGATTCCTTACTTCGATTTCGAAGTACCAACCGAATTAAACGGTGTAGATACAGGAATTCTTGATCCTCGTGATACTTATGCTGATGCTTCTGAGTGGGAGACAAAGGCTAAGGATCTTGCAGCAAGATTCATCAAGAACTTCTCCAAGTATGAAGGAAATGCAGCTGGTAAGGCATTGGTTTCTGCTGGTCCTCAGTTATAATTTCCCTGTATCAGGTAAATTCGATATGCAAAAAGAGCATCCCATGTGGATGCTCTTTTTATTGTTTACCAAAACTCAATGCTGTAAATTCTGTTAAAAATCTAATTTAAGGCGTCAGCCCCGCTCTCTCTGGTACGGATCTTTGTAGCAGTACGGATCTCATAGCTAAAAATCTTTCCATCCCCGACTTCTCCGGTAAATGCAGCCTTCTGAATGGCATCAATGGTCGCTTTCTCCCATTCCTCGGACGATACCACAATCTCAAACTTAATCTTCGGCTGCATCATAACATCTACTTCTGTACCACGCACTCTCTTTTTATATCCCCTCTGTGCACCGCATCCCATCACTTGTGATACGGTGATACCATTCACATCAATCGCGTTTAATGCTTCCTTTACATCCTCAAAAACTTCTTCCCGGACGATCGCTTCCACTTTTATCATCATAAGCTTCTTTTTTCTCCTTATACATGATTATTTTATACTTCCAGATTTATCTCTGTTTCGAAATAACTGACGGATCCATTATAACATACGAGGTCTGTTTCTGGGACTTATGAATCCAGACCATTAAATGTCGGATACGCACTCTCTCCATGCTGCGAAATATCCAGACCAACTTTTTCTGCTTTTTCATCTACACGAAGCTCCGTAAACAATCTTACAATGCCAAGGCAGACCAGTGTACCGACAATCGCCACGGCAACTGTCACAACAATTCCAATAATCTGTGCAACAAATAAACGGTAATTTCCAAAAAACAGTCCATCCCAGCGGGCGACCGGATTGATAGAATGTTTTGCAAACAATCCGGTTGCAATTCCTCCCCAGACTCCTCCGATGCCATGGCAGCCAAATGCATCGAGTGCATCATCAATCTTTAATTTTCCTTTCAACAGGGAAATGGTACCACAGCAGATCGGGCTGACCAGTGCTCCGATGATAATTGCCGACCAGATCGGAACAAATCCAGCTCCCGGTGTAATTGCAACCAATCCAACAACCAGACCGGTAGAGGCACCTACTAAGGTAGGCTTTCCATCCTTGATCACATCAATAAACATCCAGGACATCATGGCGCTTGCACTGGCAAGTGCAGTTGTCATAAATGCATGTGCTGCCAGTCCGTTTGCTGCCAATGCACTTCCTGCGTTAAATCCAAACCATCCAAACCATAAAATAAATGCTCCGAGTGCTACAAACGGAATGTTATGTACCCGGTATGCCGTCTGTTCATATCCTCTTCGCCTGCCAAGGATAATGGAAAATACCAGTGCACTGACACCGGAACTGATATGTACCACATTTCCTCCGGCAAAATCAACCGATCCGATCTCTGCAAGAAATCCTCCCTGTCCCCATACCATGTGCGCCATTGGGTAGTATACAATGACGGACCAGAACATAATAAATAAAAACAATGCCTTAAATTTTACACGACCCACAAGGGAACCCGTGATCAAAGCCGGCGTAATCATGGCAAACATCATCTGAAATGCAATATAAACCAGATGCGGTATCGTCGACGCATATGGACCTGCTTCATTCATTTTAATTCCATGCAAGCCAAACCACCGGAAATCTCCAATAATTCCTGCATGATTTCCACCAAAAGACAGTGAATATCCAAACAATACCCACATGACAACCGACAATCCCATAATCGCTGCGCATGCCATCATGGTGCTGACGACATTCTTTCTTCGCACCAGTCCTCCATAGAAAAAGGCTAATCCAGGTGTCATAAAAAACACCAGTGCTGAACATATCAGCATAAATCCCGTATCCCCTGCGTTCATCTAATCTTCCTCCATTCTTTTATACTTTTAAACGCAAAAAAGGCGTCAAAAGAATTCTCTTTTGACACCTTCGTCGTAGATAATCATAGCAGACTTATTACTCCAATGCAAGCATTTTTCCATAATATTTGCTATTTTTTATGGTACAAACTACTTCTTTCGTACCATTTTTCCGTCATTTCATAAAATCTTCAATCTTTTGATTCAATTACAATAAGTTGTCCGGAAGATAAAGAAATTGACGCTTCATCTGAAACAATTTCATTGCTGATTCCGAGAGAATTAAATCCTCCCATCGTATAATCCGTAAGCGGATACTTTAATCCACGCAGGGTAACACCACTTACTTTTTCAGAAAATGGAATCAAAGAAACATACTTTCCATACTGCTCCGCTTTCCGGATCGTCAACGGCTGATTAATCATGCGGATACGATTATGTTCATCGACCAGGCTGATCTTTATCTGTTCCTCCAGACCAATACCAAGCAGACTGATATTGCCCAGTACATGATCAATTCTGGTACCGGTTGCACCAATGACCACAATCTCCATTGCACCTCTGCGAATGGCCTCCCGGATCGCATATTCCGTGTCGGTATCATCCTTTTCCGGATTCAGCATGCACACCTCGATCTGCTCTTTGTCATGAAAATATTCAAGGGTATCCGGATTTACCGAATCAAAATCCCCCACTATGATATCCGGCAGAATATGATCCCGATACAATGCTTCCATTCCCGCATCTGCCGCTAATATGACATCAAATCCTCCATTTTTTACAATCCAGGTTAAAAAACCTTCCTTCACTTCTCCCCCGGAAACAATTAAATACTTCATCTTCTACCCCTGCCTTTGCAACTTTTCCAGAAATGCTTCCACATTCTTTTCGATCTCTCCCTTGAAAACCGCAGAACCTGCCACAATTATGTTGGCTCCTGCATCCATGGCTTCTTCCACATTTTCCAGATTAATTCCCCCATCTACTTCAATATCGGTCTTACATCCGGACTGCTTCACAAGATTTCTCGCTTCACGCACTTTATCTAACGTATACGGAATCAGTTTCTGTCCTCCGAATCCCGGATTAACGGTCATGATAAGAAGCATGTCCACCTTCGGAAGAATATATCGGACAGTTTCCAGCGGAGTGGCCGGATTTAATGCCACACCAGCCAGAACTCCCTTTTCCCTGATTGCCTCCACTGTGCGGTCAAGATGCCTGCATGCTTCTGCATGAACCGTAATAATATCCGCTCCCGCGTCAACAAAATCATTTATATAGCGAATCGGTTCCTCAATCATCAGATGGACATCAAAAATCCGATCGGTACATTTACGAATGGAACGAATGATCGGAAATGCAAACGAAATACTCGGAACAAACATTCCATCCATAACATCGATGTGTACATATTCCGCACCTGCCTGATCCAGCAACCGAATCTGTTCTCCCAGATTAGCAAAATCTGCCGATAAAATTGACGGTGATAAACAGTTCATTGATTCCTCCTAATACTTGCGCATATTCTTCATTTCCTGATAAAGCTGCACATAATTGTCATACCTCACCTGCGATATTTTTCCTTCTGCAAGTGCCGTCTTAACGCCACAATCCGGCTCTCCGATGTGACTGCATCCGATAAATCTGCATCCAGGCTCAAAACGCACGAACTCCGGATAACATGTCCACAGATCCTCTTTGGAAAATCCGGGCAGATCCATGGAACTAAACCCCGGAGTATCCATAATATAAGTGTTTTCAGCAATTGGTATAATCTGTGAATGGCGCGTCGTATGTTTTCCGCGCTCAATCTTGTCACTGATTCCTCCGGTCTGCATCTGCACCGCATCCTGCAGATCATTGATCAGTGAAGACTTTCCTACTCCGGACGGTCCTGCCACTGCCGTCATCTTTCCACACAGCACAGATTTGAGTTTTTCCACATTTTCCTGTGTCTTTGCACTTGTAAAGAGCAGTTCATACCCCGCCAGTTTATAAATTTTTCGTAATACTTCTCTTTGTTCTTCCGTCACCAGATCGCATTTGTTAAAGCAGATCGTAACCGGAACTTTCTGATATTCCATCATACACAAAAAGCGATCCAGCAGATTAAAATTCGGGTCCGGTTTTGCAGCCGCGAAAATTACGAGTGCCATATCGATATTTGCCACTGCGGGGCGGATCAGTTCCCTGGTACGTGGAAGAATTTTTTCTACATTTCCAATCTTTTTTTCTTCATCCAGTACAACGATTTCCACATCATCACCCACGAGAGGTTTGATCTTCTGATTACGGAAAATTCCTTTTGCCTTACATTCATAAATTCCGGTTTCTGCCACGTGAACGTAGTAGAAACCGGAAATTCCTTTTACAATCTTTCCCTTCATATATTACCTACTGTTTTGAAAAGCTGACAGAATGTGTTTCTGTCTTTGTAGACGTATCGGAAAGACCTTCATCATCTATTTCTTCAATGCTCCAGGTAATCGTCACTTTACCGGACTCACATGCCATATCGGATGCCCCGATCGTAAGAGAACCATCGACATCACTGGTTCCGCTTGCATAGGTCGTGCCATCACTTCCCGTCAGTGTATAAGTTGCACTGACTGCTCCTTCCGGTGCTGCATATGACTTTGAGAATTTATAGCTGTAATTTATCTCTTCCGGTCCCTTGCTTACCGTAATCGTTACCGTTGTATCTGCCGGTACAATCTTGCCGGATGCTACACTCTGTGAAATTACCTGACCTGCTTTGACAGAATCACTGTATTCTTCTTTCACTGCAACTTTTAAGCCAGCCTTCTGCAAAGCCGCCTGTGCATCTTTCTTGGAATGACCCTGAACAAATGGCACCGTACTAGACTTCTTTCCCTGACTGATCACAATCGTAACCGTACTTCCCTCCTGTGCATTTCCGCCTCTCGGGCTCTGGGAAACAACCTTTCCTGCATCTACGGAATCATCATATTTGTATGTTTTGGACACTTTAAATCCGGCAGCCGAAAGGGTAGAAGAAGCATCTTTTTCCAGTTTTCCAACTACATTTGGAACCGGAACATCGTTCTGCTCACTCTGACTCTCCGAATCTGTGAAATCCACATTTTCTGTTCCGGCAACAATTACATTGATTGTCGTTCCGGCAGATACTTCAGAACCACCAACCGGGTCCTGATTCAGAACGGTTCCTTCCGGCTGATCCGACTTCTGCTCCTGAATAACAAACATATACAGCCCCTGTGCTTCCAGTTCAGACTGTGCCTCCTCCTGTAACTTTCCGCATACATTCTGTACCATGACAGGCTGTTCACTTTCTGTCTGTGTCTGTGTCTGCGTCTGTGTCTGCGTCTGCGTTTCTGTATTCTTTGATGAATTACTGCCAAAACGGAATAAGCCAAAGAAACTTCCCACAAGGTAAATAATCACTGCAAGGATTACAACAAACACCACAATTCCCATGATGGTCATTGCCTTATCCATCTTCGGACTGAGTCCTTCGTTTTCGTCCTCATCCTCATCGTCCTCATCCTCATCCGGATCATAGGAAGATTCCAGCTTGGAAGCGTGCCTGTCTTCTTTTGGCTCCCCCCCGTGTTCTTTGATCTGCTTTAATTCTTCCCCACTGATGACCTTGGTCTTTCCATTGTCCACAAGCGGAGCAATCACAACAAAATCCTCATCCGGATGTACCAGCGATCTGCGCAGGTCCGCCAGCAGATCTCCAATGGTCTGGTAACGGCGGTCCGCATTCTTCTGTGTACATTTTAAGATAATCTTCTCCATGCTGATCGGCAGATTCTTTGCATACACACTTGGAGGTGTCATCTCTTCCTGCAGATGCTGAATAGCGACTGCAACCGTTGTATCTCCGTCAAAAGGTACACGTCCGGTTACCATTTCATACATAACAATACCCAGAGAATAGATATCGCTTCTTCCGTCTACAAACCCGTTTCTCGCCTGCTCCGGAGAAGAATAATGAACCGATCCCATCACATCCGAGCTGACGGTATTGGAAGATGCGGCTCTGGCAATACCAAAGTCCATGACCTTGACTTTTCCCTCTGTGGAGATCATGATATTCTGCGGTTTGATATCCCGATGGATGATCTGTTTGTTGTGGGCAGCTTCAATACCTCTTGCTACCTGAATGGCAATACTGACGGCTTCCTTAAAGGATAACTGTCCTTTCTTTTCAATGTATGTCTTAAGTGTGATTCCCTCAACATATTCCATGACGATATAATGAAGCCCCTCTTCGCTTCCTACATCATAGATATTTACAATATTTGGATGCTCCAGCCCTGCTGCTGACTGTGCCTCCGTGCGAAATTTTGCTACAAATCCACGATCTTCCGAAAATTCCGGTTTTAATACTTTTATTGCCACAAAACGGCCAAGCACATGATCCTTTGCTTTATAAACATCGGACATTCCGCCTGCACCAATCTTACTTACGATTTCATAGCGATCTGCTAAATACGTCCCAACTGTTAACATTCTTTCACCTCATCAAGAAAATGGTTCTATAATCATTACTGTAATATTGTCTTTTCCACCGTTGTCATTTGCAGTTTTTACAAGAAGTCCGGCGCGTTCCTCAATGGAAGCATCCCGCAGAATAATACTGCAGATTTCTTCGTCTTCCACCATATTCGTGAGTCCGTCCGTACAGATTAAGATGTGGTCATCTTTCTTTAATTCCACTTCAAAAAAATCTGCCTCTACTTCTTCCCCTGCACCGACTGCGCGGGTGATAATATTTTTGTCCGGGTGCTCACGTGCTTCCTTTGCACCTACTTCACCGATCCTGACCATCTCTGCCACAAGAGAATGATCCCTCGTGATCTGCCGGATGCCATCCGTACCGATGATATACAGTCTGCTGTCTCCGACATTTGCAACATAAAGCCGTCCGTCAATAATGGTGGCTGCAACAAGTGTCGTCCCCATACCTTTTTTCGCTTCATCTTCTGCAGCTTCTGTGATCAGAAGTCTGTTTGCAGTTGTTATTGCCTCTTTTAAAATTGTAACTGGTTCTTCTCCCGAACTCCGGGACACGGATGCAACGATGCGCTGCGTTGTGTAACGCGATGCGTAATCTCCTGCCTTGTGTCCCCCCATGCCATCTGCAACAATGTACAGATTCGGGAGATTCCCAACGGGTTCATCCGACGCGAAAAAATAATCCTGATTCATTTCACGAAGAATGCCTGTATCCGTTATGGAATACGTCTTCATCCGCTTTATCCTTTCTCAATTACATGTAATATACATACTCTTCCATCATCTGTCTATCTTAGCACATGACTTTTCGTTATGCAAGTCTCTGATTCTCTTTGTACTTGCGCCTTAATTGTCCGCAGGCACCATCAATATCACGCCCCATCTCACGGCGTACTGTCACCGTTAAACCTCTCCGTTCCAGTTTCTCCTTAAAAGCTTCGATGACATGTGCATTTGACTGCACATAATCCCGCTCCCTGATCGGATTCACCGGAATCAGATTTACATGACAGTTCATCCCGTGGATCAGTTCCGTCAGTTCTTTTGCATCTTCTTTTGTATCATTGACACCACCTACCAGACTGTACTCAAACGTCACACGTCTGCCGGTCTGTTCAAAATAATACCTGCAGGCATCAATTACTTCATGAATGTCATATTTGTTCGCCACCGGCATCAGCTCCAGACGTTTTTTCTGGTTGGAAGCATGTAAAGATAATGCTAGCGTAATCGCAAGTTTTTTATCCGCCAGTTCCCGCATCCGCGGAACAATTCCGCAGGTGGAAACAGTCAGATTTCTCTGGCTGATGTGAAGTCCGTTCTCATCCGTCAGCAAAGTGATAAATTTTACCAGATTATCAAAATTATCCATCGGTTCCCCGGTGCCCATGACAACAACATTCGAAATCCGCTCTCCGATATCCTTACCAATCTGATAGATCTGATCCAGCATTTCCGCCGGTGCAAGTCCTCTCACCAGTCCGTCCAGTGTTGATGCACAGAACCGGCATCCCATCCGACAGCCGACCTGTGAAGAAATACATACGGAATTTCCATGCTTATATTTCATCAGCACACTCTCAATGACATTTCCGTCTTCCAGTAAAAACAGATATTTGCGGGTTCCATCCAGTTTTGAAATCTGTACCTGTTCTTTTCTGAGTGTGATGATCCTGCAGGTCTCATCCAGTCTCTCCCGCAAGGTTTTGGAAAGATTCGTCATCTCCTCAAAGCTTTCCACCTGCCGCACATGTAACCACTCATATACCTGCTTTGCACGAAACTCTTTCTCCCCCATATCGGAAAAAAAGGTTTTTAATTCTTCCAGATCCATGGACTTAATATCTGTCTTTTCACTCATCCTCTTATTTACTCCTTACCAGCTTTGCAAGAAAAAATCCGTCACTTCCGGCTTCTCCCGGGAAAATCTGTCTCTGGAATTCCAGGGAAAATTCCGGATGTTCTTTTAAAAACCATGCGGTGTTATCCTCATTTTCTGACCGGTGGATCGTACAGGTACTGTACACAAGTGTCCCGCCCGGTCTGACATAATCCCATACAACAGAAAGAATCTGTCTTTGCAGTTTTGCAAGCTCTGCCGCCTTTTCTTTGGTCATCTTATAACGGATATCCGTCTTCTTTCCCATAACGCCAAGTCCGGAACACGGCAGATCACAGACTAAGACGTCCGCTTTCTGATGGGAATCCGGATCATCCACCGTTGCATCCATCTGTACCGCTTTCATATTTGACAATCCATGTCTGGCTATGTTCTCCCGGATCAGATCCACCTTATATTCTGTCAGATCCCTTGCCTCTACCATACCACTTCCCTGAAGCAGTTCTGCCATATGGGTACTCTTTCCTCCCGGTGCCGCACACACATCAATCACATAATCATTCTTTTTCGGTGCCGCAGTTTCCGCAACCAGCATGGAGCTGACATCCTGTACATAAAACAGCCCTTCTTTAAAACTTTTCAGTCCCGCCAGATAATCCAGCCCGGATATTTCAAAAGCATACGGCAGTTCCGGAACCGCATGTACTGTCACCCCTTCTGATTTAAGTTTGTTTACGAGTTCTTCCGGTGTCACAGCGGAAAGATTGGTACGGATCGTCAGCCGGTTTTCTGCGGTAAGTCCCTCCAGAATCTGACGGGTCTTTTCCTCTCCATAATTTTCGGTCCATATGTCCACGATCCATTCCGGCATCGAATATGTAACGCTCAGATTCGGGAAGCGAACTTCTCTCCATCCTCTTGCCACACTACGCAGCACACCGTTGACAAATCCGCTCAGACCGGAAAACCCACGCTTTCTCGCCAGCTTTACCGCCTCATTGCACACTGCGGAATCCGGCACACTGTCCATATACATAATCTGATAAACGCTCATGCGCATAAGATTGCGGATGAGCGGTTTCATTTTCTTTACTCTGGTTTTGGAAAACTGATCGATCACATAGTCCAGTGTCAGCTGTCTTTCCAGCGTTCCTTCCATCAGGCGCGTCAGAAAAGCGCGTTCCTGTTTCCCCAGATACTGATATTTATCGAGCACATCGCGGAGGACCAGATGACTGTACTGTCCCTCCTCATTGACCGCCAGAAGCATTTCCAGCACCAGTGCTCTCTCATTGACCTTAGTCGTCACGACTTCTTCCTCCAAACAGTAAAACGATTCGAAGCAGCTGCAGAATCGCAGCTGCTGCACTTGCCACATACGTGAGTGCTGCTGCTGTAAGAACTTTTCTTGTGTAATGGAGTTCCTGATCTCCCAGGATTCCCTGTTCCCTCAGCTGAACCATCGCACGACGCGAAGCATCAAACTCAACCGGAAGCGTAATCAGCTGGAATAACACAGCAAACGAAAACAGCAGAATTCCGATATTGATAAGCATCATGGATGAACGGCTGTTTATGATCACACCAAGAATGATCACCGGCCATGCAAGCATGGAACCAAAGTTTGCAATCGGCACAAATGCGGTACGCAGCCGAAGCGGCACATATCCTCTGGCATGCTGGATCGCATGTCCGCATTCATGTGCTGCCACACCCACAGCTGCAACCGAAGTCTGATTGCAGACACTGTCGGAAAGATTGAGTGTCTTATTGGCAGGATTGTAATGATCGGTCAGATTTCCCGATACATGCTGCACCCGCACATCATAGATTCCTGCTGCGTGCAAAATCCGCTCTGCCGCCTGTGCTCCCGTCATTCCTGACATACTGCGGTATGCGGAATATTTGTTGAACGTTGTCTTTACCCGTGCAGATGCAATCATACAGATCACTGCACCGATAACAACCAGTATATAGGTACTGTCCCAATAAATGTATGGCATAAATCTCCCTCCGTCTTACTGCTGTAAAAAAGATCCCTCTGCAACCGGATAGCCACGCAGAAATGATCCTGCATCCATCCGTTTCTTACCGGCAAGCTGTACTTCCAAAAGTTCTAGTCCACCCTCTCCGGTCTGTACCACCATCGTATTTTTTCCAACTTTACAGATACACCCCGGTGCATAAGCGCCATCTGTCTCCACCACCCGGGCTTTCCAGATCTTAAACGCTTTATTATCCAAATGGGTATAGGCACTCGGCCATGGATTTAATCCACGGATCAGGCGCTCAATCTCCACCGCCGGCTTTTTCCAGTCAATATCTCCCAGCTCCTTGGAAATCATCTTTGTGTGGGTACTCGCCTCATTGTCCTGCGGTGTAAAGGTCGCCGTTTTGTTTTCCAGCATCTGCATGGTTTCCACACACAGCTCGGCGCCGACTGCCGCCAGCTTGTCAAACAGACTTCCACCTGTCTCATCTTCTGCAATGCGCACCTGTTTTTTGGCAATGATATCTCCGGTATCCAGTCCGACATCCATGCGCATAGTCGTAACTCCCGTGATCTCATCTCCATTGATGACCGCCCACTGGATCGGTGCGGCACCACGATATTTCGGAAGCAGGGATGCATGTACATTAATGCATCCGTATTTCGGAAGATCGAGAATACTCTTTGGAAGAATCTGCCCGAAAGCCGCCACTATGATGATATCCGGCGCAAACTTTTTCAAATATTCCACACTTGCATCTTCCCGGATTTTTACCGGCTGGAATACTTCCAGTCCATGGGAAACCGCACATTCCTTTACCGGTGGAAACTGCATGGTATTCCCGCGTCCCTTTGGTTTGTCCGGCTGTGTAACCACAAGCATAACCTCGTGTCCGGCTTCTATGATCTTTTCCAATGTATTCACCGCAAAATCCGGTGTTCCCATAAAAATTACTTTCATATTATTCCTCTTCCGGCTCCTCATAATTCACATCATGAAGTCCGCCTTCTACTTTTTCTGTATACATATGTCCATCCAGATGATCCAGTTCATGGCAAATGCAGCGTGCCATCAGACCTTCGCCTTCTACTTCCCACTCATTCATGTCCAGATCATAAAATTTTGCTTTTACATGGTTCGGACGTGTAACCTGACCTGCTTTTCCCGGAAGACTTAAGCATCCTTCATCTCCGGTCTGCTCTCCGTCAGACTCGATAATTTCCGGGTTGATCATAATAAACGGTCCCTGTCCGTCCCCGATATCAATGACTACCATACGCTTTAAAATTCCAACCTGCGGTGCCGCAAGACCTACTCCATTTGCCTCATACATGGTCTCCAGCATATCTTCCGCCAGAGTACGGATGCGATCCGTCACCTCCGGAATCGGTCTGCATACTTTTGTCAGTACGGGATCTCCCTGAATTCGAATTGTTCTAAGTGCCATAATTACCTCCTAAAAACCACTTGTTGGGTTAAAATCAAACTGTACAGACACATTGGAAAATGTGCTGTTATTTTTTATTTTTCGTTCCACCAGATCCTTACATGCCACCAGCGTCGCATATTCCGGTGCCTTCATGTAAATGACCTTTCGGTAAACATCACTGATTTTTGCAATGGATGCATCTGCCGGTCCTACCAGCATAATATTTTTGCCTTTCTGTGATATCACGCGATGCAGAAATTCTGCCAGATCCCTGGCTGCAGCTGTCGTCACCTGCGGATCGGTTCCCGTACAATGAATCAGAAGCAGCTGCCACACCGGCGGATAGGCAAGCATTCTCCGATAGGCAATCTCCTGCTTATAAAATGCATCGTAATCCTGTTCCTTTGCGGTCTGAATTGCAAAATGATCCGGATCATACGTCTGGATTACCGCCTGTCCCGGTTCCTTTCCCCGCCCGGCACGTCCCACTGCCTGGGTCAGCAGCTGAAACGTCCGCTCCGATGCATGAAAATCCGGAACATGCAGAGACATATCTGCGGCAAGTACTCCTACCAGCGTCACATTCGGAAAATCATGCCCTTTGACAATCATCTGTGTGCCGATCAGGATATCTGCCTCCTGATTGGCAAATGCATGCAGAATCTTCTCATAAGCATCCTTGGTTCGTGTGGTATCAAAATCCATACGCATCACACGTGCCTGTGGAAATCTCTGCCGCACCAGCATCTCAATCTTCTGCGTGCCCGCCTTGAATCCGCCTAAATATTTACTGCCGCAGGATGGACAGATCTTTGGCAATGGCTGCTCATATCCGCAATAATGACAGACCATCCGGCCTCCCGCATGCTGGCTCAGCGAAACATCACAATGAGGACATTGTATCACATATCCGCAGGCTCTGCATGAAATAAATCCGGAAATTCCTCTCCGATTTAAAAACAGCATGATCTGCTGACGTTTTTTTAACCGGTCTTCCATCAGTTCCTGCAATCTCTCCGAAAAGATGGAACGGTTTCCTGCCCGCAATTCACTGCGCAGATCTACGACCTCGCAATCCGGCAGCGGTTTCTTCTCCACACGCTCAGACAACGTCAGAAGCTGATATTTTCCCTGCATTGCCTGATAATAACTGTCCACTGAAGGAGTGGCAGAACCAAGAAGTACCGATGCATCATTCATGCGCGCCCTCTCGATTGCAACATCCCTGGCATGATACCGCGGTGCCGTCTCACTTTTATAAGACGTTTCATGTTCCTCATCTATAATAATAAGCCCTAAATGCGGAAATGGTGTGAACAACGCAGACCTGGGTCCGATCATAATATCAATATCCCCCGCCTTGGCACGTTCAAACTGATCAAAGCGCTCTCCCTGGGAAAGTTTGGAATTCATAATGGATACCCGGTCCCCAAACCGGTTATAAAAGCGCATCACGGTCTGATAGGTGAGTGCAATCTCCGGGATCAGGACAATTGCCTGCCGTCCCTGTGCCACCGTATGCGCAATCAGTTCCATATAAACTTCTGTTTTTCCGCTTCCGGTTACTCCCCTGAGCAGATACGTTTTATGAATTCCAGCATCCAGATCCGAACATACTGTGTTCACAACACGCTGCTGATTTTCATTCAGTGTCAGATGATATCCCTTCTGATCCATATGTGACACAGGATTGCGAAACTGTCTGCTGCTCTCCACCTTAAGAATCTGCTGCTGTGCCATACCCCGGATCACTGCTGCTGATATATTCAGTTTTCCGGTGACAAGCGAATAATCCAGTACGGATTCCTGTATCAGTTCCCGCAGCAGCCTTGCTTTCGCCGTATAGTGTTTCTGTTCAAAGAGTGCCAGTTTCTGCTGCGCCTCTGTCTTCGGAATCAGTAATACAATCTCCCGCTTCTGTACTTCTTTCGTCTGTCTGCGGATCGGGAGTACGGTCTTTAGTGCCTGATTCATGGTGGAACCGTAATTCTTCCGCATCCATCCGGCCAGTGCAATGAGCTGGGATTCCATTGCCACGCTTCCCTCATGTACCGAAATAATGGGGCGAATCCGTCTGGGATCAAATTCGGCATCCTCTGTCAGTTCAATGACATACCCTGTCAGTTTACGATTTCCAAATGGAATATCCACCTGTACACCAACCTGTATTTCCTCCTGCAGATTTTCCGGGATGCTGTATTGAAAAGTTTTATCCAGTTTTTCTACCGATATATCTACAATAATATTTGCATACTTCATACTTATTCTTTTCTCAAAACACAGTTGACCAGGCCCTCATAGGTATTTACAGCAGCCTCAATCACCGGAGAAACGCCAAGTTCTCCCAGTGCTGCACTGCATTTCGGCCCGATCGAATAAATATCCGTAACGGATGCCAGTGTTTCTCTCTCCTGTGGCTTTAAACTGCCAAGCATCCGCTCCGCCGAAGACGCACAGGTAAAAAAGATCGCATCGTATACATCCTTGTACACTGGCACCTCCATCGGACAAGGTACATTTTCGTATACATTGAGCCGTCCGCAATCACAGAAAGAAAGCAGTGTATCCACAAGGTTATCCTTTGCATTTTTTGCGGTAGGATACCAGATTACCGCCCGCTTAAACGGATCTCCGCGAAATTCCTGATCCAGATATTCCTTTAATTCCTGTGCCAGATTCGTACTGTTGGAATGTTCCGGCATAAAGTCTGCACAAATTCCATACTCCCGCAGTTTTTCTGCCGTCTTTTGTCCAATCACTGCACATCTGGTATGGAAAAGTGCCCGTGCATCCAGCCCCGATGCAAATACATTTTTCATAAAATAATCCACCCCATTGGCACTTGTAAACAATAATACGTCCACATGCGCCAGTTCCTGTGCGGTATACACTGCCGGCACACCGACAATCTCACCTGTCATACACTCACTGGTATATGCCCCCTTTGCCCGGAGCATGGCGGCCAGACGTGAAGGTTTTGGACCAATTTTTGCAACCAGATAATGTTTCCCCCACAGCGGCTTCTCTTCAAAAAAATGCAGCTGGCTGCGAAGTGCAACCACATCCCCAACAATGATCAGTGCCGGAGAGGTCAGTTTCGCCTCTTCCACACGATCTGCCAGATTCTCCAGCGTACCCTCACAAATCTCCTGCGCTTCTGTCGTAGCATGGGAAATCACAGCTGCCGGTGTCTGCCGGCTTCTTCCTGCCTGCATCAGTCCATCCACAATCTGTCTTACTCTCGAAAGTCCCATGAGAAAAATCAGAGTTTCTTTTGAATCTGACATCGTTGTAAAATCAGGTTCTGACAGATCCTCTCCGTTTTTTCTGTGTCCGGTGATCACCCGAAAGCTTGTGGCAACACCACGGTGTGTGACCGGAATTCCTGCATAAGCAGGTCCTGCAATGGCAGAAGTCACCCCCGGAACAACGGTATAGGAGATTCCATGTTCCCGCAGATAAAGGCCTTCTTCTCCTCCACGCCCGAAAACAAAGACATCTCCCCCTTTTAAACGAACAACGCAATGATATTCTTTTGCCTTCTCGACCAGCAGTTCATTGATCTGTTCCTGCGGAAGCGTATGATGCCGGTCCGCTTTTCCTACATAAATACGCTCACAGTCCATTCCAGCATACCCCAATAATTCCGGAGACGAAAGTCTGTCATAAATAATACAGTCTGCTTTTTTTATCAATTCCAGTCCCTTGACTGTGACAAGTCCCGGATCTCCCGGACCTGCACCGACCAGATATACCATAGATGCCATTCTTTTTTCCTTTCCCTGTCAGCACTGCTGCTTTTTAATAAATGCTGAAAATTCATTTTCCGGCATTGGTTTTGCAAATAAAAATCTATCTTATTATACCACTTCTGCGGTATTGCCCGCAACCGAACCCCTATCGGGTACACCCGGTTTCCCGCAATGCACGCTGTGCCGCTTCCTGCGGTGTCTCTCCGAAAACCTTACATTTCTTTATACTGCTTCCATCCGCACTTCCGACCATTCCAAGCAATTGCATCCTTCCATCGGGCAATTTGCAGGCATATGCTCCGATCGGCATATGGCAGTCCCCCCCGGTTCCCTTCAAAAACAGCCGCTCGGCACATGTAATCTCCTCCGTCACGATATCTGAAAGTGCATTCACCTGCTCGAACAATTCTTTGTGGTCTTCCCGCAATTCCAGTGCCAGCGTCCCCTGTGCCGCTGCCGGTATCATCTGTTCCGGCTCAAAATACTGCGTGATCAAAGAAGTTCTCCCCAGCCGGTGCAGTCCCGCCGCCGCGAGTACAATTCCGTCCAGTTGTTCTTCCTGCATCTTTTTTATTCTGGTATCGACATTTCCGCGTATTCCCGTAATGCGCAGATCCTTTCGAAGCTGCAGAAGCTGAAATGCCCTTCTTCGGCTTCCGGTGCCGATCACAGCATGCTGTGGAAGTTCCTCCAGTGAAACGGCTTCCCGCAAAATCAATACATCCCTCGGATCTTCCCGTTTCCATGCATGTGCAAACACAAGTCCGGACGGCTGTTCGGCCGGCATATCTTTCATACTGTGTACTGCAAGGCTGATCGTTCCATCCAGCAGTTCCTGTTCAATTTCCCGCACAAAAAGTCCTTTATCCCCAATCTGGTCTAACGCTTTTTTCTGTTCCCGGTCGCCTTTTGTGGATATAATTTTCAGTTCGTAACTGTTTTGTGGATAATGTTTCTGCAGGCGGTTTTTTACATACTCTGCCTGCGCCAATGCCAGTTTTGATCCTCTCGTTCCAATGATCACATTCATTCTTTTTCTCCCTACTCCCGGATTTCGGTATCAAACTGAAATAAATCCTGCAATACCTTTTTATACTGTTCCTGCTGCTGTTTGGATTCCGTCTGTTTAAGCTCCAGGATCGGCTCCCGGATCAGACGCTTTAATGATGCCTTTAAAATCTTTTTTACAATTTTCTGATCCCTCGTACTCAGATCCAGTTTGCGGTTTAGATATGCATAACTGTCCTCTACAATTTCCGTACAGCGCTGCTGCAACGAAGCGATCGTCTCATCGACACCGGTCGTTGCCAGCCATTCCCTGGTTTCCCCAATGGCTTCCTCTATCATACGCTGACCTTTTTGCACCAGTTCTTCCCGCTGCTTCCGGTTCGTCTCTACAATTTCATTTAAACTGTCAAGATTAATCAGAAGTGCCTGGGGATTTCGTCCAATCGCCGTCTCCACATCCCGCGGAGATGCCAGGTCCAAAATTGCAGTCGGATGTAACAACTGTATGTCTTTTTCCCGGATAATATGATGCGGGGAGGCTGTAGCGGAAACTACCAGCTCACACTCCTTCATTGCTTCATACCGCTTTTCAAACGGAATGATGGTAAGTGTGGGAAACTCATGCAGGAGATTTCCGGCATGTGAAAATGTCCGGCTGCAGACTGTTACATGAGAGGCCCCGTATTCATACAGATAACGCAGAGCCAGCGTTGCCGTATGTCCGCTTCCCACAACCAGTGCTTTTTTCCCTGCAATTCCAAACGTTTCCTGCAGCTGGCGGATTCCCACATAGCTGACCGAAAGCGGCCGTTCACTGATTCTTAACTTTGTCTTTATCTTTTTTGCACAGGTGACCGCATCCTGTACCACACGGTTTAACTCTTTCCCAGTACTTCCAACCGTCCGTGATAATTCAAATGCATCCCTGACCTGTCCTAAAATCTGATCCTCTCCCAGCACCATGGACTCCAGTCCCGCAGTCACCCGGAACAGATAGGAAATGGCATCCATTTCCTCCCGTTGTTTGAGATATTCCGAAAAATCTACTCCCGGAAACATCTCTTCATACAAGGTGCGAATCACGCCAAGCGGCTGTGCAATCTCTTCCGGTGCAAAAAAATAGACTTCGCTGCGATTGCAGGTCGAAAGCACAAAACATTGTTCAATTCCTGCTTTCCCGGCTTTCTGCAGAAAATCAATTTTCTGATTATCGGTAAAGGACACCCTGTCACGGATGTCCTGATCGGCATGTTTATAATCAATTCCTATATATCCAAATTTCATTCTGCAAAGTACTCCTGCATCACATGGATGGTCTTTTGTATATCTGCATCGGTATGTGCATCGGACACAAACATGGATTCAAACTGTGACGGTGCCACATAAATTCCATGATCAAGCATAAACCCAAAATAATCGGCATATGCTTTGGTATCCGCGGTTGTCGCAGAATCGTAATCTGTCACATCTTCGCCGGTGAAGAAAATACTCATCAGAGAGCCGATCTGATTGACATGCACACGGTTTCCTGCGGCATGGCGCACCGCATCCGCCAGCAGCGCTGTATTTTCCTGCAGCCGCATATAAATATCCGTATCTGCCTCCAGAATACGAAGTGTGGCAAGCCCTGCAGCCGTAGCAATCGGATTGCCGGAAAGTGTTCCTGCCTGATAAACCGGACCGTCCGGGGAAACCATACGCATGATATCCTCTCTTCCACCATACGCGCCGACCGGCATACCTCCACCGATAATCTTTCCAAACGTGGACAAATCCGGCGTAATATGAAAATACTCCTGTGCTCCGCCCAGTGCCAGACGAAAGCCGGTGATGACCTCGTCAAAGATGAAAAGTGCCCCGTAATGTTTTGTGATCTCACGCAAAAACTCCAGGAATCCGTCTGCCGGCGGAACAACGCCCATATTTGCAGCCACCGGTTCCACGATGATTGCTGCGATCTCATCCGGATAAGCCTCAAACAGTGCCTTGACGCTGTCCGGGGAATTGTATTCTGCAACCAGTGTATGTCTGGTAAAATCTGCCGGAACACCCGCACTGTCCGGAACAGATGTTGTCAATGCCGCAGATCCTGCTTTTACCAGAAGTCCGTCCGAATGACCGTGATAACATCCACGGAATTTGATGATCTTGTCACGCTTCGTATATCCCCGCGCAACACGGATGGCACTCATCGTTGCCTCTGTTCCGGAGCTTACCAGACGGCTGACTTCCATGGATGGCACCAGCTGTGCCAGAAGTTCTGCCATCTCCACTTCCCTCTCTGTCGGGGCGCCAAACGTAAGACCTTCATCACATGCAGCCTTTACCTTTTCGATGACACGTGAATCGGCATGCCCCAGAATCCCGGGTCCCCAGGAACATACATAGTCGATCATTTCATTTCCATCCACATCGGTAATATGGGAACCTTTTGCACTCTGAATAAAACGCGGCGTACGCCCTACAGCCTGGTACGCACGTACCGGGCTGTTCACGCCTCCCGGAAGCCGGAGTTTTGCTCTCATATAAAGTAATTCTGATGTCTGGTCTGTCATGTTATACTTCCCCTTTCTGTATCCATTCTGCCACGTCCAGTGCATGATAGGTAATGATCATGTCTGCTCCTGCACGTTTCATCCCGATCAGATTTTCCATCACGATCTTTTTCTCATCGATCCATCCGTTTGCCGCCGCTGCTTTTACCATGGAATATTCCCCGCTCACGTTATAGGCAACGATCGGAATATTATAATTTCTGCGGATCTCCGTAATGATATCCATATATGCCATTGCCGGTTTGGCGATAATCAGATCTGCTCCCTCTGCAATATCCTCTTCCACTTCCCGCATGGCTTCACGCCCGTTTGCAGGGTCCATCTGATAAGTTTTCCGGTCCCCGAATCCCGGCGCAGAATGTGCCGCATCACGAAACGGTCCGTAATATCCGGATGCAAATTTTGCGGAATATGCCATAATCGGTGTATAGGTAAATCCGGCCGCATCAAGTGCCTGACGGATCGCCCCTACACGCTTGTCCATCATATCGCTCGGCGCAATGATATCTGCCCCCGCACGCGCATAACTGACCGCCGTCTGTGCCAGAAGCGGCAGTGTCTCATCATTTAAAATAATTCCATCTCTGATCAGGCCACAATGTCCATGCGAAGTATACTCACAGAGACATACATCTGCTATCACAAGCAGATCCGGGTAATCCTTTTTGATCCGGCGGATCGCGGTCTGTACAATGCCGTGCTCATCATAAGCCCCGCTCCCCACTTCATCCTTATGTTCCGGAATTCCAAAAATCAGAATTGCCGGAATCTGCAATGCTTTCACACGGTCTAACTCTTCGTTCATGCGGTCAACGGAATACTGGCAGATGCCAGGCATGGATTCCACCGGCTGTACGATATTTTCCCCTTCCATAACAAAAAGCGGGTAGATCAGTTCCTCTGTCCTCACGTGATTTTCCCTGACCATACTTCGCATAACAGCAGTCTGTCTTAATCTTCTTGTTCGATCCATTCCCTTGTTCCTCTTTTCTTTTACTCTTTCGTACGCTTTTCCTGTATAAGAATCTGTTCCAGTTCTTCCGGTAACAGTGAAGTTTTTTTCTCTGCAAGCAGCCTGGCAAGAATGGTCTGATATACCTGTCTGCGCAGTTTTTCTGTTTCTATCCGCGTTTTTACCACTGGACGGATACTTCCCATATAATCGTTAATCTGTCCCAGTTCTTCCGTCAGAATTTCTTTCAGAGATTCTTTTAAATACTGTGTGAGCACCGGACTGTTTCCCGCACTGGAAAAAGCCCCCACCAGATCCCGGTGTTTCAGATAGGACGGAAAAATAAAACTGCAGTCCTCCTGCTGATCCACGGCATTGACCGGAATATGCTTCTTTTGTGCCATCCGGGCAATCCTGTGATTTTCTCTGACATCATCAGTAGCTGCCACAACCAGAACACATTCCTTCAGATCCTCCGGTTCAAAGGTACGTTCCTTTACACATACATTTCCTGTAAGCTGCAGAATCTGCGGGTCAATCTGTGGTGCCACCACCGTAATCTGCGCCCCGAAATCCAAAAGCACCCGGACTTTGCGCAATGCCACAGTTCCTCCGCCTGCCACCAGACATTTCTTTTTTTCGATATCTATAAACATTGGAAAATAAGCCATAATACCCTTATCTTATAATTGTTTTGCATTTTTTTCAAGTATATCTGCCGGATAATCGCATATCCTACATGCATAGTATTTTTTGCGGGAGGTCTTTTCATGAACTGGAAAACATTTTTTATCTGTGGTCTGACCGGATGGTGCATGGAAATCCTGTTCACCTCGCTGGGCGGACTGCTGCGGGGAGATCTGCTTTTAAACGGACACACATCCATCTGGATGTTTCCGATCTACGGACTTGCAGCAGTCATCGGACCTCTTTCCGTGCGCCTGCGCCACTGGCCTGTGCTTCTGCGCGGCTGTTTTTACGGTGCCGGCATCATGCTCGTTGAATTTATCAGCGGCAGTATTCTGCGGCTTTTCTCCCTTTGTCCCTGGGATTACAGCAAAACTCCCTACAATATTTCTGGTCTTGTCCGCCTCGATTATTTTCCTGTATGGTTCACCGCCGGGCTGATCTTTGAATATATTCTTTCCCAAAAAAAGAAGCACATCCTCTCGTGATGTGCCCCTTTGTCTTACATTACTTTTATCTGACGCCGGTTCGGATTGGTATATTTTTCCTCGCAATACTTGCAGCGGTACACTTCTTTTTCCTCATCTGCCAGAATAAAGATCTGATCCAGTTCCTGCTCGATCGATGTCACGCAACGCGGATTTTTGCACTTGATGACATTTTTGACCTGCTTCGGAAGCTTCAGTTCCTTTTTCTCTACGATCCGGTCACCCTTAATCACGTTTACCGTAATATTATGATCGATAAAACCGAGAATATCCAGATCCAGCGCTTCAATCGGACATTCCACTTTGATAATATCTTTCTTGCCCATTTTATTACTTTTTGCATTCTTGATAATGGCAACGGAACAATCCAGCTTGTCCAGCTTCAGATCATGATAAATCTGAAGACTCATTCCCGCCTGGATATGATCCAGTACAAAGCCCTCGTGAATTCCACTAATATTCAGCATCTTTTACTCCACCTCGATTCCCAGTAATGTCAGGATCAGTGCCATACGGACGTATACACCATTCTGTACCTGTGTAAAATAAGCCGCACGCGGATCATCATCCACTTCAACGGAAATTTCATTGACACGAGGCAGTGGATGCAGCACGATCATGTCATCCTTCGCAAGTTCCATCTTTTCTTTGGTCAGAATGTAGAAATCTTTCAGACGGATATAATCTTCTTCGTTGAAGAAACGTTCTCTCTGTACTCTTGTCATATAAAGAACATCCAGCTGGCTCATGGCATCTTCTAAACGCTCCACTTCCTCAAACTCCACATGATTTGCCTGAAGTACATCCTCCCGGATGTAATCCGGAATCTTTAACTCTTCCGGGGAAATCAGGATAAACTTCACGTTTTCATAACGGATCAGTGCATTGATCAGGGAATGAACGGTTCGTCCGAATTTCAGATCCCCGCACAGACCAATCGTAATATTCCCCAGTCTTCCTTTCAGGGAACGAATAGTCATAAGATCAGTTAATGTCTGGGTTGGATGCTGATGTCCACCGTCGCCTGCATTGATTACAGGGATACGGGACTTCTGGGATGCAACGAGTGCCGCGCCTTCTTTCGGATGCCGCATTGCACAGATATCTGCATAACAGGAAATAACTCGAATCGTATCAGAAATGCTCTCGCCTTTGGATGCCGATGAAGAATCAGCACTCGCGAAACCTAAAACAGAACCACCGAGGTTTAACATGGCAGCTTCGAAACTTAATCGTGTTCTTGTGCTCGGTTCATAAAAACAGGTTGCCAGTTTTTTGCCATCACAGGCATGTGCATATTTCTTTGGATGCTTCTCAATGTCGCTCGCCAGATCCAACAGCTGATCCAGTTCCTCTACGGAGAAGTCTAAAGGACTCATTAAATGCCGCATTTTTATCCTCCTTCAGCTTAACGCATTTTTATTATCATATAATAAACTGCGGCTATTTTCAAGGCTAATATAGCAGCTATATAAAATTAACATGGGCGACAGCAGAAACACAATGCCTGCGCACACAGCAGACTCATGCAGAAATTGCTGTAATTTCCATAAGGACGCTCATACTCGCTCCCCATATTGGTATACCAGGTTCCGCCATATTCAAGATGCTGCTGGAACTGCCGGTACTCCATATTGCTCGGCTCAAGTTCCACCGCACGGCGGATATGCTCAATCGCCGTTGCACTGTTTCCCACGCCTTCATTTGCCACCGCACTGTAATAGTACCACTGTCCGGCACGCTCGGAAAATGGAATCGAACTTAACACATTGAGTGCTTCCGGATAACACTGATTCTGAATATAATTAAGTGCCGCCTGTAATTTTGGAGAAGTCGCACGGCTCTGGGAACGGTAGGTTCCATTTCCATAATAATACTGTCCACTGAACCCTCCAAACGGCCCCTGTCCATAGCTTCCTGTGCCTGCCGATCTGCCATCTGCAGAACCTGCACCATAACTGTAGCTTCCGGAAGTTCCCTGCTGTTTTTCCTTCATAATCAGATCATAGGCCTGCTGTACCTGTTTGAAACGTTCTTCCGCCTGATCTTTGTTCGGGTTGTTGACATTTGCATCCGGATGATACTTCCGGCTCAATGTACGGTATGCTTTCTTTATCTCTTCATCCGAAGCGCTACGGCTGACGCCGAGCACCTGATATGGATCTGTCATGATTTCTTCCTCTTTTTCTTCAACTGAATGTATTCATACTTGGACCATACACCGGAATACAGAATATTCCGCAGAATATCCGCGTGAAGCAGAATCGGCAGGCGTTCAAAAGACTTCGCGCATTCCGAAATCATGCTGGTCATCATCAGACGGCACAACGTCTCATACTCCTGCTCATCTTCTGTATCCAGATACCGGAGCGGGTTGTAACTGTCTTTTTTTTCATCTTTATCCCGGTCCTCGTAGGCATCCATCAGGTAGATAAATTTGCCCAGATAAAATCCAAGTGTTTTCAATTCATCATACCACTCGTCCTGCTTCCATGCAAATATTTCTCCGAGCATCTCGCCTGTCAGCCCTGCCACAAGATCAATATTCGTCTGTTTTTCCGCCTCATAAGTTGCCAGTTTCTCCATATACTGCTCAATGGCATTAGTCTGCCGCGGATAATTTATTTTGATCCGCTGATAATCTTTCTCAAACATTGAGGCAATGGTTTTCTTCGTGTAATTATGGTCATCTTTCCAGTCATCCACCAGATTGTAATATGCCAGAAGAACGTTCATCTGTGCCGCATAACTCTGAATATCGTTTTCCCGTAGCTGCCGTTTTTTCATCGGATGCATCATACAGGTAAATTCACCAGTCTGCGTGTCCGGCTCATACAGACCGGTCAGCAGAACGACCAGAAATGTCATATCATAATTCAAAAGTGCCTGTCCTTTTTTTCCACAGAACTCTTTTAATTTCCGGCAAAGTCCACAATAATACGACTGATATATTTTTTTATTTTCTTCCGACAGCTGTGCGCCGTTTACATTAATATATCCGAACATACTGCCTCCGATTTAGGTTCTGCGAATAAATTTTTCCCTGCATTTCGGGCAGGTAATCTCTATCTTTCCATGTCCCCTCGGCACACGGACTTCCTGTTTACACATCGGGCACTTGAAAAAGCGGTAATCCCTTGCCTGTCCCATGCGTTTTTTAAGCCGGTTCCACGATACGGTGCGGTTATAACGAAAATTCAAATACTTCTGGTTTTCTTCATAACGTTTGGATGTATTTCTTGAAAATACCCGGAAATACATATAAATCATTAAAATCAGCGCTACAAGGGAAAACAGGCCGATGCGTGTAAACATACCGACAAGCAAAAGAATCAGAACAAGCCAGGACTGCATCCGTGCCAGTTCATCCATGCCATTTCTTCCCTGCATAAAACGATACAATTTGTCTCTCATACAATTCCTCTTTTCTGTGTTTCGTCGATATTTTTCGTGTCTTATATTAGTTATATATCATGGGAAATCATATCGTCAAGCAACGTATTTTCTTTTCATACACTTTTCATAAAGTGTTTAGAAATCCGGGAAATTTATAATGGTATAGACGTGAAAAATGAAAATTTCCAAAGAATACTGCTGATATTTACGGAAAACATCTTAAGAAGAAGGACGATAAGCCGGGTTATGTCGTTGGGTGATCATCTATCTAGTACGATTGTTGCCAACCGTCTCAAGCGACCTACCTAAAGCTGGCGGGCCACGTCAG
>ULZS01000134.1_pt1 | contig 45323 bp, 31 predicted proteins | sample 1963301 | NCBI WGS metagenome assembly ULZS01 (sample SAMEA4835895, study PRJEB28245) | human gut metagenome | biome: gut microbiome; material: fecal sample | place: Denmark | collected 2008 | reverse complement strand
ACCTACGCTCATTTCCAATAAATTACACTCTTTTCGTAACTTCAGAACGCAAAGTTACAACAAAATGGTCGCAGAAGGTCAAGTTATCATGAACTTTATGCCTAAAAGCGGATAAACTTTTCAAATGACGCAGCAAATTGATAGGAAACGTGAAATAAACCAAAAATCAAAAAGGATGTAATAAAAATGTGGCATAGAATTTGCGAGATGAGGCAAATAAGTGTAATTTTGCACCTTGTTGGGCAAAAACGGTGTTTGCCTGTAGAATATTGAATAATTTATATTAAGAATATGAACGTTACAATGGAGAAAAACGGCAATGTCGGTGGTATCATCACAGTGTCGTTGGAAGAAAAAGACTATCAGGACAAAGTAGCAAAAGATCTTAAGACTATCGGTCAGAAACATCATATCGACGGTTTCCGTCCGGGCAAGGTTCCGGCAGGCTTGTTGAAGAAAATGTTTGGCAAGCAAGTTCTCGCCGACGTTATCAACCGTGAGACTGTCGACGCTTTGTTCAAATATATCGAAGACGAGAAACTCAGCATCCTCGGCGAGCCTTTGGCAGAAGACAATCAGGAAGTGGATTTCGACAAGAAGGACTTCACATTCAAGTTTGAGGTGGGTTTGGCACCTGCGTTTGAGTTGAACGTAGACAAGAGCATCACAGTTCCTTACTATAAAATCAACGTTACCGACGAGATGGCGCAGCGTCAGGATGAGGCGTTCACACGTCGTTTCGGTTCGCAAGTTCCTGGGGATGAAGTCAACGAGACAGCCCTTATCAAGGGTTCTGTTGCTGAGCTCAACGAAGACGGCAGCGTGAAGGAAGGCGGTATTGTTGCAGAAAGCACAATCGTTTCGATGGAATATCTTGGCAAGACTTCAGAAGGCGAGAAATTCGCAGGCAAGAAAGTAGGCGACAAGGTGGTGTTCAATCCGGCTGCAGCAGGCGACGACAGCGATGCTGAGGTTGCATCAATGCTCAACATCGACAAGGAGCAGGCAGCAGGCGTTAAGTCAAACTTTGAATTCACAATCAAGGAAATCATCGTGTTGAAGCCGGCAGAGAAAAATCAGGAGTTCTTCGACATGGTGTTTGGCAAGGACGAAGTCAAGAACGAAGAGGAATATGCAACAAAGTTGAAAGAGATGATTGCCAACCAGCTTATGCTTGACAGCAACTACCGTTTCACTCTCGATGCACAGAAAGTGTTGATGGAGAAGGTGGGCAACTTGGAGCTTCCTGTAGAATTCTTGAAGAAATGGCTTAAGAAGACAAACGAGAAAATCAACGACGAGAACGTTGACGCAGAATACGAAAGAATGCTTCCTGCCGCAGAATGGCAATTGGTGAAAGAAAGAATCGCCAAGATGTTTGAGGTAAAGGTTGGCGACGAGGACCTCAAGCGTGAGGCAAAGATGCTTGCAGCACAGCAGTTCGCACAGTATGGCATGACAAACGTGCCTGACGAATATGTTGAGAAGTATGCGGAAGATTTCTTGAAGAACAAAGACTATCGTCAGCGTTTGATTGAAAAGTCGGTTGACGACAAGCTGTTTGCCGCTGTCAAAGAGGCTGTAACACTTGACGAGAAGGCAGTTTCTGTAGAAGAGTTCAACAAACTTTTCGAGGCAGAGGCAGAAAAGAAAGAAGCATAATCGACAGGATTAGATAGAAAGAACGGATACCGCCGACGGAATACCCAGTCGGCGGTATTCGCTTTTTATGGGGACGAAGCTTTGAATTTAGCGCAACATGCGCTATCTTTGTCTACACAAAACAGTACGGTGTCCTGTCGCTTGCCGCCTCTTTTGGCGGTAAGAGGAAAGTCCGGGCAACATAGAGTGCCATATTTCCTAACGGGAAGCTGTCGGCGACGGCAGAGCAGTGTGACAGAAAACAACCGCCACGCAAGTGGTAAGGGTGAAAAGGCGGGGTAAGAGCCCACCGGGCGCGATGGCGACATTGCGCGCCGCACATCTTATGGGTTGCAAGGTCAAGTATACCGGCATTTAAGGGCTACTCGTCCATTGCCGGGGGGTAGGCTGCTGGAGCCACGTGGCGACGCGTGGCGTAGATAAATGACAGGACGCGGCTAAGGCTGCGACATAACCCGGCTTATAGCCGTACTGTTTTTTTTAAGAAAGTGGAAATAAGAAAGATATATTTGACGGTGCGTATTGCTGTCAGGAGGTTTCGGCATCTATATGCTTACTGCACGGAAAACGTTTGGCGTGATCCGCGCGATGTGTGGTATGTGAAGCTGCTGAAGGTTATCAACCTCTCGGTTAAGTCTTTTTTTGACAAAAACATCCAGACTCTTGCCAGTTCGCTGACATACACCACGCTTCTTGCCGTCATACCCATTCTGTCGCTGCTTCTTGCCATAGCCAGGGGCTTCGGAATGCGCGACGTGCTGATACAGTCGCTTTACAAGGGGTTGCCATCGCAGCGCGCCATGCTTGAGAATTCACTTGATTTCGTCGACCGTTTTCTCGCCACCCTGTCGAAAGGCGTGTTTGTGGGCATCGGCGTCGTGTTCTTGCTGTGGACGCTTGTCAGCATGCTGAGAAAAATCGAGTCGGTCTACAACCATGTGTGGAACGTGAGGAAAGGACGGCCGATTTATCGCCGCATCACCGACTACACGGCAATACTTCTTATCATTCCCATTCTTTTGATTTGCTCCGGCGGCTTGTCGATATTTTTGTCAAACTTCGTCCAGGAGTCGATTAATTCACCGATAGGCGTGTTGTCGCCCGTGCTCAAGTTTCTTCTCGACCTCTCTCCGGTATTTCTGCTTGGAGTTCTGTTTGTCGGGATGAACGTGTTGATACCCTACACGAAAGTGAAACTTAAAAACGCGCTGTTGCCCGGATTTGTGTGCGGAGTGCTGTTTTATTTCATCCAGTATGCCTTTGTGCATGGTCAGATATCCGTGACAAAATACAATGCCGTCTATGGCGGATTCGCTTTTCTTCCGCTGTTTCTGATTTGGATGCAGCTGTCGTGGACAGTGTGTATCGCGTGTGCGGTGATGACCTATTCATCGCAGAATTTCTTCAGTTTCAACTATCTGGCACAGGTGAAGAAAGCATCGGCACGCTATGTCGACCAAGTGGCACTGTTTGTGATAGCCACCGTTGTGAGCCGTTTTGAGGTAGGCGCCGACGCCGTGGGCAAGAAAGAGCTTGCCGACCGCCGTCAGATACCTGTGAAGATGGTCAACGAGGTTGTCGACCGACTGTGTGACGGGGGATTCCTGTCGGCGGTGATTGATGACGACGGCAACATCTCTTATCAACCGTCGCGCAACTTGTCGGGGATGACGGTTGAGGAGTTTATGAACCGATACCATGAAATCGGTCATTCCGACTTTATAGAAGAGCCGGCGGTGGCAGCCGCTCTCGACCGCATGAAGTCGCTTCTCGATGTTGACTCTGAAGCCTACCGCACCACTACACTTTCCCAGATTCTTTGAGAGCCGCCAACAAGTCGGCAACGATAAATGTGCTTCCGCCAACGTATATCATATCGTCGGCCGCCGCACCGCTTTTTGCCGCAAGATATGCATCCTTGACAGATGTGAAAGTGCTGCCCGTCAGCCCGAATTCAGAGGCCTTCTTTGCCAGGACGGTGCACGGCAACGCCCGCTCCACCGACGGCTGGGTGAAGAAGTAGAGGGCGTCGGTAGGCAGCATGTTGAGGATATGGGAGATGTCCTTGTCGCTGACAAAGCCGATTACCACGCGCAGCGTGCCGCACTCGGCGTGTTGCAGCTGGTCGGCGATGTATTGGAAGCCTCCGGGGTTATGTCCGGTGTCGCATATTGTCAGCGGATGTTCGTCTACCTTCATCCATCGCCCCATCAAACCCGTCGTTCTGCAAACCGATGCGAAACCGTCGTGCACGTTTCCGTCTGTGATGATGAATCCATTTTCGCGAAGTAGGCAGACAGCATGCAGTACTGTGTCGGCATTGAGCGTTTGGCATTCTCCAGCCAATTCATCGGAGATGTCGCCGAATGAACGGGTGGAGAGGTGCAGGCTGTCGACAGAACGGCTGAAGTCGGTGATTTCCGAATTGTCCTGTGCGAATACGATAGGCGCATTCACGCTTTGTGCCTTCTCCTCAAACACCGGGCGTGTCTCGTCGGTGTATTCGCCGACGACAACGGGCGTGTTCGGCTTTATTATGCCCGCTTTCTCGCCGGCTATTGCAGCAAGCGTGTCGCCGAGAAACTGAGTGTGGTCAAACGAGATGTTGGTAATGACGCTCAGCACCGGTGAGATTATGTTTGTGCTGTCGAGCCGTCCGCCGAGTCCAACCTCTATTACGGCAACGTCGACTTTCTCATGTTCAAAATATTTGAAAGCCATTATTGTTGCAAGCTCGAAAAACGACGGTTGCCGTCCGGAGTATCCGCTGTTGAGAAACTTATCGACAAACGAGCACACAAACTCTTCGGAAACCATTTTGCCGTCCACACGTATGCGTTCGCGGAAGTCGAGCAGGTGGGGCGAAGTGTAAAGTCCCACCCGGTAGCCCGCTTTTTGCAGGATAGCCGCCAGTAAGTGTGATGTAGAGCCTTTTCCGTTGGTGCCCGCCACATGGATTGTTTTGAAAGCCTTTTCCGGGCATCCGAACACCTTGTCGAGTTGAAGCGTCGTGTCGAGCCCCGGCTTGTAGGCCTGCGCGCCGACGTGTTGGAAAACCAAAGTTTTGTTGAACAGATAGTCGATAGTTTCTGCGTAGTTCATTTTCAATATATTATATATCCCGTCAAACCGGCGAGAACGATAATCAGAATGGGGTGTATTTTATAGAAAAAAGCCATCACGAAGCATACGGCACAGATTGCGATGCTTGAGAACAGGTCGTCGAAGTTCTCGCGGTTCATCAGCAACAATGCCGCAGAGCCGATGAGTCCGACCACGACAGGCCGCAACGCGGCAAAAATGCCCTTTATGTAGTGACTGTCCTTGTGTTTTTGTATAAAGCGGCTTGTGTAGAGCACCAGCAGGAATGACGGGAGGATTACGGAGAGAGTTGTCACCATCGATCCCATGACTCCTCCACCCACAGTGTAGCCGATATAGGTGGCGGAATTGATGCCTATCGGTCCGGGAGTCATCTGCGAGATGGCTACAATGTCGGTAAACATGTGTTCAGTGATCCATCCGCGGTCCACAATCTCGTGGCGTATGAGCGACAGCATTGCATATCCGCCACCGAATCCGAAGATGCTGATTTTGAAGTAAGCCCAAATAAGTTTCAGATATATGCTCATTGTTTGTCCCCTTCCTGTTTTTCAACCGCGGTGCGGAAATTTTTTGAATAAATGAAATATCCGAACAGTCCGCCTATAAGGATGTAAAGAATAGGACTGGATACAACCGGAATGTTCGACCAGATGAGCAGAGAGATTGCAATCGGGATCCAGGCGTTCTTCAACGATATTTTTGCGGATTTTGCGGTGGTGAACACCGGCGACAGAATCAGCGCCACCACGGCAGGGCGTATTCCTTTGAAGATGCGAGTCAGTGTCTCATTGTTTTTGATTGTATCCGGTGTCAGAAACATCGCGATGGAGAGAATAATCAGAAACGACGGCAGGATGGTGCCGAGGACAGCGAAAATTGAGCCCCAAATTTTGTTCAGTTTGTAGCCCACAGCTATGGCAACGTTGACCGCCATGATGCCCGGCAACGACTGTGCTATTGCGAGATTGTCGATAAATTCTTCTTTTTCAAGCCATTTGTGCTTGTTTACAATGTCTTCCTCCAATAAAGAAATCATCGCCCAACCGCCACCGAATGTGAATGCACCGATTTTGAAGAACGATGAAAACAGCCTCAAATTAATATGCTTCATCAGATGTTTCCTTAAATTTACGACAAAGTTACGATTAAATTGTAACTTTGCTGAAATGATTAAAGACTTTTTTATGAAGAAACGAAGCGTATTCGTATTATTGATGGCTGTTGCGGCAACCTTTATGCCGGTTGGTGCTGCAGATTGGCAACAGGATGTGCTTGGCGACGGGTATGTTGCCAAAACAATATCGATGGCCGACGACTACAGGGGCAAGGTGGTGTCGACGGTTGTCAAGAAGCAAGACAATCCTGCAACCGGCAAGGCTGTGCTTTATGTGCATGGCTATAACGATTATTTCTTCCAGCGAGAACTTGGCGACAGCATAGTGGCTCATGGGTATGGTTTTTATGCCGTTGACCTCCGCAAGTATGGACGTTCACTTCTCGACGGACAGAATCGTTTCGAGGTAAAGAATATGAAAGAATATTTTGCCGACATCGATTCCGCTCTGAGTGTGATGGCTAGGGAGGGATATGACAAAGTGGTTCTTATTGGGCATTCCACTGGCGGACTTACCACATCGTACTATATGACTGTGCATCGTGCCGACCGGAGCCAGGTGAAGGCATTGGTGCTCAACAGTCCGTTTCTTGATTGGAATTTGAGCAAGTTTCAGGAGAAGTTTCTTGTTCCGTTTGTCTCAGTGTTGCCGTTTAAGAAGATGAAAATCAGTCAAGGGATGAGCCGTGCGTATGCCGAAAGTCTGTTGTCAAAATACCACGGAGAGTGGGACTACAATACTGATTGGAAACTTGAGGTGTCGCCGTCGGTCACCATTGGTTGGATTTCAGCCATTCACAAGGCTCAGCGTTTCTTGAAGAAGAAAGCCGACGTCGAAGTGCCAGTGTTGCTGATGCATTCCGACAAGAGTGTCTATGGCGACACATGGACAGCCGAGCATAACGCAGGCGATGGAGTGCTTGACGTGAAGGATATTTCAAAATATGGCAAACGTCTTGGCGCGGATGTGACGGAGGTTGGGGTAGCCGACGGTCTGCACGACTTGATATTGTCGCGCAAGGATGTCAGGGAGTCGGTCTATAGAACAATTTTTGAGTGGCTCTCCACGAAAAAGATTGATTAAATCCAGCACGGGAAGAGCTGCTTGTTTCGGCGAATTCGTAAAAATGAACTTGGATGCGCCAAAATGTGCGATTCTCAAACACTTCTGCTGAATTTGTATTTACTATTCCTTGTCGAATTCAGCCCGTCGGAGATGTCACGCACCGAGTCACATCCTGAGAACTGGCAGAACATCATGCTTATAAACTGACTCCAAGTGTTGTAGCCCTGCAGTGCTTGTCCGTTTTCTCTTCACGGATGATTTTCCTTATGTTTTCTTTGGGCAGTTTGCCGATTGCTTGAGCGAAAAGTGTTATATTTGCCATAGAAAGTGAAAGAGGAAGTAAAAGAGAGGAATCTCTTTGCTAAGAGAGTGAATTCTGCCTTGGTATTACATCCTTTTTCGTTTTTTCTTGAAAACATTTAGGACAATATTGCTTTCAAACAGCGAGTCGAGTCTCAGAGACAAAAAGCTGTAGACGATTTTGAACGTGGTAAAGCAGAACTGATTAAAATATGGCGAGACAATAAAACGAATGAACTTAAAGCTGGAATTAGGAGTGTTTATGAGAAATGTATCTTTGTGACCCTTGGAATTTTTTACTTTCAACTACACTAGTTTATCTGCTCTCTTTCATTCCGGAAGAGTGCGGGTGGGGAGGTGTTCTTGGTACTATTCTAACAGAATTTTTGATTTCCGGTTTATATTTTTGCTTGGTGTTTGGCCAAAAATTGAGGTGCAAAAAAGGATATAGGACGCATTGTTAAGAATATATTAATGAACAATTGACTAAAACATATGGATAAAGTGAAGATGATTTACATCGATCCTCCTTACAACACCGGCAACGAATTCGTATATAACGACGATTTTGCCGGCAGCTACGTGGGCTTCCTCGAATCGTGCAATATGGAAGTTGTCTATTACACACCCGACGACTTCGATGCCAATAACCTTTTCACTCTTGCCGACAACATCAAGACTGACCGCACAAGCGAAGACTTGCTGTTCCAAGTGATGCTCGACCTCGGTATCGAACTCTCGGCAACAATTAGAAGTGAGGAATTAGAAGGTAGGAATGTGTGGAATGTGGATAACGGCTACCTTATGGCTTGCTTCGACCGCGACGTGAACGAAGCCACTATCACCGAAATTGCCAAGCAAAAGCCTGTGTATTTCGTGATGCGTGATGCCAGTGCCGCCAACGACAATGTGCTAGACAACTTCGACCAACTCTTTGCCAACTATTCACCCGACACAACTTGCAAAATCTTATAAAAGCATTATCACGATGAGCATAGAATATAACATACCGAAATTGCCACTTGATTTTGATTTTGAGACCAAGGCTATTATGCGCCAAGTGACAAAATCAAACAGACGCTTGGCGGAATTGAAAGGCGTTGCTCTTACAATTCCTAACGAGAATATTCTTTTGAGTTCGCTTGTGCTTCAAGAGGCTTTAGATAGTTCGGCTGTGGAGAACATCGTTACTACTTCAGATGAATTATATCGTGCCGAACTGGATATTAAGGGAGGCTTGACTAATGCAGCAACTAAAGAAGTGCTTAACTATCGCGAAGCAATGCAAGTGGGCTTCGATATGGTTAGGCGAAATCGTTTGCTCACTCTTAACGACATCAAACAGATACAAAAGACACTGGAGCATAACAATGCCGGCTTTCGTACAGTGCCCGGTACAAAATTGAAGTCGTCGAAAGGCGAAGTGGTTTATATTCCACCACAATCGGGCGAAGATGTTGCAAGATATATGTCTAATCTTGAACGATACATCAATGACCCTGAAATCCACGACATCGACCCTCTTATTAAAATGGCTATCATTCACCACCAGTTTGAGAGTATTCACCCTTTCTATGATGGAAATGGTAGAACAGGTAGAATTATTGCAATTCTATATTTAGTGGAAAATGATTTGCTTGATTTGCCTATCTTGTATCTTAGCCGATACATCACCCATAACAAAGGTGAATATTATCGCTTGATACAACGCATCAGAGATAATGATCCTGATAATGCGGAAGATTGGGAAAAGAGGGTTCTGTTTATCCTAAAAGGTGTGGAGGAAACTGCTATTGAAACAATCCGACTTGTGAAAAGCATTTCGGCTTTAATGGCTAAATACAAGAATATATTAAAGCCATTGTTTGGCAAACAATACAAGCACGAACTGCTTAACAACCTGTTCTTCCACCCATACACCAAGATTGAATTTATGGAAAGGGATATGTCGGTTCAACGTAAGACTGCTGCCAAGTATCTCGATACTATCGTATCGGAAACAGGGTTGCTGAAAAAGCAAAAACTTGGACGCAGTAACTACTATATCAATACTGAACTTATGGAACTTTTCATCTTCCGGGCTGAAAATTCAGGCAGCGATGGAGAGTTCGTGGAATCTGTTAAAGAATGATTGATATGTCCCTAAATACGCAAAATCGGGTACACATCGGCATTGATATGTACCCGAAAACAGCAAATTGGGTACACGTTATGCTAAATATGTACCCGAAAACGCAAAATCGGGTACACATTTCAACTTACTAAAAACTGAAATAACGTGAAGTTTAAGTTTAACCCAAATCGGTCATTAGGATTTCTCTTTGCCGTACGACACTGAGAAATCCTAATGACCGATTTGGGTTTATGCGTCTGAAGGCAGAACGGAATGAGGGTAACTATCCGAAACAAGCCGACTTTCACAAATCGTTTCCGCATCCGAACTTGTGTAACTAACAGCAAATTCTCAATACCTTCTTTCATTATTGGTGAGGTGCAAAGGGGGACAATCCAAAGAATCGGTGGGCAAAAGCCAAGATTGGCAGGTTACATCATCGGTTCTGTTTTTTATCCGGTATTCTTGGATAAAGACCATCTATTTTATCCATCGACGAAAAAAATAACGGCAGTGGATTAGAATCCTACCGAGAGGGAGACGTTGAACTGGCGGCCTGTCAGGTAGTTCGGCACGGCGTATTGCAGGTTGTTGACGTCGGTGACCCAGTAGCAGCTGCTCACGTTTGAGATGTCTCGTGCTGAGTCACATCCTGAGAATTTGCAGAACATCATGCTTATAAACTGACTCCAAGTGTTGTAGCCCTGCAGTGCTTGTCCGTTTTTTCTTCACTGATGATTTTCCGTATGTTTTCTTTCGGCAGTTTGCCGATTGCTTGAGCGAAAAGTGTTATATTTGCTATGGAAGTAAATGAGGTGGTTCTCTTTGCTAAGGTAGTGAATTCTGCCTTAGCATTTACTTCATTTTTTTGTTTTTTATTCAAAACGTTTAGGACAACATTGTATAGTAATATTATCATGAATTATGACAAAGAAATTTGAAATACGAAATAGTACGGTTGAGTTCCTTACCTTTGTTGCAGAAGGTGAGGAACAAGGTGTACAAGTTTTATATAAGAATGAGACGATATGGGCAACACAAAAGGCAATGGCTATGCTTTTTGACTGCTCCACCGACAACATAGGACTACATCTGAAAAACATCTTCAAAAGTGGTGAATTAGAAGAAAGCTCAGTTACCGAGAAAAACTCGGCAACTGCTACGGATGGAAAGAACTACATGACAAAGTTCTATAATCTTGATGCTATCATTTCGGTTGGTTATCGTGTCAACTCTATTCGTGCCACTCAATTCCGCCAGTGGTGTACCTATGTCATTCGCCAGTTCTCTTTGCGTGGCTATATCATAGACAAAAAACGCATGGAGAATGGTTCATTCATCGGTGAAGACTATTTTGAGCATTTGTTAGCAGAAATACGTGAGATTAGATTGAGTGAACGAAGATTCTACCAAAAGCTCACGGATATATATGCTACAGCAGTTGACTATAATAAGGACGCACCAACCACACGCTTGTTCTATAAAAAAGTTCAGAATAAGATGCACTATGCTGTACATGGACATACCGCTGCGGAGCTTATAGTAGAAAGAGCCAATGCGGAAAAAGAACACATGGGATTGACTAATTGGGAGAATGCACCTGATGGAAAAATTGTAAAGCCGGATGTGAGTATTGCCAAAAACTATCTAAAACAAGTGGAACTTGAAGATCTGGGGAAACTTGTCAACTCTGTGCTTGACTTGGCAGAGCGTATGGCAAATCGACACATACCAATGACAATGGAAGATTGGGCAAAACGTATAGACATTATTCTTGAAGCTGGAGGTGATGCTGTATTATATGATGCTGGGAAAGTCACAGCAGAGTTCGCTAAGAGTTTTGCCGAATCAGAGTTTGAAAAGTATCGTGTGATACAAGACAAATTATTCAGCTCTGATTTTGATAAACTCAATTCTTTACCTTTTGACGATGACGAGAATTGAAAGACCAAAGGATGCAAATTACCCTATCCTCCACAGCTGGCCTATTACAATGCGACAAAATAGGCAATGGAAATGACCGCATAAGGAAACACGGCAAGTAGATTCAAAGAGAAGTCTTTTCCCGAAAGGAAGACAAAAAAGTTTGGGACGCAGTCCGCTTTTGACACATCCTCATTTGCAATAACGACTTGTCGCAGAAGGATATTTATCCGTAATTCGGTTGACAAAATAACGGCAGTGGATTAGAATCCTACCGAGAGGGAGACGTTGAACTGGCGGCCTGTCAGGTAGTTCGGCACGGCGTATTGCAGGTTGTTGACGTCGGTGACCCAGTAGCAGCTGCTCACGTTGGAGATGCCGAGCAGGTTGAACACGTCGAGGCCTATGCTGATGTTCTTGAAATGACGCCAGAAATTATAGGGACGGATGCCGTCGGTAGGCGCTCCGACAAGTTGGTATTGAAAACCGATGTCGATGCGTTTGTAAGGCGGGATTCGCAGCCAAGCCACGTCGCGAGTCACTTGCGGCGGTGTCATTGGGAATCCGTCGGAGAGGATGCCGCGCAGACTGAATTTAAGTTTGGGGAATTTTGGGAAATAGTCGGTGAAAAACAGTCCGACGCTATAGCGCTGGTCCGTAGGGCGCGGCACTTTCACGCCGTTGAGCGTCTCCTGCGTCTTCATCAGAGAGAAACTTATCCATGAGTCTGTGCCGGGAACAAACTGTCCGAAGAGTTTGAAGTCGATTCCCGTGATGAATCCTTTTGATGCGTTCACGCCTGTATATACGAGTTTCAGGTTGTCGAGTTCGTAAGGAATCAGGTTTGCGAGATTCTTGTAGTAAGCCTCCGCTGTGAGTTTGAACGGACGGTCCATTGCGCGGAACGTGTAGTCGCTGCCGAGAATCAGCTGGATGCTCCGTTGCGACTTTATGTTGCTGTTGAGGGTTTGATAGGAGTTGCCGTCGGCGTCGGTCTGCGTGATGCGGAATTCCTTGTAGAAAGGCGACTGATAGTATAAACCGCCGGCAAGACGCATTGCCACGCGGCTGTTGCGCTCGGGAATGAAACCGATGCTTACGCGCGGGCTTACGAGAAATTCTTTGTTGAAGTCCCAATAAGAGAATCTGATGCCTCCATTGACGGAGAACAGTCCGATTCCAGTCTGCCACTTGAAATTGTCCATCGCATAGAATGAAATCTTGTTGGTTTCCAAGTCGTTGTATGAACGCAGGTTGTAGACCATGCGCACGCGGTCGGAGAGATGCGGCACGGTGTAGCCTGCGGAGTCGCGCAGCTGCCATTCATTCGACCGGTCGTAGACTTTTTGGCGGCGGTATTCCAGCCCGTAGCTCAGGTTGTTGTGGTTCAGTCCGGTGTGGCCCTTCAATGCAATGTTGAAAACGCTGGCTTTCAGTCGGTCGCGGGCGTGTTCAAGATATTTTCCGACGCCAATCTCACCACCGATAGAATTGTCGCCATCGTTTGTTCCCGCGTCGTCGAGCCAATACTCTCCGGAGATGTCGTATGACACCAGCTCGTTTGTCAGGAATCCGGAAGCAAGCATTGTGAACGCAGTCGACTTTGACGGTTGGAAATTCAATTCAAGCGCACCGAAATAAGTCTCGAATTTGTCGTGTTCCTCGCCGTCGAAATATACGGTGAATTCCTTTACATTCTCAGATATTCCAAACGACGTAGACCGCGTTGTGGGCTTGAATTTATAATCGTTTGACGAGATGTTGCCAAGAAATGCCACGTTCCACTTGTCGTTGATTTTGAACCTGAGATTCGTCTGATAGTCGATATATGTAGGGTCGTACTCGCCTTTGGAGTCCATCGAGCTGAGCAGCGACGCGTTGCGCTTGAACCGGAATCCGTGGAGCTGGGAGAATCGTCCCGTGTTGTGTCCCACCGAAGCCTCCGCGCCCATCAGACTTCCCGACAGAGTGCCCTCGAATGCCTCCGGTTGGCGGTAGGTGATGTCGAGCACCGACGACATGCGGTCGCCGTATTCAGCCGAGAAACCACCAGTTGAAAACTGGATGTTGCCCACCAGGTTAGGGTTTATGATGCTCAGCCCTTCCTGCTGTCCTGAGGAAATCAGCAACGGACGGTAGACCTCGATGCCATTTATGTAAACGCTGTTTTCATCGTAAGATCCGCCTCTTACGGAATATTGCGAGCTCATCTCGTTTTTTGACGAAACTCCCGCCACAGTCGACAGCATCGCCTCCACACCGTTGCCCGACACCGACGTGGTCTGTTGCAGAGCCCGGGCGTCGAGATTCTGCATTCCGTCGGTCTGCTTGCGGTATTCCGTCACCGTCACCCCCTGCAGCTCGGTCGAGGCGTCGGAGAGTTTTACAGTCAGCGTGACGTTTCCTTCCGGCTTTATTAGTTTCTGATGGCGTTCTTTGTATCCGAGACAAGAGAATATGATTTCGACAGTGTCTTGGCGGGCAACAGAAAGAGAGTATCCGCCGTCGATTCCCGACATTGTGCCGATTGCGCTTTTTGCTACACGTATTGTGGCAAATTCAATCGGCTTGCTGTCGCTGTCGAGTACTTTTCCCGAAATATGAACCTGTGCAGCTACCGCAACAGGCATAATCAGCATCAATAGAAAAAAATATGTTGTTCTTGTTATGCGCATAGACTATAAATATACATATTAATAAACGCAGAAAACCAGGTTTAATTATGTGGTGGCGCATAAAAAAGCCCGTTGCGTGGCGGCAACGGGCTTTGAGGAGTCAGTCTCTGAATATTAGCAAGGTTTGCCTGTAATCTCAGAAACCACGTTTTTTATTTCTTGAGCTATGGCATTCGCCTGCTCCATTGTTTTCGCCTCAGAGTAGATTCGGATGATAGGCTCCGTGTTGCTCTTGCGCAAGTGTACCCAATATTCAGGGAAGTCGATTTTCACACCGTCGATTGTTGTCACCTTCTCGTTGGCATATTTTTTCTTAACAGCCTCAAGGATTGCGTCGACATTGATGTCGGGTGTGAGTTGAATCTTGTTTTTCGCGATGCAGTATTGAGGATACTCCTTCTTGAGCTCCGACACCTTCTTGCCTTTGTGGGCAAGGAGAGAGAGGAACAAAGCCACGCCAACGAGAGCGTCGCGGCCGTAGTGGCTGGCAGGGTAGATGACACCGCCGTTTCCCTCACCGCCGATAACGGCTCCGCTGTTTTTCATCTGAGTGACAACGTTGACTTCGCCCACCGCCGATGCGGTGTATTTGCATCCGTGGCGTTCTGTCACGTCGCGGAGCGCGCGTGAAGACGACAGGTTTGAAACTGTAGCACCCGGAGTTTTTGACAAGATGTAGTCGGCCACAGCAACGAGAGTGTATTCCTCGACAAACATCTCGCCGTTTTCCATAACGATTGCGAGACGGTCAACGTCGGGGTCGACAACGAAACCAACGTCGGCGCATCCAGTTTTCAAGAGGTCGGAAATCTGAGTGAGGTTCTCAGGAATAGGTTCCGGAGTGTGTGCGAAATTACCTGTCGGGTCGCAGTTCAACTCAATCACGTTTTTGACACCAAGACGGCGCAGCAGCTGAGGCATCACGATGCCGCCAACCGAGTTTACGGCGTCGATGGCAACAGTAAAATTGGCTTTCTTGATAGCTTCAACATCAACGAGGTCGAGGTCGAGCACGCTGTCGATATGCTTGCGTGTATAGGTGTCGTTGATAAACTCGTGTCCGAGTTTGTCGACTTCAGCGAAAGTAAACGATTCCGCTTCTGCGATGGCAAGTACTTCCTTGCCCTCGGCGTCGTTTAGGAATTCACCCTTCTCGTTGAGCAGTTTCAGAGCGTTCCACTGTTTAGGGTTGTGAGAGGCGGTAAGGATGATGCCACCGCAAGCCTTTTCCCAAACCACCGCCAATTCAGTGGTCGGCGTAGTGGCAAGGCCGATGTTTACGACATCGAAACCCATACCGTTTAGCGTTCCGACAACGATGTCCTTCACCATCTCGCCAGAGAGTCGAGCGTCGCGACCCACAACGATTGTGTTAGAGCTTTTAGTTGTTGATTTTCGGATGAATGTAGCATATGCGGCAGTGAACTTCACAATGTCGAGCGGACTCAGTCCGTCGCCTGCCGGTCCACCGATTGTGCCGCGGATGCCAGAGATTGATTTTATAAGTGACATGATTATAAAGTAATGGTTTGTTAGTTTTTACTTTTGAAATATCTGATATTGTAGAGGTAAGGCACAACGTCGGCAATCTCCGAGTATGGACCCTTGCGGCTCTTTATCAGAAGGTTGATTTCGCTGTCGATGCCAACAAACGCCAGCGGCAACACAACGCCGTAGCCGTATTTCGTGTAGTCGTAGTTGGCTTCCTCGTTGGAAAATTTGAACGATGTGCTGCTGTATGACAAGTCGCCGAAGTTGCCCGAAGGAGCATCCTCATATCCGGCGCTCCAGCGGTTGATGCTTATGCGTCCGAAGCGGAAATATATTGTTTCGCCCTCCTGAGCCCTGTTGTTTGTGCGGTCGCCCGCCTTCAACACCTGCATGTAAACGTTTCCGTTGTCGTCAATTTGGTAGTAGGGCGCGTCGGCACCCGTCTGAAACACCGTGTCGGCAGGAATCTGCTTCAGCACCTTCTGGTGCGCGAGGAAAGAATTTATGGATTTTTCCTCGTCGTCGAGCAACTCGGAGTAGCTTTTTGAATCCTTGCACGATGCGAGCAGAGCCAATGCAATCGGCAGAGCCATCAGTATGAAGTTTCTTATTTTCATATAGTAACGTTGTTTTCAGTTAAATCTCTCAAAATTTGGTGGAACGTGTCGATAGCACCTCTCAGCGGGCCGTGGTATTCGCCTCCTGCGGCATTGGCGTGTCCTCCGCCGTTGAAGTATTTGGCGCAAAGAGTGTTTACGTGGAAGTCGCCTTCCGACCGCATCGACACTTTTACAAAACCACGCTCCTCGCGGAAGAAAACCGACCATACCACCGTAGGGATGGCAAGCGGCATGTTGGCGAGGGCCTCCGTGTCGCCCACTTGATAGTTGAACTTTCGCAGGTCGCGCTTGTCGAGAATTGTCAGCGAAGCCTTGTGGGACGGGAACAAACGCATTTTTTCGGCTATGGCATAGCAGTTTAGACGCATGCGCGCCTCGCTGCTCGTGCCGAGAGTAAGTTTGTAGATGCGGTCCTTGTCGACGCCGCGTCGCACGAGGTCGGCAACGATTATATACAGCTCTGCGTGGTTGGAGTTGTATGAGAAGTTGCCCGTGTCGGTCATCATTCCCGTATATATGCATGTCGCCACGTCAAGGTCGATCATGTCTGAATAGCCAATGGCTACAAGTATGCGGTAGAGCAGTTCGCAAGTCGACGTCATCTGCGGATATGACAAAATCGGGTTGCATATAGGCTCTGGGTTTATGTGGTGGTCAACCATCAGCTTGTTGCATTTTGCGTTGGCGACCAACTCTCTCATATCAGCAAGGCGCGACAATCCGTTGAAGTCGAGGCAGCAAATAAGGTCGGCAGCGTTGATTGTCTCGGCAGCCATCTCCGGGTCTTTGGCAAACGACACGATGTTGTCATATCCAGGGAGGAAAGCCATGTCTTCCGGCACGTTGTCGGGGGTGACAACGGTTGCCTTCTTTCCAAGTTTGTCAAGTATGAGTTTCAGAGCCAGGTTTGAGCCGGCAGCGTCGCCGTCAGGCGATTTGTGGCAAGTGACCACTACATTTCCGCTATTTTCAAGGGCTTCCTTAAACTGCGTCAGCAGTGTCGGTTCTATAATCTGTTCTAACATTCTTCTGTTTAGTAAATATTGAATTGCAAAGTTATGAAAATAATGCGACAAATATGGATTTCAGGGCATTATTATGCACTTGAAAAAATCCTAATATATATGTCAAAATACTAAAAGCCGGCGTGGTTTCTATTCTATTTTCATGACAAACGGGTAGGCCGGGAGGTCGTCGGAATTGTATAGATTGCCTTCGCAATAATTGCTTTGGCAATAGCGCACCGCCACAGGTTCTGTCACATTGTCGCATGTCACGACCAGCTTTCCTCCAGCAACTCTGCCGCTTGCCGGATGGAATATGCCGTCGGCTCCGGCGATTTGCAGGTCGTTGACAGCGTTGCCGTTGCATCGCAGCCCTTTGGCGTAGCTGAATTTCACAACAATGGCATTTCCCTTGCGTTGGCAAGACTTTGCCAAAGGACCCATGTAGGGCACTTTGACGGAGTATTCTTTAGCCAGCACCCAGGCAGCGAGCCGCTTTCCGGCGGTCAGTTTGTCGCGAGGATGCAGGTCGAGGCTGTCGCCACGGTCAATGACCGTAGCCAGCCCGATATCCTTTATTCCGCAGTTTAGCCAGGTGTCCATCTGCGCCATGCGCAATTCCGCCGGTTGAGTGGAGTGGGGCGCCACCATCATGCAGTAGAACGGCATCCGCTGTTGCCACTCGTCGCGCCACGACCGCACCATGTTTGTAAACACCTGCGGATAGTCGGCGGCTCGAAACGCATTCGATTCACCCTGATACCAGATGTTTCCCTTCACCGTGTAGCCGAGTATCGGCGACACCATGCTGTTCCACAACATGCCCGGCACTTTGTGCTCCCAATGTTTAGGCGCCATTTTTTCGAGAGAATATTGCTGAAAGACAGAGGCGTAGAGCGGGTCGTTCTCCATAACGTCGCGCTTTGTCCACGATTCAGCCGGCGAGCCGCCCCATGCACAAGAAATCATACCTACGGGTCGGTGCAGACGGTTGTAAAGGTCGCGCCCCACGACAAATGCAATGGCGGAAAAATCATATACGTTTTCAGCGTTGAACACAATCCAACGGCCGTTGCAGTCGGTGCGTGGTTTGTCGATTGACCGAACTTTATCGACCTTGAAAAGATGTATCATCGGATACTCGGCATCTTGTATGTCGGATTCGAAAGTGCTCATACCAGTTTGCCATTCATTTTTTCTGCCCACGGGAAACTCCATGTTGCTCTGTCCACTACACAGCCACACTTCACCGACCATAACGTTTTTAACTGTAACGGTGTCGGATGCCGAAGCGAATGTCAAAGCCTCGCCGTTGCTGCATCCTGGGGTTGCAATTCTCAATTCCCAATGACCGGAATTGTCGGCGGTGGCTGAATACGTCTTGTCGCTCCAAGTCGTCGTCACGTCGATACACTCTCCAGGAGCGGCTGTGCCCCAAAGCTTCGCATTGCAGTGTTGCTGCATCACCATATTGTCAGAAATGATTGCCGGAAGCGAGATTCCGGCATTTGCGCCCAAAGCGCCCAACAGAGTAGCCGCCAACGCCAGCAGTCTGTTCGTTAGGGAATAAAAAGATGTCTTCATAGAACAAAAATAGTGCAAGCTGCGTTAAAAACAAAGTGAAGAAGGCTAATTTCGACTTTTTATAGAAAAGTAAGTGGAAATCGGTGTTTTTTTGTCTAATTTTGCACGAGAAAATAAAGTCAATAACAAATGAACTGCAGGAATTTTATATTGTCTACAATTGTGGCAGCCGCTGGTATGGCACCGGTGTCGGGCCACGCGTTGACGCTGCGCGAATGCTCGCTTGAAGCCACGCCGGCAGCGCCATCAGAAATAGTGTCGGAACGTAGCGGACAAACATATCTAACGCTTTCCGCCGACGGCAAAAACGTGGTGCGTTGCGACTATAAGACAGGACGTCAGGAAGCCGTGGTCATGTCGACGGCCAACCTCAGAGACTGCGACGTCAAGTCGTGGGACGGCTTCATCTTGTCGCCAAATGAGAAACTGATGCTTCTCTACACTGATGTGGAGCCAGTCTACAGGCATTCCTTCAAGGCATCGTATTATGTGTATGACATAGCTCGCAACAACATCAAGAAATTGTCGGAAAACGGCTTGCAGGAAATCCCGTCGTTCTCGCCCGACAGCCGTATGGTGGCATTCGTCAGAGACAACAATATCTATGTTGCAAAGCTTGACTACGGCACAGAGGTGGCTGTGACAAAAGACGGCAAGCGAAATGAGATAATCAACGGAGTTCCAGACTGGGTCTATCAAGAGGAGTTCGGAATGCTGAGCTCGCTCGCGTGGTCGCCCGACAATTCGATTCTGGCATTTCTGAAATGGGACGAGTCGGCGGTCAAGATGTATGACATGCCGCTCTATCGAGGCTCATGCGACGAGAAGCCGGAGTATAAATATTATCCTGGAAGTTTCTCGTATAAATATCCAGTTGCTGGCGAGGTCAACTCGAAAGTCAAGGTAATCAGTTACGACGTAGAGACCCGTGCGTTGAAGGAAATGAATGTGCCGTTGGATTACGATGGATATGTGAATAAAATTGAATTTGGGAAGACTCCGGAACGATTGATGGTCAATACACTTAACCGCAACCAGAATGAAATGAAGCTTTATGCCGTCAATCCACGGTCGGCAATGGCGAAATTGATTTACACCGACAAGTCGACAACATGGATCGACCCAGACTTGACATCGATGACGCGCTATTATGATTCGTTCTTCATTGTGGCGAGCGAGCGCGACGGTTTCCGCCATTTGTATAAGTATTCAAATGCCGGCAGCCTGATGAAGCAAGTGACAAAAGGCGATTGGGAAGTCACCGATTTCTACGGCTACGATCCGGCGACTATGCGCTATTATTATCAGTCGACGCAGACAGGCGCTCTTAACCGTGTGGTGGCTTCGGTCGACGCCAAAGGCGTGTCGACGATATTGTCGCCAAAAGAAGGCACAAGCAGCGCGCAGTTTAATGCATCGTTCACTTATTATGTGCAGAATTTCAGCGACGTAAATACTCCAGACACATATAGCCTTTTCACATCGAAAGGCAAGGAGGTGCGCGAGATAGAGGCAAACCGCGAATACGCCGACCGCTTCCGCAATGTGCCAGAAAAGACATTCTTCACGATGACAAGCGCCGGCGAGACGCTCAATGGCTATATGATAAAACCTGCAGGCTTCAACGAGTCGCAGAAATATCCGGTTATCATGTACCAGTACAGCGGACCGTGTTCGCAGCTCGTGAAAAACAAATGGAGCATAGATTGGCTCGACTACGCCGCCACACAGGGTTATCTTGTGGTTTGTGTCGACGGTCGAGGCACGGGATTCCGGGGCAAAAAGTTTGCATCGGTGGTCTATAAGAACTTAGGCAAATACGAGACAGAGGACCAGATTGCCGCCGCTCGCTATGTGGCGTCGTTGCCTTATGTCGACGCATCGAAGATAGGCATTTTCGGATGGAGTTTCGGAGGATATGAGACACTGATGGCGATGACCGCTCCCGGCAATCCGTATGCAGCCGGCATCGCAGTGGCACCGGTGACCGACTGGCGTCTCTATGACTCCGTCTATACTGAAAGATTCATGCTCACACCGCAGCAGAACTCCGTGGGCTACGATGCAAGCTCGACGCTTGGCAGAATCAAGAACCTCAAAGGCAATCTGCTGATTGTGTCGGGCACCGCCGACGACAACGTGCATATCGCAAACACGTTTGAATTTGTTTCGGAGGCAACGTCGCAGAACAAAATCCTTGACATGATGGTTTATCCTAATAAGAACCACTTCATCAACGGATGTGAGACGCGCTTGGCGCTTTATACGAAATTATTGGACTATTTCAATCGGAATCTGAAAAAGTAGATATTGAGCAGAAAACTACATAGCATCTGCAGTTGTTCGATTTCTGAAATCTGGAAGAACTACTCGATTGGGACGATACTCTTGGGCATCGTCCCAATTATTCCATTGCTCAGCGGAAACGGAACATTACCGTTGACGGCGCTGATATTGGCGTTGCTGCTGTTCTGCTATGTGCGCCATGAACGCTTCAAGTCGTTGCAGCGTTGTGCGGTGTTTCCATATATCTCAGCGCGCATATTGCTTGTCTTTACTGTGTTCATGCTGCTTGTTGTGGCTGTCAGCATCACGTCGAGGCATACTCTCGGCGGTCCGTTGTTGGCAGCAGTGCAGAGCCGGGCGTCGCTATATGTGTCGCTTTTCAGCTTGATCGTGTTGTGGCTGATGTATCCTCGCATGTGGAGCACCACATTCTGTCGCGAATGCATGCTTAAACGGGGATTGCCACAGGAGCGCAGCGTTCTTGGGCATGTGTATGACAGAGAGAACGGCTATCTTGTGCGCCGGATGCAGGCGTTGTTTAGCACCATTTTCATTCTTACCGTAGCGTTCCGCATAGCGGAGGCATATTGGCAATTTTCCCCGTTTATCGTGAGGATGGTGTATATCTATATCCCGCTTAGCCTTGTGGTGGCAGACGCGGTCTATGTGCGGTCGCGATATTTCGTGTTGGGGAGGATAAGTGCGGAAAAAGAAAGATCAACAATGCCGTATGGAGGAAAGTTCAAGCTTGTGCGGGTGCTGGTCGTCGACGATGGCGGAATGCTGCTGGCACAAGGAGAGAAAGGCCTTGACACGCCTTACAGCTGCTATGAGCCATACACGGAGCAGTTGTCGGTCGACACGGCAATGCGCCTCGTAGGCAGAGGGGTTAGATTCTGCTACAGCACCGTCGACACGATCAACCACCGCTGCATAGAACATTATCTGTGTTTCGTAGACAAGCGTGTCGATGTGGCGAATGCCGCATGGTTTGACAGGGAAGCCGTGGAACGGAAGTATGTAAACGAATTGGCACGGCTGCTGTGTGCCGAGCTGCATCGCATCTACACCGTGATGCAGACGAGCAAAGTTTATGATTTGAGCGGCAAGAAGCTTGTGGAGCTGGAGGGCTATAAGCCAAAGTTTGCTTTCCGGGAGTTGCGCACCACCGATGTGGATTTCAACGATAGCCGGTGGATGCTATTGTCGAGATTTAATAAGGATTTGACTTTTTTTGCCTTGCGCAGAGCGTGGTATCAGTATGTGGAGGGCTTGATTTAACAAGAAATTGACAAGATGGAATTGATAGCGATTGTAGGACCTACAGCGTCGGGGAAAACCCATAAGGCCGTGGCTTTGGCAAAGCGGATAGGCGGCGAGATTATAAGCGCCGACTCGCGCCAGTTGTACCGAGGCATGGATATCGGAACAGGGAAAGATTTGGAAGAGTATGGCACGGTTCCGTATCATTTGATTGACATCTGTCCTGCCGGATATAAATACAACCTCTATGAGTATCTGCGCGACTGCGACAAGGCGGTTGCAGAAATACGCCAACGAGGCAATCAGCCCATTGTGTGTGGCGGAACGGGTCTTTATGTAGAGTCTTATCTGAAAGGTGTGCGCTTGCCTGAGGTGCCTGAAAACAAGGCGTTGCGGGAGCGGTTGGAGGCATACACGCTTGAAGATTTGACGGCGATGCTTGCGGAAATGAAAACCTTGCACAATACCACCGACGTCGACACCAAGAAGCGGGCAATCCGCGCCATCGAGATTCAGCGTTATTACATTGACAATCCCGACATTGCACAGAAGGCAGAGCCTCATCCCGTTGAAAATGCGCTGATTGTAGGCGTCGATATCGACAGAGAGGCGCGTCGCCGCCGCATAACGGAGCGTCTGCATGCCCGGCTGGAAGAGGAAATGGTCGACGAGATACGTCGTCTGCTCGACAGTGGAGTGGCAGCAGATGATTTGACATACTACGGACTTGAATATAAATTTGTCACAGCGTATGTCACCGGGCAGCTGACGTATGACGAGATGGTGAGCCAGCTGGAGATAGCCATCCATCAGTTTGCCAAGAGGCAGATGACGTGGTTCCGCGGCATGGAACGCCGCGGCTTCAAGATAAATTGGTTGCCATACGATATGCCTGACGCGGATTTCGCCGAAGCCGTGGTGGGCATGATGCAGCGTCAGTAACAGTCAACTTTTATCGTGGCGGTCACGGCGCGATGGTCGGACAATTGAACAGGAAGGTCGATTACCCGGCATCCCGTAGCCTTGATGTTGTTGTTGGGCAGCATGAACAGATAGTCGATTTTTCTGTCGGGCACGTCAGCAGGGAATGTCGGTGCGGAATCAGAGATGTTGACCATTGCATTGCAGAATTTCTTCGCGCACGGCTCGTTGGGCGTGGCGTTGAAGTCACCGCCTATGATGGCGATGTCCGCATTGCAGCCTGCAATCTTGTCGAGCACAAAATCGGCTTGCAGCGCTCTTGTCTCAACGCTTTTCACGTCAAGGTGAGTGCATGCGAAGGCGACTTCAGGCATACCGTCAACCTCAAACGTTCCGAGCAGCAGCGCCCGTTGTTCTGTCTTCAGCGGATTCGGGAGCATGAACCGTTGCATCGACAAGCAAGGATAGCGTGAAAGGATGGCAATGCCGTAATAGCCGCCGGCAAAATTCAAAGTACGTCCGAAATATCCGAACATATCGGTTTTCGCCGCCAGTTCGGAGACGATATTGCGCCCGTTCATATTCGGGGCATTGGCGCGTTTTGTCATAACGTCCACTTCCTGCAGCGCTACGAAATCAGGATTTTGGGATTTTATCATCTCCGCAAGGGAGTCGATGGTGGTAAGGCTTCCGGCACGGATGTTGTATGTCATCACAACCAAATCCTTTTCAGCAGCGTCAACTTGTTGAAAAAGCACTGTCAGGCAAGCGACAATGCTTAGTAGAACGATTCTTTTGATATTCATTGTTTACAGTAGGTTATGTGGTCAGTTGTCTTTTTGTGGCAGAAAATGACACGTCTGCCATTCATGCAGCCAAGATAAGAAAAATATTCCGGATTGGAGTAGAGCGGGCTGATAAACCAAGTGTAGATTCCCTCCCATTGTGTTTTGTCGCCGTTTTTGACTGTCGCGTCGCCGATGAGCTTGTGGTATGACTTGCTCCACGAGTTGCCGATGAATACAAAATCGTCGGGGGCGACAAGATGCCTGTCGCCGATACCTTTTTCAGTCATATAGGCTGCAGCATGGCATACGTCCGACTTCTCGATGAATTGATGAAACCGCGGCGCTGATTTGCAGGTAAATCTGTCGACCGAATCGACTGGTGTCCAGCGGCTGTATTTGCCGCCGGGCGTAAGAATCTCCGTTTCGCCGACCATCATTGACTGCATGCCGTAATATCGGCTGATTTTAAGGGGATTGACGTTGACGTAGCTGTGTGTGGCGCAGACTTGTATACTGTTGCCGCAGACGCTGTAGCAAATGGTTTCCGTGCAGAACTTCTTGTCGGGTTCCAATGGGTTGAGAAGAGTGTTGACCACGCGTATGGTGACGCACTCCGCATCGCCACGAAAGCCGTCGCCCAGCCGTTCGCCCATCTCGTTATGGATGGATATGCTGTCGGTGCGGGCAGAAGGAGAACCGTCGGGGAGCAGATGGTTTCCGCCCGTCCAGCCGCTGTTTTCGATTAAAAAAGGTCCGATATTGTCGCTTGTCGCCTCATTGACGACAACGGAGTCGACAAGCACACGGCTGAACGTGTATATATGGTTTGCCATGCATCGGCTGAATTCATATCTGATGCTGTGGCAGCCTTCCAGCCGTGACTCTATAGCCAAAAATTCCCCATCCAAAGCCACTTTCATGGCTTTGGCGGGGAAAAATGATATAGCTAAAATTAGTGCAAGAATTGATTTATGCATATTTACTTGACATCAAGGTTCTTGTTTTTTCGGCGGTCGACTATTAATTTCGCCAATTCGTCCATAATCGCTTGATTCTCGGCCGACGGATTCTTTACCATATCGATCAGCGCCTTGCTGCCAGTGTAGTAGGCGATGGATGACGAGGCAAACACATTATGGCGCCGGAATGCATCGATATATGCCTGCATGCGGGAATAAGAAGAGTCGTCGGCGTTGAACAGCGCCTTTGAGTCGCACTCAAATTCCATTGCCAAGCCCAGACTCAACGCTTCCTCACAGGCGTCGTCAAGTCGCGAGTCGGGGATAGACTTGTCGAAGAAATGGTTGGGCTGATAGTATGCGAAATCGAAGCCCAATTCTTTCCAACGGTCGTAGCCACGCGCCTTGTAGTATGGAATCCAAATGAATTCAAGACCTTTGGCGTGGACAGCAGGCGCGATGTGTTTCACCAAATCTTTGGTGTGGCAGATGTCTTCATCGACCCAATAAAGTCCCGACAGCTCAATATTCTTGTAGCCGGCGGCGTTGAAGCGAGCCACCAGCTGGTCGATAAACCAGACAGCTGCGGCTGAACGGTCGCCATAGTTGTCGAAAATCAGTTTTCTGCCGCCAAGTTCTCCCCAGTCGGTCTGTCCGGCAATCGGGGTAGGAATTGACAGCACCACTTTATGCTTGAATCCTGGATTTCCGATAGAGTCAATCATGTTGCCGATGCACTTGTCGAGAGCGTCGAGCGACTTTCCCTGTTCAAACAGACGGTCGAGATACCATGTCCATTCCTGCTTTCTTGCGTTTAGCATCCCGTATCGCGGAATGAATGTGTGTCCCATGCCGTCGTCGAAATCAAGGAATAGAAATCCGTCGAAGAGCCATTCGCGGTGGCTGTCGGCAAACTGGTGGGTGACGTATGGCAGCAGTTGCTCTTCAGTCCAGTCGATGCGTCGTGCACCGCCTTGATAAATCAGTGCCAGGTCGCGAATCTTGTTCTTAGGATATTCCTGGACAGAGTCACATTTCATAACGTTTACGGGTTCTACCGGAGCCAGAATATTTTCCACAGTCCATTGCTTTCTTTTGTTGATTTTGAACGAAGAAGCGCAGATGCTTGATTCTGGGTCAGCCGATTTGCGCAGTTGCACGATGTAGGTGCCTTTTGCTGTCGACCATGCTGACGCCGCTTCATCGAAAGAAGCAATGTCGCGTTCGCTGAACGAGAGTCTTACGGTCTCGCTTTCGCCGGGAGCGAGCAGCTTTGTCTTGGCAAATGCTTTAAGCTCAGATTCCGGTTTCACGGCGATGCTGGCGTCGACAGGCGCTTTGACGTAAAGTTGGACAACCTCGCTTCCTGCAACATTGCCCGTGTTCTTGATTGTTGCAGCGACAACGTATTTGTCGCCCGATTTTGAGATTTTAGGCTTGGAATATGAGAATTCCGTATAGCTGAGTCCGAAACCGAAAGGAAACGACACTCCGCGTTTGGCAGTCGAGAAATAGCGGTATCCCACCCAGATGTCCTCCTCATAGTTCGTGAAGTCGAAATTCTTACCCTCTGTTTGTCCTACATAAGGATAATTTTTAGACGAAGGGATGTCGGAATACTTGATAGGGAAAGTCATAGGCAATCTGCCCGATGGACAAACTTTTCCCGAAATCACATCAGCGACGGCGTCGCCGCATTCCTGCCCCGGGAACCAAGCCATAAGGATTCCGTCGGCGTTCCATTTCCAAGAGTCGGTTTCCATCATGCCGCAGACATTCATCACGACAATCATTTTTTTGTCTTGCTTGCGGCATGCCGCACCCACTTTGTTGATCATGGACAACTCCTCAGCCGTAAGGTTGAAGTCGTTTTCGATGGATCTGTCGGATGTTTCACCCGAACCGCGTCCCAACACGACCACTGCCACATCGCTTTTCTCCAATTCTTCCGAAATCAGGGCTTCTTTTCCTGTCAAGTCCATCTCAGGAGCGACGGTTCGGTGGTATGAAATCTTCTGCCAATCCGGGCAGTCGGGGAATTTGTCGTCGAAGGCAGTTCTGAAATCTGCATATTTCTTGTAGATTTCCGCCAATCGGCTGTTGATAGGATATCCGGCATTTTCCAAACCCGTGGAAATGTCGGTGATGTAAGGTTTGTTGACATTTGAAGAACCGGTGCCGCCGGCGATTGATTTATATGCGGTGACCCCGAAGAGGGCAATTTTTGCTCCCTGTTTCAGTGGGAGAGACTGTTTCTCATTTTTGAGCAACACCATAGCCTCAGTGGCAATTTTCCGTGAAGCCTCGGCATTGTATTCAAGATTCGGTCGGCTTGCTTGCCATCCTTTGGCAGTGATTGATTTTGCAACGATTCCAAGCACGTCTTTCACGCAGGCGTCGACAGCCTCCATCGACAGCTTTCCGTTGTTGACAGCCTCGATAATTTCATTCACGATTTCCTCATCGCCCGGCATAATCAGACTGCATCGGGCATTTATAAGGTCGACGGTAGGTCGGCGCACGGTCCAGTCGGTAAGCACCAATCCGTTGTATCCCCACTCATCGCGCAGCAGACGCTGCATCAATTCCATACTTGTCTGAGTGAACTGTCCGGCAATCTTATTGTAAGAACCCATTACGGTCCACGGATCCGCCTCTTTGACGCAGATTTCAAACCCCTTGAGGTAGATTTCTCTGAGGGCGCGTTGCGTGATTCGGGCATCGTTCACTTTTTTGCCAGTTTGCTGGTTGTTTGCCACAAAATGCTTCAGGCTTGTGCCGATTTCGTTTTTCTGGATTGCGCGAATCAAGTGAGCCGCAAGTTTGCCTGTCAGCATTGGGTCTTCAGAGAAGTACTCAAAATTGCGTCCGCAGAGAGGGTTGCGCATAATGTTTATGCCCGGCGCCAGGACGATGTCGACACCGTAGGCTTTTGCTTCGTCGGCCATGCATTTGCCCTGCAGCGCGGCGGCGTTGACGTCCCAAGTGGCGGCAAGAGCGGTGGTTGAAGGAAAGCACGTGCAGAACGAGCGGCTTCCGTCATCCTGGATGTTGCTTGATGATGAAGACGTCATGGGAAGCCCCTGGCTGTCGTATTCAGTTTTTACGTCGTGCGACGGCACAGGATTTATGCGTACACCCACAGGTCCGTCTGCCAAGTTTATTGATGGAATACCAAGCGCTGGTATTTCGTAAGTCCATCCGGCAGCACCGGGGACAATGTGGCTTAATCCGTCGTTTTTTCCTTCAGAGCCCACGAGCAGCCTTGCCTTCTGTTCCAAAGACATTTTAGCGACGATTGCATCGATGTCGTATCCGGTGAAAATTTCAGCAGCATTGAAAGGGCAGACTGCAAGAGTCAGCAGGACCGCAGAAAGAAATCGTTTTGTCATAGAGTGTTTGTTTTTGATAAAAAAGGGAAAGGCGCATATGAGAACCATAAGAATGCGTCTTTCCCATTGGTTATATAAGAAAGTCTATGTTATTTAACAACAACTTTAGTCGCTTTGTTGCCAACTTTTACGATGTAGAGGCCGGCAGCGCAGTCGATGTCGCCCTTGCCAGTTGCAACAAGAGCACCCGCTGTGTTGTAAACGTTTGCAAGAGTCTCGCCTTTAACAACGATTTTGCCCTCAGCACCGAAAACAACCACGTCGTTCTCAGCTTCGATGCCTTCAACAGAAGAATCTTCGATTGTAAGCTCATACTTTGCGATGTATGCGTTAGGCACGTACTGATAGATGTAGACAGAATTGTCAGAAGCAGGCTCAACATTCAGGTGGTTTCCGTAGAAAGCGTTGTTTTTGTACAACACGTCGGAACCGTCTTCCTTAGACTCGGCATATTTTGTAGAAACGCGAACGTCCTTGTCGGCATCTTCGTTGGCAGGAGTTGCCTTTACCTGAAGTTTTGCAACAGTGAAACCGTCGGCATTGTTTGAACCGGAAGAATAGACAATGTATTTCTTTCCATTGAGTTGGAAAATCTCAAAACCGGTGCAGCCATTGTGGTTAGGAGTTGTGTAGAAACCAGAAGGCATCCAGTTGCCTTCGTCGTCGAGAGTGAGACGATAGATAGAGTTTCCGTTGCCGGAAGTGGTGTTTGTGAGCTTGTAATCAGGCGACAACATAGACACAGACTCAGTGTCGAATCCATAATTGCTGATGAGGTGGGTCGTGGTGAATGTACCGCCAACTTTCAGAGCCTCGTTAGGAACGAAATTGTAAGGATAAGTGTTGGCAGCATCCTGAACGCCGTTTTTGATAGGCACCTCGATCATGTTTGGTTGCCACCATGTTCCCATGTAGAGGATACCGCCCTTGTCTGACAAAACGTTGCCAGAAACGTGTCCCCAGAAGTCGGCACGGCCGGCAGGAATGCCTGCGATTTCAAAATCTTTGGTTTCGCCTGTCGGAGAGATGATTCTCACGCCCTTGTTCACGTTGTAGTTAGTGTTGAACTCACCAGTGCGGACAATGATGTTGCCAGCATCGTCGCGGGTGATGTTTGTTCCTTTTCCTGAATCGAGTTCACCAACCTTTCCGGTCTGGTCCCAAATCTCGATTTTCTGAGTGTCCTTGTTTTGGAGGTAGAATTTACCGTTTACAGCCACACCCTGGCGGGCAGACGTGTGGAGAGGAGCCACGTCAGTGTTCATCCACAAGCATTTAAGATTGTGGTCCATTGCAGATTTAGCATTGGTCGAAGGTGCAGATACAGCCAAGCTGGCAATTAAAGCTGCTCCAAAGAGTAAATTTGTTTTCATTTCGTTTGTTTTTTAAATAGTTAGAAAATAGTTATTTGATTAGAATTTTTTTGATTTCTCTTTCTGTCGCGATGAGGTATAGCCCAGGAGTCAATCCCGATGTTGGCAGGATGGTCGTTCCTACGTCGCATTTTTCGGTAGCCATACATACACCCAGACTGTTGAATATGCGCACATCGGAATCGTAAGGCATTGTGATCTCCACGTCGGAGCCGATGCTGCGAATGCTCAATGCGCCTTCCTTGATGGCTGATGCGCCGGCGTTGTCGCCCACAACAACAGTCATTGACGCCTTTTCAGAGCCGAAAGCCGCTTCAAGACGATAGTTGCCTGTGGCTTTGAACGAAACCGTATTGTCGGAAATCTCGACTCCATTTCCGGGAGTGCACGACAACCGGTATCCTGCAATGTCGGCGTTGATGAGATAACCGTCGCCGTTGTATCCATAGACGACAGGTCGGAACGAGTCGTTGACGTTAAGTTTCTTCGAGTAGTCGGCAAACGCAATCGATGCGATGTTGCCGTCGGTAGTCTTCGGAGCCGTCAGGAACCAGCCGTTTCTCACTTTCCTCAGGTTTCCGTCGCTTGGGCGGTTCAGAGTGCCGAGCGTTTCCGAATATATGGTCGACGATCCGCCGCCGTCAAAATTCAAGGCGTCGCTGCATCCTGCCATAATCATCATTCCAGCCAGCTCTTTTGATGTCACACCGTCGGAGATTCCGGCGTTGAACTTGTCGCCGTCGACAACCATCAGAATCAATTTCGAACCCGATTTGTCGACACCGATGGCTGTGCGTGGACGACGGTAGGCGAGATGGTCGAGCAGTTTGTCTGTGTCGAGAATCTTGCCGTCCTGCAGAATCATCGGGCATCCACCGCTCATTTCCGTGATTTGGTCCACGACTTTGCCGTTGAGCGTGAATGTCGGTGTAATCTCAACGATGTCGCCAATCTGCAGTTTCTGTAGCGGCTCCATATACCACGAAGCATTGGCAGAGAGAACGATGCCACCTGACGGGATAGCCATATTTCCGGCATTTGACTGTGGAAGCCCCGTGATTCGGAATTTGGAAGTGCCATGTGCCGACAGTCCGCCGTCGACAGCTACAGCCGCCACCTCCACACCCGATGATTTAGTGCCTGTCGAGGCACCGTATTTGTCGGTGTATATGACAAAATCGTTTGACTCGCGCGGAGTGTTTACGCTTTTTGCCGACATTTGTCCTGTTGCGGTCGAAGTCAGTCTGAACGTTGTGTAAAACTGTCCGAAATGCAGGCTTTTTCCAGCGTCCGCACCTACGGAATACCAGTTAGTCGTGCTTCGTGCAGTCTTGAATATCTCTGAATCTACCACGGTTGTGCCGATAGGGCCGTTGGCTGAAAACAAGTCGGCGTTTACACCTGCAAAATATTCATTTGCTTTGTCGTCGTTGTTCTCAATCATTTGCGGAATCGTGAGATTTGTCTTCAAATTGTTGTTGCCGCAGATTGTCTTTATCCTGACGATAGGGTTTGTGAGGTCGGTGGTCGTGAAAAACACACGTTGCCTGTCTGTCCCGGTCAAGTCCAGTATGGTCAAGACAGTGCCAGGACCCACTTGACAATGCTTCAGCGTGTCGACAGCATATTCCTTGCCCAACACAGTCCATTTTGCGGAAGGTTGGGCAAAGACTGCTGAGATTGAAGATATTAATAGTACAAACGCGATAGATCTCATTGCTACAAGTTTATTCTTTTTCCAGTAATCGGTTCAATGGTCAACGACTTTCCGTCGGGCAAAGTCACCGTGTGCCGCACACTGTCGCTGTTGACAACATACATGACGCGCTTTCCTTTAGGACTCTCCCAGATTGCGCCTTTTACGACATAATCCTTGCCGAACGTGTGGACATCGACGATAGGATTGTCGCCCGTAGGAATCACCTCAGCGATGTAGCGCCCGCCGGTAAACACGTCGTGCTGCTTCTTGCGCAGGTTTGTCAGGTTGCGCAGGAACAAAGCCTCATACTCAGCCTTCTCGTTTACCCAAAGCAGGCGAGGGTCGACCCATCCGAGTTGGGAGCCGTAGAGGAAGCATTGCATGTTCTGATAGCGGAATTCGCCTTTTGTCACATCGGTGTATGGCGAATACGTGTAAGCGCACGTAAGCACTCTGTCGGAATAAATCAGCGGGAACAGCGGAACGATTCGGCAGTCGGGGTTGTGCGGAGTGTTGACAGTCAGCAGAATGTCGAAGCAAGGGATGTAGCATTCGGCATTCTCTTCCGAAAACACGATGTTGTCTTTACGCAGGTGGCTTTCGCGCAATTCAGCCATCATGTCGCGGTAAGAGTTGTACCAGAACTCGCCTCCTCCCGCCGGATGGTTGTGGTTGCGGGCATAGCAGGGGTAGGGTGCGGCTGCTGCCACCTGGTCAATGTAGAGACCGTTGGTGTGCAGGCGGTCCTGTATGCTGTCGGCCAGTTCAAGAATGATGTTTTTCCAAATTGGCGACGACGGGCAAGTCACGGTGTTAGGAACAATTGAAGTGGGATACACCTCAGTGTAGAGCGCACCGTCAGGGCGTCGGCAAGAGGCATCTTTGCCATTGCGGGCAGCATAGCTCTCTGTCCCGGGGTCCCAAAGGCGTCCGTTGATGTAAGGAAGCACCTGGCATCCGCGGTTTCTCACTTGCCGTACTATAGGCTCGAATTTCGGGTTTGCCGGGAAATAGTCGGGATAGTGGGAGTCGTAGCTGTGGTGGTGCCAGAAGTACCAATGAAAGCAGATGCTGCCGCCGAAATAGTCGATAGCCTTGTTGACAGCGACCACCGTTGTGTCGCCAAGATATTTGGCGCGCATCCACAGATCTTTCTTCTCCAGCCATTCGGGGATGTTGCGTTCCTTCAACGTTTTGCTGCCCCATGGCGTCGAGAGTGCGAACGGGCGGTACCATTTAACGGCAGCCTCGCTCCATCCGCCGGCGGTTGTTCCAGTAACCGTGGTCCAAGGCACATTGAATCTATGAGATGCCTTGTCGGTCCATCCGTATGATGCCGCCACCTCTGTGCGGAAGCTGACGGCACCGTCTTTTTCGCGGATGCGCATCATCTTTCCGCAGGCGTTGCGGTCTTCGGGCGAGAAGTAGAACGTACCCTTCTTAGAGTCGAGCATGATCATCTGCATCGACGCGTTCCATGAAGGATAGTTGGCTTCGTAGTCGCCGTTCTCTTTCAGAGCATATTCATTTCCCCATCCGCCGGGTGTGATCACCTTGCCCTCTACAGGGGAGTCGATGGCGATGTTTGGGAATACGAAATTGGTTATAGTCCAATTGTCAGGCACGTTAGCCGACAGATTCCAACGCAGAAGGTCGGCATTGTCGTCGAGCGACACACGCATCTCCACGGGGTAGTTGTTGCCGTCGTATTTGAGGCGTGTGTGCCACGAGAATACAATAGCTTTCGACGTGTCGCAGTCTTCCTCCCTCCAGCCGTGGTAAACGGCATAGCGGGGCTCGATGGTAGGCGTTTCTCCCTGTTCGCCAAGATATGTCAGGCTCCATGGCTGTCTGTTGTCGCCTGGCTTTGCCATTTCCGTTCCTGCGAATTTCATTGAAACGATGTCGAAAGAGCCGTTGTCGGCAAATTCCATAGCGACATGTTCGTTGGCGATGCGTACTGTTCCGTTGCCTTTGGTCACAGAAGTTTTGGCAATGGCTGGCAGAGCAGACAGGGAAGATGCTATGATTGCTGATATGACAAGTTTGTATGTCATTGTAGTATTCTGTAGTTTCTGTTAATAGTCAGGGTTGGTAAGATTCGGGTCGCGGTCGGTCTCGAGGCGAGGAATTGGCCACCAAGTGAATCGTGGAGCCCAGAATCTGTTCTTGTCGCGCACGCGGAGTTTCTCCTTGTAGGCTTCATACGACGGAATGTCGTTGAGGTCGTGGCGGTCGGAAGTCTTGAAGCTTGGAATGTCGGTGGCCGACAAGCCCTCGTAGCGGATTTCAGGCAATGGCTGTCCGTAGGAGGGATGCTCGTTGAGCAGGTCGCCGATGCCCCAGCGGCGCACGTCGACAAACAGCAGTCCTTCAAGTACGAATTCCACTTTGCGCTCGCGGCGCACCAGCTGTCTCATTTTGTCGACATTTCCTATTCTGTCGGCTGAAACTTCCGGCATTCCGGCGCGTTTGCGTATCTCGTTGATGGCATTGTAGACCGATTCGTCCAATTCTCCGAGTTCAATCTTCGCTTCGGCATAGTTGAGCAAAATCTCGGCATAGCGCATTAGGATGAGGTTTGACGAAGAGCTCATCAGCTGTTCTGTTGTCTCGTTTGCATATTTGCGCCACACATATCCCACACCGTTGTTTACGAGCGACGGGCTTGTTCCTGTCACATCGACGTTGTTGGCTGTATACCATTTGTTGCGGCGTGGGTAGAAGCTCGTTTTCGAATCGTAGATGTTGATAACGCATTTCAGCGGATTGTTGCCGTCGGTGTTGGTGTAATATACCGTATCCATGTGTCCTGCAAGAGTCGCATTGAATCGAGGGTCGCGGTTCTTGGTCGGGTGCTTAGGATCGTAGAGTGGCGACTCGTCGATGCGTTTGCCGTCGATACATTCATAGGTGTCGGCGATAATGCTGCTCGGGAAGCGCACCGAAGAGCCATAGTTGCGTGAAGAATGGCCATAGCCCACAGTGTGCAGTTTCTTTGATCCGGAAGTGGAGTACATCAGCTCCCAAAGGCATTCGTCTCTCACGTCGCTTTTAGCCTGTCCTGTAAGGTTGAACAAATCGTCGAATTTCTTTGCAAGATGACGTTTGCCAATCACTTTCGACGCAGCGTCGGCAGCTTGACGGAAATAATCCTGTCCTTTGCCGTCTACGTTGAAGCTCCCGGCAAACAGGCAGATGCGTGAAATCAGACCGTATGCCACAGACTTGTCGACGCGTCCGCGCTCGGCGGCAGTCCATGGCAGACTGTTGGCTGCGTCGTTGAGGTCTTTTGTCAGGAAGTCGATGATTTTACCTTTCGGAGTGCGTCCTTCTTTATACTGCTCGATGGTCACGGGCGCGGTGAAGAAAGGCACATCGCCATAGGCTGAAATCAGATTATAGTAGGCATAAGCGCGGAGCACGCGGGCTTCGGCATAATATTGCTTTGCCTTGTCCGACATAGTTTCGATTGACGATTCAGCACCTGAAATCACAGAGTTGGCGCGTGCGATTATGCCGTATTCTCCAGACCAGAATGCTTGGATTTTGACATTGTCGGGGTTTAACGCTCCGCCCGCGCCGATGCTCTTGTTTTCGTCCTGCTCAAGTCCGTAGGCTGTGTAGTGGTCGAGCACGATGCATGCCGGGACAGACCAGTTCATGTCGAAATAGAGCTTCTGATAGGTGCCGGTCACGCCTTCTTTCAATCCTGCCTCCGACTTGTAGAAACCTACGTTGTCGTAGGCTGGATTATCTTTGTCGAGGAAGTCGGAGCATCCAACGACTGCTATGGCAGCAGATGCAAGAATATATTTTGATAAAGTCTTAATCATTGTTTTTTTGATGTTTAGAATTCAACATTTAAGCCAAACACGAATGTCTTGTTGAGAGGGTATAGGCTCGCTCCCGAGCTTACGCTGTTCTCTGGGTCGAAACCTTCGTAGAAGTTGTCTTTTATAGTAAACAAGTTCTGCGCGCTCGCATATACTCTCAGCTTTGAGATGTGTGCAGTCTTTGTGATAGAAGAAGGCAGAGTGTAGCCGAGAACGATGTTCTTGAGTCTGCAATATGCTCCGCTCTTTACCCAGAAAGAGGAAATCATATTGTTGGGGTTTGTCGCGTTCGGATCCTCGAGCAGACGCGGGAATTTGGCGTCGGGGTTTTCGGGAGTCCAATAGTCAAACTGATATTTGTAGATGGTGTAGTTTCCACACAACGCTCTTGCGCCGGCGCCGGAGTAGTATACGTCCTTTTTGCCTACGCCCTGGAAGAAGGCTGAGAAGTCGATTCCTTTCCATTGCAAACCGAGAGTCAGACCGAACTCGTAGCGAGGAGTCGGGTTGCCGATGATTGTGCGGTCGTGGCTGTCGATTTTGCCGTCAGGCACACCGTCAGGACCGGAGATGTCTTTATATTTAATGTCGCCAGGAGCCACGTTGGCTTTGTTGCCGCCATACACAGGCGATGCGTCAATCTCTTCGCGCGACGAGAAGTATCCGTCGGCTACATATCCGTACCACGAACCATAAGGCTTTCCCTCGGTGGTCAGTGTGGTTCCGCTTTTATATTCTTTGCCGTAAAGGTTGATCACTTTGTTTTTTACATCAGAGATGTTTCCCTTTATGTAGTAGTCAACATTGCCAATTCTGTCTTGCCATGCGATTGAGAATTCCCAACCGTTGTTTCTCATCGAACCGGCGTTCTCCCAAGGAGAGGTCATTCCTACGAACAGAGGCACGGGGAATTGCTGCAGCATTTCGTCGATGTTGCGCACGTAATAGTCGAAACTACCGCTCAATCTGTTTTTCAGAAAAGCGTAGTCGACGCCGATGTCGAACTGGTGTGATTTCTCCCAAGTGATGTCAGGGTTTGCAAGCTGGGTCTGAGCCACGCCAGGAGAAAACTCTTTGTCAAACCAGTATCCATAGCCTGTCGCACTTCCGATGGATGCCGAATAAGGGTAGTAGCTGCTTATCGCCTGGTTGCCCAACAGACCGTATGATGCTCTCAGTTTGAAATTGTCCATTACGTTTTTGGCTGATTCCCAGAACGGCTCCTCCGAGATTCTCCATCCGGCAGAAACAGAAGGGAAGAAACCCCATCGATTGTTGCCGATGAATCGCGACGTTCCGTCGTAGCGTCCGTTGACCTCAAACAGGTATCTGTTGTCGAAAGAATAGTTTACTCTGAACAGGTATGAGAGCATCGCCCATGCGTGGCGTGCGCTTGAGTTTGTCATTGTCGCCGCATCGCCGTTGTTCAAATCTTGATAGCCGTCGTAATGATAATTTTTTCGTCCGGCAATCAGGTATGAGTAGTTGAGCTCTTCCGACTGGAAGCCCATCAGTACTTTAAGATAATTCTTGCCGAAAGTGTTTTCGTATGTTCCAATCAGGTCGTATTGCTTGCGCACTTGCTTTGTGCGTTGGTCCGACATCGACGATCCGGTTGTCGGGAACGAGCCTTTGAAAGCTCCGTTCTCATATGTGTCGTAAGGCTTTACGAATGCGTTTGTCTCACCATCGTTCCGCTTCCAGGTGTATGCTCCGTAGATTGAAAGACCTTTTAGCGGAGTGATTGTCAGCGATGTCTTGATGATATATTCAGGAGCAGTGCTGTTTGATGTGCATCCTGTTCTGACCATTGCTATAGGGTTTGTGCCGTTGATGCCGTATCCGTATGTTCCATCGGCGTTGATTCCCGACATAATAGGTGTCATTGTCAACGCTTTGCCGATGATATTGGCAGGGGAGTCCATAACGGGCGATGTGGCATTGGCTTGGCGCACGCTGGCGTCGATTCCCAATTTCACCCATTTGTTGATTTTCATGTCTGAGTTTAAGCGCAATGATGTGCGTGAGAACTTGTTGTTGTCAATCAAACCGTCTTGTGAGTAGTATCCGGCAGAGGCGAAAACTTTAATGAATTCGCTGCCGCCGCTCACGCCCACGGAGTAGTTTTGCACGAGGGCCGAGCTTTTTATCACTTCGTTGCGCCAGTCGGTGTCGTAATAGTTGATTTGGTCAACGCCACCATTTTTGTAAATATCTATTACGTTTGTGTAAAGGGGTTGTTGCAAGGCGTTTTGACGGGCAATGTCGACAGCCTGCATATATTCGATGGCAGTTGCCGGCTCTGGCAGGGTGGTGGGAGTGTTCATTCCTACGTAGCCGTTGAAAGTAACTGTCGGTTTGCCTTCGTAGCCGCGTTTTGTAGTAATCAGGATTACACCGTTTGACGCGCGCGAACCGTAGATTGACGCAGAGGCGGCGTCTTTAAGAACTGATATCGTCTCGATGCTGTTGAGGTCTATTCGGTTGAAGTCGCCCTCCACGCCGTCGATAAGAATGAGCGGTGATGTGGATGAGTTGAGCGATCCCAGTCCTCTGAGTTTCAGAGAGGCCTGGTCGTTGCCAGGCTGCCCGGAGCTCTGCACTGCTGTAAGTCCCGGCACGATGCCCTGGAGGGCAGAAGAGCCGTTGGAGACGTTGGCTCTGAGGATGTCCTTGCTGTTGATGCTCTGTACGGCACCGGTAAGGTTTATTTTTTTCTGTGTGCCGTATCCCACAACGACCACATCGTCAAGGGCAGTTGCCGTCTGACGCATGACAATATCCTTTTGTGTTGCCTTCTTTGCATCGATTGTTATCGTCTCAGAACCTACAAACGTGAATTTCAATTTGGTCGGAGAGTTCAATTCAATTGAATATCTGCCGTCTGCGTCTGTAACGCCGAGCGTGTTGCCGTCCTTGTTTGTGACGGCGACTCCGATCATCGGCTCTCCGCTTTCATCAACGACTCTGCCTTGCACTGTGAATGCTTGGGCAAGCGCCGTTTGCGACATGGCGAGAAATGCAAGAATCATGGAGGCGTTTAAAAATCTTTTCAGCTTCATTATTCGTTTTTTTATCTTGGTTTGTTTATGTTTTATTCAGTATTCTCAGAGAGAGGAATGGCTTGCTTATTGGTTGTCGAAAGCTCTGATTCGGGCATTGGCGCATGCGCCTATCAGTCCTACCTGGTCGCCAAGTTGTGAAAGCACGATTTTTGTGTCTTCGTTGACAAGGTTCAGGGAGTAGCGTCTCACCAATGTTTTTATCGGTTGGAGGATATAATCGCCTGTCATTGAGAGGTTTCCTCCGATAACCACTTTCTCCGGGTTGAAAATGTTGATCATCCCGGCGAGCCATCTGCCGAGTACCTGTCCGATGCCTTCTACAAGCTCGATGCACAGGAGGTCTTCTCGGTTGACGGCATTTATGATATCGTTGAGCGACACGTCGCCCTCCGATTTGAATTTCTTTGCAAGGATTGAGTTCTCGCCCGCTTTCAGCCGCTCTATCAGTTTGCGGTGCAGGGCGTTGCCTGAGGCCTCGGTCTCAAGACAGCCTTTCTTTCCGCAGTGGCACATAATTTCGTTGTTGAACGTGACCATGTGTCCCAACTCTCCGGCGAATCCCGACTTTCCACGGTAGATTTTACCGTCAAGAATCATTCCGATGCCGAGTCCCCATCCGATGTTGACAAAGATTACGTTTTTTTCGTTTGAGCAGTTCCCGAAAGTGTATTCTCCGAGAGTCATTGCTCTGGTGTCGTTCTCGATGCACGACTTGATTCCGATTTTCCGTGTCAGGACATCGGCGAGCGACTGCTCCTCAAAGTTGAAACGGCTGTAGCTGTAGCCTGATTTTGGATTTACGCGTCCGGAGATGTTCAGGTTTATGTTGATGATGTTGCTTTTGTCAACATCGAGAGTGTCGATAAAATGTTTTATGATTTCGCAAAGACGGTCAAGCCCGGCAGGGGTGTTCTCGAAGTTGTAGGGAATGCCGGTCTGTTTCTCGACCATGTCGCCGCAGAAGTCGATAAGCCCTATGCTTACGGAGTCGTTGTAGATGTCTACTCCGGCAAAATAGCACGAGTTGGGATTCAGCCCGTAGAGCACGGGATGGCGTCCGCCGTTTGTCTCCAGCTTGCCGCGCTCCTCGATGATGCCCATTCCGACAAATTCTTCCACGAGTTTTGTGATTGTCGGGATGCTCAATCCGAGCGATTTCGCCAAGTCGGGCAGCGTGTAGTAGCCGTTTTTCATAAAAAATGAAATGACGCGCTTCTTCACCGCAGCGTTTTTGGTGCCTTTTCCTATTTCGTGTATTAGGGTAGAAATCATTCTATATATTAATAATGTATTATGTCAATCGTTGCTTTTTCTTGCGACAAAGTAAATTAAAAAATTCGGTATAACCAAATTTTTTAATTAAAAATATTGAGGTTAATAAAATTTTTTCGAAATTCTTTGGGAAGATAATAAAAATATTTACCTTTGTGGAACCAAAAAACAAATGCACTAACAAAAATGCTTGATAGAAGAACCTTTATAAAAAGTTTGGCGGCATTGGGCGTTGCTGGTGTGATGCCTCAAAGCTTGAAGGCTGGCGTAGGTCTTGGCGACGAGGCCATGCCGCTGCTTGCTGTGAATAACAATGCGCTTAGAATCACCGGCACTTTCCTGGACGAGATTTCGCACGACATCCCGCACCAGAACTGGGGCGAGAAGGAGTGGGACGCGGATTTCCGCTATATGAAGGCGATAGGGATCGACACCGTTATAATGATTCGTTGCGGATACAGAAAGTTTATCACATATCCTTCGGCATATCTGGTGGGAAAAGGGTGCTATGCGCCTTCGGTCGACTTGCTTGACTTGTTTCTGCGTTTGTCAGACCGCTATGGGATGAAGTTCTATTTCGGACTGTATGACTCGGGTGTTTACTGGGACACTGGCGACATGACAATGGAGATGGAGCATAACCGGTTTGTTGTCGACGAGGTGTGGAATAAGTATGGGTCAAAGCATAAGAGTTTCGGCGGATGGTATGTCAGCACCGAAATTTCGAGAAAGACAAAAGGCGCTGTCTCGGCGTTCCATACGTTGGGCAAGCAGTGCAAGGATGTTTCGGGCGGTTTGCCAACGTTTATCTCTCCGTGGATTGACGGCAAAAAGGCTGTCATGGCGTCGTCGTCGACCATCACAAAGGAGAATGCCGTTACGATTGCCGAGCACGAACGCGAGTGGGATGAGATATTCTCCGGAATCCACGATGTGATTGACGCATGTGCCTTTCAGGACGGGCATATCGACTACGATGAACTTGACGCATTTTTTGAGGTCAACAAGAAGCTTGCCGACCGTTACGGCATAAAGTGCTGGACAAACGCAGAGACCTTCGACCGCGACATGCCGATAAAGTTTCTTCCGATAAAGTTTGACAAGTTGCGTATGAAGCTTGAGGCGGCGAAGCGTGCCGGATACGACAAGGCTATAACGTTTGAGTTCTCTCATTTTATGAGTCCTCAGTCGGCATATCTTCAGGCTGGGCATCTGTATGACCGGTATAAAGAGTATTTTGGCATAGAGTAAACCATTAAACAATATATTATGATCGTAGGAAAGGTAAATATGAGGTATGTCGCGTTTGTCGCCGTGGTGGCGGCAGTGGGCGGCTTCCTTTTTGGCTATGACACGGCAGTCATATCGGGGACGATAGACACCGTCGCGGGCCAGTTCTCTTTGGACGCACTCCAGAAAGGCTGGTATGTGGGCTGTGCTCTGGTGGGTAGCATCTTTGGCGTGTCGGTGGCTGGAATGCTTGGCGACAGCATCGGAAGAAAGCGTTCGATGATACTGTCTGCGGTGCTGTTCACGGTGTCGGCGTTTGGCTGCGCTGTCTCGGCGACGTTCGCGGAGTTGGTCGCATATCGCATAGTCGGCGGTGTTGGCATAGGCATAGTTTCTGTGATTTCACCGTTGTATATCTCGGAAATGTCGGTGCCGAAGCATCGCGGACGGCTTGTGTCGCTGTATCAGTTGGCGATAACGGTTGGATTTTTAGGCGCTTATATGGCAAACTATGCTTTGCTGCAGTTTGAACATACTGCATTGCTGTCTGGCAGCTCGTTTGTGGTCAAGGTTTTCGGATCGGAATCGTGGAGAGGAATGCTCGGCTTGGAGACATTGCCGGCTGTTGTGTTTCTTCTGATAATCTTTTTCATTCCGGAATCGCCTCGTTGGCTGATGCTTAAGCGCCGTGAGGGCGAGGCGATGGCGGTTGTCGGGCGTATATATGAGAACAGGACTGATGTGGAAACAGAACTTTCCGGCATACGCGCGTCTGTTGGCGAGGAAAAACGCACCGAATGGCGCGAATTGTCGCAGAAGAGTGTGCGCAAGATGGTTATTGTTGGTGTCGCCATAGCAATTCTCGGACAGTTTATGGGAGTCAATGCCGTGCTTTACTATGGCCCGTCGATTTTCAGCGACAGCGGTCTGTCGAGCGGTGACTCCTTGTTCTACCAAGTGCTTGTCGGTTCGGTCAATATGCTGACAACGATTCTGGCATTGCTGATTATTGACAAAGTGGGACGCAAGAAACTGGTCTACTACGGTGTAGGCGGTATGATAGTGTCGCTGTTACTCATAGCTGCATATTTCGCGTGCGGACAGACACTCGGCATCTCGCCTGTGGCTTTGTTGACGGTTTTCCTGGCATACATTTTCTGCTGTGCCATATCGATATGTGTCGTGGTGTGGGTGCTGCTCTCGGAGATGTATCCCACGAAGGTCAGAGGACTTGCAATGTCGATTGCCGGACTGTCGTTGTGGGTGGGCACCTATCTGATAGGACAGCTGACACCGTGGATGCTCTCCACGCTTGCGCCTACAGGCACATTCCTGCTGTTTGCAGTGATGTGTGTGCCTTACATATTGATAGTGTGGCGGTTGGTGCCTGAGACCAAGGGCTTGAGTCTGGAGGAGATAGAGAAAATCACAAAATAGAAAAATCAATAAATATATTATAATATGAAAGAAAAAATACAGAATCTTGCGCAGCAATATAAGTCGGAACTCCTCGACAATGTGTTGCCGTTTTGGCTTGACAAATCGCAAGACAAGGAATATGGAGGATACTTTACGTGTCTTGACCGCTATGGAAAAGTCTTCGACACAGATAAGTTTGTATGGCTTCAGGGCCGTCAGGTGTGGCTGTTCTCGATGCTTTACAATAAATTGGAGAAGCGTCAGGAGTGGCTCGACTGTGCGGTGCATGGTGGAGAGTTTCTAAAGAAATATGGTCACGACGGGAATTTCAACTGGTATTTCTCGCTCGACAGGGCGGGCAATCCGCTGGTTGATCCATATAATATCTTTTCGTATACATTCGCAACGATAGCGTTTGGGCAGCTGGGGCTTGCCACAGGCAATGATGAGTATAACGACATTGCCCGCCGCACGTTCGACATCATTCTGAAGAAGAAAGACAACCCGAAAGGCAAGTGGAGCAAGCTGCATCCCGGAACGCGCGACTTGAAAAATTTCGCGTTGCCGATGATTCTGTGCAATCTCGCATTGGAAATCGAACATTTGATAGAGCCTGAATATCTTAACCGCACAATCGATACCTGCCTGCACGAGGTGCTTGACGTGTTCTATCGACCGGAGTTGGGGCTCGTCGTGGAGAATATGACAGTCGACAATCAGCTGAGCGACTCGTTTGACGGCCGTCTCGTAAATCCCGGCCATGGCATTGAGGCGATGTGGTTCTGCATGGACCTCGGCAAGCGTCTTGGCCGCAAGGATATTGTGGACAAGGCGGTCGACATAACGTTGAATATGCTCAACTATGGATGGGACAAGGAGTACGGAGGTATCTTCTATTTTATGGACCGCAAGGGCTGTCCGCCGCAGGAGCTGGAATGGGACCAGAAGCTGTGGTGGGTGCATATTGAAACATTGATATCGTTGCTTAAAGGCTATAGCCTTACCGGGAACGAGGAGTGCTGGAAATGGTTTGAGAAGGTGCACGAGTATACATGGGCGCATTTCAAGGACAAGGAGGCTCCGGAATGGTTCGGCTATCTCAATCGCCGTGGCGAGGTTCTGTTGCCTTTGAAAGGCGGCAAGTGGAAGGGATGTTTCCATGTGCCGAGAGGATTGTATCAGTGCTGGCAAACGTTGGAGGATATCTCCCGCAAGGAAAAGTAGTGTTTCTTCATTATAAGGCGAAGGGAATGTGTGGAATGTGATATTCCGGCATTCTCTTCTTTTTTTGTCAACTTCGACTACGAGGAGCCGAACTCAGACGGTCAGCTCACCATTTGGCAATAGCCCAAATTCCATTTTCTCAAAAGCGCATCAGGCGGCCACATTCATGGTCGCCCGACACCTTGTCTGCATCCGAATCACACCTTTTCAGTCCACGCTTATCCCGAACTTGCATTATATGGTGGATTCTCCGTGTGTTCCATCACGTCCTCCTTTCTTTATTGGGATTATACTTCGGTTTATGTTCGTTGCGGGCGGAACATTTCCGCCCGCAACGGCTTACTGCTTCCTCAAGGTAGGCAATGCTCCGTTAAGTTCGTAACGCCACTCTGAGCCTACGTTCTGCAAGGCGCGGTTCATGGCATCAACGGCATTCTGCCAGGTAACGTAAGTGCCGTCCACCTTCGTAGATTCGGGGGCGGTCTTATAGCCTCGTTCCTGATTGTTCTTCCAGTAGCAGGCGGTCACGGTGGTGTAGTTATCTCCCAACAAGCCGAAGATATGTACATTGCCGGTGCTACTACCTGTACTGGTTACGTTGCCCGTGGCATAGCAGGCACGAACGCCTTTTCCTCCGTTCATTCCCACCAGACCGCCGCCAGAGATATTCTTTACGGGGTCTATTTCTATGGTCACGTTGCCCGTGGCATAGCAAGCGGTCAGGGTGGCACTCGAATTCGTCTGACCTGCCACGCCGCCGACATCGACCATTCCCTTCACTGTGGCCGAGGAACTGCATCCGGTGATGGAACCGTTCCTATTTGAGCACCCACTACACCGCCGACGTACACCGTGCCGCTGACGCTGCCCGACACCGAGCAGTTTTCAATGGTGCCATCGCTATATCCTGCCACACCGCCGGCAAAGCCCGAACTGCGATTGCTTGTTATCTGTACGTCCTCCATCATCACGTTCTTCACCGTACCAGCATAACCGATAGAGCCGAACAGACCCACAAATTGGTCATTTGTCGTAACGGTCAGCCCCTTGATGGTATGACCGCCACCGTCGAAGGTGCCGGTGTATTTGTTGCTGAAACTTGTGCCTATCGGCGTCCAGTTTTTGCCTGTGAGGTCAATGTCTGTGTCGAGGGTAATGTTAATGTCGCTCTTACCTCCGTTCACTAATTCGGCTATATTCATCAGGCCATCGGCGGAGGTCACGGTGTAGCTGCCGTTGCTCTCTATGGTATAGCCCAGGTCTTTTGCCGCAGCGAGGGAGACGGTGTAGGTATATTCCCCGCCCGCCTGCCAGTCGGTAGCATTCTTCATCTTATAAACGAAGGTCTTGCCGTTAGTGAAGGTGCAGACGATGAAGGTCGTGCCAGCTGCCACACTTTGCGGGGCTACAATGGCGGTGTAGGTGTTGCTGCCCTTGTCATACGGGACGATTATATCCGGGTTGTCGCCTTCGGTGGAGAGGCCCGTCAGTCGCACGGATACCAGCCCCTCGGTGTAGTCCGTCAGAACGATGGTCACTCGCGCCGTGCGGTGGGTGAAGCGGAGCGTGGGGCTACCGTAGGTCACCGTCTGCCCGTTGGCTACGATGAGGTCGCTGCCCTCAAAGTCTTTTTGGGCACTTTGGTTGGCTTTTACCTTTACCGCAGGTGGAGTTGTCTCGCCAGCGGTGTAGGGCCACCACGCTGTGACGGTGATGTCGTTGTGGTTGGTCCAGTAGTACGGGTCGGTGGAGGTCAGCGTGGCGCTGGTGGGGTCGGCGGTGGAGGGCGTCACGTTGTATGCCTTCACCGTGCCGTCCATCAGGACTGCCACACTCTGCACACCCGTCCAATTGCCGTCCGCTGGGGCACGGGTGGCGGCGATGGCTGTCGCGGCTGGGTTCAGCCCCGTGGCGGTGAAGACGATGGGTGTGCCTTCCG
>ULZS01049504.1_pt1 | contig 49296 bp, 30 predicted proteins | sample 1963301 | NCBI WGS metagenome assembly ULZS01 (sample SAMEA4835895, study PRJEB28245) | human gut metagenome | biome: gut microbiome; material: fecal sample | place: Denmark | collected 2008 | reverse complement strand
CCGCAAAAGTTAGTTACAAATTACCGCAAAAGTTAGTTACAAAACAGCACAATTCATCGCACTGAATATGCACAAATATTAGTTTTTGCTTGCATATACAACTGAATGTCATTAACTTTGCATACACAATCAAACCGTGGTTACAATATGAGTTATTCACATAGAATTGCAGACCTTCAACTGGCAGAGCGTCTTGAGGCTTTTGGGGCAGTACTAATAGAGGGTCCTAAGTGGTGCGGAAAGACAACAACTGCAGAGCAATTGAGCAAAAGTGTCATAAAGATGCAGGACACAGAGATGCAGGAAGAATACGCTGCAACTGCTGCTTCAAAACCATCATTGTTGTTGATGGGTGAGACACCTCGTCTAATAGATGAATGGCAGGATGCTCCTGTTCTTTGGGATGCAGTGCGTACAATGGTGGACAAACGCCAGGTTCCAGGACAGTTCATTCTTACAGGATCTACTGTCGTTGACAGAAGCAAGATTCATCATTCTGGTACGGGTAGAATTTCACGAATGAAGATGTTGCCAATGAGCTTATGGGAATCGGGAGAGTCTAACGGAAAGATTTCACTTAAAGAATTGTTTGATAATAAAGACTTGGACATAGACGGCATCACTTCAGATATGAAGATTGAAGACTTGATTTATGCTGCTTGTCGTGGCGGATGGCCTGCATTTCTTAACATGAAGAGTGATAAGGCAAAGCTACTTATTGCACGCAATTATGTTGATGCCATCTGTCGGGACGATATCTCCAGAGTAGATGATGTACAAAGGGATGAGCGTACTACACGTGCCATATTACGTTCGTATGCCCGTAACATATCTACATTGGCAAAAAACACAGCTCTGTTAGCTGATATAACAGCCTCTGGGGAAGTTTCACTTTCTATGAGTGCGTTTGAGGATTACGTAACCTCCCTCAATAAATTGTTTGTTATTGACAATATTGAAGCGTGGTGTCCTGCCGTCCGAAGTAAAACAGCAATCCGAAGTGGTATAAAACGGGCTTTCGTAGACCCGTCTATTGCAATTGCTGCTTTAGGACTTTCTCCAGAAGCATTGATGACTCAGCTCAAGACCTTTGGTTTCATCTTTGAACAGATGTGTGCGAGAGACCTTCGAGCTTACACGCCAGGTTTTGGCAATCATTTGTCATACTATCGTGACCGCTACGGACTGGAGGCCGACCTTGTGCTTCATCTCGACGATGGACGCTACGCCATTATAGAATGTAAGCTTGGCAGTCGTGAGATAGAAGAAGGAGCCAAACATCTTTTGGAAATAAAACGACTCGTTCAGGAGAATAACAAGACAGAAAAGCAGGTGCCGCTGCGCGAACCCGACTTAATGATTGTCATGACAGGTGGCAGTATGGCTTACACGCGTCCAGACGGAGTCAAAGTAATACCACTTGCTTGTTTGAAAGATTAAAAACGCGAGTTCGGGATAACGCAATGCTCATGCCGAGCATACCAACAAACAGCCGCCTCTGTCATAGTGACAAAGGCGGCCATATCGTTATTGGTCATTGGCTGTGATGAGGTTTCCTCATCACGTCCTACCCTTTCTCTATCTGTCGTTTTTCTTTTGCCATTTATTGATTTTGTTGCGGACGTTTCTCACCTTTTGTGAAACGTTTGACACACCGTTGCCACGCCAGCGCACAGGGTGCAGATACTCTCTGTTGAACTCGAGGTGCTGACCCGTATATTTATCCTTGATTTCTATCTTGCCGTTGTTGTTTCTCATACGATAGACCCACACACGCTCGTAGAAGCCCAATGTGGAATTGGATGTGCCGAGGGCATCGTGGCTGCCGGCGACAACGATATAATCGTTCTTTTCGCCATCTGATACGGTCTGCGCCCATCCGGTGTGCTGTGCCATCGTGGCGCGCTCGGCAGTGGCGAGCGCCAGCTCGATGGAGCAAGCGCCGTCGGGCACAAGAGTGGTTGATGTGACGGGATCGACAAGCTCCAGGGCCTCCATAAACGCCATAGGCTCCTCCGCCCACGGTTTGATTTGCTGACTGTCGGTATAGGCATCAAGATTGGAGTCGTATTCGGTATAAGTATACTTCGAGTTTTTCTCAATATAGCGCATGGCACGATAAATGAGCGTTGCCATCTCCTGACGGGTTACAGCGGCATTCATGTCGAGGTTGCCACTGGCGATGTCGGCAAAGAGGTTCAGCTTACCTTCATTGGCGTCCTTTCCGGTCATCTCCTTGATGAGCCTCTTGGCTATCGATGCCACCTGTTGGCGCGTGGCGGTAAGGGTGTAGTCGTCGCCAAGCAGCTGCTCGTCGACAAGGTTGTCGGTGAGGGCGCGCGTCACAGCGTCTTCTGCCCACGTGCTCTTCTTCACAGTGCTGCGGGCTGGCAGTGTAAACATATCCGGCTGAGCGGTAGTGCTCAGTTTTGCCTCGTCCTCACGCATGTCGAGCGCTGCCTCCATATGCTTGCGATACAGTGCCAACGTGCCGTCAGAGCCCGACAGGCGGAAGTGTTTCTCGGTGAGGTGGCGCTGCTCATAGTTGTAAGACAAGCCACACCATTTGCAGCTCTTCCAATAGATATGCTCGCCCGCGGCATTGGTGCCCACATAGGCCTGCTCGGTGGCAAGGTCGGCAGTAAAGGAATGAACGCCCGGTACGTATCTTTTCTCTTCCTCCTTGTCGACGAACATGAAAGTGTGGCGCGGATTGCGCTCACACTCCCCGCAGATGCTGCATGAGTAATACACTTTAGGATCTTGCTTACAGGTATAGTGCTGCATCACACGGTCGGCAGTATACAGACGTGCCACAAAGTTGTGCTTTGTACAGGGATTCTTGGTGGCTCCGAGTCCGGCCTTCTGGGCTTCTTGCACGTTGCCGGTATATGTTCTTACGGTGTAGCACGGGAACTTGCTGTGACGTGCCATCTGTGCTTTGACGGCAGCAGCCTGACTGGCTGGCACACACAGGGTGGCGTCGCCGGCAAGAAACATGGTGCTATGGCCGTAGAAATGATAATAGTTGGGAAACAGCTTGCTCTTCATGCCTTCGTCGAGTTCGCGCATAAACTCCACGGCGTTGACTTTGTCGCTGAGCCACACCTCCTTGAGGTTGTAATAGCCACCCATATACTGGGTCAACGAATGGGCAAACTTTAAGTAATCCGTCTTGTTGCCGGTGTCTACGATAACCTTGGTAAGAAAGACTCGGTTGGGTCCTTCAAACTCGGGCAACGGGTCGTGGGTCTCTGTAATGGTGACCACATCATGTGGATGGAATGATGCGCAGCAGGCGTCGGCTGTCTCTTTTGTATAGACATTATTGCTGGCACGATTTTTCTCCTTGTTGGCATTATAGTCAAAGAACAGGTTCTCCTTCTTGAGATTGCCGCCATCGCCGCCAGGCACGGTAACCACAAAACTGCAGCGGGGGAAGTAAGGGCTGCCGACAAGCACTCTGGCAGGCTCGCCGTTGACGGTAATCTTCAGCATGGTGTCGTCGACATAGTAGTCGCCATCGCGCATCGCATACTTGATAATGTAGGGACTCTGGGTGTCGAGCATCAGTTTCATGCTGGCACGATACGTATAGCCTGCCTGGAACTTGGGAGAATCGGAATTTTTTCTGTTGAACTCGCCTTCCCATAAAATGCTGAAGACCGACGCGATGCCTTGCTGAACCAGGTCGCCATACGCTGTCTTGGCTGCGGTGATTTGCATCTGCTCGCCATCCTCGATACCCATACCGTCTTTGGGCAACGGAATAGTGATGTCGATAGATGTTACCACCTTCTTGCCGGCTCCATGCATGGCCGTCGGAAGCAGCAAAAGCATAGCGATGAGTAATGTCAGGAAATTTTTCATGTTCGTTTTTTTCATTTAGTTAGAAAATCATTTAATTCGCAACTCAATGGTTAATAATCTTAAAGGTATCAATTATAGACGGCAATCTTGATTACGCCGTCTTCCTTGTTCTCAAATATACGGTATGCCTCCTCTATTCTGTCAAGCGGGAAGCGATGCGTGATAAGCGGAGTGGTGTCGATTTTCCCCTGCTCAATGAGCCTGAGCACCTCCTCGCAGTCGCAACCGTCAACACCGCCGGTCTTGAACGTCAGGTTCTTGCCATACATATCGGGCAACGGAAGAATCTGCGGAGCGTCATAAAGCGCCACGACCGTGACAATGGCATTAGGCCGCGCACAGCGCCATGCCAACTGGAACGTATCCTTTGCGCCAGCCACTTCCAGCACCCTGTCGGCGCCGCCATGGTCACTGTGTTGCTTCACAAACTCCTCGCAGGCATCCGGCGTGGTCAGCAGCACGTCGGGATAATGCTCCTTGACAAAAGCCCGCCGCTCTTCCGACGGCTCACACACGATGATGCGCTTCGGGCGCTTCAGCATCGCACAGATCAACGTGCAGATGCCCGTAGGTCCGGCACCGACAACCAGCACCGTGTCGTCGGGCGTAATCTCACTTATGCGAGCCGCCCAAAATCCCGTGGCAAGTACATCGCCAACAAACAGAGCCTGCTCGTCGGTCACGCTGTCGGGAATGCGGTTCAAGCCCTGCGACGCCAACGGCACACGCACATATTCCGTCTGTCCGCCGTCGATACGACAACCGAGAGCCCATCCGCCATGAGGAGAAGTGCAGTTGTTGACATAGCCGTGCCTGCAGTAGAAGCACTCACCGCAGAAGGTTTCCACATTGACGGTCACACGGTCGCCTACCTTCACGCCTTCCACGTCGGCGCCTACTGCTTCCACCACGCCGACCATCTCATGGCCGACAGTGATGCCCGGCACCGCTCTCGGCACACTCCCATGCTTTATATGCAGGTCGCTTGAACAGATGCTGCCGAGAGTCACACGGACAATGGCGTCTGTCGCTTCCTGCAGCTCTGGTTTAGGCTTGTCAATCAAGGCAAACTTGCCCTTCTCTATGTATGTATATGCTTTCATTCTGAATATAATGTTACTGATATTTTGCTCTCACCGCCTTTGGCAGCTTGCTGACTATAAGCTCATACGACTCTTTTATCCACGCCGTTACGGTTTCTGCGGCAAGTTGCCCATAATACACGTCGCTCCAATGCTTCTTGTTCCAATGAAACGCAGGAGTCACCGCCGCATATCGCTCGCGCAACGCCTCGTTTCTCTCCGGAGTCAGTTTGCATGCGAACCTCAACGCTCCGCTGTCCATATCATAGCGTCCACCACCCAGCCAAAGGCACAGAAAAATCTTGCCTTCAACACGAAAGGTGACAACGTCATCGCCAAAAGGCTGATCCTCAGTCACGCCAAACAAAGACAAAGCGTATTCCCTGACCTGCTCGATATCCATAAAGCATTATTCTTTTCTTTCTTCCGGAGGGACACATGGAGGTTCTTCCTCATATTTCGGCGACGCTCCGTAGCGATTTTCGCCCTCCGCACTGTCCTGGCAAAAGAATATTATCATCACAATCTGATATACAGAAACTATGCCACAGAAAAATATATACTTGCCAAATACCACAAACGGAGTAATGGTGTCCTCAAAATCATCCATCGTCATAAAGCTAAGAACATCCGAGACACACATTGAGACAATAATGATTGTGGCCACTACAGGGAAAAACATCCACCATCCGCTGCGTCCCGTGTCGTGCAACCGTCTGATTGATATAGGTATGGACACAAGCCAAAACAGAGGAAGGAAATTTGATATGAAATAGGCAACCAGCATAGCCCACCAAAACTCAGACCGGCGGGAGCGTCCCTTTGTTTCAAAAATTCGCTTTGTGGCAAGCGACAATGCATCCTGAAAAGAAAGCTGTTCGTGTACAATCATAATATCACAGATTTTTATGTTTTATTTGCAAATTTAGCACATTTCAGCGATTTTCAGATGTGGGCAGCACCTTTTTTTCCTTTTGTCATTTAAAAGACGTAACTTTGCAGCCGAATTAAATTTAAAAACTTATTGATTATGTCAACTTACACAGAAGACAAACGGAAAGTGACTACTCGCCGCCTGCTCGAAATGAAGCAGCGCGGAGAAAAAATATCTATGCTTACAGCCTACGATTTCTCGATGGCGAAACTCATCGACGAGGCTGGAATGGACGTGATTCTCGTTGGCGACTCCGCCAGCAACGTGATGGCTGGAAACGTGACCACTCTGCCGATGACGCTCGACCAGATGATTTATCACGGCAAGTCGGTGATGCGTGGCGTGAACCGCGCGCTCGTGGTTGTAGACATGCCTTTCGGAACATACCAGGGCAACTCTAAAGAGGCTTTGGCTTCGGCCATCCGCATCATGAAGGAAACACATGCCGACTGCGTGAAGCTCGAGGGCGGCGCCGAAGTGCGCGAGTCGATTGAGCGCATCCTGTGCGCCGGCATTCCCGTGATGGGTCACCTCGGACTGACACCACAGTCAATCAACAAATTCGGGTCATACACCGTGCGTGCCCGCGAAGAGGCTGAGGCAAACAAACTTATCGAAGACGCCAAACTGCTGCAAGAGATTGGATGCTTTGCAATCGTGCTTGAGAAAATCCCCGCCACATTGGCAAAAAAAGTGGCAGAAATGCTTGAAATTCCTATCATCGGCATCGGTGCCGGAGGCGGTGTCGACGGACAGGTGCTCGTGATGCACGACATGCTCGGCATCAACAAGGGATTCTCGCCTCGCTTCCTGCGCCGCTACGCTGATGTGGGCACAATCATCACCGACGCTGTGGCAAAATACATCGAGGACGTGAAGACCTCTGATTTCCCCAACGAAAAGGAACAATACTAATCAGCAACACTCACAAACAACAACCGCGGAAAGCCTATGCCCTCCGCGGTTATTGTTTTTATACTGTTCCGTCAAATATTGCCCTGTGCCGGTTCCGACGGAATTTCATTGCCGTTGTTGTCAAGCTCGATTTCTTCCTCGGGCATATCAATGTCTTCAACATCGGTGCTGTCAACATCAGTAGTGTCGGAAGGCGCCACATAGCCCTGACAGTTGTACGGGCGGTCGTCGACCCTCAGTCCGGGCCACGGCTTGTCGGAAATCTTTCCACGATATTTCGCAGCCAATTGCGGGTCGCGCAACACTTTCTCCATAAAATAGCCAAACGCAGGCAGCGCCGTGTGGCTACCCTGCCCCATCCGTCCGCTGCGGAAATGCACGCTGCGGTATTCTCCTCCACACCAGCATCCGGCAACAAGGTTTTTCGTCACGCCCACATACCAGCCGTCACTGTTGTTTGACGTAGTGCCTGTCTTGCCTCCGAAATTGGTGTCGAAATGATGGATGTCGTAGCTCCACAAGGCTTGCGACGTGCCTCCCGGCTCCGTCATACCAGCCAGCAGCATCTGCTGCATCAAGAAAGCCGACTCCTCGCTGATTGCCTGCTCGTTTTTCGGTTCAGCCACATAAAGCACATTGCCGTCTTTGTCCTCGATGCGGGTGACAAATTCCGGCACGTTGTGCCTGCCCTTGTTCATCACCGTGCAGTAGGCGTCGACCAGTTCGAGCAGAGTGACATCCTCCGTGCCGAGCGGCATTGCCGGAGTTTCTTTTATCGGAGAGGTGATGCCCAGTTTATGAGCCACGTCGGCAACGCGGTTCAAGCCCACCTCATGCGCCACCGAGACAGCCACCGAGTTGATCGAATTTGAGAACGCGTGCTTCAGCGACATCGCTCCGCCGGTATAGTATCCGTTGGCATTGCGCGGAGTCCACTTCGTCGGCTTACCGTCTTTGTCGAAAGCGTCATACTGCTTCCACTCGTCCACACGGTCGTCGCACGGGCCGAGTCCAGCCTCCATCGCGGCTGTGTAGACACACAGTTTGAATGTGGATCCCGGCTGACGCTCAGCGGTCACCTTGTCATATTGCCAATGATTATAGTCAATATCGCCGACCCAGGCCTTGACAGCGCCCGTTTCAGGCTCCATCGCTACAAATGCGCAATGCAGGAACTTCACCATATACCTGATGGAGTCCATCGCACTCATCATCTCCGTGCGCACCTGGTCGGGAGCATTGTAGTCAAACAACTTCACGCGGTGAGGCAGATTCATATAATAATTCACCGAATCAGGGTCGTCGGGATAACGTGCCGACAACTGCTTGTAGTAGTCAGTTCTTTTGGCGATGTCCTCAATAAATCCCTTCTTCTCCTCGCGGTTCTCATCGCGCCACGGATTCTCATTGCCCCAGTCGGACTTGAAATTGCGCTGCACCTGCTGCATGTGCTTCATCACAGCCTCCTCGGCATACTTCTGCATACGCGAGTCGATGGTCGTGTAGATGCGCAGTCCGTCGCCATAGAGATCCTTGTCATTGTCCTTGCACCATCCATTCTGCAGCTCATCGGCAAGCACGTCGCGGAAATACGGTGCCTTGCCGTCGGTAGGCTTCACAGGCGTATATTTCAGTTCTATCGGCAGCTCGCTCAGCGAGTCATACTCCTCGTGCGTAAGAAACTTCTTGCGCAACAAGTTGCTCAACACCACATTGCGGCGGCTCTTTGAATTCTTCGGATTAAGACGCGGATTGTAGGTCGTAGTGGCCTTCAGCATACCGACAAGCACAGCCGACTCCTCCGTCTTCAGCTGCATCGGCGTCGTGTTGAAATAAGTCTTCGCCGCCGTGCGGATGCCGAAAGCATTGCTGCCGAAATCCACCGTGTTGAGATACATCGTCAGAATCTCCTTTTTTGTATAGAACATCTCCAGTTTGACAGCCGTCACCCATTCCTTCGTCTTCATCACCAACAGACGCACGCCAGGTATAAATCCAGTGAGTCCGGTGGAATACTCCGTGCGTGTGCGGAACATATTCTTGACCAGCTGCTGAGTAATCGTGCTCGCTCCACGCGCCTCGTGGTGCACAGCCATATCCTTCATCGCAGCCGCCACACCCTGAAAATCTATGCCGTGGTGGGAATAGAAACGCTCATCCTCCGTCGACACCAACGCGTTGATGAGCATTGGCGAAATCTCGTCATATTCAACAGGGATACGGTTCTCGCGATAGTAACGTCCGAGCACCTTGCCGTCGGCACTGTAGACAATCGACGCTTCATCTTGTTTGGGATGGGCTATGTCATATAAGCTCGGCGATTTTCCGAAAAGCCACAAGAAATTGATGTCGACCAATATCAAATAAAGGACAAACGACACCACCACCGTGGCACACACAATACCCACTTTTCCATACCAACGCGCCTGCTTGTAAGTGCGCCGATACCAATTCCACATTTTGACGCAGCCGCGCCAAATGTAACGGAGCAACACAAGCACTCGCCTAAGAAGCCCCTTCAAAAAATTTGGTTTCATCCGGTTGTTGTTTTATCAACTGCAAAGATAGTGCAAGGTGAGTGAAGCGCAAAACAAATTTATTTGATTTTGCGATTCCGAACCGCAGCCTATTTTATTGAAAGTAGTGCAAGGTGAGTGAAAAACATTCAAACTTGTTTGAAAATGTTTTGCCAAACCGCTGCCTATCTTTCAATAAAACAATTATCCGCACGCAGCAGCTCTGACTGTTATGTCGCATTTCGGTCACATTCGCTTTCTTTTTGCTATTTTCAACGTATTTACAAAACTTTTTTCCACAACAACGGCTATTTTTGTCGCATTTAGTTTGCAGGTTTGATGTTTTTCCATATCTTTGCAGTCAAAATGTAAGTAAAGAAGAGAAAAAAGCGGGATTATGAAAGAAAATTTGAACAAAAACAATCTTTTTTCCAAGAAGATAGACCAAAAAGACTATCCAAGTCACCAGCCCTTGGGGCTGTATGACTCTTCCTACGAACACGATGCATGCGGTGTGGGCATGCTCGTCAATATCAATGGTGACAAATCCCACGAACTGGTCGATGCAGCCCTGACAGTGCTTGAAAACATGAAGCACCGCGGCGCAGAGGGTGCCGACAACAAGACAGGCGACGGCGCCGGGATTATGATTCAGATTCCACACGAATTCATTCTTCTTCAAGGCATTCCAGTGCCGGAGAAAGGCAAATACGGCACCGGACTGGTGTTTCTGCCGAAAGACGAGAAACGCCAAGCCGCAATTATGGGAATCGTGATTGAAGAAGTGGAGCGTGAGGGACTGCAGTTGATGCACATGCGCAATGTGCCTGTACGCTCAGAGATTCTCGGCAAAGACGCCCGCGACACAGAACCCGACATAAAGCAGATTTTCATTACCGGAGTTACCGACACCGACACTTTTGAGCGCACGTTATATCTCGTGCGCAAACGCATCGAGCGCCGCATCGACGACAATGACTTCTATATCGTGTCGCTGTCAAGCAAGAACATCATTTATAAGGGTATGCTCTCGTCAACCCAAGTGCGCGAGTATTTCAAAGACCTCACACAACCATATTTCACAAGTGGGCTGGCGTTGGTGCACTCCCGCTTCAGCACCAACACGTTTCCAACCTGGAGTTTGGCACAGCCGTTCCGTCTGCTGGCGCATAACGGCGAGATCAACACAATCCGCGGCAACCGCGCCTGGATGGAGGCAAGAGAAAGCGTGCTGTCGACGCCGGCGTTGGGCAACGTCAAGGACATACGTCCAATCATCCAACCGGGCATGAGCGACTCCGCCTCGCTCGACAATGTGCTGGAATTCTTCGTAATGTCTGGACTAAGTCTGCCGCACGCCATGGCAATGCTCGTGCCGGAGTCGTTCAACGACAAGTATCCTATCAGCGAGGATTTGAAAGCGTTTTATGAATACCACTCCATCCTTATGGAACCGTGGGACGGACCGGCGGCACTTCTTTTCAGCGATGGGCGTTATGCCGGCGGAATGCTCGACCGCAACGGTCTGCGTCCGGCGCGCTATCTGATTACGAAAGGCGGTATGATGGTGGTTGCGAGCGAGGCTGGAGTAATCAACATCGAACCTGCCGACATCGAAGAAAAAGGACGTCTGCAACCTGGCAAAATTCTGCTTGTCGACACACAAGAAGGCAAGATATACTATGACGGCGAGCTTAAAGCGCAGCTTGCCGCCGCACGCCCATACCGACAATGGCTGTCGACAAACCGCATCGAGCTGCACACGCTACGCAGCGGACGCAAAGTGGACAATGCCGTCAGTCTCTTCGGCAGAAAACTGCGTGCTTTCGGATTCACGCGCGAAGACGTGGAACGCACCATAAAGCCTATGTGCGTGAACGGGTCGGAGCCTACTGCCTCTATGGGCAACGACACGCCGCTTGCCGTGTTGAGCAGCCGTCCGCAACTGCTGTTCAACTACTTCCGACAGCAGTTTGCACAGGTGACCAACCCCGCCATAGACCCAATCCGCGAACAGCTGGTGATGTCGCTGACAGAATATATCGGCGCTGTGGGCATGAACATCCTTTTGCCAAGCGAGTCGCACTGCAAGATGGTGCGTCTGCCCCACCCCGTGCTGACCAACACCCAGCTCGACATTCTCTGCAATATCCGATACAAGGGATTCAACACCGTGAAGCTGCCAATGCTGTTTGATGCGGCAAAAGGCACCGCCGGGCTGCAGGAAGCCATCTATGAGCTGTGCCGCCGCGCCGAGGCATCGGTCGACGACGGTGTGAACTACATAATACTGACCGACGAGGGCGTCGACCGCGACCATGTGGCAATTCCGTCGTTGCTGGCGGTGAGTGCTGTGCACCATCATCTGATTTCGGTGCAGAAACGTGTGCAGACCGCTCTTATCGTCAAGAGTGGAGAGATCAGGGAGGTGATGCATGCCGCACTGCTGCTTGGCTATGGAGCAAGCGCCATCAACCCTTATATGGCATTCGCCGTGCTCGACGACCTGGTGAAGCGCGGCGATGTGCAGATGAACTACGAAACGGCTGAAAGCAACTACATCAAGGCTCTTTGCAAGGGTCTCTACAAAATAATGAGCAAGATGGGCATCAGCACCATCCGTTCCTACCGCGGAGCAAAGATTTTCGAGGCTGTAGGACTCAGCGAGGAGCTGCTGCGCAACTATTTCGGGACACAGACATCGTCCATCGGAGGTATCCGCCTGAAGGAAATCGCCGACAGCTACACGCATTTCCACGATGATGGCTTCTCCATTAAAGACGAAGACGAGATTCTGCCAAACATCGGGCAGTTCTCATATCGCAAAGACGGCGAGCGCCACGCCTGGAATCCTGAAACGATTGCACTGCTGCAGCTTGCCACCCGTCAAGGCAACTACAATAAATTCAAAGAATTCACAGCCGCCGCCGACCACAAAGCAGAACCGATATTTCTGCGCGACTTCTTCACTTTCAAGAAAAATCCGATTCCGATTGACGAAGTGGAGCCGGTAGAAGAAATTGTAAAGCATTTCGTAACTGGAGCAATGTCGTTTGGAGCCATCAGCAAGGAAGCCCACGAGGCGCTTGCCCTGGCAATGAACCGACTCGGCGCACGCAGCAATACTGGAGAAGGCGGCGAGGACAGCAGCCGCTTCCACGAGGCGGTCGACGGAGTGTCGCTGTCGAGCAAGACAAAGCAGATTGCCTCCGGCCGCTTCGGCGTCACAACGGAATATCTGGTCAACGCCGAGGAGATTCAAATAAAGGTGGCACAGGGAGCGAAACCCGGCGAGGGAGGACAATTGCCCGGATTCAAAGTCAATGAGGTGATTGCCCGCACACGCCACTCCATTCCAGGCATCTCACTCATCTCTCCGCCACCGCACCACGACATTTACTCAATCGAAGACCTCGCGCAACTGATTTTCGACCTTAAGAATGTCAATCCGCGCGCAGCCATCAGCGTGAAACTCGTGGCGGAAAGCGGTGTCGGCACCATCGCGGCAGGTGTGGCAAAGGCAAAGGCCGACCTGATTGTAATCTCAGGAGCCGAGGGAGGCACAGGAGCGTCGCCGGCTTCATCGATGCGGTATGCCGGAATCTCGCCTGAGATTGGTCTGAGCGAAACGCAGCAGACGCTCGTGCGCAACGGGCTGCGCGGCAAAGTGCGCCTTCAGACCGACGGCCAAATGAAAACCGGACACGACATCGTGAGCATGGCGTTGCTCGGCGCCGAGGAATTTGGATTCGGCACGACAGTGCTTATCGTATTGGGATGCGTGATGATGCGCAAATGCCACTCAAACACATGTCCTATGGGCGTTGCCACACAGAATCCTGAACTGAGGGCACACTTCCGCGGACATGCCGACCACGTGGTCAACTATTTCCGTTTTCTCGCCGAAGAGGTGCGTGAATATCTTGCAGAGATGGGATTCCGGAAATTCAACGACATCATAGGCCGCACCGATTTGATCGAGATAGACAAAGCAGTCAGCCAGAAGTCAGAGCTGCTCGACTTCTCCCGCCTGCTGCATAAAGAAAGCGGAGACGCAAGCATACGCCACACAGAAGCGCAGATGCACGACATCGACAGCGTGCTCGACCGCACAATCATAACAGCCTCCGATCCGGCTATCAGCGACGACAAAGAAGTGTCGCTCGAATATGCAATCGCCAACACCGACCGCGCTGTAGGCGCGATGCTGTCGGGATTGATTGCCGACAAATTCGGCAACGAGGGTCTGCCCGACGAGAGCATTTCCGTCAGATTCAAAGGCTCTGCCGGACAAAGCTTCGGAGCGTTTCTCGCCCATGGCATAAGCTTCAAGCTTGAGGGCGAGGCCAACGACTATCTCGGCAAAGGACTCAGCGGCGGACGCATCGCCGTGGCACCCCCAGTCAGAAGCCATTTCGCGGCAGAGAAAAACGCCATTGCCGGCAACACGCTCCTTTATGGAGCCACAAGCGGCGAGGTTTATATCAACGGGCGTGTCGGCGAACGTTTTGCCGTGCGCAATTCAGGTGCCATTGCCGTTGTTGAAGGTGTCGGCGACCACTGTTGCGAATATATGACCGGCGGACGCGTTGTGGTGCTCGGAGCAACCGGACGCAATTTCGCAGCCGGCATGAGCGGCGGCGTGGCATACGTTTGGGATCCCGACCGCAAGTTTGACTACTTCTGCAACATGGAGATGGTTGAACTCTCGCTCATCGAAGACTCCACGGCACGCAAGGAGCTGCACGAGCTCATTCGTCAGCACTACCGCTACACCGGCTCGGCGCTGGCACGCCAGATGCTTGATGAATGGAACCGGTATGTCGACGACTTCATACAGGTGACACCTATCGAATACAAGCGGGTGCTTGCCGAGGAACAGATGCTCAAACTACAACAGAAAATCGCCGAGGTGCAGCGTGACTATTAACTTATTTTCCCAACCGATAAAACGAAACAACATATATGGGTAATCCTAAGGCTTTTCTTACCGTACCACGCCAGGAGGCGGGCTATCGCCCCATCCACGACCGTATCCGTGACTTCGGAGAAGTGGAACAAACCCTCAACACATCCGAACGCCGCCTGCAGGCATCCCGCTGCATGGACTGCGGCGTGCCGTTCTGCCACTGGGCATGTCCGCTTGGCAACCGCCCTCCGGAATTTCAAGACGCCATCTACAGAGGCAACTGGCACGAGGCTTATGAAATACTGTCGCTGACCAACGATTTTCCGGAATTCACCGGACGCATATGCCCAGCCCTGTGCGAGAAGAGCTGTGTGCTTAAACTTGCCGTCGACGCTCCTGTCACCATCCGCGAAGACGAGGGCGCAATTGCCGAGACAGCATTCCGCGAAGGATATGTGGTGCCGCGGCAGTATCAACGCAACGGCAAAAAAGTGGCGGTAGTGGGCAGCGGTCCCGCCGGACTGGCAACAGCCAACCAATTGAACCGCCGCGGCTACGACGTCACCGTGTTCGAACGCCGCGAGGCTGTTGGAGGGCTGCTCCGCTTCGGCATTCCCAATTTCAAGCTCAACAAAGCCATCATAGACCGCCGCGTCGATGTGATGAAGGCGGAAGGCATAACTTTTGAGGTGAATGCCGACATCGACATCCTCAATCTTCCCAAGGGATTCGACGCCTATGCCGTCTGCACAGGCACCCCCCAGGCGCGCGACCTCAACATTCCCGGACGCGACCTCAACGGTGTGCATTTCGCGCTCGACCTGCTGAGCCAACAAAACCGGGTGCTTGCCGGACAGACATTTTCAGCCGACGAGCGGGTGACGGCAAAAGGCAAGCGAGTGCTGGTAATCGGCGGAGGCGACACCGGCAGCGACTGCATAGGCACGAGCATCCGTCAAGGCGCCGTGGCTGTGACGCAGATTGAAATCATGCCGAAACCGCCGGTAGGCAACAACCCTGCCACCCCATGGCCACAGTGGCCGCAAGTGCTGCGCACAAGTTCGAGCCATGAGGAAGGCTGCGAGCGCAGATGGTGTCTGTCGTCGACCAGATTCATCGGCAAGGACAACAATGTCACCGGAGTGGAGGTGGAGGAAGTGGAATGGACGCCAAACCCCGAAGGCGGACGCCCGTTGATGAAACCTACCGGCAAAAAGGAAGTCATCGACGCTGACCTTGTGTTGCTCGCCATGGGATTTCTTAAGCCCCAGCAACCCGAATTGCCCGACAACGTGTTTGTGGCAGGCGACGCAGCCACAGGGGCAAGTCTTGTGGTGCGGTGCATTGCCGCCGGACGCCAAGCGGCAGCCGACATCGACAAATATCTTAAAACCAAACAAGTCTAAAAAAACGATACTATCATGTGTGGTATAGCAGCAATCTTCAACATCAAGAGCGACGTTTCGGCATTGCGTCCCAAGGCATTGGCAATGTCAAAAAAAATACGCCACCGCGGTCCTGACTGGAGCGGCATCTATTGCGGCAAGTCGGCCATTCTCGCCCACGAACGTCTTTCAATCGTCGACCCCGAAAGCGGCGGCCAACCATTGTTCTCCCCCGACCGCAAGCAGATTCTTGCAGTCAACGGCGAGATTTACAACCACCGCGACATCCGCCAGCGCTACGAAGGCAAATACGACTTTGCCACAGGGTCTGACTGCGAGGTGATCCTTGCGCTCTACCGCGACAAAGGCATCGACTTTCTCGAAGACCTCAACGGCATCTTCGCCTTCGCACTGTATGATGAGGAAACCGATGATTTCCTCATTGCCCGCGACCCCATAGGCGTGATTCCGCTCTACATAGGCCATGACAACGAAGGGCGCGTGTACTGCGCCAGCGAGCTCAAAGCCCTTGAAGGCTTCTGCGACGAGTATGAGCCATTTTTGCCAGGACATTACTACCGCGGCAGCGAAGGCAAGATGGTCCGCTGGTATAAACGCGACTGGATGAGCTACGACGCCGTCAAAGACAACACCGCCGATGTAAAAGCCCTGCACGACGCCCTTGAAGACGCCGTCAGACGGCAGCTGATGAGCGACGTGCCCTACGGTGTGCTGCTTTCCGGAGGACTCGACAGTTCGGTAATTTCCGCCATTGCCAAAAAATTTGCCGCACGCCGCATCGAGACCGACGACAAGAAAGAGGCATGGTGGCCTCAACTCCACTCTTTTGCCGTAGGATTGAAAGGCGCGCCCGATTTGGCAAAAGCCCGTGAAGTGGCAGACTATATAGGCACCGTGCACCACGAAATCAACTACACTATCCAGGAGGGTCTCGATGCCGTGCGCGATGCGATATATTTCATCGAGACCTACGATGTCACCACCGTTCGCGCCTCCACGCCGATGTATCTGCTCGCCCGCGTAATCAAGAGCATGGGCATAAAGATGGTGCTCAGCGGCGAAGGCGCCGACGAGGTGTTTGGAGGCTACCTTTACTTCCACAAAGCACCCGACGCACGCGCATTTCATGAAGAGACCGTGCGCAAGCTGTCGAAGCTGCACCTCTACGATTGTCTGCGTGCCAACAAGTCGCTGTCGGCATGGGGCGTTGAAGGACGCGTGCCGTTTCTCGACAAAGAATTTCTTGACGTTGCGATGCGGCTCAATCCGGAATCCAAGATGTGTCCCGGCAAAACCATCGAGAAGCGCATAGTCCGCGAAGCCTTTGCCGACATGCTCCCAGAGAGCGTCGCTTGGCGACAGAAAGAGCAATTTTCCGACGGAGTGGGCTACAGCTGGATCGACACCCTCAAAGAAGTGACTGCAGCAGACGTCACCGACGAGCAGATGGCGCATGCGGCAGAACGATTCCCCATCAACCCGCCGCAGAACAAGGAAGAATATTACTACCGCACCATCTTTGAAGGATATTTCCCGTCAGACAGTGCGGCTCGCAGCGTGCCGAGCGTGCCGAGCGTGGCATGCTCCACCGCCGAAGCCCTCGCCTGGGACGCCTCGTTCCGCGGCGTCAACGACCCCAGCGGCCGTGCCGTGGCGGGGGTCCACGACGATGCCTACACAACGGAGCACACTGAAAAAGCCAACACCATATAGACGTGGAAAGCCATCGGCCTCCGCAGCCTCGGGAATGACTCGTTTTATAGGTAAATACAAAAACCAGCATTCAAGATTCGTCAACGTCAGGAAATAGTTTTGACGATTGCCCTGCGGCAATACTTTGATAGACAAAAGGACTGACACCCCGTGCCAGTCCTTTTGTCTATATATGCTCAACGTAAAAAAGACGGAATACGCGAGCGATGCGGCTATTCTACCACTATCTTCCGTGTCTTGCCAGCCACATGCACCAGGTAAATTCCGGCAGACGGAACGGTCACGACATTATCTTTTCCTTTGTAGATTAGCATGCCGTTGACGCCATAGACCTCTACCGATGTAAAATCTCCGCTGATTTCAATCTGATTGCCTATCGCTCTGATTGTGTTGCCGTCAGCCTCAGTGACATCCACACCGGAAAAACCCTTTATGTTGCTGAATTCATTCCAGACTTCCGCCTGTTTATAGGCGATGACAGATACTATCGGAACAATCAATTCGCAGTTAGTTTTATTGACTCTGTCAAACACTCCGGAGCCACACACTGGCGGAATTTCAGCCAACGATGTTATCTTCGACAAGCCGCTGCAACCCCAGAAAGCAGACCACCCAATGCTCGTCACGCTGTTAGGCAATGTCAGTTCGGTCAAGCCGCTGCAACCTTCAAAAGCAGAATCCCCGATGCTCGTCACGCTGTTAGGCAATGTCAGTTCGGTCAAGCCGCTGCAACCTTCAAAAGCAGAATCCCCGATGCTCGTCACGCTGTTAGGCAATGTCAGTTCGGTCAAGCCGCTGCAACCTTCAAAAGCAGAATCCCCGATGCTCGTCACGCTGTTAGGCAATGTCAGTTCGGTCAAGCCGCTGCAACCTTCAAAAGCAGAATTCCCGATACTCGTCACGCTGTTCGGTATGACACTGTTTTTGCATCCAACAATCAATGTATTGGTTCCCGTTTCAATTATTGAATTGCAATTATCCCGGGAGCCATAGCGACTGTTTCCACTCTCTACTGTAATCTTTTCCAAGCCGCTGCAATATGCGAAAGCACCATCCCCAATGCTCGTCACGCTGTTAGGCAATGTCAGTTCGGTCAAGCCGCTGCAACCACTGAAAGCAGATTCCCCGATGCTCGTCACGCTGTTCGGCAATGTCAGTTCAGTCAAGCCACTGCAATATGCGAAAGCATACCTCCCGATACTCGTAAGGCTGTTCGGCAATGTCAGCTCGGTCAAGCCGCTGCAACCAGAGAAAGCATATTCCCCGATGCTCTCCAAGCTGTTGGGCAATGTCAGCTTGGTCAAGCCGCTGCAACCACCGAAAACAAGACTCCCAATGCTCCTCACGCCGTTCGGCAATGTCAGTTCGGTCAAGCCGCTGCAACCACTGAAAGCAGAATACTCGATGCTCTCCAAGCTGTTGGGCAATGTCAGTTCGGTCAAGCCACTGCATTCATAGAAAGCATTATTCCCGATGCTCGTCACGCTGTTGGGCAATGTCAGTTTGGTCAAGCCGCTGCAACCATAGAAAACAAAATTCCCGATGCTCGTAATGCCATCTCCGATTGTCACTGTTTTTATTCCATAATCCTTAAAAGGCGAATCGTCATAGTTATAGTTCCACATTTCGCCACTTCCTGACAACGTGAGGTTGCCTAAATCGTCGAGAGTCCATGTTATTGAATCTCCACAACGTACGGTTGCTGCGGTTATGTTGCTGAATTCATTCCAGCCTCGCGCCTGTTTATAGGCGACGACAGATACTATCGGAACAATCAACTCGCAGTTAATTTTATTGACTCCGTCAAACACATTGGAGCTACACACTGGCGGAATTTCAGCCAACGATGTTATCTTCGCCAAGCCACTGCAATCGGAAAAAGCTTTTTCCTCGATGCTCGTCACGCTGTTAGGCAATGCCAGTTCGGTCAAGCCGCTGCAACCATAGAAAGCATATTTTCCAATGCTCGTAATGCCATCTTCGATTGTCGCTTTTCTTATTTCATAATCCTTAAAAGGCGAATCGTCATAGCCATTGTTCCACATTTCGCCACTTCCTGACAACGTGAGGTTGCCTGAATCGTCGAGAGTCCATGTTATTGAATCTCCACAACGCCCGGTTGCTGCTGCAAAAGCATTAGCATACATTAGCATCGACGATAAAAAGGCTATCGTCAGAATCATAATTTTCCGTTTCATTACTATTTGTTTTTAGAGTTTTCAGTTGTTTTTAATATTTCCAAATTATAATCGGCTTCAAGGATTATTCCGATTTTCCTCGATTACCGCCACAAAGCGAATGTGACATCGTGTTGGCTCAATCGGCGACAGTGTCGCTAAGTGAAATGTTTAACCATGGATTCTTCATAATTTTGCAATTTGTTTTTCGAATTTACAAATTTAACAAACAAGAACACAATAATTACCCTCCCATAGTTAATTTTAGCTAATTATATTGCAAAACATTTTTCCATAGGCTTGGCGCATTGGCGTGTTGTCGGTAAGAATAAATCTGTCAAAGTCAGGAAAGGATTAGCGACCGATTCCATTGCTGCCATGCAAATATAATCATCACTTCTGTTTATATTGATTTTCAGCAAAATAACGGCATAAAAAAGCTTACCAGACTGCAATATTCTGTTATGGGAATAAAAAGCGGAGGCTGCGCGTATTCACTACGGGCAGCCTCCTTAATTGAAGTAAACGTCAATGTTATTATATTTAATCTTATGCGTAACTGTGCATACCTGACAGGAAAAAGTTTACACCGAAATATGTGAACAGCACACTGAAAAAAGCCAACACCATATAGGCATGGAAAGCCATCGGCCGCCGCAGCCACGGAAATGACTCGCGGTGGAATGCGAAAGCATAGACAATCATCGTGATCAAAGCCCATACTTCTTTCGGATCCCATCCCCAATAGCGTCCCCACGACACGTTTGCCCAAACGGCACCAAGAAAGATGCCTATGGTGAGCAGCATCACCGCCGGATACAGCAACAGTTCGCTGTGCTCTTTCAGCACCGTTATCTCATCTGTGGCAGCGCGGTTGCGCATACGCATCACGAAAGCGGCGATGCCGTTCATAGCCATAAACGCAAGCAGCGCATAGGCAACCATAATCACCGCCACATGCGCACTCAGCAACGGCGACTGCAGCACCGGCATCAGCTGCGACATCCTCGGGTTGGAGAAGCCCATCATCGCCACCATCGTAGTCATTCCGCAGAGCAGCACGCCCATTGGCAGAGCCAAAGGCATGCGACGCTCGGCAAGCATCGCTATCGGCACTGCGCACCAAGCCAGAAACAGCATCGTCTCATAGCCGTTTGACATCGGGATATGACCGCTCACAAACCATAGCAGAACGATAATAACGGATATATACAGCCACGCCGCCACCGCGATTGCGCGCAGCGTCGCCACCGCCCACCGCCGAGGGCGGCCGCCGCGTGCCGACAACAGGCAAAACGAGAAGAAAGCCACCAGCCCCACGCACATCAATGTTATGGCAAGCGGACGGGCGTTGCTGACGGTGTTGTAAGTCTTCTCCGCCTTGAAACGAGTGTCGGAAGGCAATGTCGCTCCTCCGTTTTTCCGCTGATATTTGCGCACTTTCGTGTAGAAGTCAGACAAGTCGGTCCATCGTCCGGTCTGCACCAGCTCGTTGGCGTAACTAAGACTCATCTTCACAAACATCCATTCCTGTGTGTCGGTTTCGACAGGGATATTGTCATCGCCCTGCGAGAACCATCCAATTTTGCCTTCAGCATCCTTCAGCGGAAATATTTTCAACGACTTGCCGGTTGTAAGACGGTTTATAATGTCGAATTTCTCGGCAGCCTCGCGCAGACCCTGAGGATCGGCGAAGCGGTCAATGCCACGGAGCGGTTTCTCGAGCTTATACTCGTTGACATCAGAAAAGAAATCGCGCACAGAAGCATATTTGCCATCAATACCAAGCAAGCGTCGCACCTCGGCGCTCTTGATTTTGATCATCGGCACCTTGCTCCAATCAGTTGGATAGTACAGCCAGCCAGAAAGCACCTGCTCCGCCGACAATCCGTCGAACGTAGCGTTGCCGCAAAGTTTCTCTGTGAACTCTTTCGCCATAGTCTGCAACGGACAGATGCGGTCGCCGTAAAGCACGTACAGATTGCCCATCTCCTCCGCCTGCTGTTGAGGCAAAGCCGGCAAATCAGAAGCCTGCGCCGACATTGCCACCATCAGTGCTCCCACAACCGCCAACGGCTTTGCCGACATCTTTCTCAACAAACTGCGGAAACGCGATTTACCCGACATCATGAACCAACAGATGCTTGCAAGCAGCAGAGCATATCCTGCATAGGTCACACCGATGCCCATCGGGTCGTGAGCCACGGTAAACACCGATCCGCCCTCGCTGTCATAGCCCGACTGATAGAAACGGTAGCCGCGATGAGAAAACACATTGTTCATCGACGCGGTGCCATTCACCCCATCAGCCGACAGATGGCTGACAAAGTCCATCGGCGCCTCCGTTCCGGCATAATATTCAATCTCAAACCGTTGCAGCTTAAGGCTGAACGGCATTTTCGCAACAGAGCCGTCGTCGAGCGTAAACGCGTTAGCCTCCGCACCATCCTTCAGGCGCAGCGTGCCGTGTTCGCTTGTGAGCCACGACGTCAGCGCCCCGGCAAGAATGACGGCAAACGATGCATGAACAGCAAAAGCCGGCAGCCGGCGATACAGCCTGCTGCGCAGCATATATGCGACAGCCGACACCGTCATCACCGTCCACAAAGCCACGAACCACGGGCTTGTGTAGGCGGCAACGGCAGAGCTGTCGATTTTCTGTAAAATCGTGCCGACGGCAAGCACCACAAGGATGATTGCCATCAGCCCGAATGACGTTTTCTTCAGTACCCTCATCAAAATTATTAGATAGCGTTGATGAATTCAACAACAGCGTCGCGGTCAGCCTTGCTCAGCTTGCGGAATTTCTCCACCGTCCAACGGGCATCGCTACCCGGGCATCCATGCCACATAATCGCCTCCAGCACGTTGCGGGCGCGGCAATCATGCATACGGTCCTGATGACCAGAGCAAACGAGAGCCAGACCACGTCCCCACAGCGGAGTTGTACGGCACCAACCAGTGCGGATGTCGTTAGGCATCATCAAGCGATGCTGCACCATGTCGGTGTACGGCCAAATCTTCTGGTGCGGATAGCGAGGCAGACGAGCGTCGGCATTCTTGAAGAACCCGTTTGGATCGGTGAAATTGTCGTCGCCCGTAGTCCATGACGGACGGTGGCACGAAGTGCATCCAAGTTCGGTAAACAATTCCTTTCCGCGTTTCACCGTTGGGTTGTCGAGATTGCGCGCCGCAGGCACAGCCAGACCACGATGCCAGATGTAGAAGTTAACATAGTCATCGTCGGTCATCTCAACAGGGAGTTCCTTGTTCATAAGATAGTTGTAGATGTCGTTGGCAACGTTTCCCGTCTTGTTCCAGTCAGGGAAATACTCATAGAACTTATCCTGCACGTCCTTGTCGTTCATCGCCTTCTTGGCATAAGCCTCCGTCATATAGTGAGAACGGCGGTCGCTGCGCGTCACGTTGGTGATGTTCCAGATAGCGTTGGCGCCAGGACCGTCCTGCAACGGGCCGCGGGTAAGAGCGTAGGTGTAGCGCAGCACGTGTCCGTCCTTATATTTCTTCACGAAGTCGCCGTTTGCAAAGATAGCAGGATTCAGCTTCGCACCCTTAGCCTCCTCAGCCTTGTATTGCGCAAGGATGTCGGCATCGTCGATAGCGTCGAGCAATCCAGTTCCATAAATGCCGATTGTCGACTCAAGTCGCACCTCAACATCGGCATAAGGCAACGGCTTGTTGTTGCATTCGATAGGCACATAGAACGCACTCTCAGGAATCTTGACTTCAGGATATATCAACTCGTAAGTCTCACCGTCGTCAAACTTGTTTCCCCACTCGTCGGTGTAGGTAGGCCATGTGATTTGTATTTTCTCCTCGTCGAGCGGAGCCTTGAACGGTTCCACCGCCTTTGTCTGCGGCATACCGGTGAGCGACGACAAGTAGGCATTCGTGTTGCGGTCGTAGACCACAAGCAGGTAGCCGTTTCCCCAGTCGTTTGCACGATAGCGGTCCATGCGGCGACCGTGGCCGTAGCCAGGGTGGCATGAGATACAAGAGTTGCGAACGTAGAGCGGTCCGAGGCCATTGAACGGCTTGTTGCTCTGGTTGAACGCACGCTCAAAGAAATATTCGCCATACTTGAACCGGTCGCTCATACCGCCTTCCTCAACAGGGACAGTCGGGTCCTCATAGGCAGTCGCCGACTGGTTGAATGTTGTACCGAGTTTTCCACCGGAATAATACTCTTCACTTAGTTCCTTTTCGTCGCCGGTTCCCGGCTTTGGATTGTCGTCGCTACAAGCGGCAAATGAGCATACCAAGATGCTCATTGCCATATAACGACTTACGATTGTAAGTTGTCTTTTCATTTTGTTGTATATGGGATTGATTTTTTATTTTGCAAGTTCTTCTTTCACAGTAGCCAAAACCTTGTTCAAAGCATCGCAGGCATCCATAGCCTCCTGGCAGGAAGCGTCGGTGTAGTTCTTCACGAACGGAGCCTTCATACCCTTGATTTTGGCAAGAGCATTGTCGATGGCAGCCACCACTTTGGAGTCAAGATCAGCGTTCACGCTCTTGACATAAGCATGAAGCGATTTAGCCTCGTCGCGTTTGCCCTCAATTCCGCCCATGTAAGAATTCTGGATGCTGAGGATGTTGTCGTAGAAGTCGGTGATTGAGTTCTCGCTGTAAGGCGACTCAATGTAGTTTTTGTCTTCACCAGTGTGAGGCTTGCCGATTTTTGAAGTTCCGACCTCATCGCTGATGTCCATACAACCATCGATTATCTGCTGCATGGCTGCGGTCCAAGTCACATACGTGCTTCCAGCCTTTCCAGAGTTCAGCATATTCTCGTTGTAAGAGAACCCGCCGGTTGTAGTCGTGTTCCACTCAAGCTCCTCCAATTTTGCGACACGGTTTTTAGGACAAGCGTCTGCGCCAGCCCAAGAAACTTGAAGCTGATAGCATTTGTTGCGCAAGTCGCCTGCAACAGCGATAGCGTAGACCAAATCCTTGTCGGTGATTTCAGAGGCAGGCTTTGCAGCGCCGTCCTTGAAGATTATATATTCGATTCCATGGAAACCGAGCAGTTCGGCACCGAGTTTGTTGCCAGCATAAGCATCACCGTCTTCAGAATCCATCGCAGCAATCTGAGCGTCGTTTTTCAACGCCACGAGAAGACCGTCAAGGTCCAAAGGCCAAGAGTCGATGTGCGGGTCGATGCCGAAATCACCGGCAGCGCCAAAAAGGAAAGCCTCGCTCTTCTCCCACCAAGCGCGAGCCTCGAGGAATGTTTTGCATGCAGTCCGCACGTTGGCATCAGTCTTGTCGGCGCGGAGAGCCTTGAGCTGGTCAACGAGAAGTTCAGTCTTGTCGGCAAGGTTCTGATAAGTGATGTTGACAGTGTTTGCCAGATATTGCTTAGCGATAGCCTCGAATTTGGCGTCTTTAGCCGAAGAGTCATCGGGAGTTGGGTCGTTGTTGTCGCTACAAGAAGCGAAACCAAGAGTCATTGCTGCCGCAGTAAGGGCAAGCATCGGGAATTTAATGATTTTGTTCATTGTAATTATTATTTGTAGTAGTTGTTGTTGATTTTCGAGTTAAAGGAAGTCGCCGGTGTAGGTTACACCCAAAGATATTGACGGCTCATCGTTGTACTGACTTTTCAAGAACCGTTTTGAATACTCCGCCTTGATGACGATTTGCTTCATCGGCATATAATTGAGGCCTACGGCCATACGCTTGATTTCCGTCCACGGATAGTCGCGGTAGTTTCCGTTGGCAGGCTTGTAGGCATCGTAAGCCTCATATCTGCCGAACACATACAGCTTGTCGTACTTTATGCTTGAGAACGGGCGCAGGATATTGTAACCAGCCTCTATGCCATAAGAATAAGCCTCCTTTCCCACGAGCGTGCGCTTGTAGGGCGACGTTTTCATCTGAAGTCGGTTATAGTCTGAAATTTTATCAGCGTCGCCGAGATGACCGTAAGTAGCGTTTCCTCTGACAATCAAACCATAGCCTTTATACTCCATGTCGAACGAACCGATAGTGACAGCCCCCTTCACGTCCTTGTACTTGCCGTTGAAGTCAGACTGCAACGTGTTGTTGAACGAGTTGCCGAAATATCCGCTTGCCGACAGTCTCAGCCCCTGCACCGGGAAGAAATCAAGTCTGGCAGCCACGGCGATATTGTTTGCCGGAGTGAATTCGAAAGGAGAAGTTGCGCCATAATGCACCCATGCGTCTTTCGAGAAGAAGCAAGAGTTTAGCGCCGGCAAAGCCATCACCTCATAGCGCATCCACTTGTAATTTCCCCATACGCTGATGCCCGTCTGATGCCAAGTGCTCGGCAGAATCGTAGCCTCGCCCTCCGGACGGTAGACCGTGAAAAACTCATTTGGGAGGTGGTTGCTGTTTAGCGAGCCCACAGGCACCACCATGTGTCCGGCGCGCACCTGAATCCAAGGGCGGAACTCCTTGTTTATCCACAGTTGCTCAAGAGCGACCTCACCGCCGCGCTCAATCTCCTTCTCCCATTCGCCTGTTTCTTCCGCCTCCATCTCGACTGCACTCTCCGTGCCGCCGTGTTCAAACTCAATTTCCGAGCCGAAAGTCCAGCCACGGCCGAAGTCGAATCCAAGCATGATAACGGCGTGCGGCAGATCGAAACGGTTGTGACCTTTCGCATCCTTATAGTCCTCCGCCTTAGAGTATCGGTTCACGTTGTCGCTATAGAAATTTCGAGTCATCACAGCCTCGCCATATCCTCCAAGAGAAAGGCGCGACTTAAACGAGCGTTTGCCAGGCTGGCTTTCCTGCTCAGCCGGCGTCGATGTTACAGTTGTAGTAGTGATTGTTGTGTCGCCGCGCACCACCGTTGTGGTCGTAGTAACCGTTTTTTCAACCTCTTTGTTATTGCGTCGCGCATTGGCTGGAATAATCGAAGCAACCAAGCAAGCCGACAGTAATAATACAGTTTTGTTCATTGCAGATTGTTGTGATATTTTTTCAACCGCAAAGTTATTTTCACTTTTTTCCTGCTACAATCGCAAAAAAATGGTAAAAAGGACGGGGCGTATCACAACAATTAGGTATGCGCACCCCGAAAACGACGCATAAGGGCATAAAAAAACCTCCGGGCCTATCAACAGGTTAGGAGGTAAAATATAAGATTATGAAAAAGATTTGTGGTCTTGTTATAAACGGAAGGCAATCGGAATTATGCATCTTACAGGCACATCCTCACCTCCCAACCGGCCAGGTTTCCACGCCGGCATATTCTTGACTATTCTCATCGCTTCCCTGTCGAGCGAAGGGTGGACACCCTTTATCACCGACACGTTGCAGACTGAGCCGTCTGTGTTTACGATAAAACTGCAAACCACACGCCCTTGTATATGACTGCGGTATGCGTCACATGGATATTTGCGCTCATGGTTGATGTAGTTCATCAAGCCTCTGTCGTCGCCCGGGAATTGCGGTTGAACGTCGACGAAATCATATTCGTAGACATTCACATAGTTCTCATGCTGGCAGTGTCTTGTTTCCAAGGCAATGCGCGACACCTGAGCCGACGCCGACGGCGCTGCAACAAAGGCAAGCATGGCAAATATCGAACAACTTAAAATTTTCATTTCATCTATTTTCAGATGCTTTTTGCATCTTGATGGTGCAAAATTATCGTTGAAACTTGAAAGGAGCAAATATTCAGAGCCGGAATTGTGGTTATTTGAATATGTTTTACGAATATTAGCAATTATCGGACTGTTTTGGGTCAACAAAAGGAGCCTTGATGCATTTGTTTGTCTCCTTAATGCGAAAAGTTTCGCAGAAAAAATGTAACTTTGGGGCATAAAAACATAACTGTAATGAGAAAACTGCTTTATATACTCGTGATGCTCGCCGGAGTGCTGTATGCCTGCGGCGATAAGAATAGTTTTGAGATTAAAGGAACAATCGACGGCGCCGCAAACAAGAAAATGGTTGTGCAGCGCACCGACAACGGCGTGTGGGTGAACATCGACTCAATCGAGACCGATGGCGACGGCAAGTTTGCCTACCATGGCGCCGCCCCGGCATTCCCTGAAATCTACCGATTGGAATACAATGGCAGATATGCCTACTTCCCCATCGACAGTCTCGACCATATCGAGCTGAAAGCCGACACGGCTAATTTCGACACCGGCTACACACTGACTGGCTCAGACAACGCCATCTGGCTCACCGAGGTGAACCGCAAAGTCCAGGCATTGTCGGGCAAGGCTGCCGACAGCCAGGATTATGTCAAGACAAAGCGTGAACTCACGGAGCGACTTCTGAAAGACCCGTCGAGCATCGTGGCTTATTATACAGTGGAGAAAATCGTTGACGGACATCGCCTGTTTGACCCATCCAACGCCGCCGACCTTAAGATTATCGGAGCTGTTGCCACGGGCTACGGCACATTCCGCGAGGGCAATCCTTTGACAAAATATATGGAGGCCGAATACATGGCAGGCATGCGCATGCAGCCACGCAATGCCTCACCTTCCGACACAATCCACGCCAACCAGATCGGCTATTTCGACATTGCCCTTAAAGACGCCGGCGGCAAGGTGCGCAAACTGAGTGACGTTGCAGTGAGTGGCAAGGTGGTGCTTCTCAATTTCACCACTTACGCAGCCAAAGAGTCGCCGGAGTTCAACCGCATCCTCGCCGACATCAACAAGAAATATTCCTCACGCGGATTCAGCATCTATCAGGTGGGTTATGACGCTTCTGAATTTTCATGGAAAGACGCAGCCAAGAACTTGCCGTGGACCGCAGTGTTCGACCCCGCCGGAGCGCAGTCGAAGAATCTCGTGAACTACAACGTAGGCTCTCTTCCAGCAATATTCATCATTGACCGCAACGGCACCATAGCCGAACGCGTCATGGACCTCAACGAGCTTGAAATCTCAGTGGCCCGCCATATTTAAAAGACAACGGTAATGGCAGAAGATTTGGATTTTGAGCAGGCGTCAACGGCTGCAGACTATACGAGCGACGACATCAAGACGCTCGACTGGAAAGAGCACATCCGCAAACGCCCTGGCATGTATATCGGAAAGCTGGGCGACGGCTCGCATTCCGACGACGGAATCTATGTGATTCTGAAAGAAGTGATCGACAACTCCATCGATGAGTTTGCCATGGGTTTCGGCAAACAGATTGTTGTGAACATCACCGACGACGGCACCGTGGAAGTGCGCGACTATGGCCGCGGCATCCCGTTGGAGTCGGTTGTCGACGTATCGTCGAAGATGAACACCGGCGCAAAGTATGATTCCGACGCCTTCAAGAAGTCGGTCGGTCTGAACGGCGTGGGCATGAAAGCCACCAATGCGTTGTCGACATATTTCGAGATTTCCTCATGCCGCAACGGCGAGAAAAAGAAAGTGTGCTACAGCCGTGGAGAAATCACCAACGACTGCCCAATCTGCCCAACCGACGAGGAAAACGGCACGTATGTCAAGTTTGTTCCCGACAAGGACATATTCCTGAACTACAAATACAACGATGAGTTTGTGGAGACGATGATGAAAAACTACTCGTTTCTCAACACCGGTCTCACAATCGTATACAACGGTCGGCGCATACATTCGCGCAACGGTCTGGTCGACCTGCTGCGCGAGAATATGACCAACGACCCCCTTTACCCGATAATGCATTTCACAGGCACCGACATCGAGGTGGTTATAACCCACGCCAACCAGTATGGCGAGGAATACTATTCGTTTGTCAACGGTCAGCACACCACCCAGGGCGGTACTCACCTGTCGGCATTCAGGGAGGCTGTTTCGCGCACAATCAAGGAGTTTTACGGAAAGAATTTCGAATATTCCGACATCCGCAACGGTATGGTTGCTGCAATCAGCATCAAGGTGCAGGAACCGGTGTTTGAGTCGCAGACCAAGACAAAACTCGGCTCACGCGACATGAGTCCCGACGGCTCGCTGACAGTTGCGAAATTTATCGGCGACTTCATCAAACGCGAGCTCGACAACTATCTGCACATCGAGTCGCAGACGGCAGAGATAATGCTCCACAAGATTCAGGAAAGCGAGAAAGAGCGCAAAGCCATCGCCGGCGTGACCAAGCAGACGCGTGAACGCGCCAAGAAGGCGAGTCTCAACAACAAGAAACTGCGCGACTGTCGCGTGCATTATTGCGACGCCAAAGGCGACAGGCGCGACGACACGTCGCTTTTCATAACCGAGGGACTTTCGGCAACGGGAACGATCACCAAAGTGCGCAATGTTGAGACCCAGGCAGTGTTCTCACTCCGCGGAAAGCCGCTCAACACGTTTGGCAAGTCGCAGAAAGACATCAAGGCCAACGAAGAGTTCTATCTGCTCGACGCCGCCCTCGACATTGCCGACGGCATCGAGAACCTGCGTTATAACAAGGTGATTATCGCGACCGATGCCGATGTCGACGGAATGCATATCCGCCTGCTGATGATTACGTACTTCCTTCAGTTCTACCCCGACTTGGTAAAGAAAGGCCACGTCTATATCCTCCAGACGCCACTGTTCCGCGTGCGCAACAAAAACACGTCGCGAGGAAAAAAGAAGGTGAAAGACGAGACATACTACTGCTATACCGACGACGAACGCGTAACAGCCATCAACCGGCTTGGCAAGAATGCTGAAATCACACGATTCAAAGGCCTTGGAGAAATTTCAGCCGATGAGTTCAAGGATTTCATCGGTCCCGACATGCGCCTTGACCAAGTGAAGCTGCGCAAGGAAGACTCCGTGAAAGAAATGCTGGAGTTCTATATGGGCAAGAACACAATGGAGCGCCAGCTGTTTATAGTAGACAACCTTGTCGTGGAAGACAACGACAATATGGACATGACTCATTAAACAATACGACTATGAACCAACATATAGCGATTTTTCCCGGTTCGTTCGACCCTTTTACAATCGGACACCATTCAATCGTGGAACGCGCATTGCCTCTTTTCGACAAAATCGTGGTGGCTGTGGGCATGAACAGCAAGAAGCATTCCTTCCTTCCCGAAATAGACCGTCTTGACGCCATCAGACGCCTTTATGCCGATGAACCCCGAGTGGAGGTGATTGCCTATAGCGGACTTACCGTCGAGGCAGCCGAGCAATGCGGCGCACGCTACATTCTGCGTGGTGTGCGAACAGTTAAGGACTTTGAATACGAGAAAACGCTTGCCGACATCAACCGCAAGATTGCTGGTCTGGAGACCGTGCTACTCTACACGCTTCCTGAGTATGGCAGCATCAGCTCGTCCATCGTGCGCGAGTTGATAAGCCTCGGACGCGACGTGACCGACCTGCTTCCGCCGGGCTACACTTTTGAGATTTAGACAACAATATAACAGACTGCGAAAATGAAAAAAATGAAATATTTAGCCGCCGCTGTGATATGCGCCGCGGCGACTTTTGGCATATCCGCGCAATACTCGCGCAGCAACTCCGCTTCACGGCAACAACAGAAACTGCTTATGGTGGAAAACATCGTAAACAATCTCTATGTTGACAATGTCGACGAGGAAAAGATTGTTGAAAACGCCGTGCGGGGAATTCTTGAGAATCTCGACCCACATTCGTCATACAGCACCAAAGAGGAGACCACATCGTCGCAGGAAACGATGCAGGGCAGCTTCAGCGGCATCGGAATCCAGTTCAACATGCAGAAAGACACGCTCTACGTTGTGCAGACCATTGCCGGCGGTCCGTCGGAAAAGGTTGGCATACTGCCTGGCGACCGTTTCATCGCCGTCGACGACTCCATAATCGCCGGACGCAAGCTTAAGAACACCGACATTATGAAGCGTCTGCGCGGACCGAAGGGCACGAAGGTGAACATCAAGGTGAAACGCGGAAGCAACACCGATTTGCTTGAATTCAGAATCACGCGCGACGACATCCCTCTGAACAGCATCGATGCCGTGTATATGGCAGACGGGAAGACCGGCTATATCCGCCTGTCGCGATTTGCCGCCACATCATACAAAGAGTTTAAAGACGCCATCACAAAACTCAAGAAACAAGGCATGCAGCAATTGATTCTTGACCTCACCGACAATGGCGGCGGATATATGCAGATTGCCGCACAAATAGCCAACGAGATGCTCAACCGCGGCAACCTTATAGTCTACACCCAGGGACGCAAAAGTCCGCGACAGAACCTTAACGCCGACGGCTCGGGTACATTCCGGACACAGAAGGTTGTTGTGATGATCAATCAGTTTTCAGCGTCGGCAAGCGAAATTCTCTCAGGAGCCGTTCAAGATTGGGACCGCGGTGTGGTCGTAGGCCGCCGTTCTTTCGGCAAAGGCCTTGTGCAACGCGAGTTTCTGCTGCCCGACTCTTCATCGTTCCGCCTCACAATCGCACGCTATTACACCCCTTCGGGACGCAACATCCAGAAGCCGTATGTCAAAGGCGACCGTGAGGACTACGACAAGGACATCATCGACCGCTACAACCACGGCGAGCTGCAAAGCGCTGACAGCATCCATTTCGCCGACTCGCTGAAACATACCACCCTGCGTCTGCACCGCACCGTCTATGGCGGAGGCGGCATCATGCCCGATGTGTTTGTGCCGCTCGACACCACACAATACACCGACTATCACCGTCGTCTTGTAGCCAAAGGCATAATTCCACAGTTCGCGCTACGATATGTGGACAAGAACCGCGCCGATTTGAAAGCCCAGTATCCCGACGCGCAGAAATTCATCAAGGAGTTCACGGTGACCGACGAGATGCTCAACAATCTTGTTGACGCCGGCAAAGCGGAGAAGGTTGACTTCGACAAGTCGCAGTTTGCCAAATCAAAGGAGATGCTCCGCACGTATGTCAAAGCAGCGATAGCCAACGATTTGTTCTCGACGGGCGCATATTTCCAGATTGTCAACGAGCAGAACGACATATATAAGGAAGCGTTGAGCATTATCAACGACGATGCCCGCTACCGCAAAATCATAAGTCCGCGCACAGAGCAGACACCCGAAAAGAAAAAGAAGAAATAGTCACCACACCTACCTGTTGGCAAGATATTTGCTATAGGAGAGATGTAATTATAGGTTTACAAATTTATGGAAAGAAAATTCAAGACTACTGCCAAATGCGCCGGATGCGTGAAGGCTATCGGAGAGAAATTGAGCAAGGAACTTGCCGCCGGCCAATGGTCGATTGACCTGACATCGCCCGACAGAGTGCTGACCGTTGCCGCCGACACCCCTTCGGATGCCCGCATCGAGGAACTGGTGCGAGAGGCTGGATTCAAGATTGAAAAACTGTAACGATATGAACAAGTATTTGACTATAGCGTGTGCCGCCGCACTGTCAACGCTCATGGCTTGTAGCGGAGGCAAAGGAAACGCCGACAAAAGCACCGATTCAACCGCCGCGGCAGAGACTGCCAAAGAGACTGTCCAGGCAGAGGATTCAACGGGAAATCCAAACGCAAGCGTGATGGACCTGACAATCGACGGATTCAACAGCAAAGTGATGGATTTCAGCGGCGATATGCCAAAGTTTTTGGGTGCACGTCCGTGTGTCATCGACTTTTATGCCACATGGTGCGGTCCGTGCCAGCGGATGGCTCCGATGATTGAAATTCTTGCCCAAAAATATGGCGGAAAAGTAGACTTCTATCGCGTCGACGTCGATAAAGAGAAAGAGCTTGCCGGCGATGTGTTCGGCATCGAGGCTATGCCCACGTTTGTGTATATCGACAAGTCGGGAGCCATCAACTCGACAACAGGCGCCATAAACGCCAAAGAAATGATTTCAAACATCGAGAAATACTGTCTTGACTGATCGGAATGACCGACGAGCAACTGCTACTTGACAAACTTTCCGCCCGCGGCATCAAGCCAACGGCGATGCGCCTCCTGATTTTGCGCACAATGATGCATACAAGTCAGGCAGTGTCGCTGCTCGACCTTGTGAATATGCTGGAAACGGCCGACAAGTCCACGGTGTCGCGCACGTTGTCGCTGTTTCTCTCCCACCATCTTGTGCACAGCATCGACGATGGCAGCGGCGCGCTGAAATATGCAGTTTGCAGCAACACCTGCACGTGTGAGGTAGAGGATCTGCATGTGCATTTCTATTGCACACAGTGCCATCGCACGCTTTGTCTGCGCGGACTACCAGTACCGCTCGTGCATCTGCCCGACGGTTTCACGCTCGAAAGCGTCAACTACGTGATGAAAGGCGTCTGCTCCGACTGCCGGAGAAATTAGTCAACAATAAAAAACCAGCGGGTTCATCGACAATGATGAATCCGCTGGTTTTTTATTGTACAGGCGTCGGCTATCTCACGACGCATTTGCCTACGCCGTCGGCCGTTCTGACCACATAGACACCGCCGCGCAGCTCTATCAGCGTTCCACTTGAAGCATTGCCGTTGAAACAGCAGACACCATCAATGCCCCACACCGAAACAACGCCGTCGAGGAGCATGCGTATGCCACCGTCTTCCACAATGAAATTTGCCGGCGCCGCAACCGATGCGACAGCATCGTTGCCAGTTCTTACCTCGACAAATTCAGAAGGCATCGAGTAGACCGAACCGTTGAACGCACGCACGCTATAGACATAGCGAGAATTGTCAACCAGCCCAGTGACAACGGCAGACGTGCTGCCACCCACATCAACCCCGTTGAATCCGGCAACAGGCGTGTCGGAAGCCTCTCCGCCATATTCCACCACGACATCATCAACAGCCACAATGCCTTTGCCATTCATCGACAAACGTATGCGTCGGCATCCATCGGCAATCTCGCCACGACTCTCGTCGACAGTCGTAAGCAATCCGCCTTTGTCTTTTACGGCAGCAACGGTTGCAAGCGTGCGCCATCCATCGCCATATTCACCGTCGACCACCAAAGCATCACCCTCAGACAACCGCGAAGCACGATGCCAGAACGATATTTTTCTGATGTCGCCACCGAACAAAGGCGACGTCAAAGACTCACCGTCGGCCTCGAAACGCAAAGCAGGCATAGCCTCACCATAGAATCCAGGCGCGCTGTTGAACGTTGATGCCAGCGTAGACCATCCGTCGGCGAGCACTTTCCCCGTGAAGTCGCACACCGATTCAGAAAAACCGCCACGATTGCGCAGGCAAACAGTAAGCAAATAAGCCACAGCCCCGTCAAGCTCCTCCCAATTGGCAGTGAATCCAGAATCGGAAACAGAAGACGCAGGAAGCGTTTTGGGCTGAAGCATATCAAATGTGGCAGGCAATGTTGTCGCTGTCACAACATTTGACGCAGCCGACTCCTCAAAAGCATCAGCCGCCGTGACACTGCAAGTATACGTAGAGCCGGCGGACAGACGGGTTGCCGAAAACGTCGTTGATCTGCCCACGTCAAAGTGGCTGTAAGCCTTGACACCGTCGGCCGCCGTGACATCCACAAAATAGCGGACAGCATTGTCTACGGCGCTCCATTGCAGCGTCATCGACGTTTGAGTCACATCAACAGGAACGCCAAGTACGGGAGGCTTAATGTCGGCTTTTCCACCCGCCACTTTCAATACGACGTTACCATCGACCTCCGCAATGTCGGTGAGCGGCAAATCGATGGCATATCCACTCCAAGACGTCATACCAGTAAGTTTCGTCACTTTTCCCGACCCAGGGAACGGAAATCCCGCGGCTTGTGTCGACGAAGTTCCTCCATTAGCCTCGACGATGTCAACATACTGATGGCTCGGGTCGCGGTTCACCACATTGCGGTCCCAGATGTTTGGGTTGTAGTCGATGTGCCACACGAGCATTCCATGTCCAGGCACAAAAGAATCCCATCCCGACTGCTGCCGGCATTCGAGAATGAAATACTCATTGTCGCGTTCCGTATTGATGCGATATACCACATTGTTCACAATCGGCAAGATAGTCAGATTCTTCGGGTGGCTTACCACCTGCGGCACAGTCCAGTTGAGCTCGTAACGCTCATATCCGCTCATCAGCGGCGGCGTGCGACCGTCGTTGGTATACGATCCCCGGTCCATCAAAGACCAATCGCCAGGAGTCAGCGCCGTTGTCATCGACGACGTGTTGTAAAGGTCAGGCAGCCCCAGCACATGTGCGAACTCATGGCAGAACGTTCCGATGCCATTCATTTTGCTCTGCCCGTCAAGCTCAGGCGAGCAAGCATAGCTTTCCACTTTCACACCGTCAAACACCGCCTCCCGATTCTGATCGGACAGATTCCATGAATGCGGCCATATCGTTGACGGATCGCCTCCATCGGCCTCGCCAAGTCCGGCATAGAACACATAGACATTGTCCACCTCACCATCCCCGTCGGTGTCGTATATCGAGAAGTCGGCCTCAGAATCAATCTTCCGACAAGCCTCGACAATCATCGCACCAGCGGCAGAGTCGTCGCTGCCACCGCCATAGTATTCGTATCCGTGGTCCATCATCACCGGACCATAGACATCGAATATTGGCTGGAACTGGTCGGACGACGTGGCGTGATAATAGTCGGCAGCACTGCCTGTTGCATTATAGTTGCTGTAGCCCTCCTTGTTGAGCATATTTAAAAATTCCGTACCAGCATTCGGCACAACAAACCGTTTGTTTGGGAATTCCGCCAAAATCACCAGAAAATGATGCTCGCCCTTGGTCGGGAACGACGATATGTGCTGCGGTCCGGCAACGGCACGCGGCATTTTTCGTCTTATCACCGCATTTTTCACCACCGCATCGCGGTCTATTTTGGCAATTGCAGCAATTTCCTCCGGCGAACGCTGTCCAGGATTGTGGGCATTCAGCGCAGAGGCATAATACCGGAATCCTTCCGATGTCAAGTTCAGAGGCACATTGTCGACAGTGGCATAGTAATGGAAATGCTCGTCGCCGTGAGCCACAACCGTCAGGCTTGACCCGTCGGGTTGCACCACCTCCACCGGCCGCATTCTCGACGGAACAGCACTCGCCGAAGCAGCGACAATCGACGCCAATATTGTATTTGCTATTTTCAGTTTCATATTTCAGAAAATGTAATGCCCGCCATCACCATAGAATGATTCGGCGGGCAATACAAAAAACCAACAGTTTATCTAACAATTACCTTTCTCACATTTTTGCCGCTGCGCACAATATATATTCCCGCAGGCACGCGTTTTGTATAGTTGTCGGAGCCTTCAAGACGCAGGCAGAGACGGCCGTCGGCACCAAACACGTCGACCGTGTCGCTGGCTCCGGCAATGCGCAACATGCCTTCAATACCGAATGCCTTGAAAGCACTCTCCTCAACATCGGCCACCGCATCTCCACCGCCAAGCTCTACAAGGCAGTCGTTTGAAAACGATGACTCACCACGGTCGTAGATTGCCGTAACATTGTAGCGGTAGTCGCCCTGCTCGGCGACAGCATCCGAGAATTCCGATTCGCCGACAGGCTCAGACGTTATCTTCACGCCATTGCGGTAGACGTTGTAGCCCATAAAATCGAACGATTTCTTTTTTGCATTCTTAGGAATGTAGGTAATGTCATCGACCATAAGTCCGAAGGCATCCTCCGAAATGCAATGGATTGCAAAATATTTTGCCCCTTCCGGCAGTTTGACAGAGAATCTGCGCCATAAGCTGTTTGGCGTATAGTAGTTGGCAGTGGCAACTTTCACAAAGTCGCTTGTCGACTTCGTGTCGGTAGAGTAAAGGACACGGAAGCGTTCTTCGTAAGCCATCGTCACACTCTTGATGTAGAACGACACGGTCTGAGCCTCGCCCGACAGTTCCGGAGAAATCAACCAATCGTCGTTGGCTGTTTCCTTTGCGCCGAATGCCACAAGACATTGGTCGCCAGAGAACGGCCACCAGCGCTGGTTGAACACCGTAGAAAGGTCAATAGGCGCCAATGAAGGATTAAACACCTGATAAGCCATTTTCGCACCTGCATTGTCGTATCCCGTAATGCCCTGCACCGTATATGTGTCAGTATTGTCGTTGTCGATAAGAGTATAGTTTCCGATGCCGCTGATTGCAAACGGAGTATAGCTTTCCATATCGTCGATTACGGCGTTTACCGAGTTCTGCACAGTCGGTTCCGACCACGAAAGGTTCACGCGGTTGCCGTCGGCAGTTGCCTGAAGGTCGGTCACCTGCGGGATCTGCATAGCCGGCACGACGAGTGAAATCACGTTTGTGGAGTCGTTGGCGGCACATTGGTCGTCAGCATAGTTTACGAGCGCATACAGCTTGTGCGTGCGTCCGCTGTCCTTAAGTCGAGGAGCAAAGTTGAATTTAATCACCTTCAATCCACCGTTGGCAAATATAGCAGCACCCTGACCAGTCTTCGACTCAATCATCTCGTCGTCAAGATAAAGGTCGACAGTATAGTCTTTGGTAGACACCGTGCCATTGTTCTGGATTGTGGCAACATATTCTTTCGTTTCGCCCACTTCGGCTTTCTGCGAGCCGAGCAGAGTCAAGCCTTCGATGTCGGCAGTATACTTGTCATCGACAAGCAGTTGGTCAACATAAATGTTGCCTCCACCAGCAGCCTCACCGATAAGTCCGATAGAGATTTTCTTGGCACTCTTGAACGCATCGAGAGGGAACTCATAGTATGTCCAACCACCATTGTTGGCGTCAAGCCGGATTTCCGCACCGTCGATAACCTGATATTCACCATTGTCGGCCGATACCGCCACCTTCAGTTTGTCATCATAGGTAGTGGTAACAGTGTCATACGATTCGGTTTCTTCGTTGTAGACACTTTCAGTAACCGACGAGTCGTAATGGAACAGATAGAACGACACGAAAGGCGACTTTGCCTTGCTGATGTCGATGGCAGGAGTAGCCAGTCGGCTTGATGTGCCCACCGTCCATGAGCCATAGCCCACGAAACCGAGCATACCGTCATCGCCGTCGGTCGGCGGGCAGACAGGACTCGAACCCATTGCCACGATTGCCCAGCGAGCATCAATAATATATGATTTCAATTGCACCATCGACCACGGAGCCTTTTTAAGGGTTCCATATCCGAAAGAATCAGCAAACGGCAGAGCGTATGGCTTGCCCGTAATCAAGCTGTTGCTCTCCGTAATCTCGCTTGCCCCCGTTGCCGTTGCAGCAGAGATGGCATAGTACACGTAGTGCTGCAGATCATATCCAAGCCCGTTGTCGACAAAGGTGTTTCCTTTGACGTTTTCGGCGATTACCGTGCCGTCCTCCGACTCCCCGTCAAAGCGCACAATCTTGTAAGAAACCACATCGTTGCCCACATATCCACCGTTCACACCGGCAGGAGTGTCCCATGACAGTTTTACCCCCTCCATTGTTTCAGCGGCAGTCAGCGCAGCAACCTTCAGCGGCGTGTCGACACCGACATATACATTTTGTTCAGCCTTCTCCCCTTCAGCCTTGCCGTTGAAAGCCACTACACGATATGTGTGGTTGCCTTGAGCCACACTGCTGTCGAGATATGACAGAGCCGTTCCGACGGCAGGATTGTCAAAAGTGTTGATAAGCTCGTCGTCGCGATAGATTTTGACAGCCGACAAAGACTCCAAAGCAGAGCCCTCTGTTGTAGTCGACGGAGTGGTGAAAGCCACAGTTGCCTGAAGAGCGCCGGCGGCGCCTGGAGTGACAGACAGTCCGGTTACAGGCGACGGTCCGGCTTTTGTTCCGTTTTGCTCAATTTTGACATTGTCGAGCCATAGGTAGTAGCTGTCGGTGCCGCTGTAGCAGTGGAATCCGACATAGTATGCGCCATCCTCCTCAATAGGAAGTTTTATGGTTACAGTCTCCATCTTGGTGTTGGTGATTTTCGACAGATCGACCAACTTGACGGTGTGGCGTGTGCCATATTCCGACTTACCAATCGTCACCTCCATTTTTTCAGGGTTTGCAGCCCTCTGCGCTCTGTAGGAGAACGACAACGTGTAGACATCGTCCTTTCCCAAATTGACAGGAGGCGTCACCAGCCAGTCGTCGCATTCGGCTTGGTCGAAGTTTGACATCCGGACGCATCCGCCGGCTTCCCACCACGACCAGCATTCGTCGTTGTTGTTCACGTCCTGCACATACCAATCGCCAAGCGTTGAACTGCTTGAAAAGTCCTCGACAAACGGCACATCGTAGGGTGTCGGTGTGTTTGGCGAGGCTTTTTGAGCCGACAGCGTCCGCATTGGCGAAGATGACGCTATACGCTCAACCTTTCTGACAACAAACGGTGTGGTCCCGCTTGTGTCAGGGCTACTACTATTGCTCCGCATTTGGGCGGCAATTGGGAATACCATTGCCGCAGCCAAAAGCGAGAAAATCTGTTTTCTCATAATCTTGTCACTTAATGATTTTAGATGTTATAATTTGTTTGTCTGTTTTTATTTTCACTACATACGCACCTGCAGGCAAATGCTGCAAGCTGATTTCATTGGTATTGTCGGCGGCAGCGAGCATCAGTCCTGACATAGCGTATATCTGGATGTTGTCGATGTCGGTGTCGGAAACAATATGGAGTACATCATTGCTTACATACATTTTCATATCCTCGCCCGAAAGCGTGTGTACGGTTGATGTCACAATAGGCTCTATCTCGATATTGTCAAGATACACATTGGAGTAGTTGCTGATTTCCGTAGCCATAAAACCGAGATAGTAGTTGCCCGCGTCGGAGCTGATGTCGCCCGGCGTCGACGCGTCGGCATTGCCGGCAGTGCTGAATACGATTTCAGGTGACTGAGTGGCAACAATCAGATAGTATGGCTCGCCAATCTGTGTGGTCATCGTTTTATAGTCAGGGCTGGAGCTGACATACACAAAAAGATCGGCGGCTTCTGATTGCATCCAGGCATCGAACGTGAGACGGTAGATGCCCGCCTTCTCCAAGCACAGAGGCATTGAAATCAGCCAGAACTTCTTGTCGCCGTAGGCGATAGGACGCAACTGCATACAGCCCTCCTCTTTATTGTAACTCCAGTTTATGGTGCCATAAGAATAGGTCGAGGCAACCGACCATCCGTCAATGTCTGACTCAGAATCAAATCTGTTTGCGTATGGCGGCTCAATGCCTTTTCCAATCCATCCCGACTCTACTGTAGCGGCAGCGCTGGTGTCGCCAAGGGCATCGGCTGTGTCAGGAGTGACAGCCACAACGCTATAGGTGTATTCGCCGGCAGCGTCGACTTCGTCGGTCACTTCCACGCTCTGCTTCGGATCGAGGTCGGCAAGCGTGCTGACCACTGCTCCGTTACGGCTGACAACGGCACTCAGTTTGCCTGTCAGCACGTCGCCCATCGTTGATTCCGCAGGCATTTTGAATGAAACCTTGGCTTTGTTTTCCAAGCCTACGGCTTCAACGCTCAGGTTGTCGACAGTCTTCGGCGTTACCGGAGCGATGATTATGTCGAAATCAGAGACGCTCACGGTTTTGGCATCGCCCGACGACATAATGTTGAGTCCGACATAGAAGATGCCGCTTGTTTCCGGACGGAAGTCGAACCCTATCGTTTCAAAATCAGTAGAGACTATTTCTCCCGAGCTGGTGATTGTATGGGCTTTCACTCCATCCACTGTCGGTTCGGAACCATATTTGAGAGCAAACGACTTCTTGCCGGAATCGACCTTAGCACGCAACGACACGCGATATGTATGCCCAGTCTCGACCTTGACAGGAGGCGTTATCAGCCAATCGTTGAAATAGGTTGAAGAAGATTCGGTGGCTGTTGCCTCTCCATTGACAAATTCAAAAGTATTGTTGCCTGACCAACTGTTGTTGACCACTGTCCACAAGTTGGATTTCGCAGCAAAGTCGGATTCGAAAGGCACAGGCTTTGCGGCTCCGATATATGGCGACGCCACTTCCACAGCCTCGCCTTCTCCACCCATAGCACCGGTGGTTACAGCTGCGATTTTGTAGGTGTGGTAGCCTTCTCCGACTTCCATGTCATTGTAGGTCACTTCCTGTCCGGCGACAAGGTCGCCCAATGTTGCGGCCACGTCTCCGTCACGGTAAATGCGGGCATTGAGAGTGGCAGTCAATGCGGCACCAACGGTCGACAATGACGGCATCGTGAATTTCACGACAGCGGTGTTGTCAGTTCCCGTTCCCGCAACCGATGCATTCTCAACCACAGCAGGCAGAGTTTTAGCCTTTTCCACCGTGATGCTTGCCACATCGATAAAGGCTGCATAGCTTGTATAGCTGTAAGGGAGATAGAAGCCGATGAAATACTTGCCGCTTTCATTCACCGAGAATTCATAGGTATAGTCATTGAACGCATTTCCCGACAGTTTAGGGTCGGTTGAAGGAGTGATTTTTGCAGTCAGCCCGTCTTTGTCGTTCTTCAGACCATAGAGCATTCGGAACGGCCGAGAGCTACCCGACGATGCACCGCAGGCGGCGTTGACTGTCACGCTATAAGTCTTGCCGGCTTCCAAGGCGATTGCCGGAGTGATCAGATAGTCGTCGGGCATAGTGTTTGTCAGCGACTTGTCGGCGTCGGCCTTGCCGTTGCGCTCGAAGAGCTGAGCATGGCCGTCGACAAATTCAAATTTCTCCGGATTTGCAGTGTCGCTGTCGTCGATTACTGTCCAAAGCTCCTGCTCGTTGACAAAATCAGAAACAAACGGTGTGTGCTTGCATTCGCCAGTCCAGTCGCTGTCGAGGCTAACCGGCTCGCTGTCGCCGCCGAGAGCGTCATCATTGGTCGGAGTGACGGCAATGATGCTGTATCGGTTGATTCCTGAAGAGGCATTCTCATCGATGAACGAGGCTTCACTGCCTGGTTCAAGGTCGGCTATCGATGCAATCTCCGCATCGTCTTTCAGCACTCGTGCCGTGAGCTTTGAAGTGAGGGCTTTGCCAAGTGTCGACTCTGCTGGCATGGTCCATTTCAATTCCACTTTCATTTCCTCACCAACCGACTTTGCCGAAGCGGCAGTCACAGGTTTGGCGATAGTGGCAATTTCCTCGATTGTCACGGAGTTGACGGTCACTGTCGTGATTTTGTAACCGGCATCGTTGATATGTATGCCAAGGCAGTATGCGCCGTCGGCTTCAACTGCATACTCTTTTCCGAAGTTTTTTGCCTCATTTGACAAAGAGATGGATCCAACAGACGTTGTCATTGTCGCCGATGAATTGCTCTTACCAAGTTTCAGTTCAACCGATGCGCTGGAGTAGCTACTGCCATTGTGCATGCCGTTGACTGTCACTCTATACGTCTTGCCGGCTTTCATCAATACAGGAGGCGTTATCAGCCAATCGTTGAAATCACTATTGCTGTTTTCTGTAATCACAGCTTTTCCGTCGGTGAATGTGAACGATTTTTTTGTCGACGTCTTGCTGTTGTCCTCTACCGTCCAAAGAGACGACTCGTTGGCAAAGTCGGAAACGAACGGCACTGTCTCGGGTACGCCTACAAAACCCGACTCTACGGTTTCAGGCTCTGCAGAAGTAGCACCGTTGCCATTTTTAATGACTATGTAATATTTGTGGAAACCTTTGGTCAGGCCGTCGCTCTCGGTGTCGGTAAACGAGCCTTTCGCACCAGCTGCGGCAATGGTTTTCACAAGGGCTCCATCACGATAGATTTCGGCTGAAAGATTTGTCAGCGGAAGTCCGGTCTCGCTTGTTGTCGGGTTGGTCCATTCGAGAGCCACAGAGATGGCGCCATCGGCGGCTGGAGTGGCTTTCACGCCAGTGGCGATGTTTGGCACCACAGGTATTTCCACTATACTGATGTCGCTGAGCGATAGGGTGTTATAGTAGTATGGCGCTGAATACTTCGCATTGTCGGCATGCCATCCGATGTAGGCTGTGCCTGTGCTCTTTGGCGAGAATGCCTTTTCTGTCACAACTGTCTTTTTGTCCTTCTCTGCTTTGACGTTGGCAATCTGTTCAGTCATTGCCTCGGCAGAGGCTCCAGAGCCCTTCATCACGTCAAGGTTGAATTCGTTGGCAGGATTTGAGAAAGCCGACGTGAACGAGAGCTTATAGGCTTTGGCGGCGTCGAGCGCGAACGGACGGCTGACAAACCAGTCGTCGTTTGACTTGTTGCCGTCGGCTTTTATCTCGGCATGGTCTGCTTTGATACTCCAATTGTTGGTGTTGTCGCCGTTGATGGTTTTCCAGAACGCCATCTCTTCTGCATCGCTGAAATCAAGTGTGTAGGGAGGGGCAATTGCCGCGAGAGGCCCAACGTAGGCTGTGCGCACGCTTGCCGTGGCACTTTTTTTGCCGTCGGCATCGACAATCTCGACGCCGTATGTGTAGTAGCCAGATGCCGGCACCTCGTCTGTAAGACTTACGGCAGCGCCAGAGGCGGTCGACGCAGCGTCGGTGAGCGATTTCAGCAGCACGTCGTTGCGATAGATGTTGATTTGTTTGATTGAGAGAGATTCGCCGGTGTTGTAGGTCGCCGGATTGGTCCATCCAAGTGCTACGGTCATTGCCTCATTCGCTCCACGCTCTGCGGTAAGGCCCGTCACCATGTTTGGCTTTGTTTCAAGAATCGACTTTTCAACTTTGAATGATGTGAATTTTAATTTATATGCAGTTCTTGAATTGTCCGATTTATCATATACGCAGAAATAAATCGGACTGCCGTCTGTTGAATCAAAAGAGAAACTGTCGGTGATTGATTGTTTATCCAAATTCAACTCGTAGTCTTTGGAATACAACTGTTGACTTGTAGCCGTTGCGCTTTTCAGAATATAGACTGTGAATTTTTCATTTGGGTACCCTGTACTACCCGTTTCCAATGTATATGTAAAAGTGTAGCGGCTGCCGCTTTCCGTCTGCAACTCAGGGCTGAACAGGTAAGCTTTGCTGTTTCCACTGTAGAAGGTAGCTTGCCAATATCCGCTGAATCTGCTCCAAGAGCCGTTGCCTGTGGTTGTTTTTGTCCATCCGTCATCACTCTTGAAGTCGGGCGAGTAAGGATAGGTCGTCACTGCAGCGCTGATGCCAGCCGACGAGAACAACGTCAACAGCAGCATCAGTGCGTTAATTAAATAAAATTTCCTCATAATCTCATTTGTCCTTTTTGTTAATATTTGTTTTTAATTCTATCCCAAAGCAACAACTATTGTCTCATGTCAACAGCTTTTCCAATGCAAAATTATGCATTGGAAATTTTATATGCAAACAATTTGTCAACAAAAGCACAAAAAGAATATCAAAATTTTATTGTTAGATTAGAAAACCTGACATAAGGATTGCTTAATTACGAATTATACAAGGTTTTCACGAATTATTATGTCATACAAAAAAATGACGCCGGTGCATAATGCCGACGTCCATAAAATGCAAATAATTCTTAATTCAGTATTTTCCGCTGCGGATGCGGTAGATTGTCTCCTTTGTCAGATTGAGAAAAGAGGCAAGCTGTGTGACCGTCACAAGGTCGAGGATGTTGGGATAGCGCTCCAATGCCCACTGATAGCGTTCGCGTGCTGGTTTGTGGAGCATCACCATCTGTTCCTCAAGAAAGTCGGCATAGCTCGACAGTCCGAGGCTGATGTATTTAAACACCTCACCCTGCCGACTTTTGTCGAGAAGATTGAGGTCGGGCAGCGGCACATAGCACACATCAGACGGCTCCATAAATTTGATGATGATATGATGGTGTCCGGAACGGATAATCGTTTCCGGACGGATAAGGAAATGCGATGCAAACGTGAAGGCGAAATTGTGCTCGCATCCGCGCTCGATATAATAAGTCCGCGCCGAGCCTCTGATGAGGAAAATCATATTTTTCAACAGTTCGTTTTGCCCGTCTACAGACTCGCCTTTCTTAAAATGCACGAATTTCAAGCTTTTGATGAGTTTCGACTCTTCTTCTGCCGAAAGGTTCATTTTGTGGCGCAAGTCGTTGAGAAACGACAGCTGGTCGCCGTAGACAATGTCATTTTCTGCCATTGAGCATTTCCTCCACTTTTTGCCGCACATCGGTCATAAGCCACAACGGTGTCGACGTGGCTCCGCAGATACCTATTGTCTCGACATTGTCAAGCCATGCCGGGTCGATATCGTCGGGAGTATAAATCATGTGGGTGTTGGCGTTCACGTTGCGGCATTCGTTATAAAGAATCATTCCGTTGCTGCTCTTGCGTCCGCTCACGAAAAGCACAAGGCTGTGCTCCTGTGCGAACTGGCGCATGCGCGGCATCCGGTTTGCCACCTGACGGCATATCGTGTCGTGACATTCGAACCGCCCTGAAGGCTTGCGCCTGGCTATCTCCTGCTCAATCTGGCGCAGCCCGTCGAGCGACTTGGTGGTCTGCGAATAAAGTACCACATCGCGGCTGAAATCTATTTTATCGATGTTGTCGACACCCTCCACAACAATCGCCTCCCCGTCGGTCTGCCCGACGAGTCCGTTTACCTCTGCATGCCCCACTTTGCCGTAAATCACGATTTGCGGACGCTCTTTTTCCTCGAAAGAACGGCGGATGCGTTTCTGAAGCATCAGCACCACCGGACAGGTGGCGTCGATTATCTCAATGCCGTTCTCACGGGCGATGCGATATGTTTCAGGCGGCTCGCCATGGGCGCGCAGCAACACCTTCACTCCGTGCAGACGGCGCAGGTCGTCGTGCGTGATGGTCACCAGCCCCTTGCTCTGCAACCGTTCCACCTCGTTAGAGTTGTGCACAATGTCGCCCAGGCAGTAAAGGCTTCCGCTTTTCGCCAGCTCCTCCTCCGCCTTCCGGATTGCCGTCACCACTCCCGGACAGAACCCTGAATTCTTATCGATTTCAACCTTTGCCATCAACTATTCGGCACTTGACAGTTTGTTGAAAAGATCGAGCAGCCACTTGTCCTGCTCAGCGATTGTCATGTTGCTGTTGTCGAGCACCACAGCGTCGTCGGCCTTGCGCAGCGGACTCTCGGCACGCGTGGTGTCGATACGGTCGCGCTCGCACACGTTGGCAAGCACGTCCTCATAGGTCACGCTGTCGCCTTTGGCGCGCAACTCCTCGTAACGGCGGCGGGCACGCGTCTCGGGCGACGCGTCGACATACACCTTCATCTCGGCGTCGGGAAACACCACCGTGCCTATGTCGCGGCCGTCCATAACGATGCCTTTCTGCTTGCCCATGGCTTGCTGCTGCTTGACAAGAGCGCGGCGCACACTGCCTACTGCGGCAACGATGCTCACCTTTGACGACACCTCCATACGGCGTATCTCCTGCTCCACCACTTCTCCATTGAGCATTGTCTGCGTTTTTCCGTCGGCATCAACTCCAAACGTGATATTGATGTCGGGCAACGCTGCTTCCAAACGTTCGGTGTCGAGGCGGTCGCCGTCAAACAAGCCGTTGCGCAGGCAGTAAAGCGTCACGGCACGATACATTGCGCCAGTGTCGATATAGGCATAGCCTATGGTTTTTGCAAGTTTCTTTGCCATTGTGCTTTTACCCGACGATGAAAAGCCGTCGATGGCTATTGTAATGAGTCGTTTATTGTCCATATTGTATGCGTGGTTAAAATTCGTAGATGTTTGTCGACAGGTTGACCATAAAAGTAAAACCTCCCGTGTGGGGCTGCGCCATCGCCACGCCAACACGGAATTTCGACGATTTCAATCCGGCACCCATTGAGAATCCCGAAATGAAATTGCGCGCAAAGGTAGCCATATCTGTCTTCGTCTTATGATTGTAGCCAAGAGCCACATAAAACTTGTCGCTCGGGGCATAGTCAAGTCCGAAAATCAAATGCCGGAACAGATTGCTCATAAATTTATCCTCTTTCACAAGCTCCGAATGAGTGTCGTTGCTGTCCTTGAGCTTGTAGTACGGCAGATGCCATTTTGTCAAGCAATGGGCTGTTATCGACACACGGAACGGACCGCCTTTGAGCGACTGCGAGTAGCCCAGCTGCACATCCCACGGCAAACGGTCGTAATGATCCTCGAAACGCTTCACCTGACCGCCAAGATTCTTCACAACCGCCGACAGAGAAAGATCCTTGTCGGGATTGTAATAATTTATACCCAAGTCGGCAGCAATGGCAAACGCATTATACTGCTCATAGTTTGAATACAGAAACTTTATGTTTATACCGCCCCGCAGGCGGTCGTTGAAATCGTGGGAATACATCCCACTGAACGCAATGTCGCTCACATTGAACGACCCCGTTTCAGCACCCGTCTGATCCATCCCCCGCATCGAGCCATAGCCGAAATACGTTATTCCCGCCGACCAAGCGGCATGCTCTCCAGCCTCCTTTGCAAAACGCGCCGACATAAAGTTGCTGCTCCCGAGATAGCGCATATAGCCGACACCGGCCTGCATATCCACCTCCGGGCCAAGCAAAGCCGGATTCTGCTCATAGAGATTAATATCGTCATCGACAACGCTGATATTGACACCGCCAAGCGCATATGCGTGCGACGACGTTGGGATGTTGAGATAATTGTAGGCAGTGCCGTCCTGCGCCCTGGCTGTCCAGAACGTGGCCATAACCGCCGTCACAATATATATGATTTTCCTTATGCTCATAAACATTCAGGCAGGAATGCATCTCCCGCTTAAAGAATAACGGCGAGAAGGCAACAATAGTATATCCTCCCACCAAAAATAAAGCGTAAGCCACAAATTCCACCCCAGCCAAAAACTTACGCGACAGATGTCCCCGCAATCCACAACGTCTTGTTGGAATTAAAACATTTGCCTATATTTGCACTATCGTTGCCGTTGCCAAAAAATTGTTGCGCAATACGGCAAGGAAAGTTAATCGCACCAAGAACTAAAACACCGTAGGATAAATCATGATTGGAGCAATAATAGGTGATATTGTTGGATCACGCTTCGAGTTTAACAACACCGATGACCTGAATTTCGAGCTATTTACTGACGAATGCAGCTTTACAGACGACAGCATCTGCACTTTGGCTATTGCCTATGCTCTCGTCAGCGGCATCAGTTATGAGGAAAGCCTTAGATTCTGGTGTTCTTCTTATCCGAACCCCATGGGAGCGTATGGCGGCAGCTTCGCACGCTGGCTTGCCTCAAGCAATCCAAAGCCATACAACAGCTTCGGAAACGGTTCTGCAATGCGCGTGTCTCCAGTAGCTTGGTGGTTTGACAATTTGGACGACGTGCAGCGCGAAGCTGAGCAAACGGCTCTCCCTACACACAACCACCCAGAGGGCATCAAAGGGGCTGTCGCCACCGCATCGGCCATATTCATTGCCCGCAAACACGGCAAAGACGCTATGCTTGAATCAATGAAGGGATTTTACCCTCAATGGGTGAATCCCGCTCCCGGAAGCAACAAATTTGACGAGACTTGCCAAGGCACAATGCCTGTTGTGTTCGGAATTATCAATAAGGCAAACTGCTTTGAAGAAGCCATCCGCTATGCAATCGCTGTCGGTGGCGACAGTGATACCATCGGTGCTATAGTAGGTTCTATTGCGGAAGCTATATGGGGAATACCAAAAGCTATCTCGGATGCAGCACTGGGATTTCTGCCAAACCTCATGGCAAGCAATATCGCAAAGTTTTACGAATCATTGGCACAAAGACAAAAATAACAAGACTTGTTCTCAGTCGCTTCGATGAGCAAATGGTGCATGAGGCATAGACGTGCCAACCTCCACTCCACGGCACATCCACAGAGGGAAATCGCCGAAGAGCGGTTTCATACGTTAGCACGGGGTTGGCTCGCCTACCCCGTGACACCGGCGGCGCACGCAACTACCGCCGAAGAGCGGTTGCAGAAATACCATCGCCACGTCTTTTCCGAAATCGCCGATGCAAAATTACTTGCTAAAATATACCCCGTGATTTATACAACCGCTCTTCGGCGGTAGATTCTTCTTC
>ULZS01088680.1_pt1 | contig 93057 bp, 65 predicted proteins | sample 1963301 | NCBI WGS metagenome assembly ULZS01 (sample SAMEA4835895, study PRJEB28245) | human gut metagenome | biome: gut microbiome; material: fecal sample | place: Denmark | collected 2008 | reverse complement strand
TTAAAGAAGATACAGAAGTTTTAGACGAAGTAGTCGTAGTAGGTTATGGTACAATGAAGAAAAGCGACATGACCGGAGCTATTTCATCAGTAGATGTTGACGAACTGACTAAGCGTACGACTACCAATCCGGCAGAAGCGCTGCAGGGAAAGATTGCCGGAGTCAATATCATGAAGTCGGGAGGTAATGCAGGAGCTGGAGTTTCTGTTAAGATTCGTGGTGTCAAATCATTCGGCGATAATGAACCTCTCTACATTATTGATGGATTCCCCGGTGATATCAACAGTGTAAACCCTGTCGATATTCAATCTATGGAAGTACTGAAAGACGGTGCAGCAGCTGCCATCTATGGTTCTGTAGCAGCAAACGGTGTAGTCATTATCACAACCAAGAACGGTAAAAAAGGTGAAACACACATTGATTTCAACACTTATCTGAGTATGACTACCGTAGCCAAACGTATGGAGTTCTTAAACGCAGAACAATATAAGTCTACTATCAAACAAATGTATATCAATGCAGGACGTGAAGACGAAATTCCTGCTTACTGTACAACCGACACAGGTGTAGACACTAACTGGCAAGACGAAATGATGCGCAACGGTCTTTCACAAAACTACATGTTCAGTGTACGTGGAGGTGGAGAAACAGCTCAATACTCTGTATCATATAATCATGCTGACGATAAAGGTATCTTCCTCGGAAACGATTTCCGTCAGGATAATGCGCGTATGAAACTCCACATGAGTAAATACATCTTTGATCTGGATGCTAACTTAGGCTTCCGCTATACAAAAAGTCATCAGCCGACTTATTCATTGAAAGAAGTCTACAACATTTCACCGCTTGTTCCGGTATACGATGAAAATGAAAAATATGGTTTCGGACTGACAGCCTCTCAGGGATTACCTTCGAACAATAACCCGATGGCAGACTATTACTATCAGGATGAAACAGAAAAAACATTCAGCACTACCGCAAATGTTTCTCTAGGTATTAAAATCACTTCATGGTTGAATTTCAAAACCAGCTACGCTTATCGTGGTAAACATTACCGTTACACTTTACATTATCCTGATTACATTTCAAATGCACAGCAAACACACTTATATCCTTACAACAGTGAATCTACTTATTATTGGGAAGAACAGACTATAGACAACATTTTAAACTTCAACAAGGAATTTGGCAAACACAGCCTGAACGCCATGATAGGTTCTTCTATCACTTCTACAAAAAATACTTCAAATGGTGTTGCAGTAGAAGGATTTGCAACCAGATATACAGTAGATAAAAACGGTAATTTGGTCAGCACCAACGAACCTTCAGGATTCCTGGATCCTAGTTTCGACACGATCGATGCAGGAAAAGGTGGTACATATACAGGAGAAGGAACAAAATACGAATATAACCGTGCCTCTTTCTTCGGACGTATCAACTATAACTTTGACAATCGCTATCTGATTCAGGCAACCATGCGTTACGACGGTTCTTCAAAATTCGGAAAGAACAACCGTTGGGGATGTTTCCCATCTATAGCATTAGGCTGGCGCATCAGTGAAGAAAAATTCTTCCCGAAGAATACATTTATCAATAACTTGAAGTTCCGCGTCAGCTGGGGACGTCTGGGTAATGAAAATGCATTAGGATATTACGATTTCCAGGCATTGATATCTTCTTACAATACTTATTACGGAGGTTACGTACAAGGTAGTGGAAGCAACCCATGGGCAGGTGCTGTTGCATGGAACATGGAGCGTAACGACTTGAAATGGGAAACAACAGATACCAAGAATATCGGATTCGACTACGCTATGTTCAATAACCGTCTGACTGGTAGCATCAACTACTATATCAACCAGACTGAAGATTTGCTGATTACCAAAAAACTTTCTCCGTCTGCCGGATATCAAAATCCGATTTTAAATGTCGGCAAAATCAGAAACAGAGGATTCGAATTAGAATTGAACTGGAACGACCGCATTAAAGACTTTGAATATGGCATCGGATTCAACCTCAGTACAACTCATAATGAAGTAATCAGCCTTGCAGATAAAGGTCAGGCTCTTTACTGTACAGGTCTGGTATATGGAACCGACTATACACCTGCTTATGCAACAGAAGGTAAGCCTATCAGTGCCTTCTACTTATATCGCACAGACGGTATTTTCCAGAGTGATGCTGAGGCAGCTGCATATGTAAATGCCAATGGTGAAAGACTTCAACCTAATGCTAAAGCCGGTGATATCCGTTTCAAGGATATCAATGGTGATGGAGTATTGGACGAAAACGACCGTGAATATTGTGGAACCGGTATTCCTAAAGTAGAAGCCAACCTGAACCTGACCGCAGGTTATAAAGGATTTGACCTGAGCCTTTTATTTGGAAGCGCATGGGGACATAAGCTGTTCAACGGTAACCGATATTTCTACGAAAGCATGCAGACACCGGGACAAATGCTGACCAGCGTGTTAGATGCATGGACACCGACAAATACGGATACAGACATGCCTCGTGCCGTATTGAACGATCCTAACAGAAACGCACGTGAATCTGACCGTTTCCTCGAAAACGGAAACTTTGTCCGCTTGCGTCAGGCTCAGCTCGGATATACCTTGCCGACAAATATCCTGAAGAAGGCATATATCGAAAAATTACGTTTCTATATCAGCGGTGAAAATCTGTTTACTATCACGAAGTATTCTGGAACAGATCCTGAATTCTCAAGAAGCAGTCCTCTGGATACAGGTATTGACAGTTACATTTTCCCATTTACCCGTTCATTTACAGTAGGAGCGCAATTAACATTCTAATACATACAAACTCAGCATTAAGAATATGAAAAAGATATTTTATTTAGCAAGTATAATATGCCTCGCCCTGTCATCTACTTCATGCGAGGACTTCCTGACCGTAGAGTCACCGGACGAACTGACAACAGACAATTACTGGAGAAATGAACAGGATGCACAAGCTGGACTGGCAGCAGCCTATTCACAACTCTATCATGGTGATACATATGCAACTAGTGAAGTGCGATGGCCAACCGAAGAATACCGTGCAGACATTGTCAATTTAGGTAGTGATGCCGGTAACTACGACCAGTGGGTAGCACTTTATTATTTCAACTATACCAATGGTAATACTCAGTTCTCTTATTATTATCAGGATTTATACAGAGGAATCAACTTTGCCAACCAGGTATTAGCCAATGTTCCGAATATCCCGAATCTGGATGAGAACAAGCGTAACGAACTTCTTAACGAAGCACATTTTCTGAGAGGATATTATCATATGATGTTATTGCTCAACTGGGAAAAAATCATCATCCGCAACGAATACATTAAAGAGTCTTCTCAATTGAACCGTCCGTTATCCGAACGTACAGCCTGCTGGGATTTCATTCTGGAAGAACTGGAAAACTACGCAGCCCAACTGCCGGAAAGCCGGAACGAAAATGAATTAGGACGTGCTACCAGCGGTACTGCTTATGCTTATATCGGTTTTGCCTATCTGACTCGTGCATACGAAGAACCTGAAAAGAAAAGCACTTATCTGGACAAAGCTCTTACAGCGCTGAACAATGTAAAAGGATATTCACTCGTAAGCGGAGAAAACCTGATAGGAATGTTTAACGGAACAAACAAAAACTGTTCTGAATCTATATTCGAAGTACAGTACAGCAAGAGCGAAGCAAATGGTTCTGTACACTATTCTTACCTGAACCAATGGATTGGTGCGAAAGAGTTGAACGGATATGATGAAATTCTGCCTAGCAACATGCTGATGGAAGAATATATGAAAGGAGGTAAGTTGAACGACGGACGCTATGACGAACGTCTGTACAACACAATCTACTTCCAGTGCGACTACTTCAACGACGGAACAGGAAGAGTTATGGGAAAAGAATATGACGAATTGTTTGGAGGTGAGAATAAACCGGTATTCCGTAGATTTACCTCTCCGACACTTGAAGAGATGCAAGAAGCATGCGCTATAAACATTCCATTGATGCGCCATGTGAATGTATTGCTCATGAAAGCTGAAGTATTAAACGAACAAAACCATCCAGAACAGGCTATTCCTATTATCAATGAAATTAGAAGTGTACATGGTAATATGCCTCCGATGGAAGGTACAACCCAGCAAGAGGTACGCGATCAGATAGAACATGAACGCATTCTTGAATTCCCATTGGAAAGTTACCGCTGGTATGATTTACGCCGGTGGGGAAAGACAGCGTCTGCATTACAAAAGGCAGGCCGCACAGGATTCGATGAAAGCAAGTTGTTCTACCCAATACCTAAATGGGAGATTGATGCAAATCCTGAAGTAAAATAAAGAAATCTTCCGGTTCGGAAGATGTTGCTCTTCCGAACCCTTTTCTTTACTTTTGCCCACAAAAAAGATTACAAAAAAAGAATATGTTTACTGTTATCGGATTAATGTTAGGAGGTATGGCAATAGGTTTCCTGCTCCGTCGCCAAGAATTTTCGTGGATAAATAAAGTCATAACATCACTAATCTGGGTACTCCTTTTTTTATTAGGAGTAGAAGTAGGAGGAAATCGCCAGATAGTAGAAGGACTTGCAACTTTAGGAGTAGAAGCCTTTACCATTACGCTGGCATGCGTATTGGGAAGTTGTATCTTCGCTTGGGGACTATGGTATCTCCTGTATAAAAAGAAAGGAGGAAAAGCATGAAAGGCAGTTTGATCATTGTCGGATTTTTTGTTCTTGGAACATTATGCGGGGCTTTTCATCTCATCCCTTTCGACGTAGCACAAAGCAATATCAGCTTCTATGCCTTATGTGCATTGATGTTCAGTGTAGGCCTAAGTATCGGAAACGATCCACAGACCTTGAGAAATTTCCGTTCGCTGAATCCAAGACTGATCTTCCTGCCTGTTGCTACTATACTGGGAACCATATCGGCAGCTGCACTGGTGAGCCTCATTCTTCCCCACCGGAGTGCCGCCGACTGTATGGCAGTTGGTTCGGGCTTTGGTTATTATTCACTATCCAGCATCTTCATTACGCAATATAAAGGACCGGAGCTAGGAACCATTGCTTTACTTTCTAACATAACCCGTGAAATAATTACTTTGTTGTGTGCCCCTCTACTGGTTCGGTGGTTCGGAAATCTGGCACCGATATCAGCAGGAGGAGCTACGACAATGGATACTACCCTGCCTATTATAACCCGTTATGCAGGTCAGCAATTTGTCGTAGTTTCCATTTTTCACGGATTCGTAACCGATTTTAGTGTACCATTTCTTGTCACCTTCTTTTGTTCCATCTAAGAAAAATACCAAATTCTATGAAGAAGCACTTTTTTTATCTAACATACATGTTTGCCCTTGCAGCTACATTGCCGGCCAATGCCGACAATGTGCCCTGGCAAAACCCACAGATAAACGAAATAAACCGTGAAGCAATGCATGCACACTTCATTCCATTCATCAATGAAGATGCAGCATTGGCACAGCAGGCATTACCTGACTTACAACGTTTCGAAATAAATTCAAAGACCGAACGACGTGTTTCACTTAACGGCACTTGGAAATTTCTTTTCTCCAAGAATAACGATGCTTGTCCTGCCGATTTTCATAAACCGGGATACAGCACACGCAAATGGAAAAACATAGAAGTACCAGGCAGTTGGGAACTTCAAGGATTTGATGCCCCCATTTATACCGACGTATCTTATCCATTCCCTTGCAATCCACCGTATGTACCAGCAGACTATAATCCGGTAGGAGCTTATGTCCGTGAATTCACAGTACCCGAAGACTGGGACGGAATGGATATCTTCCTCGACTTCGAAGGGGTAGAATCTGCATATTATTGCTGGGTAAACGGAGAACTTGCCGGATACAGCGAAGACAGCCGTCTGCCGGCTCACTTTAATGTAACCAAGTTATTAAAAAAAGGGAAAAACAAGCTGGCTGTCAAGGTATTCAGATACAGTGACGGATCTTACATGGAAGATCAGGACTACTGGAAATATAGCGGAATAGAACGAGATGTCTATTTGTATGCGCGTCCACAAAGCCGAGTAAAAGACTTCAAACTCACGGCCGAACTGATCAATCAATATAAAGACGGTGATTTTGATGTAAATATCACACTGAATCAGCCTCAGCAAGGTCAGCGTGTAGAGTTCAAATTACTGGATGCAAAAGGTAATGCTCTTTACACTCAGGATAAAGAAATAAAAAACAACACCGACACATTATTGTCTGGCAAAAAACTACTTAAGGATGCTCTGGCATGGACAGCCGAAACACCTAATCTTTACACACTGGTTGTCAACACATTCGACCAGCAAGGAAAACCGATGGAATCATTTGCACATCCATTCGGATTCCGCACTGTAGAAATGAAAAACGGACAACAACTTATTAATGGTGTACCCGTATTGTTCAAAGGAGTAAACCGACACGAACACGATCCATATAAAGGACGCTCCATCGATGTCGCAAGTATGTTGACGGATATCCGGCTGATGAAGCAATTCAACATAAACGCTGTACGTAACTGCCATTATCCAGACCACTACCAATGGTATGCATTGTGCGACAAGTACGGACTATATCTGGTTGGCGAAGCAAATATCGAGAGCCATGGAATGATGAGTCACAAAGATGGAACACTTGCCAATTATCCGGAATGGGAACCTGCATTCATGCAACGCATGAGCCGTATGGTTATGCGCGACCGCAACTGTACAGCTATTGTTACATGGTCATTAGGTAACGAATCAGGTTATGGTAAACATTTCGAAACAATATACGACTGGACCAAGAAAACAGATCCTACCCGTCCGGTACAATACGAAGGTGGAGGTTACGAAGCTAAATCGGATATTTATTGCCCGATGTATCCCCGCATCTGGTCGCTCCGTCGTCACATTAATCAGCGCGATGCACGCCCGATGATTATGTGCGAATATGCTCATGCAATGGGAAACAGTGTCGGCAACCTGCAAGATTATTGGGATTTAATCTATAAGTACGACCAGTTACAAGGTGGATTTATCTGGGACTGGGTAGACCAGACATTTGCAAAGAAAGACGAAAAAGGGAAAGATATCTGGGCGTATGGAGGAGATATGGGCTATGTAGGAGTACACAACGACTCCAACTTCTGTGCCAATGGACTGATTGCAGCCGACCGTTCTTTACATCCGCATATTTATGAAGTGAAGAAGGTATATCAGTACATTCACTTCCGTCCTGTAGCCTTTACTGCCAATCGGATTAATATCACTAACTGGCATGATTTCATCGACCTATCCGGTTATCAGTTGCGCTGGACAATAGAAGCTGACGGTAAAAGCATTCAGCAGGGAGTAATGGATTTTCCACAGATACCGGCACGACAAAGCCGGGAGATCGTACTTCCTATGCAGACTATTGCCGCAAGTGAAAAAGAATATTTCTTGAAACTGGAAGCAATTACCCGCCAGGATGCTCCTATGATTCCGGCAGGACATATAGCTGCAATGGAACAGTGGCAACTGCCTGTAGAGCAAATAGCTCAAAACATAGAGCCAATTGACGGTTCACTAAGATCTGAACGTACTCCGGAAAGCATCAGTCTGAGTGGAACTAACTTCCGTATCAGCTTCTCCACAGCCGACGGAGAAATGACGGCTTTAGAATATAACGGAAAGAATCTCATAAAAGAAGGTCTGCAAGCTAACTTCTGGCGTGGATTGACAGATAATGACGTAGCCAATGGCACTCCCGAACGTTGCAGAATCTGGAAAGAAGCAGGTAAGGATGCGAAACTGAAAGACTTGAAATTAAATGAAAGGAGCGACAAACGTCAGGCCATTGTCACTGCTACATACCGCATGGAAAAGCAAGATGCCGACCTTAATATTAATTATATAATCCGCCCTGACGGTGCAGTGAAAGTTACCATGTCATTTATCCCTGGTCAAAAACAATTACCAGAAATGCCTCGTCTGGGTATGCGTATGATTTTGCCTGCCGATTATGAAATGATGACATGGCTCGGACGCGGTCCACATGAAAACTATGCCGACCGTAAGAACAGTGCTGCAATAGGTGTCTACACTGCTAGCGTATGGGAACAGTATCATCCGTACGTACGTGCACAGGAAACAGCAAACAAATGTGATGTACGCTGGGTAGCATTACGTAGCCAGTCAGGAGAAGGTCTGCTTGTCACCGGAGAAGAACCTTTGAGTATCAGTGCATGGAACTTCCCACTTGAAGACATCGGCTATCGCCCATTCAGCGTAGAGCGTCATCATGGAGGAAGCATAGAAAAACAAGATCTGGTATGGCTGAACATCGATCACATGCAAATGGGAGTAGGTGGCGATAATACTTGGGGAGCACAGGTACATCCTGAATATACAATAACTCCTCATGCATGGCAGTACAGCTTCACCATTCAACCTCTGAATAAAGAAATGGATGCAGCCTCACAGGCTCATAAGAGATTCTTCTAAAAGAAGCGTTTTTGGTTTACATACTTAAAAACATCAATCAACAATGAAAAAAAATACAATAAAGGTTTTGCTTCTGGGACTGGCTGCCGGCATTTCAGCCTGCACCACAGGTTCCCGACAGAATATGGCTCAGGAAAGAAACCGATATGAATTCAGCAATATCCTGAATATTGCGCTGACACCCGATTCAACCGTTCATCGCGCAGGATGTTTTACCGATGCAGGTTCGTGGATGGGATTTACCATACCGCAACAAGATAAATGGGTAAACGGATTTTGCGGTCCGTTCAGCATTGACAACCGGATATGGTTTGCCCAATCGATCGTGGAAGCCAGTCTTATAGGAGAAACAACAGCAATGACTCCCGACTCGGCATCTTACTTTCCAGGTGAAGTATATATCTCCTCATCCTCCGGAACAGAAAGTATCAGCCAGCGAATGAATTTCATCAATGCTTCTACAGCTCTACTGCAAATAGAGAGTAACAGTGGAAAAGGACTTTGCTTCACAGCCAGACAATGGAATAATAATGTACATCTGGAAGCTGAACGCAACATCGTTACAGCACGTCACTCCAACGGAGAGATTGTAACGTTAACGTTCGATTCTGACATCACGTTGACATGCGACGGGAAAAATTATGTTGCACAGACTGAACCCGGATGTAAGAAAACTGATATTGCCATTTCGTTCTTCGCTTCCGAAAAAGAACTTCCAGTAAGCGAACAACGCATACAAGCTCTGCTGAACAATCCTTCACAAGAGCTGAAGGCAAATGCAGACCGATGGAACGGATATTTACAAAAGATTCTACGCAACGACATGAAGCCTGAGTACGACCGTATTGCCGTAAAGTCTGCTGTGACACTGATTTCCAACTGGCGTACACACCGCGAAGGATTGTTGCATGAAGGAGTTATTCCCAGCCATGCGGTAGGCTATTTCGTCGGATTCTGGGCCTGGGACAGCTGGCGTTTCTCAGCAGCTCTGGCAAGTTTTGCTCCCGAACTGGCGAAAAACAATATTCGCGCCATGTTCGACTACCAGTTGCCCGACGGTATGATTATCGACTGTATCTATACCAATTCGGCAGATAATAATGCCCGCGACAGTAAGCCACCTTTGGTTTGCTGGGCTGTAGATGAAATATTTACTCACACCCAAGATACCACCTTCGTAAAAGAGATGTATCCGCAACTGCTTGCCTATTACAAATGGTGGTATGCAAAACGCGACCACAACCGTAACGGCATCTGTGAGTTTGGTTCTACCGACGGCACCCTGGAAGCTGCCGCATGGGAAAGTGGTATGGACAATGCCATTCGCTTCGACAACACAAAGATGCTGAAAAATGCAGACGATGCATGGAGTATGGATCAGGAAAGTGTGGACCTGAATGCATATCTTGCCTACGAATGTAAGTTACTGAAGAAATTTGCTTCGTTGATCGGCATTAACTTTGATGGTCCCGACTACAGCGATAAAATCGCCGATTATTTCTTCGATGAAAAAATCGGATGGTTCTGTGACCGCCGGTTGAGTGATGGCAGCTTCATTGAAGAACCTGGATGCGAAGGATATACTCCGTTCTGGGTACAAATAGCCAGCAAGAAGCAAATGGATAAAGCCATTACACTGCTAACTGATACAACTAAGTTTTCAACTTATATCCCCTTCCCTACGGCTGCTGCCGATAATCCGAAATGTGATCCGAACGGATATTGGAGAGGTCCGATATGGCTCGACCAGACTTATCAGGCTATCAAGGGATTGCGTAACTATGGCTACGGAAAACTTGCAGATCAATATACGGAGCAAGTATTCGAACGCTGCCAAGGGCTGAAAGAAGATGCTCCTATACATGAAAACTATGGCACACACAACGGAGAGCGCCTCCAGGCTCCTCACTTCAGCTGGAGCTCGTCACATCTGCTGATGATGTACGAAGATTACGGAAAATAACATAACTCTTCATCTTACTTCAACAAGGGAAGGCTACTTTGTCTATCGGGTAGTCTTCCCTATTTTTTTACACCCATATAAATCACTCATTTCTCCTATTTTATTTATTTAACTATAAAAATTAGTTTATAAACTATATATTTTAGTTATTTGCAAAAAACAAGAGAAATATATGAAAAGACTCACTGCAAAAGAAGAAGAAATTATGGGTTTCTTTTGGACGAAAGGCCCTTTATTTGTAAAAGAACTGCTGGCTTTTTATGACGATCCTAAACCGCACTTCAATACCCTTTCCACCATTGTACGTGGATTAGAAGAAAAAGGTTATCTCTCGCACGAAGCATTCGGGAATACATATCGCTATTTCGCCACAGTAACAGAAGACAGCTTCCGTACCCGGACGTTGAAGAGTGTCATCAGTAAGTACTTTAATAATTCTTTTTTGGGAGCTGTATCGTCACTCGTAAAAGAAGAGGATATTTCCATCGAAGAACTAAAGGAACTGATACGGCAGGTGGAAGAAGGAGAAAACGAAAAGAAACAATAAACAATTCTGGATTATGGGAGCATTTTTTGTCTACATACTGAAATCATCGCTCTGTCTGGCTGTATTTTACCTGTTCTACCGGTTACTGTTAAGCAAGGAAACATTTCACCGCTGCAACCGGATAGCCTTACTGAGTATCATACTGCTTTCGTACATACTACCTCTGGCAACAATCACAACCAGTCAGCATACTATGGTCAGTACAGCTGTAACAACTGTAGAAGACTTGCTGATAATGTATGAGCAGCATGCGGTTCCCAATCAAGGATTACAGCCGGAATATGGTTTTCCCTGGCAAGAAATATTAATAATCTGTTATGTGGCAGGAGCTATATTTTTCATTCTTTGCCACCTCTGGTCGTTAGGGCGCATGCTCTATTTCATCCGTCACAATCAGCGCAAGCAACTCCCCGATGGAACGCTTCTGATAATTCACTCATGCAACTTTGCCCCTTTTAGCTGGATGAAATATATTGTTATTTCACAGGCCGACCTTAAAGAGAACGGACATGACATTCTGCTACATGAACAGGCACATATCCGTAATCATCACTCGTGGGATCTGCTGCTGGTTGAGGTTTGTAGCTGGCTACAATGGTTCAACCCCGCTATATGGCTACTCAAACAAGAACTGCAAAATATTCACGAATATGAAGCCGACGAAGAAGTCCTTCGTCAAGGAATCGATGCCAGACAATATCAAATGCTATTAATAAAAAAAGCCGTTGGCGCAAGGCTCTACTCTATTGCCAACAGCTTTAATCACAGTTCACTTAAAAAACGTATTACTATGATGATTCGAAAAAAATCCAATCCGTGGGCACGAGTCAAGTACTTGTATGTACTTCCACTGGCAACTGTTGCAGTTACCGTTTTTGCCCGTCCCGAAGTATCTCAACCATTAGAAAAGATTTCAAATGTCAAAGTTAGTGATTTATCGGATGCTATGAAAACGTATACCGACAAAAATCAACAAAACAATCAGTCTGCTCCGGATACAAAAATACGTCTGAGCATGAAAGTCGTAGACGAAACCGGACAGCCAGTACCACAAGCTACAGTAGTCATCACCAATACATCCAATGGTACACTTACAGACGATGACGGACATTTTTCACTGGAGGTAGGCGAAGATCAGAGTTTATGGATTTCGTATGTGGGTATGGAGTCGAAAAACATATCGGTAAAAGACTGTATCAAGCAGACGGATAAAACAATTCGACTAACAAGTGCTACCAATGAATTAGATCTGACAGTTTCTCCTTCTGCACCTAAACCTGCCGTACAGAATGGAGAAACATTTACTGTAGTAGAACAAATGCCGGAATATCCTGGGGGAATGAAAGCATTGATGGGTTATCTCGCAGAAAACATACAATATCCGGCAGAATGTCAGAGAGCAGGCATTCAGGGAAGGGTTATTGTCCAGTTTGTAGTAAAGGCAGACGGCTCACTCGACAACTTCGAAATAAAGCGTTCTGTAAATCCGTTATTAGATGCAGAAGCTTTAAGAGTTATAAAAACTACCCCTAAATGGAAACCCGGAACCCAACATGGAAAGCCTGTTGACGTAAAATTTACTATTCCGGTTACTTTCTCACTTCCTGACAAACAGAAAGAACATACACCAACAGGAAACATATCTGACAGCTCGCTTACATTAAAGAAAACACTCTTTATCATTGATGGTAAAGAAGTTGAGCCAAAAGCTCTGAATGAAATAAATCCCGACCAGATCAGCTCCATAAATGTTATTAAGGATGGAACGGGCATAACCATATTCGGCCCCAAAGCTCGTGATGGGGTAATACTGATAACGACAAAAAGATCTTCTACAACTTCTCAAGGCGAGTCGCTGGTTACAGGCCGTGTTACAGACGCTGCCGGAAACCCAGTTTCGGGAGCATGTATTACCATAAAAGGTACTACAACACAAACTACATCCGACAACGAAGGTAGGTTCACACTTACCGTTCCCAGGAAAGATGCCACACTGGAGGTCAGTTCCAGCAATATGAAAACCACTACAGTAGGTGCCCAGCCATTGCTAAAAGTCGCATTAGAAAAAGAATAGCAGCAAGTAGGCTTGCCTCTATTCAGGAGAGTAAAACTATAAGCAAAACAGTCTTCGTAAAGACTACTAAAAAGCATCAGCAACACCCGCGATTTTTTCGTACAAAAAATAAAAAAACTTCTCGATGTTTAAGAGAAAACATCGAGAAGTTTTTAGAAGTTTATGCTGATGATTTGACTAATATGCTACAAAGAGATTATAAACTGTAAAAACAGCTACTCAGAAAGAGATATAATACGTTTATAATCAAAAGTATAACAATAAAAAATCTCCTTATTCCATCTTGAGCACTTAATGTAAAGATTGGAATAAGGAGATTATTCTTTATGATACTGTCAAACAGCAAGTCCTGTTATCAAAACATCCGGCTTACCCGTTCTATGCCTGCTGCCAGTGCATCAATTTCTTCCTTCGTATTATACAAACCCAACGAAGCACGTACCGTTCCTTCAATTCCCATACGGTGCATTAACGGCTCGGCACAATGATGTCCTGTACGTACAGCTATACCCAGACGATCGAGCAATGTTCCCATATCAAAATGATGAATATTGCCCACCAGGAAAGAAATAACGCCTCCCTTATGTTCAGCCTCTCCGAAAATACGCATTCCCGGAATTTCCTTCAGTCTGTTCATGGCATATACTGTCAGTTCATGTTCATAGGCTGCAATCTTATCCATTCCAATTGCCGAAACATAATCGAGTGCTTTCGCCAGTGCTGTACTTCCAATATAGTCGGGAGTTCCAGCCTCGAACTTAAACGGCAGTTCGTTGAACGTGGTATGCTCGAAACTGACATTCTTTATCATTTCTCCTCCTCCCTGATAAGGCGGAAGTTTGTCGAGCCATGTTTCCTTGCCATAAAGCACACCGATACCCGTAGGGCCATACACCTTATGTCCGCTGAACACATAGAAATCGGCATCCAGATCCTGTACATCTATCGGCATATGAGGAATACTCTGTGCTCCGTCTATCAGAACAGGAACCCCGTGAGCATGTGCAGTGGCAATCATTTCCTTCACAGGATTGATTGTTCCAAGCACATTCGAAACATGTGCTACTGAAACCAGACGAGTACGTGTAGAGAAGAGCTTTTCATATTCATCAAGCAACAGTTCCCCACGGTCGTTCATCGGAATCACTTTCAAGACAATTCCTTTACGCGCTGCCTGCAACTGCCATGAAACAATGTTGCTGTGGTGCTCCATTACAGAAACAATCACTTCATCGCCTTCCTTCATCTGGCTGTCAGCAAAGGTAGATGCCACCAGATTGATGCTTTCGGTAGTACCACGTGTAAAGACTATTTCCGAAATGCTGCGCGCATTAATAAACTTACGTACTGTTTCACGCGAAGCTTCGTGCAAGTTGGTAGCCTGCTGCGAAAGGAAATGTACTCCACGGTGTACATTCGCATTGACCGAATAGTATTCGTCTGTTATCGACTCTACTACCTGACGGGGCTTCTGGGTAGTCGCTCCGTTATCAAGATAAATCAACGGTTTATTGTACACACTCCGTGAAAGTATCGGAAAGTCCTCTCTTATTTTTTGTACATCGTAAAACATGTCACACTAATTTTATTTACAAATAGCACATCCCTGACATTTATTCAATTCGCCACGGAAACGTTTCTCAACAAGTAAGTGCAGACGGTCTTTCAACGCATCCATACGGATATTGTCGATCACTTCATTCACAAAGGCAAACATCAGCAGCAAACGTGCTTCTTTCAGGCTGATACCACGCTGACGCATATAGAACAATGCATTTTCATCGAGTTGACCGACTGTTGCTCCATGCGAACACTTTACGTCATCGGCATATATCTCCAGCTGCGGCTGAGTATACATGCGGGCTTCACGTGTTGCACAAATATTACGGTTGGTCTGCTGTGAAGAAGTGTGCTGAGCTCCTTCACGTACCAATACTTTTCCGGCAAAAGCTCCTACAGCCTGATCGTCGAGTACATATTTGAACAACTCATTGCTGGTACAATCGGATACCTGATGATCAATGAATGTATTGTTATCCACTTGCTCGTTCTTGTCTGCAATAGCCATACCACACAAATTGACCTCTGCTCCACGTCCTGCCAGTGTTACTTCAGTTGTATTGCGTGTCGTTCCGTTATGAAGCGTCATACCATTCAACAACACGTTGCTGTTTGCCTCCTGATGTACGTACAGGTTGTTGAAACGTACTGTACTGTTATGTGTTTCTTCCAGCTCATAAAGGTCGAATACTGCGTTTTCACCGATAAAAGCTTCTACAACCTGCGTAGAGAGGAAATTCACCTCATCCATAGCATGGTCGCAAATCAGCAACTTGGCCTGTGCTCCTTCTTCGAGGATAATCAGAATACGACGGTTCACCATCGTATTGACATCGGCACGCAGGATATTAACCAACTGGACCGGTCTTTCCATTACCACATTCTTCGGAACATACATCAGTACACCGTCTTGTGCAAACATCGTATTGAACGCTACCACACCATCTTTCGACGTATCAGCCAACTTTCCGTAATATTTTTTCACCAGTTCCGGATGTTGTTCTGCCACATCCTTCAGACTGCCGAATATAACTCCTTCAGGTAATTGTGCAGAGGGATGTACGTGTTTGTCAAATGCATCGTTTACCACAAAATAGAGGGAAGTGCTCATATTCGGGACATCGCACTTGAACACTTCGTACGGATTGACCGGAAACTCCAGACGGTTCAGGTTCAGTCCGTAGTCGGGAGCAAAATACTTGCTCACCTCCGTGTATTTATACTTTTCCTGCTTGCGTGTAGGGAATCCCAGACGTTCGAAGTCGGCAAAGGCTTTTGCACGAGGAGCATTCAGCACCTCTGCACTATGCCGGCAAATCATCGCCTCACACTGCGAGAAAAGATCAATATATTGTTGTTCTGCTTTCATGCTTATTCTCCTAATTCTTTCTTTATCCAGTCGTAACCTTTTTCTTCAAGCTCAAGTGCCAGTTCCGGACCGGCAGTCTTTACGATGCGTCCTTTGTAAAGCACGTGTACGATATCGGGCTTGATATAATCTAACAGACGTTGATAGTGTGTAATCACAATACAACTTGTTTCAGGAGTTTTCAGCTTATTCACTCCTTCGGCTACAATACGGAGAGCGTCAATATCCAGTCCAGAATCTGTTTCATCGAGGATACTCAATTTCGGTTCCAGCATAGCCATCTGAAAGATCTCGTTACGTTTCTTTTCACCACCCGAGAATCCCTCGTTTACAGAGCGGTTGGCAAGCTTGCTGTCCAGCTCCACAATTTCACGTTTCTGACGCATCAGTTTCAGGAACTCACTTGCAGTCAGTGCCGGAAGCCCTTTATATTTGCGTTGTTCGTTGACAGCCGCACGCATAAAGTTAACCATGCTTACACCAGGAATTTCTACCGGATACTGAAATGAAAGAAACAGTCCTTCATGACTACGGTCTTCTGCACTCATTGCCAGTAAATCCTTTCCATCGAAAGTTACCGATCCTTTTGTTACTTCATAAGCCGGATGTCCTACCAGCACATTACTTAATGTACTCTTACCAGAACCATTCGGTCCCATGATAGCGTGTACCTCGCCAGACTTTACAGTCAGATTGATTCCTTTTAATATCTCTTTGCCATTAATCGTGGCATGCAAATCTTTTATTTCTAACATAGCTTTCTTTTTTATTTATCCTACACTGCCTTCCAATGAGATAGAAAGCAATTTCTGTGCCTCTACGGCAAATTCCATAGGAAGTTTGTTCAATACTTCTTTCGCGTAACCGTTTACAATCAGACCTACTGCATCTTCGGTAGGAATACCACGCTGGTTACAGTAGAACAACTGATCTTCCGAAATCTTCGATGTAGTAGCTTCATGCTCTACTATCGCTGTTTCATTGTGTATATCCATATATGGGAACGTATGAGCTCCGCAATGGCTTCCTAAAAGCAACGAGTCGCACTGACTATAGTTACGGGCATTGTCTGCACGTTCTGACACACGTACCAGACCACGATATGAGTTCTGACTCTTTCCGGCACTGATACCTTTGCTCACAATCGTTGAACGAGTATTCTTTCCCAGATGAATCATCTTAGTTCCGGTATCAGCTTGCTGGTAATTATTGGTTACTGCAACCGAATAGAATTCAGCTGTAGAATTATCTCCACTCAATATACAGCTCGGATATTTCCATGTAATGGCAGAACCGGTCTCTACCTGTGTCCACGATAATTTACTGTCTACACCTTTACAATTACCTCGTTTTGTTACGAAGTTGTATACACCTCCCTTGCCTTCTGCATCACCCGGATACCAGTTCTGCACAGTAGAATATTTTACTTCAGCACGGTCAAGTACAACGATTTCTACGATAGCAGCGTGTAATTGGTTTTCATCACGCATCGGCGCTGTACATCCTTCCAGATAAGACACATAACTATCATCATCTGCAACTATCAGCGTACGTTCAAACTGTCCGGTATTTGCAGCATTAATACGGAAATAAGTAGAAAGCTCCATAGGGCAACGTACGCCCTTTGGTATATAGACAAATGAGCCATCACTAAACACTGCCGAATTAAGAGCAGCAAAGAAATTATCTCGATAACCAACTACCGAACCCAGGTATTTCTTTACCAAATCGGGATGCTCACGTACAGCTTCGCTCATCGAACAGAAAATGATTCCTTTTTCCATCAGTGTTTCCTTGAAGGTTGTCTTGACAGAAACAGAATCCATCACGGCATCTACAGCCATTCCACTCAATGCCATCTGCTCTTCCAGAGGAATACCCAGTTTATTAAAAGTCTTCACCAGCTCAGGATCTACTTCATCCATGCTCTTAGGTCCTTCCTTCTTTTTAGTAGGATCTGCATAATATGAAATAGCCTGATAATCTATTTCAGGAATATTGAGATGAGCCCATGTCGGCATTTCCATTGTCAGCCAGTAACGATAAGCTTTCAGACGGAACTCCAATAACCATTCCGGTTCACCCTTCTTGGCCGAAATCAATCGCACCACATCTTCATTCAATCCCTTTTCAATGATGTCTGTATGTACTTCCGTAGTAAAACCATATTTATACTTTTCCTGCGTCAGTTGTTTTACAAACTCATTCTTTTGGGATTCTTCCTTTTTATTGAGTTCTTCTTGCATATATTTTATTATATCAGTCTATTAGTTGTTTAGTAACATTCTTCACAGTAGGGAAAAAGACTCCCGAAAAGCCTTCTATCGGATAATATAACAAAGAAGTACGTTTTACGGTTGACTTTATTAAGTTATCTTTAGAATCGACAAACTCTATAAAATGTACGAATAAGCTGACAAGCAATATGTACTTCAAGGCTCCCAGTGCGGCGCCTAAAATACGGTTGACAAAACCTAAATGTACAATTTCAATCACTCGTGTCAAAGCTGAAGCAAGCAACAGAAAGACAAGCGGAACCAGCAGCCATATCAGAATAAAGGCTACGACTTGGGCAAAGGTGAGTGATGTACCCAATTCTTCGGCAAGCTTTTCGCCTACAGAAGCAAATAATGCACGGGCCACAAGCAATCCAACTACCAAGCCTACAATAGAGGCTAATTGCCTTATAAATCCCTTTGTAAATCCAAGTATAGCTCCTATGCTTATTATTGCCACAATAATCCAATCGAGGACTGTCATACTCTATATCGTAATAAAAAAGGAAATGTCATGCTGAACGCAGGGAAGAATCTGCACACATCCGATAGCGTTTACAGATCCTTCGCTATGCTCAGGATGACATCACCTCATTAAATTTACTATAATGTAATTATAAAGTTTGCTTTACTTCCACTTCTTCATAAGTTTCAATAACGTCACCTACCTTCAAGTCATTGCAGTTAGTCAGGCTAATACCACATTCAAAGTTAGTACCAACCTCTTTCACATCATCTTTAAAGCGTTTCAACGCATTGATGCTACCCGTAAAGATTACAATACCATCACGTATCAAACGAGCCTTGTCAGTACGTTTCACCTTACCAGTCTTAACCATCGCACCGGCAACCATACCGACTTTACTGATATTGAATACTTCACGAACTTCGATTGTTGCAGTAACCTGCTCTTTCAATGTAGGAGCAAGCATACCTTCCATAGCAGACTTCACTTCTTCGATAGCATCGTAAATAATAGAATACTTACGGATATCTACTCCTTCCTGTTCAGCCAGTTTAGCAGCATTGCTAGAAGGACGAACCTGGAATCCTACGATAATTGCATCTGATGCAGCAGCCAGTGATACATCTGATTCTGAAATCTGTCCAACACCTTTATGGATAACATTAACCTGAATCTGTTCGGTAGACAATTTAATCAATGAGTCACTCAACGCCTCAACAGAACCGTCCACGTCACCTTTCACAATTACATTCAGTTCATGGAAGTCACCCAATGCCAAACGACGTCCAACTTCATCCAATGTAAGCATCTTCTGAGTACGCAAGCCTTGCTCACGTGCCAACTGCTCACGTTTATTTGCAATTTCACGTGCTTCCTGATCTGTATCAAACACATGGAATGTATCACCTGCAGCTGGGGCTCCATTTAATCCCAAAATCAATACCGGTTCAGAAGGACCTGCCTCTTTCAAGCGTTGATTACGTTCATTAAACATAGCCTTCACCTTACCATACGAAGTTCCAGCCAGCACAATATCTCCTACATGCAGTGTTCCATTAGAAATCAACACTGTTGCTACATATCCACGTCCCTTATCCAGAGAAGATTCAATAATTGAACCAGTAGCCTTACGGTTCGGATTTGCTTTCAAATCCAACATTTCAGCTTCCAGCAATACTTTCTCCAACAATTCAGGAACGCCTGTACCTTTCTTTGCAGAAATATCTTGTGACTGATACTTACCTCCCCATTCTTCTACCAGGAAGTTCATAGCAGCAAGTTCTTCCTTAATCTTATCAGGATTTGCATTCGGTTTATCTACCTTGTTGATTGCAAATACAATAGGTACACCGGCAGCCATTGCATGGTTAATAGCTTCCTTAGTCTGAGGCATTACGTTGTCATCGGCAGCAACAATGATAATAACGACATCGGTAACTTTAGCACCACGTGCACGCATGGCAGTAAATGCCTCATGTCCCGGAGTATCCAGGAAAGTGATGCGACGTCCGTCTTCCAGTTTTACATTATATGCACCGATATGCTGTGTAATACCTCCAGCCTCACCAGCAATTACATTTGCCTTACGGATATAGTCCAGTAATGAAGTCTTACCATGGTCAACATGTCCCATGACTGTTACAATCGGAGCACGAGGCTGCAAATCTTCTTCAGCATCAGCTTCCTCTTCAATAGCCTGGGCAACTTCAGCACTTACATATTCAGTCTTATAGCCAAACTCTTCGGCTACCAAATTGATAGTTTCAGCATCCAGACGTTGATTGATAGATACCATGATACCCACACTCATACAAGTAGAGATAACCTGAGTTACTGAAATATCCATCATGTTTGCCAGCTCATTTGCAGTAACAAACTCTGTCAGTTTCAAGATCTTGCTTTCTTCCTGTTCAAGTTCCTCCTGCTCAAGCTGACGGTTCTGTATACTTTCACGTTTTTCCTTACGATATTTAGCAGCTTTATTCTTACCCTTATTAGTAAGACGAGCCAATGTTTCCTTTACCTGCTTAGCTACATCTTCATCGCTTACTTCAGGTTTTACAACCGGTTTCTTGAAGCGGTCTTTATTATGTTTGCCTCCACCCTGAGCCGCAGCATTAGAGTTAGCCTTTCCGCCTTTATCGCCGCGAGGTGAAACAATATTACCCGCCGCATTAATATCTACACGTTCTTTGTTGATACGATTACGTTTCTTCTTTCCCGAAGCGTCACTTTGACCACCTTTATCAGTTTTCTCGTCAGTCTTTCTTATTTCCTTGATGATAGCATCTTTCATCTGCTTACGCTGTTCCTGACGCAGTTTGTCTTTTTCCTCTCGTTCCTTACGTTTTTCTTCTTTTGTCTTCTTCTTCGGACGAGTAGACTGGTTCAATGCAGCCAGGTCAATCTGACCTACGACATTAATCTTCGACTTAAATTCCGTTGGACGGATTTTAAACACCTCATCTTCCTTGTCCTGCAGAACGGTTTGTACTTCGGGTACTTCTTTCTTTTCTTCCATTAAATCTGGTTTCAAATCTTCCGCCTTCTCCTGTTCCGGCTGTTTCTGTTGTTCATTAATCTGAGGTTGTGGTTGTACTGTTTCTGCTACAGGAGTTTCTTCCACATGTTGCGGTTCATTCTTTTCCACCGGTACAGATTCCTCTACCACTTCCTTTATTTCTTCCTTAGCAGGCTCCACCACAGCCGGCTTCACCTTCTTCTTATTAAGACTGTCCAAATCAATTTTGCCCACAGGCTTAAATTTCGGACGTGCATCTTCAGGCACAACTGCTTCTATCACCTCCGGCTTCGCTTCAGCCTGCAGGTCATCAATAGAAACAGAAGCTTTATTACGTTCTTTATTCTGCCGTTCTTGAAAAATCTTTTCAGACTCTATTTTCAAATCTTTGTCTTTGCTAAACTCTTTCACAAGTGCAGCATATTGTTCATCAGTAATTTTAGTATTCGGATTTGCTTCGATAGTATATCCTTTCTTTTGTAAAAAGTCCACCACCGTAGCAATACCTACATTCAAATTTCTTGTTACTTTGTTCAGTCTTATCGTCATAAATTCTTTTAGTTTTTAATAGAGTTCAGGAAAAAGTTTTTCAGTCACGGATAATCAATATGATTGACTATATTTATTCCTCGAACTCTGCCCTCAAAATTCTTAACACATCGTCTACTGTGTTCTCCTCCAAATCTGCCTTTTCAATCAGCATCTCACGTGGAGCGTTCAGTACACCTTTTGCCGTATCTATGCCAATACCCTTGATGGCATTGATAACCCATTCATCAATTTCGTCTTTAAACTCATCCAGATAGATATCTTCATCTGTTGCGTTTTCATCCAGTTCACGATATACATCAATGGTATATTCGGTCAACATACTTGCCAGCTTGATATTCATACCACCTTTACCGATAGCAAGAGATACTTCTTCCGGCTTCAGATATACTTCAGCTTTCTTCTCTTCTTCATGCATGATAATAGAAGAAACCTTAGCAGGACTCAACGCACGCTGTACGAACAGTTGTATATTCGAAGTATAATTGATAACATCAATATTTTCATTGCGTAACTCACGAACAATACCGTGAATACGAGAACCTTTTACTCCGACACATGCTCCAACCGGATCAATACGTTCATCGTAAGATTCTACAGCAATCTTTGCACGTTCACCAGGTATACGGGCAATTTTCTTGATAGTAATCAATCCGTCATTGATTTCCGGAACTTCCTGTTCAAACAGACGTTGCAAGAACATAGGCGAAGTACGGCTCAAAATAATCTTCGGATTATTATTCTTATTGTCTACCCGTGCAACTACTGCACGTACAGTTTCTCCCTTACGATAGAAATCGCTCGGAATCTGCTCAGTTTTCGGAAGCAGCAATTCATTACCTTCATCATCGAGTAACAAAATTTCCTTTTTCCAGATCTGATAAACTTCTGCAGCAATGATAGTACCGACCTTGTCAATATACTTATTGTACAAGCTGTCTTTTTCCAGTTCCAAAATCTTAGAAGCCAATGTCTGGCGAAGGTTCAAAATCGCACGGCGACCAAACTTTTCGAATATCACCTCATCTGTAACCTCCTCTCCCACTTCGTAAGATGCATCAATTTTACGCGCTTCAGTAAGCGAAATCTGCAAGTTCGGGTTCGTCAATTCATCATCAGCCACCACTTCACGATTACGCCATATTTCAAAGTCGCCTTTGTCGGGATTTACAATTACATCGTAATTTTCATCGGTTCCGAACATCTTTGCAATCACACTACGAAATGACTCTTCCAGTACGCTCACCATAGTGGTGCGATCGATATTCTTCAAATCTTTAAATTCCGAAAACGTGTCAATTAAACTGACAGTTGCTTCTTTCTTCGCCATAATTTTATTTAAAGCTTATTAAGTATTTGGTGTATTTTATTTCGTCATAAACAAAGGTTACATTCTGTTCTACCAGCTTCGGACGTTTTGCACCTTCCGGCTTTACTTTCACTTGTACCGTGATCGTAAAGTTCTCTTCATTGGCGTCCGTCAATACGCCGGTCCATTTTTTCCCATCCTTACCCAGCACTTCTACTTCTTTTCCGATATGGATTATATATTGCTGAAGCACCTTAAAAGGTTGTCCGATACCAGCCGACCCGACCTCAAGTTCATAATCTTCTTCCTCTCGGTTCAGCTTCGATTCGATATAACGGCTCAAGTCCACACAATCATCGATCCACACACCTTCCGCATGGTCGATTTCAACTACAATTTTGTCATCCGGAGTTACAGTGACATCCACCAGAAAATAATCTTTACCCTCCAGCCATTCTTCAACTATCCGGGTTACAACGTTTTTATCTATCATGTACTAACTATATAAGAACAAAAAAAGGAGCTTAACCGCCCCTCCACCTTTTCATCCATCTCGGTTGCAAAGATACAAATAATATAATGTACTGCAAAATATTAGAATAAATATTTCATTTTTAGCAAGATTTATCTTTTTAAGATATCTTTGTACACAAAATCAAACATAAATCTGCATTATGAACAATAAAAGCATCAACAGCAATAAACAGTTTATGATAGGAAACGGCATATTAGCCTTCGGAGTATTTTTCATTGTATGCCTGTTTCTTTATTTGAGTTTTCGTACTCCTCAAACAGCAGATCAAAGCAAAACATCTGCTGATTTATATACCATACAAGTAGAAAACAGTTTTGCCGGAGATAGCATTTCGGTTTATATAAACGACAGCCTTCTGCTCAACTGTACAATGGGATCGACAGCACTTACACTTCAGGTAAATCGCTTTGCCGAAGAAAATGCACTGATGATTGTCGATAACAAAAGCGACGAAATAACCCCGTTCAGCCTAAACCCGAAAGGGAGCATAGTCAACGTTGCGAAAAAGGACGGAAAAATATCAATACAAGAATCGGAAAGAGAATAAAAGACATCTACGTCATTCAAACTCCAAGACAAAAGTAGTATTCCAACCGTTCGTCCCTGGTCGCAGCAGGCTGACACTACCTCCCGACAACTTCATAATCTGTCGTGAAAGAGAAAGACCTATACCGCTTCCTTCACTACGGGTTGTAAAGAAAGGCACAAAAATCTGCTCTGCTTCTACCTCCGGTATAGCAGGACCATCGTTACTGACATACACAAAGACATGCTCGTCAGCCGAGCTGTATGCACGCACGTGTATTCTTCCCTTCTCACCGCCAATCGCTTGTACCGCATTTTTAATCAGGTTGATGAGCACCTGACGTATCAGATTAGGATCAGCATAAAGCATCAGTTCGGCAGGTTCCACTTGCAAGGAAAGAATAATATTACCAGGAACAAGAGTTAACCCTTCAATTTGCCTGAGCAGATCCAACAAATAAAATGGTTCGGGTGAGGGTTTCTGTAAAGATGAGAACTTCCGGTAACTGTCAACAAATGAAATCAGCCCGACTGAAGTTTCATGAATAGCCCGAATACCATCGTACAAAGGTGTTCCTACCACATCCTTACGTTTCAAAAATGTTTCACTCAGCGAGGAAATCGGAGCAATGGAATTCATGATTTCATGTGTCAACACCCGAACCAGCTTAATCCACGAATCAAACTCTTTTTCATCCAGCTCATTACGGATATCATTCAAAGCAAGAATACGCACTTTCCGTTCTCCCAGTTGCATAACAGAAGCCCGCACCAATAGCTGTACCTCGCCTTTCGAAGTAGACAGCTGTATATTACACCGCTCTCCAGCTCCCAATGAACGAAACACATGAGAAACTTCCGCTCCGTATCGTTCCAGCTGCTGCAAGGTACTCAAAACAGGAAGTCCCAAGAGGCGTGCTGCTGCCGGATTTGTCTGCACAACTTTCATACTTTCGTCCAACACAATAATTCCCGACGTAACACTGGAAAGGATCTGTTCATAAAACCGTTCTCGCTGCTCCATCAGTTGTTTCTGTTCGCTCATCAGTCCTCCGAAACGGTTAAGCGTATCTTGTAACACGCGTTCTCCTCCCGAAAAGCCATAAACCGGTAAACGAAACGAATAGTCACGATTTCGGATAGCCTCCAGCATCAGCCAACTCTTTTCACGCAGTTGCTGCTGCATTTTCCGGAAAATAAAAATGGAAGCGGCACATAGAAGAAGTCCTGCAACCAGCAATCCACCCTTCCCGTAGACAATCCCCAAAGTTACCAGTACAACTCCGCCAACAAGCAACAGTGTACGAACGGTAATCGAATAAATCCACCTATAACCCATAACGTTTCATTTTATTATAGAGTGTCTGACGGGTAATTCCCAACATAGCAGCTGCCTGCGAAAGATTCCCTTCACACTGATCGATAGCACGCTTCACCATGCTACGTTCCATTTCGTCAAGCGTATGGAAAGGCACTTCCGTTTCAGCATTTCCGACAACAGGTTCAGGACCGGAGGCTGTAGAAGTGAGTTGCAACATATCCCCTCGCAACTCATCGCTATCGGACAAGATAACGGCTTTCTCTACCGTATGTTGTAATTCACGAATGTTACCATACCAGGGATGTTCCAGCAAACGGCGCGCAGCTTCAGGGCTGAAAGCTTGCACTTGTCTGCCATATTGCCTAGCATACTGTTCAAGAAAACGTTTCGCTAATGGAAGAATATCTTCCTTACGTTCACGCAAAGCAGGTATATGCAAATGAATGGTATTAATACGATAGAGCAGATCTTCACGGAACTCACCGTTTCTTACCATATCTTCCAAATTACGGTTGGTAGCACATATCAAACGAATATTAGTAGGCTGCTGCGTATTGCTTCCAACCTTTACGAAACACCGCTTCTGAATAGCCGTAAGTAGTTTCGCCTGCAGATGATAGGGCAGGTTAGCTATTTCATCCAAAAAAAGCGTTCCACCGTCAGCAGCTTCAAAGCGTCCTATGCGATCGGTATGTGCATCGGTAAACGAACCTTTCACATGACCAAACAATTCACTCTCAAATAAAGATTCCGTAATGGCGCCCATATCAACAGCTATCATCGGTCCTTCCTTACGATTGGAAAGACGATGTATCTCACGGGCCAGCATATCTTTTCCTGTTCCGTTTTCTCCTGTTATCAGAATATTGGCATCAGTCGTACTAACCTTCTCTACTAACATGCGCAACGGACGGATAGCCTGTGAATTTCCCCAATACATTCCGTCATCGGAAGCGACTGGTGGGACAGCTGTCTTTTTCTTACCCTTACGGGCTTCAACTATCCGGGAGTATGCTTCCTGAAGTGTCTGTACCAGCTGTGCATTTTCCCAAGGCTTTACTACAAAATCAGCAGCCCCCTCCTTTATTCCCGTAACTGCCAGGTTTATATCAGCATAAGCCGTAAAGAGTACCACTTCTGTCTGCGGACGAAGACGTTTTATCTCACGAAGCCAGTAAAGTCCTTCGTTTCCACTATTGATACCCGAAGAAAAATTCATATCAAGCAATACGATATCGACTGCCTCCCGATTCAGCAATGTAGGTATTGTAACCGGAGAATCTATTGTTATCACACGCTCAAAATATTCTCCCAGCAGATATTGCAACGAAGTCAATATATTACGGTTGTCATCAACCACCAACAGGATTCCTTGTTTAGCCATATTCTTTTTATTTGCAGTATTGCAAAGATACGTAAAGATAACATAAAGAAACAGGTAACAGGTGACAAAAAATTAGACAGTGAGTGTCTAATTTTTTGACACATTGCTTAATACGCAGATTATCGTATACACTGATTTTCAACAGTTTACTACTTTGGCACGATATTTGATTTTAATCAGACAGATAAAAACGAAAACACATGAAAAAAAATAATAAGACCAAACAGTCATTGCTTCTGCTCGTAAGTCTGTGCAGCCTCAACATAACAGCTCAGGAGGTCTGGAATATCGACCAGTGTATGGCTTATGCAGTGGAACATAACCACATCGTAAAGCAGCGCCATCTGGAAGCAGACAATTACCGTATGGACCGTATGAAGGCTATCGGACAATTTCTGCCAGGAGTATCAGGAAATGTCAGCGCACAATATAATTTCGGACGTTCAGTCGATCCGGAAACTAATACATATATATCAAAATCAACCTTCAATAATGGTTATAGCATGGAAGCCTCCATTCCTATCTTCCGGGGAGGAAGCCTGATCAACCAAGTACGAAAAAGCAAAGCAAATTTACTGCTTGGCAAAGCAGCTCTGCAAGAAGCACGGGATAATACAGCTCTGGAAACATTTCAGGCCTACATTGATGCATTGTATTATTATGGTACTACCCGACTGGCAAAACAAAAACTTGCGGAAAGTGATTCATTATTATACAAAACTCGCCGACAGGAAACTCTAGGGTTAAAAGGAATGGCCGACGTTGCGCAAATGGAGGCACAGCAAGCAAGTGATGCTTACAACTTAACACATCAGCAAAACTTATATGAAACAGCTATGCTGACCTTAAAACAAAAAATGAATTTCCCCATTGAAGAGGCTTTGCTGCTCGACACCTGTCTGCTGGAGCAATCTACACTAGAGCAAGAACAACTGACCATAGAACATGCCGACAATGTATTCCGTCTTGCGTTAAACTGCAATCCGGTTTTGAAACAGGTCGAAATGCAGAAACAGTCGGCAAATATGGACCGTAAAATTTCATGGAGTTCATTTGTTCCATCCATCAGTCTTTATGGAGGAATTTCAAGTTCTTATTATAAAGAATTACATCAAACAGGATACCCTCCGTTCCATACACAGTTTGAGAATAACTTCGGCTCATATTTTGGAATCAGCATGAGTATACCTATCTTCAACCGTCTGTCGGGCATCGCCAACATGCGACAGGCACGAAACAACTACCGGATAGCAGCCGAACAGTATGAGGCGCAGAAAGAAGAGCTTCAGAAACTGGTACAGCAAGCCGTACAAGACCGCGAAGGCTACCTGAAAGAAAGTATCCAGATGGAGAAGAAAGTAGCTTCCGACTCACTTGCCTACCACGTGACGCGACGCAAGTACGAAGAAGGGCTTATGACCTCACTCGATGTACAGAACAATGCTGCCACATTGTTGGAAAGCCAGACCGGACTGTTGCAGAGCAAACTTACCTACCTGATGAAATGCAGACTGGTAGATTATTATAAGGGACAAGATATTATCAGAAACAACGAATAAAAATATTACACACCATGGATATACAACTGGAAAAGAAAAAAGGCATTCAGAAGAAACACATTCCTTACATAGCCGGAGGAGCTGTTGTGATTTTATTATTAATCTGGATTATTTTCGGAAATCATGCATCAACACTGAGAGTAGACGCCGCTTCACTGAATATAGCCGATGTAACCTTCGGTAAGTTCAATGACTATATCCGTCTGAACGGACAAGTTCAGCCAATCTCCGTCGTCCAATTAAGTCCGGAAGAAGGAGGAATCGTACAGGAAAAGGTTGTAGAAGAAGGCGCCCATGTAAAAAAAGGAGATGTCATTCTCCGTCTCAGCAACTCAAACCTGGACTTACAGATTCTGAATGCAGAATCGGAACTTGCCGAAAAACAGAACTTACTGCGTAATACACAAGTAACCATGCAGCAAGATAAGCTGAACAATGAAACCGAAAAAGTACAGCTGGACATTGATACACGCCGAAAACAACGTACCTATCTCCAGTATGAACGTTTATATAAAGAACGTCTTATCAGTCGGGAAGAATATCTTCAGGCAAAAGAAGACTATGAAGTAGCACAGAAAAAGCACGGATTGATTACCGAACGTCTGGTACAAGATTCTATCTACCGTAACATACAGATGGACCAGATGGAGGACAATTTACAGAACATGAGAAAGAATGTACTGCTGATTCGTGAAAGAAAAGAAAAACTGGAAGTCCGCGCTACAATCGATGGAGAACTTGGACTGCTGGATGCAGAGTTGGGACAGAATATCACTGCCGGACAAATGGTCGGGCAGATAAACGACCTTTCGGACTTCAAGATAGAAGCCATGATAGACGAACATTATATCGACCGTGTGACCAACGGACTGCCGGCTACGTTCGAACGTCAGGAAACCACATTCAACCTGAAAGTTCGCAAAGTATATCCCGAAGTACGTGAAGGACGATTCCGTACCGATTTTGTATTCGAGGGAAAACGCCCTGACAATATCCGGAGCGGACAAACTTACTACATCGATTTACAATTGGGGGAACCAACCGAAAGCGTACTTATTCCAAAAGGAACTTTTTTCCAAGTAACTGGAGGTAACTGGATTTTTGTAGTCGATAAAGAAGGGAAGAAAGCTTATCGCCGTCAGATACGTATCGGACGACAAAACCCACAATATTACGAAGTACTGGAGGGACTGGAAAAAGGAGAGCGTGTCATTGTATCCGGATACGAAAGTTATAAAGACAATGAAGTGCTTATTTTAAAATAATAAATACCTAAGATGAAAACACTTATCCGTAACTTTTCGCATACATTCAGACGCTTCTTTACCGCAAGCATACTGAACTTGGTAGGACTGAGTATCGCTTTTACAGCCTGCTTTGTCATTCTGACTCAGGTTGATTACGACTATAATTACAACAAATGCTTTCCAGCCCACGAGCGTATCTACCGGGTAGAAGTGAATCGAGGTGGAGAATACGACTGGCAATTCTGGCTGGCCCGTCCATTGTGTGAACTAATAGGGACTGCATCTCCTCATATACAAGCTATTTCGGTTACCTCTTTATTAAGCTATACTAATGATTTTGAAATAGATGAGCACATCTATTCAGAGCCTTGGCTTACCGGATTTGGTGACTATTTAGAGGTCTTTCAACCTACCATGATATGCGGTACGACAGCTTCGCTTAACGAACCCGGCCAAGTCCTGATTCCTGCATCTATGGCTCGTCGTTTTTTTGGTACTACAGAAGTCCTTGGAAAAAGCATTTACGTAGACCGCAAATCACTCAACCAACCGTTAGTGATAGGGGGTGTTTATCAGGATATGCCGGAGAATTCCCAACTAGGAAACTGTATCTTCTCCTCCTATTCTCCGGAGTTAAATAAAGATTCTTGGATAAACTGGAGTTATACCCTATACATTCGACTGGACAATCCTGCTTCATTGACCGATATACAACAATCAATCATCGAAAATTGTAAGCAGAAGATGCCGAAAGATTGGATTAGCGGAACTGAAGATTGGGAGAATTTCATTCATTTTACGCCGCTGGACGAAGTACACTATTCAACAATAGGTGACAAGGCTGCTACCAGCAAGGCCGCAGTATATCTGTTGCTGTGTGTATCAATACTAATTTTACTGACAGCAGCAGTCAACTACATGAATTTCTCACTGGCAGAAACTCCCATGCGATTGCGTTCCATCAATACTCAAAAGGTGTTAGGAGCTTCCACTTTCTCTTTACGGGGGTATTTATTGTTGGAATCTGTATTAGTTTGTATGTGTGGATTCCTGCTTTCATTACTCTGGCTCTATCTGTTGCAAGATACATTCCTGAATACCTTGGTGTCATCCGATCTTTCTTTAATGAGACATCCTGTTCTACTGCTTACATTAAGCGGAATCGCCGTTTGCATGGGTTTACTTGCCGGAGCTTACCCTTCTTATTACGTCACTTCTTTCCAACCGGCATTAGTATTGAAAGGCTCATTCGGTCTTTCTCCCAAAGGTAAGTTACTGCGTACATTATTAGTTTGCTTCCAGTTCTTTGTTTCTTTCATGCTGATTATTTCTGTAGGTATTATGTATCTACAAAGTCATTATATACAGAACAGTGATTATGGTTACGACAAGAGTGTAGTTCTGGTGGGTGAGATTCCTAACGAACTGCTCAATCGAAGGGAGGCGATCGTCAGTGAGTTGTCCGGAATATCGGGCATAGAAGGTATCTCTATTTCCCAGTTCGTTCTGAACTCGTCTGATGACTACATGTCGTGGGGCAGAGGAAATAGGGAGCGTTTTATCAATACGGTCTGTTTCCCGGTAGATTATCGTTACTTATCTGTGCTTGGGATCAAGATTACTGAAGGCCGTGACTTCAAGCCGAGCGACGGGGATGTGTATATCTTCAACGAAGCAGCTCGGAAAAAATATCCCTGGATGAAAGTAGGTGAACTAGCAGCCCCCGAAGATTATCCGGTAGTGGGATTCTGTGAGAACATTCGCTTCAGCAGCTTCCGAAACAATGATGAAGAAATACCAATGGCTTTCTTTATTTACGGAAAGGATTATGCAGACTGGGATGCCAACAGCATCTTGAACATCCGGGTAGCTCCGGGAGTAGACAAGGTAGACATGCTCCACCGCTTAGCAAAGACAACTGAAAAGCTTGCACCGGACCATGACTTCAAGTTCCGTTTCATGGATCAAGTGATTGACCAGAATTACCATCTAGAATTGCGCTTCACCAGCCAGATTCTGCTATTCTCCCTGATTGCCATCGTGCTCAGCATGATTGGTGTGTTCGGGCTTACCTTATTTGAGAGTGAATACCGCCGCAAGGAAATCGGTATCCGGAAAATCATGGGAAGTTCCACCAGCGAAATCCTCTATATGTTTACTAAGCGTTATCTCGTCATGCTGGTCGTCTGCTTCGCATTGGCAGCTCCCTTCGGCTGGTGGATTGGACATGACTGGCTGGAAAGTTTTTCCGACAAAACTCCTATCCGTGCTTGGATATTCGTCATCTCCTTCCTGCTGGTCAGTCTCATTACGATACTGACAGTGACCTTCGAGTGCTGGAAAAATGCCAATGAAAATCCGGCAAACAGCATCAAAACCGAATAATATTATTTCTCATGAAAACACTTATCCGTAACTTTTCGCATACATTCAGACGCTTCTTTACCGCAAGTATACTGAACATTCTAGGATTAAGCATAGCCTTTGCATCCTTTTTTGTCATCATGACACAGGTGGACTATGACTATAATTTCAATAAAGGATATAAGGACTATGAAAAAATATTCCGGATAGAAATCAACCCTAATCCAGATTCAGGCTGGCAACTGTGGACTCCTCGCCCGTTATGTGAGCAATTACAATCCGCTTCACCCTATATAAAGAGTATTTCACAAGTTGAATCATATCAGTCTGAAGATGAATATGAAGTGAACGGAAACCTATTTAAAGCAACAACCTGCACTGGTTTCGGTAATTTTCTGGAAACATTTCAGCCGGAAATGATAAACGGCTCTGCCGATGCGCTGAACCAGCCTAAAACGATTCTCCTGTCCGAATCGACAGCAAAGAAATTCTTTGGTACAACCGATGTAATAGGCCAGACAATATTCAGAGGGAAACAAGCAGACAATAATGCATGGACCATAGGAGGTGTCTACAAAGATTTCCCGGAAAATTCACAGATAAAAAACTGGGTTATGATGCCCAAAGAAGCCGATACTGATAAAGGAAACTGGAGAAACTGGAACTATATCTGCTATATGCGTCTCGAAAGTCCGTCTGCGGCTCCGGAAATAGAAAAACTTATCTGGCAGATTTTTGTGAAAAACTTTCCGACCCTGAAACAGGACAGTGATATTTCACAGTTCATCCGCCTCACGCCACTTACCGACGCACATTTTTCTACGGTAGGAAATAAAAGCGCAAGCAGCCGCACAACACTTTACCTACTGATATGCGTTTCTTTCCTGATCGTAATTATAGCCACCATCAATTTCATGAATTTCTCGTTGGCTGAAACCCCGATGCGCATCAAGAGTATCAATACGCAGAAAGTACTGGGAGCAACCACACGTTCTCTTCGCCTCACCCTGATAACAGAAGCTATGCTTATCAGCTTTATAGCTTTTATTCTCGCGCTTATATGGGTTGCGATACTTAAAGATTTTGGTTTACAGGAACTGGTAAATGCCCAGCTGACAATAACAGAGCATCCGATGCTGCTGCTTGCAACTTTCGGTTTGAGTCTGCTTATGGGACTGATGGCCGGACTTTATCCGTCTTATTACGTAACCTCTTTTCCGCCAGCACTGGTTTTGAAAGGCTCTTTCGGACTTTCTCCCCAAGGACGCATTCTACGTACCGCACTGGTATGTATCCAATTCTTTGTTGCCTACATGCTGATTATCGGAGTAGGAATCATGTACCTGCAAAGCAGATATATCCGTACTTCAGACTATGGCTACAACAAGGATGCAATTATTGTAGGAAACATGACTAAAGAAACCCAATTACAAACGGATGCAGTAGTGGGAGAACTTTCTCAGATTTCAGGTGTCAAAGGAGTGGCCATATCGGAATTTGTCTTGAGTTCCGCCGATAATTACATGCACTGGGACGCTCCAAAGGCGACAAATATATTCAGTTTGATGCTTTTCCGGTAGATTGCCGTTATCTGGAAGTTATGGGAATTCGCATCGTCGAAGGGAGAAGACCCAAGCCAGGAGATGAGGACGTTTATATCTTCAACGAATTTACACGTAAGAAATATCCGTGGCTAAAAGTCGACCAGCCCGCTCCGGACGACAATTTAGTTATAGGTTTTTGCGAGAACATCAAATACAGCAGCTTCCGCAATGATGACACCAATCAGACAATGGCTTTTCTTATCCCTGGCAAGAAGTTCGCCCAATGGGGATGGGAGTGGCGAAATTTCGTCAATGTCCGTATTTCGGCAGGTGCAGATAAAGTTGAAGTTATCCGCTCACTCCAAAAAACAATGGAAAAGTTTACCCCCGGACACGACTTCAATTTCCGGTTCATGGATGAAGTGCTCGATGCCAACTACCGGAACGAATTGCGTTTTACCAAGCAAATCCTGCTCTTCTCACTCATTGCCATTGCCATCAGCCTGACGGGAGTGTTCGGACTCACCATGTTCGAAAGCGAGTATCGAAAAAAGGAAATCGGAATCAGAAAGATTATGGGAAGCTCGACCACACAGATTCTGTACATGTTCAACCGAAGATATATACTTATACTCGCCGGATGCTTCATCGTGGCAGCACCGTTCGGATGGTGGATCGGGCAGCACTGGCTGCAAGGATTTGCAGAAAAAACACCCGTCACCCCGTGGATATTCATTTTGTCATTCCTGCTGGTTACACTCATTACCATGATTACCATTACTGTACAAAGCTGGAAAAATGCCAATGAGAATCCGGCAAACAGCATCAAAACCGAATAAAAACAGATTAATAATATGAAAGGACTCAAAACTTACCTCACTTTTCTACACCGTAACAAGTTATTTACGGTTGTCAATGTTGCAGGACTAAGTATCTCACTGATGTTTGTTCTGCTGATAGCCGACATGGTAACCCGCCAACTATCGGTAGACAAGAACTTGAAAGATACCGACCGTATCAGTGTATTTGCAAGCGAAAATACAGCTGCCGGACATTATCTGCTAAGAGAAAAACTGCAAAGCCGTTACCCTGAAATAGAGGAGTGGTGCGCTTATACCGGAAATTTCGGAATACAGACCAGCATCAACGAAAACCCTACCCAAATTCGTACACTCGTCGCCCGAAAGAACTTTTTTCAGTTCTTCGGCTATAAACTGGCAGAAGGAAATCCGGCACAAGTACTGGTAGATGACCATAGCATCGTTCTCAGCCGTTCATGCGCCAACCGTCTGTTCGGTAACGAGGCTGCTTTAGGAAAAGTACTGGAACTGAATACACCGGATTCAAAAGGAAGCGGCAACCAAAAGTTCACTGTAACCGGTATTATGGAAGACATCGAAAACTCTTTGATCAAAGAGTCTACAGAAGCCATTATCCCTTACGAAAACATCAACGAGCTAAACCCGACAATCAGCCTGACAGATGGCGAGATGGGCAATGCCACCAGCGCACTTGTATTCTTCCGTACCGTAAAAGGAAGCGATCTGAACACAAAGGCCAAAGACGCTCTCTCTTATCTGAAAGATTGCTGGTGGATCTATAACCGGGGTATATTCAAGAAAGTACAGTTCGTGCCATACAATCAGTTTTACTTCCACACAGAAACACCTTCCGGATCAACAGAAATCAACCAGTACAGCTTCCGTATGGTCGTACTTTTCCTTGTCACCGGTATCATCATCTTATTCATGGCAATATTCAACTACGTCAACATGAGTATTGCACAAACTACCTATCGCGCCAAGGAAATGGCAACCCGCAAGTTGCTCGGTTCTTCCCGCTCCGACATATTCTGGCGTATGATAGGCGAATCGTCTATTATGACTGTTATCGCTTTCATACTCGGATTTCTGCTTGCAAAAGCCGCCGAGCCTATTGCCATGGATCTACTGGGTGTAAAGCTCGACCTGACAGGCGATTTGTCTTTCATGACCTGTCTGTCCTACCTGCTGCTTATCGTCTTACTGTCATTCATCTCCGGCTTTGTACCTGCTACCATCTTGTCTAATTATAATCCACTGGACGTTGTAAAAGGACATTTCCGCCGGAAAACCAAAGCTGTATATTTACGCGTGCTGAACATCGTACAAGATGGACTGACTATTGCCATGCTGAGCTGTGCCTTCTACCTGAGCGTACAGATTCACAGCATATTGAACGAACCGCTGGGATATAGCTACGGAAATATTCTCTGCCTTACGCCGGCGGCAGATCAGGAAACTCTGCTTACTTTCCGCAATGAAGTACAAAAACTACCTTTTGTGAAACGGATAAGTTTCGCCCAAGGAACTCCTATAGACGGAGGGAATAATAATACAATGGTTGTTACGGTTAAAGGAGCTCCTAAGAACATGAGTTTTCAGACATTTAAAGTAGACTCAGCCTTTATCGACATGTATCAGATACAGATTTACGAAGACCGCAAAATGCCATTCGACAAGAATAACTGGTTTATCAGCGAATCGGCATCCAAAGACCTCGGAGGTGTTACCGACTATGTAAATGATGAGCGAGGTCGTAGTTTCTCCATTGCCGGATTATTCAGAGATTTTCATATACGCTCAGTCATGAGTGAACAACATCCTTTACGGCTCCAGATACTCCCAGCCGACAAAATTTATCCGTGGAGTATTTTGGTAGAAGTACAAGACGGCGATCTGGCAACTTACAGCAAACAAATCACTGATTTGTACAGTACACTGACAGAAAATGCACCATTCAGTTCGAGCTGGTATAAAGACCAGATTGTCAATCAGTACAGCGATATCATCAGCATGAATAAACTGATTAGTATTTTCACGTGTGCCGCACTGATTATTTCACTACTGGGACTGACTGCCATGAGTATCTATTTCATTGCCCAGCGTAAACGTGATATTGCCATTCGTAAAACCTTCGGTTCCAGTAGCCGCAATGAAATGCTGCAACTGATGAAATTTTCATTCTCATCTTTGCTCATCAGCCTGATAATAGCCATACCACTTATGGCTTTCGGCATACACACCATCGACAAGATTGTATCATACGATAGTGACTTCCCCTGGTGGGTGCCACCAACAGCATTTGCCGTCATCACCCTCATCTCACTGGGATCAGTATACCTTATCAGCCGGAAAGCTGTACGAGAGAATCCGGTAAACAGTATCAAAACCGAATAACAATAAATCTGATGAAAACACTTATTCGTAACTTTTCATATACATTCAGGCGCTTTTTTGCTGCAAGTGTCCTGAATATTGCAGGACTAAGTATTGCTTTTTCCTCTTTTTTCGTCATCATGACGCAAATAGATTATGACTATAATTTTAATAAAGGATATAAGGATTATAAAAAGATTTTCCGAGTAGAAGTATATTCAGATAACGAATGGACAGAAATTGCTCCTCGCCCAATATTAGAGTTAATATCTTCTAGCTCTCCACATATTCTTTCTTCTTCAATCATTACTTATACTGTCTCTAATCAAGATTTTAATATCAATGGACATATATTCAATGAAAAAGTACAAAAAGGATTTGGTAACTTCTTAGAAACTTTCCAACCACAAATGCTATGTGGTTCCACTAGTAACCTTAATTTTCCTAATATGGTACTTATTCCAGAATCAATGGCAATACGCTTTTATGGGCAAATAGATGTTATTGGGAAATCAGTTACAACAGAAAATACAACTTATACAATTGGGGGAGTATATAAAGACTTCCCTAAAAACTCTGAATTTGAAAATAATATATTTACACAATTACCTCAAAAAGAAAATCAAAACAAATGGGGAAACTGGAATTATTATTGCTATCTTCGTTTAGATCACCCTAACAACGTAAAGGAAATAGAAGAGCTAAGTACTCAAAAGTTACAGAAGGTTGATAATAATATTAAAAACTTATTTGATAAGACTAATCCTATCCGACTTACTCCATTGACAGAAACACATTTTTCTGTCATCAATAAAAATAATGCTAATCGTAGTACCATATACCTGCTACTATCTATTTCTCTATTAATAGTAATAATAGCTAGTATCAATTTCATGAATTTTTCGTTAGCAGAAGCGCCAATGCGCATCAAAAGTATTAATACACAAAAAATACTAGGAGCAACAGCTGACTCATTACGACAATATCTAATAATAGAATCTGTTCTCATCAGCACAATCTCCTATATTTTTGCCCTTATAATTCTTTTTATTGTAAAAGATACAGAAATACAAGAACTTGTTACAGCTGATTTGAATTTATTCCATCATCCTTTTCTCCTTTTGGTGACTTTCATATTAAGCTTGTTTATGGGAGCATTAGCAGGAATATATCCCTCCTATTATGTTACATCATTTACACCAGTTCTTGTAATAAAAGGTTCTTTGGGACTTTCACCCAAAGGTAAGACATTACGATCCTCACTTATCTGTTTACAATTTTTTACATCTTTTGTATTAATCATAGCTGTAGCAATTATGTATTCACAAGGACATTATATCTATAGCTCTGAATATGGATATAACAAAGATAATATAATTGTAGGTTGCATGAGTAAAGAAGCAGCTGCACAAACAGCCTCTGTAAAAAATGAGCTAAATAATATATCTGGAGTAAAAGGAGTTTCCATCTCATATTTTGCATTAAATTCATCAGACAGATACATGAACTGGGAGCGTGGAACAAACGAACAACGCATCCAATTCGACTGCTTGCCCGTAGATTATGATTTTTTGCAATTAATGGAAATTCCAATTATAGAAGGCCGTAATTTTAGACCTGATGATGGAGATGTGTACATATTCAATGAAGCTGCAAGAAATAAATATCCTATAATAAAAATAAATGAAAAAGCAGGAGGTTATCCCGTTATAGGTATTTGTAAAAATATACGATATAGTAGTTTCCGAAACAATGATTATTCACAGCCTCTCGCCTTTTTTGTTGCAGGAAGTGATTATAAAGACCGATGGTGGAAATGGCAGCAAACCATCAATGTTCGTGTATCGGCAGGAGTAAATAAAATTGCTATTATCCAATCGCTCCAGAAAACAATGGAAAAGTTTACCCCCGGACACGACTTCAATTTCCGGTTCATGGATGAAGTACTCGATGCCAACTACCGGAACGAACTGCGTTTCACCAAGCAGATCCTGCTTTTCTCACTCATTGCAATTGCCATCAGCCTGACAGGAGTGTTCGGACTCACCATGTTCGAGAGCGAATACAGAAGAAAGGAAATCGGAATCAGAAAGATTATGGGAAGCTCAACCAGACAGATTCTGTACATGTTCAACCGAAGATATATACTTATACTTACCGGATGCTTCATCGTGGCAGCACCATTCGGATGGTGGATCGGACAGCACTGGCTGCAAGGATTTGCAGAGAAAACGCCTGTTACCCCGTGGATATTCATTTTGTCATTCCTGCTGGTTACACTCATAACTATGACTACTATTACTGTACAGAGTTGGAAAAATGCCAATGAAAATCCGGTAAACAGTATCAAAACCGAATAACAATAAATCAGTTCAGGGCATTTCTTTCTCGAAAATGTCCTGAACTGATTCACTCTTATTTTATTTCTATAGCCCCAATAAAACTGTTTATATGTTCACACGAATATGATTTGCAGATATATCGCAAAGTTGCTTCACAAACTTCTGCTTATCTTTCGGAGACAGTACAACACAATTCTTACCATACGTTATCTCGATTCTGTCTAAGGATGCTGCTGGAGCTGATAGAAACGTATGGGTATTGACAATCTCTGTTATCTCGTCAATATTAATGCGCTCGCTATAAAAAAAGGAATAATCAACACGCAAAGTCTTTCCTTCTATCGTGTATTTTATACTGAAGAGAAGTGCCAATGTAAGCACAAGCATAAACAAAACAACACTGAATTTCACTGCTGAAAACTCGTTCCAAACTATAAATGTCAACGGTATGCCCCAAGCTGCCAGAATCAATATCAGCAACCAGATATCTATTTTTGATCTATATACTTGTTTCATAGTTTATCGGTTATCATTTAACGTGAATATAAGAGCATGTAGAACCTACCGGAAAAGAAAGACACGGCAATTAGGATATAAAATTTATAGTGCTAAATTACCACTTTTCCCTCAGAGTCTAAAGTTACAGAGATTTATTGTACAGCCGATGATTTCTGTAAGGAATTTACGTTACGACTGGGAAATATATGATTGCAAACAAGAATCCAGACACCGCTTCTTCTGCAACTTTGTTGTCAACTTCTCATCACCTATCGCAACATACGGTTTCGCAGCCGCAAGTAAACACCTTATCATCAACAGATTAAAAATGGCGAAATCATAATTACCGGCATCCCATAAAAGCCTTGCAGACACACAAAAAACAAGCTCCTGAATATCCTCTATTTTTTTGTACAAAAAATAAAAAAACATCGAGATGTTTTCCTGAACATATCAGCATGTTTTTCCTAAAAGATGCTGATATGTTATTTCACCTATGTCCGCTTCCGGTAAATACATTGCAACTTCCTCTTCGGCATCAGGAAAAAATTCGTTTGCTTTTGGTTATTCCGTGAAAAAGACTAACTTTGTTATTTAATAAATCTCTAAAAACATCACACAATGAAAGAGTTTTTGAAATACACCTTCGCCACCGTCTGCGGTCTGATTCTGACGGGAGTAGTCTTCACAATATTAGGTATTATCAGTCTTGCCGGAATGGTTGCTTCAACTTCCGGAACAGAAACTATAGTGAAAGACCGTTCGGTATTCGTACTCGAACTGAAAGGTAGTGTAATGGAACGCTACCAGGAAAATCCAATCATGCAATTTTTAGGGGAAGACTATGCGACTTACGGGCTGGATGACATTCTGACCTCTATCCGCAAAGCTAAAGAAAATGACAAAATAAAAGGTATCTATATCGATGCAGGTGCTTTCGCCTGTCAGACAGCTTCCATGCAGGCTATACGACGTGCATTGGTTGATTTCAAAGAAAGCGGGAAGTTTATCGTCGCTTATGCCGGAGCATATTCACAAGGTACTTACTATATTGCAAGTGTTGCCGATAAGGTAATAGCCAATCCTTCGGGAAGTATAGGCTGGCACGGACTATCTGCACAGACCATGTTCCTGAAAGGTCTGCTCGACAAAGTCGGAGTGGAAATGCAGGTATTTCGTGTAGGAACATACAAATCGGCAGTAGAACCATATATCGCTACTGAAATGAGTCCGGCAAACCGTGAACAGACACAAGCATTCATCGGCTCTATCTGGCAGCAGATTCTGAATGAGGTTTCCGAATCAAGAAAGATTTCTGTTGACTCTCTGAATGCTCTTGCCAGCCGTAATATGGATCTCCAGCCGGCAGAACTTTATCTCAGCACCGGTCTGGCAGATACACTGATGTACAAAGATGAAGTACTGGCCTACCTGAAACAGCTGACCGACTGTAAGGAAGATGAAAAACTGAATACACTTTCGCTTGAGGATATGGTAAACGTAAAACGAAACGTACCGAAAGATAAAAGTGGAAACGTCATTGCCGTATATTATGCTTATGGTGAAATAGACGGTGATGAATCTGCTGACGGAGAAGGTATCAACTCCGAAAAAGTCATAAAGGATTTGCGTAAGTTACGCGAAGATGAAAGCGTGAAGGCAGTTGTACTGCGTGTTAACTCTCCGGGAGGAAGTGCCTACGGTTCAGAACAGATCTGGCGTGAAGTTTCACTGCTGAAACAGGAAAAACCCGTTATCGTTTCTATGGGTGACTATGCCGCTTCGGGCGGTTACTATATATCCTGCGCTGCCGACTGGATTGTAGCCGAACCGACAACCCTGACAGGGTCCATCGGAATCTTCGGTCTGGTTCCAAATGCAGAAGGACTCCTGAAAGATAAGCTGGGGCTGAATTTCGATGTTGTAAAAACAAACGAACTGGCAGACTTGGGAGATTTGACTCGTCCGTTCAATGAAGAAGAAAAGGCTCTGATGCAAGGTATGGTCAATAAAGGATATGAACTCTTTACCAAACGTTGTGCCGACGGCAGAAAAATGAATATTGAAGATATCAAAAAGATAGCTGAAGGACGTGTGTGGACCGGAGAAATGGCCAAAGACCTGAAACTGGTAGATGAGCTGGGTGGACTGGATGAAGCTGTTGAAGTTGCAGCCTCACATGCTAAAATAGAACGTTATACGCTGGTAAGCTATCCGGAAAAAGAAGATTTCCTGACTTCACTGCTTAATACCCGGCCAAGCCGTTATATCAGCAGCCGTATGCAGGAAAATTTCGGTGAATATTACAACGGACTCCGTTTTGTAAAAAATCTCAAGGATGCCGATCGCCTGCAGGCGCGCATGCCGTTTGATGTGGTTATCAAATAAAGCATCGGCTGCCTGATGAAACTTGAAAGAAAAATAAAGATTTACCACGGACTGTTGCCATTAGCATGCCTCTACCGTCTGGGAGTAAGTATACGCAACTGGATGTTTGACAGAGGCATACTTCATTCACAGTCATTTCCGCTACCCGTTATCTGCGTGGGTAATATCAGCGTGGGAGGAACCGGAAAGACTCCACACACAGAATACCTCATCCGGTTGTTACAGAATGAATTTCAGGTAGCTGTACTCAGCCGTGGATATAAACGTAAATCGAAAGGTTTCGTTCTGGCTACTCCCGAAACAGATGCCGACCAGATTGGCGATGAGCCTTATCAGATGGCACACAAGTTTCCGGATATCTATGTGGCTGTAGACCGAGACCGCTGTCACGGCATTAATCAGCTAACAGATGGACATACAGCTCCCGGCATAAAGGTTATTGTTCTGGACGATGCTTTCCAGCATCGCTACGTGAAGGCAGGACTGACCATTCTGCTTATAGATTATAACCGTCCGATACATCTTGACCGGATGTTACCAGCCGGACGACTGCGGGAGCCGGAAAGTGGAAAAAAGCGTGCCGACATCATCATCGTAAGTAAGTGTCCGGCACAAATGAGCGAAGCAGAACAACAGGCGTTGCGATATGATATAGCCCCCCTCCCCTGTCAGCAACTTTATTTTACAACGCTGGCATACGGAAAACTACAGCCTCTCTTCTCGGAAGAACCGGAAAAGAAGCTTGAAGAAATCCGAAACGATGACCATATCCTGCTGGTTACAGGTATAGCCTCACCGGCAGCCATCATCAGTAAACTGTCGGCTTATACGCAGTTTGTTACTCCGTCGACTTTTCCTGACCATCACGATTTTGATGCAACGGACATGAAACGGATAGAAGAAGCGTTCAGAAAACTACCTGAGGGTAAACGTTTCATCATCACAACCGAAAAGGATGCGGCACGACTCATCGCTCATCCGCTACTGAGTGAAACGATGAAACCTTATATATATGTATTGCCGGTGGAGGTAGAATTTCTGAATAAAGAAGAACATTTATTTAATCAAAATATTATCGAGTATGTTAGAAAAAATTCAAGAAACAGCAGCTTTTCTAAAAGCTAGAATGCACACTCATCCCGAGACAGCCATCATTTTAGGTACAGGTCTGGGCAGTTTGGTACACGAAATTACCGATAAATATGAAATAAACTATTCCGAAATCCCCAACTTTCCGGTATCGACCGTAGAAGGCCATAGCGGTAAGCTGATTTTCGGTAAACTGGGCAACAAGGATATTATGGCCATGCAAGGTCGCTTCCACTTTTACGAAGGCTATTCAATGAAGGAAGTTACTTTCCCTGTACGTGTCATGCGCGAATTGGGTATCAAGACTTTGTTCGTTTCGAATGCAGCAGGAGGAACAAACCCGAATTTTGAAATCGGTGACCTGATGATTATCACTGACCATATCAACTTCTTCCCTGAACATCCGTTGCGTGGCAAGAACATCGAATACGGCCCCCGCTTCCCGGATATGAGTGAGGCTTACTCAAAAGAACTGATCGCAAAAGCTCTCGAAATTGCCGAAGAAAAAGGAATTAAGGTACAGCAGGGAGTATATATCGGGACACAGGGACCAACTTTCGAAACTCCGTCGGAATATAAGATGTTCCACATTCTGGGAGCCGATGCAGTAGGTATGTCTACTGTACCTGAAGTTATCGTAGCCAACCATTGCGGTATTAAGGTGTTCGGCGTTTCAGTTATCACTGACTTGGGAGTGGAAGGCAAAATTGTCGAAGTATCACACGAAGAGGTACAGAAGGCTGCCGATGAAGCACAGCCGCGCATGACTACCATCATGAGAGAACTTATTAACAGAGCGTAAAAAAACTATGCACGAAGGAAATAGAACTGAAATATCAACTCTCGGTGAGTTCGGGCTGATAAAGCATCTCACCACAGATATCAAACTACAGAATGAAGAAAGCAAGTATGGAATAGGTGACGATGCTGCCGTACTTGACTTTGCAGGAAAGCAGGTGCTGGTTACAACCGACTTACTGATGGAAGGTGTTCATTTTGATCTGGTCTATACTCCTCTGAAGCATTTGGGATATAAATCAGCAATGGTAAACTTCTCGGATATCTATGCAATGAACGGTACACCTAAGCAGATTACCGTATCGCTGGCTGTATCGAAGCGTTTTTGCATAGAAGATCTGGAGGATTTTTACGATGGACTGAAACTGGCTTGCCAGCTACATCACGTAGATATCGTAGGCGGTGATACTACTTCTTCTGTAACAGGTCTTGCAATCTCCATTACCTGTATCGGTGAAGCTGACAAAGATAAGGTAGTTTATCGTAATGGAGCCAAAGATACAGATTTGATTTGCGTAAGCGGAGATTTGGGAGCAGCTTATATGGGACTTCAGCTGATGGAACGTGAGAAAGCAGTTTTTCAGGGAGAAAAAGACGTCCAACCTGACTTTGCCGGCAAAGAATATCTGTTGGAACGCTTCTTAAAGCCAGAAGCACGCCGCGACATCATCGAACGACTGGCTGAAGCAGGCATCCGTCCAACAGCAATGATGGATATATCCGACGGTCTCTCTTCTGAACTGATGCATATCTGTTCGCAAAGTCAGACAGGCTGCCGTGTGTACGAAGACCGTATTCCTATCGACTATCAGACCGCAGTCATGGCAGAAGAATTTAATATGAATCTGACAACTTGCGCCCTGAATGGAGGTGAGGACTATGAACTGCTGTTCACTGTACCTCTGACCGATCACGAAAAAGTCTCACAAATAGAAGGAGTAAAAGTTATCGGACATATCACAAAATCGGAGTTAGGTTGTGCCCTGGTTACTCGCGACGGCAACGAACTTGAATTAAAGGCTCAAGGATGGAATCCACTTAAAGGTGAATAATAACAGCCCACATACAGTTAAAATCCCACTATTTTATGAGTAATAGTGGGATTTTTCATGAAAATCCGCCCTATTTTAATTTTTTCTCATATTTTTTTCGAGAATAGTTTGCAGTTTCAAAAACTTTACTTACCTTTGCAACCGCAAACGAGAAAGATTGGTGCCATAGCTCAGTTGGTAGAGCAAAGGACTGAAAATCCTTGTGTCCCCGGTTCGATTCCTGGTGGCACCACCTGCAAAACTCCGAAATGCTTCATTATCAAGCATTTCGGAGTTTTTCGTTTTAGCAGATAGTGCTGAGTTACCTATAAAGTTACCTATAAGGTAATCATCTGAAACTGTTTAAATCGCCTTAAATCGCCTTGATTAAATACCATTAAAGACTTCCTTTTAATCTTCAAACCGATTAAAGCGCCAATAAAAAAGGCAGCACTCACACCCTTCTTATTCGTAGTACATTCTTTTCCCTCTCGTTCCGAAAGCATCATAGAAGCACAATCCCGTAAATTAGGCACACTACCTTGGACGTGCATCATAAACAAAGAAAACACAATAACCCCAATGACACGATGACACTTTGACCTTATTGAACTTTTTGACCTTTTACTCTTTTCCACACTATAAACCATCATACCTATAACCGAAGAACCGAGAGCTATATATAACCTTATATTTATAACCGTCAGCCCATAGAACACCGAACCCATATACAAGGCTATCTAAAACCTACGTAACATGGACACAAAGTGTATTGCACCCTTGAATATCGAGTACTCGGCATGAAAGACTGAACATATCAATATGCAATGTTACCACAACAGCACTATCAGATGAGCAAAAATACCAACAACAAGAGCAACAAGTATCTTGGTCTGTCAAACCTTGGTATAAACTTGAAGAAAAAAGCGGAGAAACTATCCTTTTTTAGTCGATTTAGGCTTGCAGTTAGAGCCAAGCAAGTTGTACTTTTGTGGGCACAAAATTCGTTTTGCCCCCTCAAAAGTAACTTGCCGGCTACTACCGCAGCGGAGCGATAAATCGCTGTTTCGCTTTGCGAAAGAGGACGTTTTAAAGGAAAACGAACCAACTAAAGGTAACTGTGGCTACAAGCTACCTTGTTACAAAGCATCTTGGTCGTCAGATTGATTGTTTTCAGTTACTTCAATTCATTTATCCCTCAAACAGTGCTATCTAAGGCTATTGAACGATAATACTTAAGTTATTTATTCTGTGTTTCTTATGCATTAAATACCCATACAACTCAAACACAATCAAACATTAGTTAATTAATTCACATTACTTTATACATTTTTCATCAGGTAAACAGGTAAAATACACCACAACAAAACACTATTTTTGTATTCTGTGCCTATGTAACAAAACCACTGCTTTCAATATATCTAAGTTTAGGTTATAACTTAGATGACATAACCTCTTAACACAACCGCTTCCAAGAACAATGTCTATACCTACGGCAAAACTGAGGGCAAGAAGTTCCAGCTGGCCGAAGTGAATCTATGCTTCTGTTTTGAAACGCATCCGGTATGCCGGTAGTGAGACGGACATTTTTTGCTGATAACAAGCAAAATATTCCACTCTACAGCAAATAATTAAGGATAATTATGCTATCTTTGAGGTGCCGTACAACGGAACGGACAACAACAACTATGTGGACGGACAGGGATTGCTTTTAGCATTATCGGCTGCACTCGGAAATCTGCAAACAAGTTTGCATTTCGCTCGTTGGCACGATAATTCTGCTGCGACGACGGTTCTCCCGAAGCGGCGCAGGCCCATGCCCTGGCACTGGAAAACAACTTCCAGGATCCGGACGCATACGAGAAGTTGCAGTTCTACTACCATCCCGACCACTTGGGTAGCAGCAGCTACATCACCAATCTGGACGGCGAGGTGGTGCAGCATATAGAGTATGTTCCTTTCGGTGAGGTCTTTGTTGAGGAGCGCAACAACATTTGGAATACACCTTATCTTTTCAATGCGAAGGAATTCGACGAGGAGACGGGATTGTATTACTATGGGGCGAGATACTATGACCCAAGGGTAAACCTTTGGATTTCAGTAGATCCATTAGCTGAAAACAAACCTAATTATTCATCCTATAATTTTGTTAGCAATAATCCTCTAAGCAGAGTTGATTTTTGGGGGTTGACAGATTATGAGGTTGATGGGCAAAAGAGAACAATAAATGATGGAAATAAAGATCTTAGAATAGCTGTGGGAAAAACTGAGTTTACTAAGTTGCAACAATATTTCAACAAAAACAGGTTCTCGTATGATAAATACATGAATAGGTTATCTGTCAAAAATGGATATACAACTTTTGGTGTATGCAAGGATACCGAATCATCAATTGGATATGCAATTTCTGTAATGGCACATAGACCAGGAGGACAATCTTATTCTGAATGGTCCATAGATAACAAATCTACATTTTCTCCTTATTTTGAAGCCTTAGATGCTCCGTTTACTATAGCAGGATCTGCAGCAGAACAATTTAAAAATGTAAATGTGGGAAGTAATGGTAAATGGTATTTTAAGCATAAATCAGGAACAATCTTTAATGGTAATCAGTATGTAACAACGACTCCTGCAAACGTAAAATATTCTGGAATAATAAAGGGAACAGCCAGAGTTAGTGGAGCTATCACAGTTGTTTCATCAGGGTACGACATTTATCAAGGCTACGTTCAAGATGGTGGACATTTTGGTTACAATGCTACAATTCAGACAGCAGGAGCTGTTGGTGGATTTGCAGGTGGGGCTGCTGGTGCAAAAATCGGAGCAACAATCGGCGCAAGTATTGGTGGGTGTTTTGGTGGTGTTGGAGCTGTCCCTGGCGGAATTATAGGAGGCTTTATTGGAGGTGCTGTTGGAGCTTGGTATGGTAATGATTTTGGAAAAGATGCAGCAGAAGAACTTGAATATAAAATTATAAACGGATATTTAGTCTTCGGAAAATACAAATATAAAATAATCAATAATAATAGAGCTTTATATGATGAAGAGAACAAAAAAACATATCCTGTTTTGAGTGAAGATAAAGTTATGAAATTTATAAAGGCTATGGGATATAAAGGGGAATAAAAATCATAAAAACGACACAACGCACTAGGATTAATTTCTTAGTGCGTTTTTTTATACACCAAAATAGCGTTTTTGCCATTTTCATCTACTAAAATCCTTATGACTGTAAATAAAAAATCCAAAACATGTTTACAGAATACATAAACAGGATATTAGAGTCAGAACGAGATTTTGGTTCTAATCGTCAGGAAGAAGTTACTACACCTGATGTCATCGAAAAAAGTAGTATTATCGATAAAACTATACCTGAAAAATACAAAAAAGATATTGAAGCTCTCCGTGATATGAATGGAGAAAATTTTAAAACCGGTCTCTGTATTAATATTACATTACAGGAGGCTTTAATGATTATCCCAAAGGAGAGAGCCAGAGTTGATGCTTTTCGTGGACTTATATCATTCTTGAAGGGAAAAATGGGAATAGAACTAAACATTAAATCACAAAAATCTAAAGGGGGAAAACAATGAAACTATTTATTGTGTCAAAGATTTATGATACTTCTATACTGAGTAATAACCAAATTGAGAACTTGGTTCAGAAAGACATTGATAGTTATGTCGGGAAAGACAAGGTAATATTCAAACTTAGTATCACAGGGAAAACCGCAGCCATGTATTTCTATCGAGGAGTTGATTATTCTTCTCTCCATGCCGATCCTAAAAGTCAGATTATTGATGCCGACGCTTATATGGTAACAGGAGAAGGATATGAAGGATTTTCTCTACCAATCCAATTCCCTAAAGTTCCAATAATATGTACCTACAATATGGAACAGTCTGAGTTTATTAGGGCTTATATGGGGAGTGCAGAGTTATTAAGGGCTGATAAGATAAAAAAGGCATGGTTGGACATTGATGAGGAAAAGATAGTGCTGAGAGTGAACCTGAAATAATGAATTAATAGAAGTATGGGAGATAGTTGAAACTTATTAACTGTCTCCCTTTTTTGTAACCATAAATCTGAAATGAAAATGAAAGAAAAAAGAGAATATAAGAAATCCGAACTCCTTGATATGATAAAGGATGGATTTTATGAGATAGAGAATGAGTGTAGTGATATTGAGTTAGGTTGTTTTGGCGATGAGGATGTGGAATCTTTCTATGAATTCCTTATCTCAAAGCACAGGGATGAATGGGTTATAATTGATGATACGAGCGAGGAAGGAGGATATTATGAAGGAACTTTTTAATATAGAACCACACCAAAATGGTCCTGGATTTTTGATGAGACTTAAGACTGGGGAAATTGATGTGCCAGACGATAGAGGAGGTTATATAATATCATCAGGTTGCGGCAGTGGTAAAACGGAAAGTATAAAGTCTTTGATAAGGAATAAATACAATGAGGGGATTCTTTATTGCGTCGATACCAGAGAAGAACTGGATAAGATGTATAACTGGATAATAGATAACCTTGTTAATACAGGCAGCGGATTGAAAAGGGAGGATGTAATGATAATTTCCAGTGATGATGAGCATTATATTTCTTTGTCTGAGTACAAAGACAATCCGGAAATAATAATGCAGAAGAAAATACTCCTAATCACTCACGTCAGATTCTGGACTGACCTTATAAACTTCTTCCTTATCTATAAACCGACTTCAGAGGTTGATGTTTTCGATGGCGATTTCAGGAAGTTTATGACGAGGAAGGATCTGAGAGGTTATATAGTATTTGATGAGACTCCAACATTCATAAAACCTTTCGCTGTCTTCAGTCCGGTTATGATGGGAAACTTCATAAAGGTGGATAATAATGGGGAAATGGTATGTAAGTCTGAAAGTGAGATAAGGTCATTTTACAATAAGTTTATAAAAGATACTCTTTCTGATATCTTCAATCATAAATACAAGATAGGAAGAATCAAGAAAGAAGTGGCATAAACAAAAGTTTTTCCATTGGATGTTTTTTTTCATTAATGCACTTAGTTTTCAGATTTTATCGTAGCATCAGCTGACAACTATAGCGAAATAAATTTAAATCACTGCAAATAAAATGTCTTAATATGACAAAAAAGTAAACTTATCTGCCATTAAGTGAAAATAACTTGACAAGAACAAATATGCTTTATAAATTTGTGAAATTAACATTTATAAAATATCTGTTTGAACAAACAATCTATTTACATTTATTATAACTATTTAAAAACGTTACAAAATGAAGTTGAAGTTCTCTATTTTTTTGATTTCCTGCTTATTGTTTATCGCAGGAATTGGATTTGCACAACATGCAAGCCTCAGAAACGAAGATGCGCTTAAGTATGTTGATCCATATATTGGTTCTGACTATCACGGACATGTGTTCGTTGGAACAAATGTTCCTTACGGAATGATACAACTCGGGCCAAGTAATATCCATAAAGGATGGGATTGGTGTTCTGGTTATCATTATTCAGACAGCATTCTCATAGGCTTCTCACACACTCATTTAAGTGGCACAGGATGCACAGACCTTGGCGATATCCTTATCATGCCATTGAACGAGATACGTACACCAAGAGGCAACCAAGACGATATACAAGGCGGTTATGCCTCAAAATACTCACACGACAACGAAATTGTCCGTCCTGAATACTACTCCCTATTAGTTGACAGATATGGTATAAAAGCGGAATTAACTACTACAGACCGTGTAGGATTTCACCGATATACATACCCTGAGGGCAAACCAGCCTCAATACTTATAGACCTTCGTGAAGGTAACGGCTCGAACGCATATGACAGTTATATCCGCAAGATAGATGATTATACCGTTGAAGGATATCGATATGTGAAGGGTTGGAGTCCTTCGAGAAAAGTTTATTTCGTATTGAAAAGCAACTGCAAGATTGAACAGTTCATAGCCTATGACGACAATACCCCTAAACAATGGGAGCAGCTGAAAGTGGAGTCTGTGAAAAGCGTACTTACTTTCGGTAATAAAAAAGAAGTGAAAATAAAAGTATCACTCTCGTCGGTTAGCTGCAATAATGCAGCAATGAACCTCAAAGCGGAGATACCTCACTGGGACTTTGACAAAGTCGTGAAAACAAGTGCGGAAAGGTGGAAGAAAGAGTTATCGAAAATGACAATAGAGACGAAAGACGAATCAATAAAACGCATTTTCCACACCGCTCATTATCATACAATGATAGCTCCGACACTATTTTGCGACGTAAACGGAGAATACAGGGGAATAAACGATATGATTTATACAGATTCGCTGAAATCCAACTACACTACATTGTCGCTATGGGATACTTATCGAGCACTACATCCTTTAATGACTATCATACAACCGGACATGGTAAACCATGTTGTCAACTCCATGCTTTCCATTTACCACCAACAGGACAAACTCCCCATCTGGCCATTAATGAGCGGTGAAACCAACCAAATGCCAGGTTACAGTTCTGTTCCTGTAATAGCCGACGCCTATCTTAAAGGATTCGATGAGTTCGACGCGGAGAAAGCTTTGAAAGCGATGAAAGCTACTGCCACATACGAGAGACAGAAAGGTGTACCTTATGTGATGAACAAAGGATACATACCTGCCGACAAAATCCATGAAGCCACATCCATAGCAATGGAATATGCTGTGGACGACTGGGGAATTGCCGCCATGGCATACAAAATGGGACAAAAAGAAGATGCAGCAACATATGCACAGCGCGCTTCGTATTATAAGAACTACTTTGATCAATCAATCGGATTTATACGCCCTAAGCTTGAAAACGGTTCATGGAGAACTCCTTATGACCCTGCAGAGTCCATCCATACGGTAGGCGACTTTTGCGAAGGTAATGGCTGGCAATACACTTTCTTTGTTCCCCATGATCCATACGGACTTATCGAACTATTCGGTGGAGATAAACCTTTCACGAAAAAGTTAGATGAGTTTTTCATCAATAACGACAGTATGGGAAAACTAGCTTCAAGCGACATCACGGGTCTTATAGGCCAGTATGCCCATGGAAACGAGCCAAGTCATCACGCAGCATACCTGTACGCATATGCAGGCGAACAATGGAAAACAGCGGAGAAGGTGCGTTTCATTATGGACAAATTCTATACGGATAAGCCTGACGGCATCATAGGAAATGAAGACTGCGGACAAATGTCGGCTTGGTATATCTTTTCGGCAATGGGACTTTACCAAGTCAACCCATCAGACGGTATTTTCGTTTTCGGAAGTCCATGCCTTGACGGAATAAAGATAAATGTCCGCAATGGAAAAACATTCACAGTAGAAGCTGTAAACAACAGCAAAGAGAACATTTATATCCAAAAAGTATTCTTGAACGGCAAACCATACAGCAAAAGCTATATAACGTATGATGACATAATGAATGGCAGTACTCTGAAGTTCGTAATGGGCAAGAAGCCAAACAAGAAATTCGGGGAAAAGCCTATCGACAGGCCTGCAGCCTTGAACAAAATTGAAGATGTGCAAGACTAGCACTGAAGTCCACTACATAATTAGGGATATTCAGTAAATGTCCCTATAATAATATATGATGGCATATGAAAATGATGAAACATAATCACTCCATATGCCATTTTTATTGTAATTTTTCTGTATTTTCTCTCTTGAATCAAACATATAACACTGAATGAAGCCTGCCAAGCTCACTCTCATTAAAGCTCTTGCGATATTTTTCCAGAATATCAAATTCTGTAAAACCCAAAGTAGGGTGAATTTCTGAAATTTTTTGTATCTTAAGCAATATCTTTATTGGGGGATTTCCCCCGTTTTGGCTGCTAAACCTTATTTTCGGGGGGAATACTCAAAGATACAAAAAAGCCAACTAACCCGCGACACTTTGTGTATGAATTAGTTGGCTAATTTTATTGTTTTTAATGAATGTCCCTAATTAATACAAAAAAAACGACTACCCCCGAAAGCTTGTATAAAAGCTTAAGAGGGCAGTTAAATCTTCCCAACTCAGCAAAAGTAATACCGTTTATGGCAATGGGTCAGGTAAAGAAGGATTCTTAGGGTCGTAAACAGCGACACCAACCTTTGAATCGGCACAGCCATAATACAAATACCATTTCCCTTTAAAATAAACCATTCCTTCAATGAATACAGTCCCATCAACATATTGTCCACTTTTCTCGAAAGAATCCATTGGTCGGAAAAAAGGTTCATCCAAACGGCTGATAAGATGAGTTGGATCATTAGCGTCAAAAAGAGCCTGTCCTGCCGCATAAACATTTGGCGTATAACGTTTATCTCCCTTTCCTGAATGGTTTTTTCCGTTATATAAAAGCACTATTCCCTTTGGTGTATATATGGCTGGAGGTCCACATTCTGTCAGTTGACTGTCAAAATATCCGTCACGAGGTGAAAACAATCTTTTCAAAGAACCATCAATATTTACTATTGGAGTCCAATTAACTAAATCCTCAGAAGTGGCAGCAAAAACATGTTCCTCTCCCCAATACATGAAATATTTTCCCCCTACCTTTTTTATTACTTGTCTTCCGTCAATCAACTCAGTGAGTATAGAACCTGATTTGCATGCCATATTGTAAAATTTCCCGTCATAAGCTTTGGCAAAAGCAGGTCCATATTTTGTCCAATGTACCAAATCTTTGGAAGTAGCGACCGCAAGACGAGGAATGTCCCTGTTCCATTGAGTGTACATCATAACATATAACCCGTCAACAGTAACAGCAATCCTCGGATCTTCGCAACCTCCTGGCCATTCAAGACTCTTTTGCAAATCGTTGTCCGGATAAAAAACCGGGGTACTTCTGCGCTGAAAAGTCACTCCATCAACAGATGTTGCATAGCCAAGACGTGAAGTACGACGCCCTATACCAATACCTGACTTATCCTCAGCTCTGTATAGTACGACTATTTTTTCGTCATATATCGTAGCTGCCGGATTGAATGTGTCATTTGACTCCCATGCTACTGAATCTTCAGTCAACGGGCAATAAAACCACGTATTATCTATAGGTGATATAACCGGATTTACATTTTCCGGACGCTCAAATCCGCCAAAAGCCCAATCTGGCAATCTTCCTACACCATCTTCGGACTGCCTTTCTCTGGAAGTACATGACATAAAAGTTGTAACAAATATAAACAATAAACTCAGTTTCATATGATTAATCATTATTTTGATAGTTATGACCGACCATAACGATAGGCCATAGCCGGCAATCTTTTATTTAAGTTTAACTTTGCTTACTTTCAGTTTCAATGGAACTGATAAAAATTTTTCTAAATGATATAACTTTTCTTATTGGATAAAAAAATGTCACTTACAAAACACTTGTCAACTCGTAACTGAAACATTGTTTAATATAAAGTTGAATTTGCTAATCAACAGTAAAGAAAGCTAAATTTCAGTCTTGTATTAAAATCAATGTATGCTATTCAACAAATCAATCTTTCCATCGTTAACTAGTTTTAGAATCAATTCCCCGAACAATGTATTTTGCCATGCAAACCATGCGCGTGTAAATTTTTTAGAATCATCTTTATGGAATGATTCGTGCATGAATCCTGTTCCGGCATCTGTATCCATAAGCATTTTTATACAGAACTTTATTTCCTCGTCATCTTGGCTTGTAAACGCTTTCATCATTATACTCATCGGCCAAATCATGTCATATCCGATATGCGGTCCGCCAATACCCTCTCCTGCCGTGCCTTTAAAAAAATAGGGATTATCCTCGCTCCATACGAACTTTCGTGTATTCTGATAAACAGGGTCATCTATATCTACGTCACCCAAATAAGGCATAGCGAGCAAACTTGGCACATTTGCATCATCCATCAACAAATGGTTGCCGAAACCATCAACCTCGAATGCATATATATTGCCGTATTTTGGATGATTGTATATGGCATGTTTTTTCAAGGCTTTTTCCACTTCATCAGCTAACGATTTGCATTCGTCAGACAGTTCGTTTTTTTTGTTCACTTTAGTCAATATTTCCGCAGCCTTGCGCAATGATGTTACAGCAAAGAAATTAGAAGGAATAAGAAACTGGAAAGTGGTTGCATCATCCGACGGACGGAAAGCCGAGGCTATCAACCCGACTGGTTTCACTGGATTCCCCCATCCGTCGTTTGTTAGTGTATCAAGTGCTCGTTCTGTCTTGCGTTGAAAACGATAAGGTCCCTTTGAATCATCCTTACGTTGTTGTTCTTTGAATGTTTTTAGAATATTTGCGATTGCTGAAAGCCATTCGTCGGAAAACACGCTTGTATCGCCTGTCACCTTCCAATAATGATAGGCAAGGCGTATAGGATAACACAATGAATCTATTTCCCATTTCCTTTCATGCAGTTCAGGCTTCATGTCAGTCAAATCGCTCATCCATTCTCCCCCTTCCGCATTCATATTGAAAGCATTTGCATAAGAATCTATATTAATGCATTTGAACTGACGATTTATAACTCCCGCCAACATTCTTTTCAGTTCAGGGTCTTTGTTGGCCAGTTGCACATAAGGCCATACCTGTGCAGCAGAATCACGCAACCACATGGCATGAATATCACCTGTATATACAAATGTATCATCTTTGCCGTCGAAATAAACTGTTGTGTCAAGCGTATTAGGGAAACAATTCTCAAACATCCATGACAAACGCGCATTAGTCAACAATCGTTTAATTCTTATAATCTGTTCTTCCACAGTTTTTGACTCAAACAAGCGCTTGGATGGTTCCGGACGGTTGGTATGATACTGGTACACCTTTATATTGTCTTGCTTGACAATAAAACTATTTTCAGCCATAGCATGTATGTCAGCCATACCCAAAAGAGCTATGGAAAAGCAAAAAAACTTTGTCTTATTCATATTCATGGTATTTAAGTTTTTTAATGTTTAAGTTTTTTATTTTGTAAATTCTTGAGTTGGTAAATTCCCGCAAATAATTCCACAAGGCAAGCATTGTCAAGTAACCACTTATATCGTTCATTGTTATGCCCAGACCAGTCCCTGCCCATCAGTCCGTTTTCATCCCTGTAGTTATTCCAAGCATATTGTGCATTGTCTGCCATGGCATCCACATACTTGCTGTTTCCGTCTATCTCATACAATGCCTTCAATCCTCTGAACAAGATTACATTAAACCACGACATATCCTTATGAACTTTTAATGTCGGTTTTTTCTTATCTGCCTTTGTGCGGAAAAAGGCATCCGTATTTGCAGCAGTACGTTGTGCATCTTCCAGATACTTTTTGTCACCTGTTTCTTCATAGAGTAATACTCCTGCCTGGATCATCTGACCGCTGTTATAAGCATACTTTTCTTTTGCTATTACACCTTTCAAGTCTACATAGTCCCAATAAAGGAAGTCCAATGGGTCACATAACCATTTTTTTGTCCATTCATAAGTTTCCTTAGCCTTTTTCAGGTATTTGTCATCCTTTGTCAGCCTATACAGTTTCACACAAAGTACCGATGAAGGAGCATTGGAACAAGAATGTTTGGAAGCCTTATTCTGCTCACACCAAAATATACCTCCTCCCAATTCTTCAGTCCATCCGCTGTATATGTATTGAAATAAGGCTATTGCTTTACTTAGGTAATAGCATTTATGTGTCAACTCATAGTAATCGCAATAATCCAATGCAATCCAAATGTTGTCGTCATAATAACGTCCATGCTGACCATATTTCACCGGATACGATTGGTAAGATGGAGGCTGACGTTCGTCATCCCAATACTGTTCCAGTCCTGGCAAGATTTTCTGTTCCATCAGTTCATCATACTTCTTGTTTCCTGTAACTTTATACAAAGACACACATGCAGACAGCATCCCAGAATACGGCCACAGGAAAGAAGACTTTAGTGAACCTTCGAAAGAAATACCTTCCGACAAATATGTTATTTTTTGTTCAGGATTGACTGGATAAGTTTCAGTAAGAAGTCCGTCGTTTGTCTTATAAAGTTCTAAAATATTAAACAATATGGAATCAGCAACAGAAAGATAATAGTTCTTCTCTTGTGCATGTCCTACAGAAAAGGCAAAGCAAAATAGCAGGCTGGTTACTAAATGTATATTTTTCATATGTCTGAATTTTGAGTTGGCAGTTTCACACTTACATCAGCGTAGAACTTCAAGTTCAACTACGACGGGGAAATGATCAGACGGCACACGGGCCTGACAATCTTTTATGTCTATTTCACTTGGGCAGTCGTTTGTCTGCATGTTTTCGTTGTTCACACTAGTCCTATAAGTATCAGTCAGCACACCGTATTTCTTGACATGAAAATCCGGAGACACAAAAATATGATCTATACGACTTTTCGTGAAACTATTAGGATCAAAATTATTGAACGTGCCATTTGTAGCATAACGAATGTCACATTTTTCATAAGAATCACAAAGTGTCCACTTATTAACAAGTACATCATATGACTTATGGGTTTGGTCAACATTAAAATCCCCCGTCAAGATTACTGGAAGCCCATCTCCGATTTCTTTCATCTTTTTTAGCACAAGCAATGCGCTTTCCACCCGAGCGTTCTTCCCAATATGGTCCATATGAAGATTTAAAAAAAGGAATTCAAATCCTGAGTCCTTGCATTTGAAATGCCCCCAACTGCAAATACGCGGCAACACGGCATCCCAACCTTTGCTTGGTACATCAGGGGTCTCCGACATCCAAAAGTCACCTTTGTCTATCACTTCAAACTTGTCTGTACGGTAAAAAATTGCGGAATGTTCTCCTTCAGTCTTACCGTTGTCCCGTCCCACTCCGATGTAATCATATTCTGGCAAAGCCTTTTTCATGTCTTCCAATTGATGAATGAAACACTCTTGTGTTCCAAAAATGTCGAAGTCGTGATATTGCACGATTCCCGCTATCACGGGATAGCGCAATCCCCATCCATTACCATTTACTGAGTCATTGTGGTTTGCATTCCTTAAGTTATAAGATGCTGCAATGATTGACACAGGACACTTCTTATTGTTACAAGCATAAAAAACTATTGAAATTATTACAACAGACAATAAAACTTTTAGTTTCATAAATACTTAATTAATTGTTATTACTATGCTAAAATAATACTTTTATTCCAAAGAGAAAGAATAAGGTGCATCCTTTTCGGAGATGCCACGCTTTTTATTGGGTGTCTTGCTCATTCTGAACTGTATGTTAGCGCCATCGATTAATTGGTCATGAGTAAGGTAATTACGTGAATATAACTTTCCGTTTACTTTCATATCGTTTACATAACGATAATCGTTTCCAGTATTGTCCAATTTTAAGACAATTGTATTGCCGTTTTCCAAGTGCAATTTTGCAGATTTGAAAATCGGACTGCCAATTATGTATTCATCTGTTCCGGGACAAACTGTATAAAAACCCAACGCTGAAAATACATACCATGCAGAAGTCTGGCCATTGTCTTCATCTCCGCAATATCCATCGGGTGCGGCCGAATACAATTTATTCATTATTTCGCGTATCCAATATTGTGCCTTCCATGGTTCGCCTGAGTAATTATATAAATATACCATATGCTGGATTGGCTGATTACCATGGGCATATTGTCCCATATTCATTACTTGCATTTCGCGCATCTCGTGGATAATGCCCCTGCTCTCCAGTCCTAACCTGCTTGGGATAACAAACACTGAATCCATCATAGTATTGAATTCTCTTTTACCACCCATTAAGTCGATAAGTCCCTGAGGGTCGTGGAACACACAGAAACTCCAATGCCAACTGTTTCCCTCGCAGAAATCTCCGCTCCAGTCAACGGCCCTAAAATTCGGATTGAACGTACCTTTATCATCCTTTCCCACCATAAGTTTATATTCTTGATGATATACGTTCTTATAATTCATAGCACGTTTTTTATAAATTCCTATTTCACTGTCAGGCTTTCCTAACTTCTTTCCCAAAGTATAAATGGCCCAATCGTTATAAGCATATTCCAAAGTACGAGCCACACTTTGTCCTATGCCAATATTGTTCGGGACATACCCCAAACTGTTATAAGCATCATAAGCCACACGCCCAGAAGCAGTGCCCTTCAGATGTGCGTTCGCACCATGCTTCAACGCTTTCCATAAAGTCTCAATGTCATAACCTCGTAAACCTTTAATATAGGCATCTGCCACTACGGATGCGGAATTGTTTCCTACCATGCAATCTCTGTGTCCTGGGCTCGCCCATTCTGGCAAGAAACCGCTTTCCTTGTATGCATTCACAAGCCCCTCCTGCATTTTTACATTCATCGAAGGATATACCAGATTAAGCAATGGGAACAAAGTACGGAATGTATCCCAAAAACCTGTATCAGTAAACATATACCCTGGAAGCACCTTACCATTATACGGGCTGTAATGCATCACTTTGCCGTCTTTGTCAATCTCGTAAAAACTGCGTGGGAACAGCAAAGAGCGATATAGGCATGAATAAAACGTACGAAGGTTGTCTGTGTTATCATCATCTATATCTATCTTACCCAATTCGTTGTTCCATTTTTCTTTTCCTTCCGCAACAAGCTGGTCGAAAGTTTTGTCGTCAAGTTCATTAAGGTTCAGTTCCGCTTGCTCGTGGCTGATGAACGACGATGCAATCCTTACATGTACCATTTCTCCTTTTGTTGTCTTAAATCCCACTACAGCCCCTGCGTGGTTACCTTTCACTTCGGTTTCTTCAGGATATATGCTGTTGTCCATTGCCGTGGCTACAAAAGTGAACGGCTTGTCAAATTCTATTACGAAATAATTTTTGAAATTTTCAGGCACACCACCGCTGTTTTTAGTGGAATAACCTACAATCTTGTTTTTTTCTGGAATTACTTTTACGTATGATCCCCTGTCGAATGCATCCAATACCATATAGGCATTATTTGTTTCCGGATAGGTAAAACGAAACATCGCGGCACGCTCTGTCGGGACAATCTCTGTTGTCACGTCATGATCTGCAAGATAGACCTTATAATAATATGGTTTTGCAACCTCAGCTTTGTGCGAGAACCAGCTGGCACGCCTGTCTTGGTCGAACACAAGTCCACCGGTAACAGGCATTACTGCAAACTGACCATAATCGTTCATCCACGGACTTGGCTGATGAGTCTGCTTGAATCCACGAATTTTATCAGCGTTATAAGTATATGTCCACCCATCGCCCATTTTACCCGTCTGAGGTGTCCAAAAATTCATTCCCCATGGCAATGCTATTGCAGGATAAGTATTACCGGTTGACAATTCGAATTTCGATTGTGTGCCGACTAATGTGCTGACATAATCAACAGGGGTTTTAACTGCATAAAATGGTATAGTGCACAAAATGGCACAAAACAAAATCAGTAAACGTTTAATTGAAAATGAAAGTGTTTCCATGAAATAATAAGTTTAATGGATTAAAAAAATTTGAGACAAAAATAATGATAGAAGAAGCCCTTACTATTATTATTAGATTATAAAAAAGGAATTTGTCTATAACATTAACTACTATGTCGCAAATCTTTACCTATATTTTTCCTGCAAAAGAATTTACCAAAAGTTTTTTTTACTTTTGCAATATAATAAATAGAAAATAATTTTTAATATTATGAGAAAACAGACAATCCTTATTTTATTAATTCTGACAAACATTTGGAACAACATCCATTCATATAACCTTAAGCAAATAGCAGACAAGGAATATATGACAAATAGTTCCATCACTTCATTGTGTCAGGATGATTACGGTATGCTATGGATTGGCACATGCGATGGCATGAATGTTTACAACGGTCAAAAGATAGAAGAGTTTAAGATTGCCAATGCCATAGACTATCTTACCGGCAATCTAATAGATCGCATCGTTTACACCGGCAATGACATATATTGGGTTCAAACTTATCATGGGTTAAACCGTCTAGACCGTAAAACAAACGGAATAATCCATTACAGCGAGTTTCAGAAACTATTCTTGATGGATAAGGATAAATATGGAAACCTGTTTATCATACAAGAAAGCAATAGTATTTACTATTGCCCGAAAAATGAAACCAAATTCAAGAAAATCAGCATCACTGGAGTGCTAATATCAGACATTTTAAATTTTTTTATTGATGAACGCAACCTGATATGGATAACCATGGCAGGCTACAACCGGTGCTTTGAAATTATCCATGAGCCTTCCGGAGAAATAACTTTAGAGTCACGGCAACCAGAGCTAATCTACAGGTCAAGCCTACTATATTGTTTCAATGACGATGAACATCTGTTATATATAGACAAGGAATACAATTTTTTTTCTTACAATTTAAAATCCAAGGTTAATACACTAATATCCAATTTAAGGAAGGAAATACAGACCCATGGGAAAATATCATCAATAATCCGCTATCACGATAAGTTTTTTATCGGTTTCCTCATGGACGGACTTTTAATATTGGAAAAACGGGATGATTCCCAAGAATATGACATCCAGCAAATTCCAATAAACAGCGGAGTTTTCTGCATGATAAAAGACCACTTTCAAGATGCTATTTGGATTGGCACAGACGGGCAAGGTGTGTATCTTTACTCAAACCCTCTTTATTCCATAAAATCAGTTGTATTAAGCAATTTATATAGAAAAGCCGTAACCCCTGTAAGAGCACTTCATATTGACGATGAACGGACATTATGGATAGGAACAAAAGGCAACGGCATCATCAAGGCATATAATTATGACGCGAAGAAAGAGATATTCGATTGCAAGACCGAAATGCTTACAATCTCAAACTCAGATATAGGCAGTAATGCCGTCTATTGCTTTTCCAAAAGCAAGCATAACCTGTTATGGATTGGCAACGAGGAAGGCTTATGCTATTACTCATATAAAGACAAACGCATCAGAAGACTTCCAGTCATAATTAATGGCAAACATTTAAAATACATACACGACATATATGAGACCAAGAACTCAGAGTTATGGATAGCAAGTGTAGGCATGGGGATAGTTAAGGCGCGGCTGACAGGGAGTCCCGACACTCCCAGGCTTGAGGATATGCGTATTTATACTATTAATGAAGGCCAGATAGGATCAAATTATTTTTTTACCATTTACCATGAAGACGAAAACCCACCTCTTTTTGGTAATAAAGGTTATGGAGTATTCCGATACAATGAGAAAACCGATGTACTTGAGCCTGTCGCTACCCACAAATATGATAATATGACACTGAACAACATTCTTGCAATCAACAAGGATAGTTGCGGAAGCTATCTCTTGGGAACAAGCTACGGACTTATCAAGCTATCCCCAGATTCGTCATACCATCTTTTCAATACCAAAGACGGATTCCCAAACAGCACGATACATGAAATACTGAAAACCTCGCCGTATAATTTTTGGCTGAGCACAAACATGGGAATGATAAATTTTGACACACGTAGCAACGTGTTTAGGACGTATGGGGTCGGCGACGGCCTGAGAGTTGTGGAGTTCTGCGACGGGGCAGCTTTCCGTGACCCACAAACAGGCGTGTTATATTTTGGAGGTATAAACGGATTTGTTACAATTACAGCAGACGGACAAACAGAACATCCATACATGCCACCTATATATTTTGACAAGTTGTCAATATTCGGAAAGCAATACAGCTTAGGAGAATACATAACTTTGGAAAACGGAGAAAAAAAATTGAATTTGGATTACAATCAGAATTTCTTCTCCGTATCTTTTATATGTGTGGATTTTTTGAACGGCAACAATTATACTTTCTCATACAAGTTAAAAGGATTAAGCGAACAATGGATAAACAATGGTACGGAAAGTAGTATTGCTTTCACAAACATGGCTCCTGGGGAATACACATTACAGGTAAAATATTACAACAGTATTTTCGATAGTGAGAGTAAAATATATTCATTGACTATATGTATTGCCAATCCATGGTACACATCATGGTGGGCAAAAATAATTTATTCAATATGTGTTCTCACAATAATAGGACTGTTTGTTCACTCTGCCACTATGCGAATGAGACGTAAAAAACAAGAAATGCTAAATGAAATTGAAAGACGCCACCAAAAGAACGTATTCGAGTCCAAGCTCAGCTTTTTCACTAACATAGCACATGAATTCTGCACACCACTGACATTGATTTGCGGACCTTGCGAGCGCATTCTTTCCACAAAAGGATTAAACAAATTTGTATCGGACTATGTACAGATGATACAAGTAAATGCAGAGCGCTTGAAATATTTGATTAACGAGCTGATAGAGTTTCGCAGAATAGAAACTGGACACAGGGAACTCATAATAGAAACATTAGACGTATCGTTACTCATGAAAAGCCTAACAAGAAGCTTCGTAGAAATAGCAAAATCAAGGAATATCAGATTTATGAGCAAAATATCCGAAGACATGTCGTGGAATACGGACAAAGGTTTTCTAAATACAATTGTCATTAATTTGATTTCGAATGCATTCAAATACACGCCATCGGGTAAATGCATAAAAGTAAGCTTGGAAACCAAAGAAGGATTTCTGAAGATTTGTGTGGCAAACGAAGGCAGCTACATTAAAGACAGTGATTTTCAGAGGCTTTTCAATCGCTATACCATATTGGATAGTTTCGAGAATCAGGATAAGAAAAATTTCTCACGTAATGGATTAGGATTAGCCATTTCGTATAACATGGCGCAGTTATTGGATGGCGAGCTAAAAGCAGAGAACTCACCTGGCGGATGGGTTGTGTTTACTCTGACATTACCAGCTCTCAGTCCTGACAACCAGAAAGAAAAGCGCATCACATCGGAATATATTCCTGAAAAAATATATATGCAACCTATGATTAAACTGCCTGATTACGAGTTTGACAAAATGCGTCCGACGATTTTGGTTATTGACGATGAAATAGAGATTTTATGGCTTATTGGAGAAATCTTCTCGAACGACTTCAATGTGGTGACGTTACAAGATGCAGGCAAGACTGAAGATGTGTTGAATGAGATGTCTCCAAACGTTATTATATGCGATATTAAAATGCCAGATACAAACGGAATAGAACTGGTAAAAAGAATAAAGTCGCAAAAAGAAACTTCGCATATACCTATAATAATCATTTCCGGACACTACGAAATGCAACAGCAAATGGAAGCTATTTCCTCCGGAGCTGAGATGTATATCACGAAACCGTTCAGTACGGAATTCCTACGCATATCTGTCATGCAAGTAATGGAACGCAAAGAAAGACTAAAAAGCTATTTCAGTTCGCCAATCAGTTCTTTCGAAAAAACAGAAGGAAAGCTCATGCATAGGGACTCGAAAAAATTCCTGCAATCGGTACTGAAAATCATAAATGACAATATAACAAATAGCGAACTGACAACAAAGTTCATCGCCGAAAAATTAGCTATGAGTTCAAGAAGCCTGTACCGTAAAATGGAAGAAACTGGCAACGGTAGTCCTGCCACCCTGATTAAGTTCTGCCGTTTGCATGTGGCTAAGGATTTACTACTAACGACGCACAAAACGGTTGATGAAATAGTGTTCGATTCAGGTTTTTCCAACAAAGTATCCTTTTTTAAAGCCTTTCGCGAAATGTACGGCTGCACGCCAAAAGATTTTAGGAAGAGGCAACTCAAAGAGATAAACGAAGACAATAAAAACAATAATAACGAATAAATAACCGTGACAAAAACTCTTCGTTGTTCGGAATCAAACGCTTTGTCGTTCCAATCAAAATGACGAAGCGTTTGATTCCGTATTTTTTTACACACACATTTTTTCCATCGGATTTGCAAGACGGTTGAATAAGTTAGCATCAACAAACCGACGAATCCAATTAAATTCTTGCAGACTTTGCACGTTGCAAAACTCGAGTAAGTAAAACATTGTGATAATGTAGTAAACAATTGTGCCAATGATAAAAAAAATAACAAACTAACTATTCTTTATTCTCCCTGCCATTCTATCTTTGCCAAAAAGTCCGAGACGAACTATGAACTTTTATTTAACTATTAACTAATACCTGGTGAAAATGAAAAAGAAATTTGCATTAAGGCTATTCACAGCTTTACTGTTTCCAGTCATCATCGCTTCATGTGGCAAGGAAGAGGAACAAGAGACAGTACAGCCGGCAGCAGACCTTGTCATCGACAACAGCGCGGTGACATTACTGCAAGGTGACGAAATCACCGTAAGTATCACTTCCGGAAACGGAGACTACTCTGTAAAAACTTTCGACGAATCGGTGGCTACGGCGACAATCGACGGCGATAAGGTGACAATCAAGGCGACAGAAAACAGTGTCCTCGATGAAAACAACCGTGCTGAGACAACAATCTTAGTTATAGACGGACGTAAAAAGACTGCAAGGATAAAAGTGCAGGTAGCAAAACTTTGGGATTTGACAACCGACATTCCTGAAGAAGGAATTGAGTTGTTTATCGGAGAAAAGAAAACGATAGAAATACTTACCGGAAACGGGGACTACAAGATTACGATGCCGGAAGGTGCCGAACGATATATAAAGTTAGACGAACTCTCTGGCCAGGTGTTTTCCGTAACAGCCATAGAAGAAACTCCACAGGGTGAACCCGTACAAATCACCATCACCGATAAAAAACAAAAGACAATTGCCATTCTGATAATTGTCAATATAGTTGACTTGACGCTGAAATCAAACGAAGCGACATTTGCGGAACCCGATGCGGAAGTACAGACCATAGAGATAGAAAAAGGCAACGGTGGTTACACTTTCACATTCCAAACTGGTGAAGGTGAGCCAACATCAACACCGACCATCGTGGAAGCCACGGAAGAGGACAATTTCATCACTCTGAGGCCTTTAGCAAGAGGTGATGTGACAGTGATAGTGACAGATCAGAAAGGCTCTAAAGAAGAGATTGCCGTCACAGTTAATCCTTACGAAATAAAATTAGACGGAAACCTTACGGAACTGTCCTTGGACGGCTTTGAAAGTACCAAGGAAATCAATATATCTCGCGGAAACGGCGGCTACCAATTGGCTGGTCTAACGCCAGACAACTCGAAATATATAGAATCTGCAAGCATCGATGGAAAGAAGTTAACAATAAAAGCCAAATGGATGGGAGAAACTACACTGACTATTACCGACGATGCGAGGAAGACACTGGTATTACCGGTGAAAATAAACTCTATGGCGGCAAAACTTAGCAGCGATTATTGCTTCAAGATAGGCTCTAAAGATTTTTTTAAAAATTCACCATATAACCAAATGCAGCAACTTACTTTTGAAATGGTGTTCTATCCAACATATTCACGTGCCCTACAGTCTTTTATCGGTCTGGAAGGTGTATTTCTGCTCCGATGTGAAAATAATGGAGATACAGACCTCAGATTCGAGATAGCCACTAAAATTGACGGAAAAAATGACCCGCGCTTCCGTAGCCAGCAAAAAATGGGAAACGACCGCCAAAATAACGGCAAATGGTATCATATAGCCATAGTGTATGACGGAACACAGAAAAGTACAAAAGACGCTTACCAGATGTATATAAACGGAGTTAAAGAAGAATTAACGCCTGCCGATAATTCCTATGCTGATGTAGCTCCTAATACATATCTTGACCTTTCCGAAGTAAAAGGAGACGAGGCATTGATGATTGGACGTTCTGGAAACAGCGAATTCCGTCTAGGATACTGCAACGTTGCCCAGGCACGCATGTGGAAGACAGCCCGTACGCAGGAACAAATCAAAGAGGACATGTGCAAATATTATACTCCTGAAGAAGCAAGTGCAAATGAAAACTTGTTAGGTTATTGGATTCCTGGCAATGGCATAAAAACAGGAACATTCAAGAACTATGGTTCTGCCGGAACAGACCTTGATGCAAAAGTTTATACACAAGGAGCTAATATTTCTGAAACTACTGTAAATGCAGACAAGTTTGCATCGACAGCATGCCCTCACACATATTGAAAACAGATTATAATCAGACAATAACAAAATGAAGACACAAAGATTTTTCAAAGTTGCCATGCTGCTTCTCCTTACAGGACTGGCAGCCTGCGACAACGAACGCAATCCCGGGTTCGACCCTAACGACTATGAACCTATCGTTGCTCCCGACCCCGTGCATACTCTTGATGCTATGGCGAGCGGTGAACGCGTAGTGCTTTCCAGTTCGTCTCTCACGGACATCGTACTGAAATGGACTCCTACCACTGCACATGGCAATACGGTATATCGCTACGAGGTCTTGATAGACACAATAGGTGGCGATTTCACTAACCCTGTAGAGATCTCATTATCCGACAATAATGGACTGGAACCGCAACTAACACTGTCACACTACCAAGCTAACGCAATAGGAAAACTAGCCAAGTTCCGCTGCAACACGAACGGGACTCTGCGCTGGAAAGTACGTGCTTACTGTGGGCTGGACGATTCGATAAGTTCGCTCGAAGGCTTTTTCGTAATCTTCATGATGGACGGTATAGACAACATACCTTCGGAAGACGAACCGATTTATATAACCGGTGCAGGCACGGAAGACAATGGTGACGAAACGCGGGCTCTGCAAATGTTAAGACAAGACGATGGCATTTACCAGACCTTCGTCAGGCTGAAGGCTAATCAGCCTTACGTTTTCATGGCAAATGTTGGTGGCCAGAAATGTTATTACTACTCCGACGAAAGAGGCATATTACGCGAACGAAACGAAGGAGAAAAATATACGATGCAGGTAGATAAAGAAGGCATATACCGGATAACCATCAACATGGGCGAGCAGAGCATCTCGTACGATGAGATAGGCGATGTTTGGCTATATAACATTTCGGGCAACTATAGGCAAGACTTTAACTACCTTGGATATGGCAAATGGGGTATAGTGAACTACACCGCACGCAAACAGACAGAAAGTTGGGCTGGAAGTGGAGAAACACGCCACAGTTTCAAGATGATGATAAACGGTACGGAATACCGTTGGGGGAACAGAGGAAGAGATGAGGGCACACCAAACATGGATACTGACGATAGTTATTATAACCTGTATCTATTGGCAACAGGCACAGATGGATGGGATTACAGTTTCAGATTCTGCGACGATCTTCTACAATGGGGCGAACCAAGCAGCGGTGTATATAAAGCAACGGTAAAAACAGATGTCACCCTTTATTTTAATGCGGATTTTGGCGTTTACACCCACCGTTGGGTGGCTTCTGAAACAAACGGAAACTAAAAAATACGAATAATTATGAAAAGTAATATACTATCATTTTCAAAAACAATCCTATCGTTTTGCGGAGGATTTATGCTGTTAACTTCCTGCGATGACGGCAGTTTGGAAGATATTTATAAAGGAGATTCTTCAGGCGAATATGTATCAGACGTAAATTGGACGGATGCAGCCAACAAGAGTACTGAAACGTACATCAAATACTTCTTTGAGAATGCAAGCGGACGCGACACCTTTGGTGGGGAAATATACTGGGAAAAGCCCAACACCCCGAAAACAGGTGAACCGACAAGTTCTCAAGGCAGCGGTGGATGGTCGCAGGGTCATGCACTGGACATCGTGACGGACTATTATATCCGCAATGCAGGCAATGCCGAAATCCAGGCGAAGATATACAATGATGTAATGAAACCTTTCCTGCCGGCTTTCGATGAGTGGAACAGAACCTGCGGTTATGGAGGACCAGATTTCTGGAACAATTTCTACGATGATATGGAGTGGATGGCATTGGCATGCCTGCGCGTATATGAACTTACTGGCGACACCGACTATTACGACGCTCTTATGAAAATGTGGGATCACATAAAAGGTGCGAAAAATGGTTATAAAGGACAAGGAGGACTTGCGTGGAAGACCGACCTACCCGCTTCGCGAATGTCGTGTTCCAACGGCCCAGGATGTCTGCTTGCAATGAAATTATACCAGCTCACTGTGAAAGAAGCCAAGGAAGGATGGGAAGCAGAAGCAGAATATTACCTGAACTTCGCAAAGGAAGTTTACACTTGGATGACAGCCTACTTATGTGACATATCCACCGGACAAGTATATGACAACCTTGGCATTAATGATGATGGGACAGTAGGAGATCCCGACAAGGTGGCACTTTCGTACAATCAAGGAACATTCATGGCTTCGGCTCTAGAACTTTACAATGCCACAGGAGTGGAGGATTATCTCCGTAATGCCGTTTCGTTCGCCTCATATCAGGTTAACCATAAGATGGATTCCAACTATCCTGTGTTCAGCGGTGAAGGCGGCAGCGGTGACAACCTGTTGTTCCGTGGAATATTCGTCCGCTATTTCCTTGACTTACTGAAGCAGCCTACAGGAGAAGCATATCCCGAAAAAACAAAAAACAAGTTCATAGCCGCACTGCGCAGCTGTTCAGACGTGCTTTGGGTAAACGGACATCCAGAAGGTTGGTACGTGTGGGAATACGACTGGACAAAAGCACCTGAGTTCGGTAATAGAAACGACAACGAGAACCGACTGACAATATCGCTTAACGCCGAGGTACCTGGAGCTACACTTATTGAAATCCGCGCTCGCTATGAAGACTGGGTACAGGGCAAAGAAACAGAAAAAGCGAACTGGATAGGACCGGACTTCGCAACAGGAGCAGAATAATTTTTCTTGAGTTTGCAAGTATCTTAGTTTTTAGTAATTTGACCTTTACATAACTAATTTACAAGATGAGGTCAACCAAACTAAGCTTAAATCTACAAACTAATATTAAAAAAAACTACAAAAATTAAAAAAATGATACATATAAAAAGAAATATATGTCTGATGACTGTTTCTTGTGCATTATTAGCAGGTATTCCGGCACAGGTCATGGCCGAATGCGAAACTGTAAAGGAGATTTCACAAAGCAAGAAGGTTACAATAACCGGTGTAGTTTTGGATAAAGCTACCAACATCCCTCTTATCGGTGTGTCCGTCATAATGAAAGGTTCAACCAATACGGGAACCGTTACAGACATAGACGGTAAATTCAGCATTAGCCTGCCATATGCTGAAGCACCATTGGTATTCTCATATTTGGGTTATCAACCGCAAGAAGTTATACCCGGAACTGGCAAAGAACTGAAAATATTGTTGAATGAAGATACCAAAGCCCTTCAGGAAGTTGTCGTGGTAGGTTATACAAAGCAACGTAAAGAAACGATGGTGGGTTCAGTGGCTACCATTACTACAAAAGACCTGACACAAAGCCCAACAGCAAATATCAACAACGCACTTGCGGGACGTTTGCCGGGTTTGATTGTAAACCAGTATGCCGGAGGTGAACCGGGAGTGGACCAAAGCGAACTGTTCATACGTGGTAAATCCACTTATGGTAACCAAGGTGCAATAGTAATAGTCGATGGTATAGAACGCGACATGAGCTATCTCGCCCCCGACGAAATAGAGACATTCACAATCCTGAAAGATGCATCGGCAACGGCGGCATACGGTATCCGTGGAGCAAACGGTGTAATTGTCATCACTACCAAACGAGGTAAAGCAGCGGAAAAGGCAACGGTTAATCTGAAGGCTTCTGTCGGCATTAACCAGCCCATAGGCTTCCCTGAATATTTAGGTTCAGCTGATTATGCTATTTTATACAACGAGGCAAAACTGAACGACGCCAAAATGACTGGAGCCGATATCAGCAGTCTCAGCCTGTTCTCACAAGAAGCCATAGACAACTTCCGCAGGGCAAAGGGAGACAATTCTGACGGATTGGGATACAACTGGGACTACTATGATTTTGCATTCAAGCCGGGAATGCAAGAGGACATCAGCCTGTCAATAAGAGGCGGTACGGACAGGGCGCGCTACTATGTGTTGGCTAACTACTTCTCACAAGGAGGCAACTATAAGTATTCCGACGTGAGCGAGTATGATACACAGACACGCTTCAGTCGCTACAATTTCCGTTCTAACATAGACATAAATATCAACAAATATCTGAGTACGAAATTGGACTTAGGTGCTCGCATTACAAACCGTAATGCTCCTGGAACAACGGCAAGTCGTCTTATGACAATCTGTGCCACACAGCCGCCTTATCTTCCAATCCTCGTTGAGGAGAACTCGCATCCGCAAAACGAGGAGTATATCCAGCAGAACCCTTACGGAATGCTGTACGGTGACAATGTTTATCGTTTCAATCTTCTTGGCGAATTGACCCGTACCGGCTACCTTAACGAGAAAAACACTTACCTGAACGGAAGCTTTGCTATGAACCTTGACATGGGGTTCCTTACCGAAGGACTTAAAGCAGAAGTGATGTTCTCATATGATGCCTCAGAAGGACGCTGGATAAATCGCAAACTGGATACTTACAAGGACGGCTACAGAGAATACCCGCAATATGCCACATTCATGCCGATAGAAGGCTCGGACGTATATATGGAAGGAGGACATTACACCGGAGCATACAAGACGGGAAACAAGTACGACATAGACCAGACCATAAGCAACGGATTCAGCCACAACGCATCAGACGCACGGTCTTATTATCAAGTGCGTTTGGACTATAACCATACTTTCTACGAAAAGCACGAAGTGACTGCAATGTTGCTTGCTAATCGCAGCCACCGCACTGTGAACAACGAATTGACTTACCGTAGCCAAGGTCTTACTGGACGCATGGCATACTACTACAACCAGAAATATCTGTTAGAGTTCAACTTCGGTTACAACGGTTCTGAAAACTTCGCTCCCGGCAAACGTTATGGTTTCTTCCCGGCAGGTTCCTTGGGATGGGTAATCTCGGAAGAGCCTTTCATGTACGACACATCATCATGGATAGACTTCCTGAAAGTGAGGGTTTCATATGGTCTTGTTGGTAGCGACAACGTAAGTAGCCGTTTTCCTTACCTCGCATTTTACGGCAGCGGTAGCGGATATGACTTCGGAAACAACTTCGGAACTAACGTAGGAGGTACGGCAGAAGGTAACTTGGCAAATGAGAACCTAACATGGGAGAAGGCAAGGAAGCTCAATGTGGGTATTGATTTCACTACATTGAACCAACGCCTGTCGCTGACAATTGACGCTTTCCACGAATATCGCTTCGATATCATCACTGATATGAGCAGCGACGGCATTATGGCATATCCCGATATCGTAGGAAAAGATGCGGCGTTTCAGAATTTGGGGATTGTGACCAACCGTGGAGTGGATATAGAGCTGAGTTGGAACGACAGAATAGGAAAAGATTTCCGTTATTACATCCGTCCTAACCTGACTTTCGCACGCAACCGTCTAAAATACAAAGCAGAAGTGGCACGCCAAAACCATTGGCGCAAAGAAACCGGGAAACGGCTGTATGAGAACTTCGTCTATGTATTCGACCATTTCGTGGCAAACCAGGAAGAAGCAGACAGATTGAACGAAATTGGCTATCAGCCTTGGGGAACACTTATCCCGGGTGATGCCGTTTACAAAGATTTGGATCGCAACGGAGTAATCGACGACGAGGACCGTACCGCAATGGGAAACCCACGAAGCCCTGAACTGATGTTCGGTATTCCATTCGGATTCCAATATAAGGACTTCGATTTCAGCGTGTTGCTGCAAGGTGCCACACTGACCTCAATATTGCTAAATGGGGCAGCTGTATATGATTTTCCGCAATTCGACCAAGACAAGATAGGTAAGGTAAAGAAAATGCACCTAGACCGCTGGACACCGGAAACGGCTGAAACCGCAAAATATCCGGCCCTGCATTATGGCACACACGACAATAACAAGAACAGCAATAGCAGCCTCTTCCTGTACGATGCTTCGTACCTACGCGTGAAAAACGTGGAAATAGGCTATAATCTATCTCCAAAATGGCTACACAAGCTGAACATACAAAAAGCCCGCATCTACCTGCAAGGCTTGAACTTGTTTACATTCGACAAGCTGGGAGATGTGGACATTGACCCTGAAACAAAATCAGGAGACGGTGCATCCTGGTATCCGATACAGAAAGTTTTCAATTTTGGTATAGACGTTACATTCTAAATATAAGCAAACATGAGAAAATCATATATATTAATACACGCATTTTTATTGTCCGCAACGCTGTCTGTTTTTACCGCTTGCAGCGACTATCTTGACCGTGACGATGACGATAAAATAACGGAGGCTGACGCATTCTCTCGCTACGAGAAAGTGAACGGCATGGTATCGGATGTGTATGCCGCTGCCAAAAAAGCCGACCGTCCATTGGTGTTCTTCGAACATTTCAGCAACAGTGCCATTACCGACGAATGTGAAGGTACGAACGTGGAGGGAAACATCACCAACAACTTCAACAACGGTGCATGGAATCCAAACTCACTGCCCGGCAGCTGTGGGCAGTATTGGGAAAGCCTATATGAAGGAATCCGCAAAACAAACCTTATAATAGAAAACGTGGAGAAATATGACACACCCGACAACCCGCAACAGGATGGTGATTTGAGAAAACGCATCGGAGAAATGTACTTTATGCGAGGGTATTTCCACATGTTGTTAGCACGAATGTACGGCGAGATCCCGTATATCGACAGGGTGATACACACCGGCGACAACATGGACTTCAAAAAAGAGTCAGTACACTCAATTGTTGAAAAAATCGTGACAGATGCACAGACTGCATTCGAAATGGTGCCAAACAAATACATAAAGACTTCCGAAAACTTCGGACGGGTAGACCAAGGTGCGTGTCTGGGACTTATCGCTTACGTGCGTTGGATAGCGGCAACCCCGCTGTGGAATGGTGCATCCGACTACGGATATACATTGAGCCGTGTTTTTGAAAGCGAATATGCTTACGACGCGGACAGATGGAGAAAAGCAAAAGATGCAGCTGATGCTGTATTGAACTTTGAAGTTGGAGGGACAAAACGATATTCCCTTTATGAAGAACACGACGAAACCGATTTTAAAGATCCTGCCGGAGGGAACTTAAACGACAGTCGCGTTTATGCACGCCTTTGGGACATGTTCTACGATATGGACGCATTTGCAAACGAATACGTGTTCTTTATGACTAAAAGCAAAGACCAGGCTTGGCAAGGGGATATTTATCCGCCAAGTCGCGAAGGCAGTTCGCGTCAACAACCAGTTCAGGAACAAGTAGACGAATATGAATACATAGTAGGTGATTACGGTTATCCGATATATTCGGCAGAAGCACGTAAGGGTGGTTATGATGACGCAAATCCATATGCCAAAGGTACTCGCGACCCACGCTTCTATCGTGATGTCATTTATCATGGTGCGCCATACCGCAACAATAACAACGAACAGAAAACGCTGAATACTGCAACCGGATCTGACCAGATAGGAGCAACCAATGCCACCACTACGGGGTATTACCTGCGAAAATTCCAACAGGAGTCATGGAACAAATCTGGTAACTTCAGTATAAATGCTCCTGCCATCTGGCGCCTTCCGGAGTTCATCTACATATATGCTGAAGCTTGCAACGAACTGGGTGAAGACATTGATAAAGCATACGACTTGGTGAACGAGGTAAGAGCACGCTCTTTTATGAAGCCAATGCCACCGACAGTAAAAACAGACCAAGACTTGATGCGCGAATACATCAAACGCGAACGCCGGGTAGAACTTTTCTACGAAGGGAAACGCCCTTGGACATGCCGACTATACCTGGAGCCTACAAGCAGGGAGGAATTATCGAAAGAAAGCATATGGAGATCAAGCGGAAGCGACAACTCTGAAAGGACACAAAAATATTGGGCTGCAAACAACGGACCGCTGCCGCGCTGCCAAAGAATGATTAACGGCATGCGCCCTGTCCAGGATAATAACGGAAAGATTGAAATAGATGGTGTAAAATACAGAATGGAACGTTTTTGCGTAGAAGAACGTACATTCGCCATACAACACTACTTATTTCCAATCCGCCAAAGCGAATTGCAAAAGACACCTACCATTGAACAAAATCCTGGATGGTAAAGCGAGACAGTAAGGTGAGTTTTGGAACTCTTAATTATTAATTCTTATAAACTTACCTTACTGAATACGTATAACTTTAAATAAAGAAAAATATGAAACTATTTTTAAGATACATAGGATTGTCGCTCCTGTGCGTAATACTAATTGCAAACACTGGATGCGGTAAGGAAGATGCCATAGAAGTACAACAAGATCTTTATGAAGTAATTGTGGACAAACCAGTAGTACGCATAGGGCATAACGAAGAAGTAAACGTGAACGTTATGCTTGGCAACGGGGGATATTCCGTAAAAAGCTATAACGAACAAGTTGCCACAGCCACAGTAGACGGTGAACAGATTACAATCAAAAGTGGAATACAAAATGGAGCGACCACTGTGGAAGTGACTGACGCGGAAGGCATAAAAACAGATATATCCGTAAATGTTGGACTGTTTGAACTAGAGTTCAACGAACAGACCATCGAAATGGAAGTAAACGAGGAAAAAGAACTGATTGTCACAATGGGCAACTTTTCGAGCAACGATGAACTTACATACGCCGTAAAAGACGAAACTGTTATCAGCGTAGAGAATACAGACAAACTAAGGCCTTACTATACTATAAGAGGACTGAAAATAGGGGAAACTGCTATAACATTCACAGATGCCAAAGGAAAACAGGCTACAGTTAGCGTAAAAATCAATCCAGTCTCGATAGACGTATCGAACCTGACACCCAAAGTAGGTGTAAACAATAAAATAGTAATTACCGTAGAGAAAGGTAACGGTGGTTACACTATGGAGGCAACTGACAATACGATAGTAAGGATTGAAAAAGTAGATGATAACAATTTCAGCTTACTTGGACTGAAAGCTGGCACTACTGATCTCACCGTGAGTGACCAAGAAGGGCAGGAACTTACTTTGTCTATAACAGTTTCTGAAGCAGACAAGGTGGTAAACCTTGGAAGTAACAACAGTTTTGAAGTGCCGTTTGAAATAGATGGTGAGAAAGCCCAAAATCTTACTTCGTTAAATTCGATAACATTCGAAGCACGCATAAAGATTGATGACCTCAACGGAAGCAGCGATGCACGCATCAACACGGTTATGGGAATAGAAAAGATATTCCTACTGCGAGTAGATGTACGCAAGGGTGGCTCTAACCAAGACGACCGTTATTTGCAACTAGCGGCAGACGATAAAGGTGGCATACGATACGAAAGTACAAATAAGATTGAAAAGAATAAATGGTATAACGTGGCTGTAGTATTGGATGGCAGTAAGACTGGAGACGAAAGGATTGCTTTATATATAAACGGTGTAAAAGAAGAATTCGGATACAAGGCAGGAAAACTAGACGACCTGAAAGGAATTGATCTGACGGAAAATTTCGACATAGGGCAGTCCGGCGGGAAACGCTGGCTTAACGGAAGCATCACCTATGCTCGCATCTGGGACAAGGCATTGAATGCAGACGAAATATCCAACCAAAATGGCTTATTGCTGACAGAAGAGAAAGATGGATTAGTGGCAAACTGGATTTTCAGCAATGGAAATGGAAACACAGACACATTTGTTTCATTAAGCGGCAATGCATTCGAAGCCAAAGCCCTTAACATGGTTTCCACCTGGACTGAAGACCCAATACTAACAAACGTACCTTAAGGCGATTATCAGAGATAACAAGGACCAGAAGACCTATGAACCAGCACGTGCCAGCACTATACCGGGTCCGTGTCATGCTATCCATAAAAGACGAGAGGAGAAAAATAAGTACAACCTTTCGCAATAGCGTATAAGTTATAATCAAGTAGGAGAAAAACGAAGTAGTTTTCCTCCTACTTTCGTTTTCCGACCTCTACGTCAAGTATAGATAAAAGTTTCATTGATGACTCCTTTGCTTTATCAGATTGAAGGGAGGAAGCCAGAGTTGGATTTTCTTCTTTTTATGTCCCATTATCCTGTATTCCTCCAGTGTCCTGTATTACTGGAAAATCAAAAACTTCGAATGACTCATCAAAATGACAATACAAATATGTAAAAACACTCCCTCTCAAAAAGCCCTAAATCTTTATAACTGAAAAAACATAATAATAATGAAGATAACATATTTAAAAAGAATCAATCATACTAAGTATGGATTGAAAACAAAAAGCCTTGATGAAATTATATGTACTATCAGGAATGGTAATCTTATTCTACATGACAATAAATACGGAGATTACACATTAAAACAGATTATTGATTTTTTTAGAAGTACCAATCCAATAGATCTGCAGGACCTAAAATACAGATTTCTCCCTGCTGTTGCATATAACGGTACATTTTCTGAAATCAGCAGTAATGGACTAACAGGGTATTCATGTATTACAGCGTTAGACTTTGACCATATAGACAACTATGATGATTTAGTACATCTTCGCAACAGGCTGATAAAAACCTCATGTGTAAAGTGTGTATTTACAACGCCAAGCGGACATGGACTGAAAGCCATTGTATTACATGATAACAAGGACCCACAATTTCACAGGGACTTGTATGAACAGTTATTGAATAAGTTTGATGTTGCCAGTAAGGATCTCAGCTGTAAGGATATTGCAAGGCGTAATTATCTAAGCTATGATCCGGATATATGGGTTAATAATAATGCTATACCTTACCATTATATTCCTTCAATCAAAGATGTTCAAGATAATGAACAAACCGGAATACATATAAAAAGAAGATTCTCTGACAAAAGTATAATCAGTATAATGAATTCTACATGGAAGAAGAACAATCCGGAATATTGGTATGTCGGTAATAGGGCTAACAGTATATTCAGACTTGCATGTCTGATGTGTAAATGGGGGATAGATGAATCTTTGGCAGAAGAATATTTTGTCAGTCATTGGGAAGATGATACTATGTCAAGAAATGAAATACTTGGACATGTAGGAAGAGCTTATAAGAGAGAATACGGAAATTTTGGAACTTTGGATTTTAAGATATTGAAATGATAATTTCATAGTTAACCGAAGGCCATATAATACTCATATTAATATTACTCTTCTTTATACACTCATGCGGCGTGAGCCTACAACTAACGAAATATATTAGATTATGCAACTTTTTTTCTTAAAAAAGGGATTATTACTTATATATAAAATGTTGTATTAAAGAAAAAATATTGATGCATTCTGCTTACTCGTTTACTTTAATAGAGTCTGAACTAAACTTAGAGCTTTATGATTAAAAATATAAATATGCCTAATGGATGTAGGTATATGAGTGATTATCCAAATCTTTTGAACAATATCTTGCCTCTAAATGATAAGTTCATTCTTAATAAAACAATTACAGGTTGTGGGGGAACATCCATGTTTCTTGATTCAAATCTGGATGTAGTAATCATTTCTCCACGTCTGCCTGTTCTGAAAGTCAAAAGCAGGCAATATCAGGAGAGTTTCTTATTTCATGTTCCCTTATGCTATAACAGACAGAAGGAGATATCACATATGATGGGGGAATTGAAAATGTATCTGGATTCACATTGTTATAATACTCCTTTTACACGGACAAAACCTGCAAAGATTTTCGTTACACTTGATTCTTCACAGAAGGTCATTTCTGTTATCAAGTCATCAGGACTAACTGACAGGTTTATATTTGTCGTGGATGAATTTCAATGTCTGTTGGGAGATGCTGAGTTCAAAGGTAGTACCGGCATGAATTTCCTTGCATATCTTAACAGTGAGGTTAATAGAATATGCTATCTGTCTGCCACACCTATACCGGAAATATTTCTTGATTATATTCCACAACTTAAAGAGATTCCTCAATACATATTATCATGGGATCCTGGTGTAATCAGGGAACCTATACTGAAGGAAAGAATGATGAAGAAGGGTGAAAGTGCAGAATCTCTTTGCAGGAATATTATTGAGAAGTATAGACAGACCGGTCATTTTGAAAGAAAGATTATTGATGGGAACATTGTATATTCAAGAGAGGCATGTATCTTTATCAATGAGGTCAGGTCTATAAGGAACATTATCATGGAAAACAATCTTAAACCTGATGAAGTATGCATATTGTGTTCTGAAAGCAAAAGCTCAAATGTTCCGAAAGGGTTTTCAATCGGAGATATTTGTACGGACAGACATAATCCGGTCAACAAGACTTTTACATTCTGTACAAAGGCATCTTTCGAGGGAGTGGATTTTTATTCTACAAATGCCAGTACATATATATTTATAAATGCTGGAAAAGAATGGCAGATGCTGGACATTATAATTGATATTCCACAGATTCTTGGAAGGCAAAGACTGGACGCTAATCCATTTAAAAATGATGCGACAATATATTACAAGATAAATCCGGAAACTGTTTCTGAGGAGGAATTCAGACAACTGCAGAACATGATGGAGGAAAAATCTAATTGGATAATCGAAACATACAACAAATCCACTGATGAATGTAAAGATCTCCTTATTGAATTATACCGTGATAAAGCAGCCGACAAGAAATTTACAGCAGACTATGTTGATCTTATATATGATAACGGAAAAGTTTCTCTTTCTATTAATTATCTGGTCATGGTGTCAAGATGGAACAGGTGGTTTCAAAGGAATTATTACTACAATAACTCATGCCAGTTACTAACAAGTATAAAGGCTGCACTTAACATCAATAATCGTCCTAAGGATATCAGTGATTTTGAAAGGGGATTTTATAATGCACACCACAAAGACAGGCTTAAAGGATATTCATACTTCAGAAAAAATTATCCGCAATACTCATGTTTTTTATTACAGAATCCGTTTATAGATTTAGAATATCACTATTGGTATGAAACCTTGGGCTTCGATGTTTTATATAGTCTTGATTTTAGGGAAGATGATGCAATCAAGAAATGTGACTTCCTTCTTGCGCTTAATAGGATAAAGGAGGAATGCATGAAAGAATTCAGGATTGGTTCCATTTACTCAAAGGCTGAAGTTAAAGTCAAACTCCGGGGAATATATGACAGACTCGGACTGGCAGGAAAAACTGCCAAGGCTACGGATTTATATGACTATATGGAAATCCATGAAATACAGAGGATGAATTCTGACGGCAAAAGGATATTTTTTATGGAAGTCTTAGCTCCAAAATGATTATTCATCGGGGTGTAGAGGGTTTACACCCCTTATTAGAATTATCATATCGTTTTATAAATCACTGATATACTGAACAATAGCTAAAACAATTCTTTATCATAAAAAACTTCCTACACCCCTACTTTTTACCTTTTACTCCCGTTTTTCAGACAGTTTACACCCCCATACAGAGATAAATACACCCCCAAGAAAAAGGAGTAACCATTATGCAATCGGTATGCTGTTTATCTGACTGTTCACCTTTTAGACTTATCTCCGGTTGATATATATACATTTGTGGAATCCAACTTTCAGATACTACATAATATCAATCTTTTAAGCAAGCAAGCGGTATGACTTGTACTCCATCTGTTCTTGTATAGGCCATTTTACCACCTGTCAAAACTATTAAAAAATCCGGTTCACGTAATGGGACTTGTTTCTCCGTCTTGTTATATTCCTGAATAAGACGTCTGATTTCCAACAGATGTTTTGCACCGTCTTCTATTTCTTTTGCCAGTGTGCTGATATTCCTTGCATACGACCTCATTATTTGCCGTACTATTTTAGGATTACGTTGTTTACCATCAACCCTGGAGATATCATTCTCACAAACACTGTTGACATAATCTTTTGCAACTGACATGGCTGATTTCTGACTCATTTGAAGAGTGGCTGGCCAACCACCACGACAAGCCGCGCATATCGGTGTTTTTGTGGTGTTTTAATCGGTATTCTTGTGGCATTTCAACCTGTATTTTTGCGGTATTTCAATCATCAAACTGTCGGCCTCAAAAAGTGGACAAGTAGCAGCATTTCAATCGTTATACCCCCAAATATTGAAATTGGCTTATAATGTACTAATGACTTTTCACAGTGCAATGAACATCCATATGGGTGTAGATGGTTTACACCCCTCATTAAGATTATCATATTATTTTATAAGCACCTGATATACTGAACAATAGAAGAAATATTCATCTTCGTAAAAAACTTCCTACACACTACCTTTTTACATCCTACACCCATTATTCAGACTGTTTACACCTTATCCGCCAATAAATACACCCTCAAAAAAAATAAGCCATATAAAAAAGAAACGCACCCAACGAGAGGTGCGTTTTTGTTATATTCATCGTTTATTTTTTTTATATCTTCCTAATGCATTCTTGAGTTCATATTTCTTTATCCCAAGTTCTTTTGCCATGGTGCCTAATCCTATTGGTTTCCCATTTTCACCAGTTGTGCCTCTCCTATTTAAGCAAGACTCAAGGACTTCATCTGGAATCACAGTTTTTGAAATTGCAGCCGGACATTCTACGGTGTGTTGTGCTTCTATATTATTTGGCTCAACTGCAGCAGAGGATGAGAACTTGGTAATGTACCTTTCCATGCAGTAGTTGGCAATATACAGAGTAATTTCTACAACCTTATCCTTATTGCTTTTTTTGTTGTTGAAGTCTACAAGCAACATATGTAAAACTATTGCATAGTGAAATGCGATAGCCGCTATGGAATTCCGATGCTCCTTACGTTCCTTAATCCCGTCATGCTCATACAGGTCATATTGCCCAGATAACCATACTTTAAGAGCTTTTTTTACATAGTCAAGATCTACTACATACTCACTACAGGGGTTATCTCCTTTTTCATTATCATGGTTGAAGCAATAGGTATGTCTCCATGACCTTATTTTCTCCCTAATTTCCTTAAGTTCTTTGTCTTGAGGGAACTTGAAATCTGGAAGTTCTCTACCGGACTCAGGAATTATAGAGAAACAGAAGCGTCTTGCTGTTCCACCTTCAACTTCGTTTTCATTAAAGAATCTGTTTATAGCTTGAGGTGTCCCGGTAAAAGAACAATTCATGAATACATTGAAAATGCCATTGCTTTGATCCTTTCCGAAACGGTTTCTGTAATATTGCTCGTTGTCGAAAGCTTTCCGCAGAATTTCCGAATCAAGACTTGAGTTTCTTGAAAAAACTTTCTCAACAGTTGAAAACTCTGTTTCCATGATAAAGTTATGAACATCTTTATTGTTAGCAAGGAGTTCAGCAAATTTAGGAGCAGATATATCAATGCCAGCGGTCGATATTATAGTATTTGCACCACCATTGGCATATTTGATTCTGTCCTCTTCAATCACTTCAAGAAAGAGATCCTTGTATATTGAAGCAAAATAACTTTTTCCAGAACCGCTTTCCCCTTCCACTATCAATAGTAGATTAGGACCATGTTTCCTTCCGTCTATATACACAGATCTTACTCTTGAAAAGCATATGGCTCCCATTGCCGTCAATAAATGTAACGCCATCGGTACTTTATATCCATCCGGGCAACCTGATATTATTTTACCAAGCACGGGAATCTTGGAAAAGTCAGGTGTAGGAAACTTTGCCTCAAAATCGCTAATCCACTTGCTGGGATTAACTGAGCATACATTGGTTACTATTCCTCTGGATGGACGTAGCTGACTATTGAACTTAGAGTATTTTAATCTTGCCTCCATTTCTTCTATCTTGTTCTTCTTACGATTGTTATCTATGCGCATGGTATTTTCAGCACAAGCATTCTCATAACGGATTCTGTTGTCTGTCTTTGCATTTTCCAGACGAATATCTCGATTCACTTTGTTATTGCCTTTTACAGTATCACCAATGAGGCATATACCTAAACCCAATAAAGCTGTATACGCACAAGCACTACCAAAACTCACAGTATCCCTGAATGGCCTGTCTCCGGAATATGATGCATTTCCAATTCGGATGATTGATCTACGATGCTCATTTTCAGATTTACGTTCAAAATTAAACGTCTCTATTCTCTTCATATATTTCATTAAAATTTAAAGGGTTAATAATAAACTCAATTATAGCCACTGCGTAAGCGGTTGCCTGCTCCGAAAATAATCCGGTCACAGGACTTAACTCCGTTCTTTTCATTTAACATATTTTATTACTCTCCATAAACGATACTAAATCAGCCTTCTTGACATATATTTTTCTTCCATACTGTGAAAAAGGCACTCTATGTTGATCTCTATAAGTCTGCCACGTGCGCTTGGAGACTCCAAGAAATTTTCTTGCTTCCTCACTTGACAAATACTCATCGCAATCTGCAGCAGGACAAATTACTTCTAACCTGTTCTTTATAATTGCGATATCATCGCAAACACTCTCCCAAATAGATTTAGGGAGCAATATAAAATTTTCATTCGCCATAAAAAAAATCATTAATTAAACTGGATGCAAATTAAACTCATATTTCAACTCAAAGATCTATTGTATAGCAAACTTTACAGTATAAAAAAAGAGGCTGTCTCAAAATAGAGAAATTGGACAGACATACTTATAATTTATAAGTTATAGTATTAAAATCTCCTGCTTTTAGCCATATCATTAGAGTAAACTAAGGCTGAAACAGGAGATTTTTTATTTCTAAGTTTCAATCTGTAATATTTTTACTTTTGCAATTCTATTTTGAGACAGCCTCTTATCGCATATCTGATTTACAGGATATTACATATTATTGCATAAGTTATAAGAAACAACTGTTATGATTCCAATTGAGACATAACATAAGGAAATTACTAAAAAAGAATTTAAGAAAAAACAATAAAGCAACGGTCAAAATGCTTATAATATATTTGAAGGTACTGAATGGAAAAACAAAAGTCTGGCAGAACATACCCTGAAAATGATACAGAAACTTTATCGAATATACGCTTTTCCGATTATTATAAATATAGAAAGAACGCAACAAGCTACGGGTATACCAATCTGCATCTCTGTTGAATTTATTCTTAGAATGTGTCAAATACATATTTATTAATATACATCTCTAAAGCCTAATGCGACAGAGGTCTCTGATATGTGCATCAATTACTATAGCTCGAAATGAAGGTATGATTCAAAGGTATAAATACAGAATTTATACAATACTATAAAAATGAAATACGCTCAGCGACGGATATATGTAAGTTTTATAATCTCAATTACAATACAATTAAAGCCTAAAAAATACAATAAGAAATAAAACTCCACTACCAACTTGACACTTGCTGATAAGAAGAGCTTATTGTTCTTATGGTTATCCTATGTTTACTTTAGTGGAAGTTTACATCAATACCAGCCTGCTTCAACAATCCAAGTAAAATGTCATGATATTCCGAATTTACATTTAGTTCATGAGCTAAAGAAATGATAAAATGAAACAAATAGTATTATTTTGGAATAGATTATATTTTTGCATTTTTAATTTCAATAGGCGAATGCAATTATATTACTATAAGGTGGTCTTATGCATATCTAATAGTGTGTTGCAATGCTGTAAAAGAAAGCCTCTGAAAGCAAAAAAAAATGTCATAGAGGCATTAGTTGACGCAAAGTGCAGCACTATCATTTTAGTCGCTGATGTAACAATGTTGGCATTTACAGCACTATTACTATGGACTATGATTAATTTTACATCGATGATATTTCCTTGGTTATCATTGGTCCATACAGAAAAGATTACTTTTTGCATAATAACGGTATTCCCTGTTCTTTTCATAAATTACAGGATGTTATGGAGAAACGATAGATATATTGAATATTTCAAAATCTTTCAAAAGGCAACATTGATATCTTGCAGAATATGGAGCATAATAACAGGCATGTGCGTATTGATAGTTTTTGCATTATTTATATTTAGTTTGAGTATAATGTAAAACTATATTTCACTTTAGGAAGGATGATACATATGTCATCCTTCCTTTGGTATGCTCGGCATGAGTTTATTCTTTTACCTTTGCGCCAGGAATCAAGTTCAAACAAATTGGTTAACGGGTATTAAGGTGAACTATTGCTGTCCGGCAAAACACAAAAGAGCATAAAAATCCTCCCCGAAGTCCCGTAAAATAGGACTTCGGGGTTTATTTTTTCAAAAGTAAGCCCCCTTAATCGAAAAGACTTGGTTCTGGTGGTGCTTTTTGCCTCCTCTTTGCAAGGAAATCATTCCAGGTTTTCTCGGGATTTTCCATGAATGCGATAAATCGACGTAGAACATGAGCATAAGTCGTACCATGGTAACAACCTGCGAGAATGCACAGTGCCTCTTGATGCTTCTTGACAGAACTGTTATCAGCAGATTTGCAATCAAGACTACCCATGTCTCCCCATAGAAGAAATGAAGCGGAAATTTTTGTTTTAGCTGTTTGTATAGCGACTCGATGGCCCATCTGAGGCGATAAATTTCAGAAATGTCCTCAAACGTGAACTCAAAGTTGTTGGTCAACAGCACAACCGGCTTCTTTGTCTCGTAAAATATCTCCACCCTACGTGCCTCATGGGTGAGTTCCCCTCTTGTAAAAAGCACTTTCTTGTCTATGTGCGGCACCAGTCCCTGCGGGTTGACGTAAGTAATGGATTCAAGTACCTCGTACTTAAGGTTTTTCTTCATTTTGGTCACGTAGCACACGCCTTCTTCGGTAAGACGTTGGAATTGTGCGATGTCGACGTAACCACGATCCATCGCCAAAGTGGAGTCTTATGTCAAATGCACCTCCTTCAGCAGGTAATGATCGTGTTTTGCGGCAGATGTGAGCTGCACCACCATCGGCACGCCGACATGATACTTCATTACCGTATGCACTTTCATGCCGCCTTTCTTCTTGCCTGATTTCTGGTGCCGCCCGACACCTTTGAGTATGTTGTCAAAGAGCGTTATCGTGGTGGAATCCATCATGTAGAGCAGTTTCTCCCAGTCTTTAGGCTCGTGAGTCTGCCCCTTATGTAAGAGTTAGGTAAACGACTCTCTCATTTACTCATTGATAAAGCTGACAACGCAAAAGACTTTTCAATAAGATTCAAAAGGATGGTAGGATTGAAACTCTTGCCATCCTTTTTCGATTAAGTCTAACAATCTACACTCTGTCAGCTTTTGGCTTTCTTGCCAATGGTTATTATTCAATAATGGCTCTTTTTCTAACGATATGCTGTTTTTACCAAGAATTTACATAAAAGTTGTTATAATATATATAAATATTCGTCTTTGATACTTCCTGCCATTATCTTTGCCGATTAAAATGTTAGTGCAAAGCAATAATGGAGTAATAGAAACGTAAAAAGTAAACAACATGGAACGCAAAGAACAGACCGGGCATATCTGTAGATGGATGGCTTTAGGCATCATGACTGCCATCATCATCGTAGGATGTACCATTGTAATCGGCCTATTTGAATGGCGCGACAGAAGCAGGATGGAGAGCAGGATTGCAGAGACGTATCTTGGGCGGAAAAGCATATTTTACTTGAACATGGGTGACCGCCGCACCGAGGTGAACCATCCTGCAAGCGGCATCACCACCTTTACGTATGATGCACTCGGCAATGTGCTGGCCAAGCAGACTGCCAACCTTGCCAAGGAAGGCAAGTTCATCACTTACGATTACGATTATCACCGGCTGACGGGCATCAACTATCCCGACCACCCGGAGAACAACGTGAAGTATTACTACGGCGGACGCAACGCCTCGCAGAACCGCATCGGTCGTCTGATGCTCCGTGAGGACGGAACGGGAGCCATCGAGTACTTCTACGGCAAGATGGGCGAAGTCACCAAGATCCGCCGCACGCTGATTGTGCCCAACCAGGCGATTGCCACCTATGTGACGCAGTGGACCTACGACAGCCACAACCGCCTCCTGGAAATGATCTACCCGGACGAGGAGAAGGTCACTTACTCCTACAACCTCGGCGGTCAGCTGGAGAAGGTACGCGGCTACAAGTCCTATGGCTATGACTACGTGAACCGCATCGGCTATGACAAGTTTGAGCAGCGCACCTACCTGAAATACTGCAACGGTGCGGAGACCTTCTACACCTACGAGCCCGCACGCCGCAGGCTGCAGAATCTGACGGTCAACGCAGGCGGCAAGTCCATCATGGACAATGGATATACCTACGATGCCGTAAGCAATGTGCTCAGCGTTGCCAACAAGGCCGCACTTCCCGAAAGCGGAAAGGCGGGCGGACAGATGGCGCATGCCTATACGTATGACGCACTCTACCGCTTGGCAAGTGCTACGGGAACCTATGCCGGAGCGGACAGCAAGACAGCTTCCTACCGGCTGGAGATGGGCTACGACAACATGCACCGCATCGTGTCGAAGAAGCAGCATCTCACGCAGCAGGGCGTGCAGTTCGACGGTACGCTCCATGTGGGCTATGACCTGGCCTATACCTACGGCAAGACTGAGGGCAGGAAGTTCCAACTGGCCGAAGTGAAGGATGCGAACTACCGCACGGAAGAGAATCCGGATTCCGTGGCCAAGGTGGACAACAACCATACCTATACTTACGATGCCAACGGCAACCTGGTCTATGTCAATACAGGCCGCATCAAGCAGGATGGCACATTGGATTCCACCGCAGCCGAGCGCAAGCTCCGCTGGGACGAGGAGAACCGCCTGACGGCTTCCGATGACAACGGCTTCGTGACCAACTACTGGTATGATGCCGACGGTGAACGTACGGTGAAGACCAGCGGTGAGGGAGAACAGCTTATATAGCTCAAAATGTCATCGTGTCAAAAAGGTCAAAGTGTCATTGACCTTTTTAGATTTTGCAATAATGGCCGTGTGCCTCTTTCCGGATAAATTCACGGGCACCTTCCCGCAGAAAACGCTTGACGGTGGATTCCGAAAGGCCAATCCGCTTGCCGATACCTACCGCTTCGGAAGTGGTAAACGAGGAAGGCAGGAGGGATAGCAGTTCGGTGTGCCGCTGGTCTAGCACACCGACTTCCATTTCCGGCGCTATACGGCTCTCCATGGCACGGAAGTATTCCGTCAGCCGGATGGCACGGTCGGCGCTTTCCTCGTCAATCTCGTTCATGTCGGCTTCTCCACAAATACCACGCATGACTTGAATGACCAGACAGAAGCGGATGAGGTAGGTTTCCAACTTGCCGCAGAGGGCTTTCTCCGCCTCGCTTTCCGACTCCACATAGACACAGCTGTTCACTTCGTTCTTCCATCTGATCAAACGCTGTTTGGCTGCCGGTGAAAAGAAAAGTTCAAAGGGATTTATTTTTCCCTCCTGTCCAGCCGGAGGCTGAACAGCATCCACCTGACGGATGATGCGTTCCCATTCATCCAGAATTTCTTCCGGCATGGAAGCCTCGTTCCAGGATGGCATGGCAGCTATATCCGGATAGACTTTCAGGAAACGTGAGGAAAAGCCGTTCTGCGAGCGTTTCCCGCCAAACAGCGAGGAGAGCATGCCGGGTTGGGTAGTTCCGATAATGGAACAGTAAGGATTGGGCAAGAAGATATACTCGTTGTTCGACTTGCGGGTGTATTTGAAGGGAGTACCACTGAACAGACTGAGAAAGTAGCTTTCGTCCGAACCGTTGTAGCGGTTGAAGTTGGAGAGCAGGCTGTCTATTTCGTCATTGTAGATGAGTATGCCCCGGGGATTGTCGCGCAAAGCGGACACAAGAGCCTCGATGGTGGAGTTGACCACCACGTGACACTTGCGCTGCGGCATTTCCATTTCTTCAGGCAACGAGTGCTGCTTGCGTTGTTTGGCGGTCAGCCTCTCCCATTTGCGGTACTGCCTGATTTCCTGCGCATAGATATGGTCTGAAGCTTCATCCAGTTTGAGCAGCGGGGCTACCGCCTGACGCAACGGAGGTGTCTTGCCGCAGCTGGGCGGGCCAACCAGTACCACATAGAGAATGGGACGGCTGACCCACCCGGTCATGAAACGGGCTGACCAGGTATTGCCCATAGCGGCTGCAAATGCAGTGAAAAAAGAAACAGCCGTAAAGTCCACCTGATAGTGCTCGTACTTCTGCAGGGATTCCACGATATGCCTTACGGGCACAGGAAATATACCCAGAGGGAAAAGAATGTTTTTTTCCATAAGCTCATAGGATTTGGTTGCGTTGTCCAAGCGCCTTGCGCACTTCGTACTCGGGATAAAGCACCTTGTTGCCGGTCTTGACGGGTTTGAGGATGCCTTTCCTGTCCCAATGCCACAGGGTGGCATCACATACACCGAACAGTTCCTTTACTTCTGCCTTGGATAGCATGCGCTCCTTACGGGCGGCTTCCACCATCGAGCCGAGTTCATCCTTGGCACGGCGGATTAGTTCATCGGAAAATGCCTTGAGGTCTGCGGCATCCATTTCCACTCTCACATGGGCTTTGCCCTCACTGAGGATATTGAATAAATCTTCCATACATACTGGTTTCCGTCCGGGTTACGACGGCTTCTGCGGACGGATTTAAAACAGAAGCGCCAGCGTTCCGATATAGAACGATGGCGCAAAAGTAACTGGCAATCAGTTGAATTTAAAAGAAATAAGAGTTCGTTCGGTTCGCTGACCCGAAAACGAACTAAACGAATTGAAAAGAATTGATTTCAGTCGGCTGTTTCAGTGGCAAGGAGCAGTACTTCGGTCTTGATGATGTCGATGGCAAAGCGATGTTCGGGTTCATCCTTGCCGTATTGCTTCCGGTTGGGAGAAAGGTTCTTCAGGTAATTGACGCTTTTCTGTACCTGGCGGTGTCCTACGATTGAATGTTGTGGATAGGCTGCCTTCAAGGCTGCAACAAAGTCGGTCACGGCCACCTTGGAGCTGATTTCCGCCGTTTCTGCCAGTGCGAAATACAGATGGGCTATATCCATGCCGCTGCGGCCATAGCCCAGCCATGCTCCGATACGCTTTACCCGGTTCTCATCCTTCGAGGCAAGCATGTGCTGGAAACTTTCTGCCGTAAATGCTTCCTTTCCTTCCGCTTCCCGGCATCTGCGGTGCAGTTCGACCCGCTGAAAGAACTTCCCCCAGAACAGCTTGAACAGGCTGGAAAGCATCTCCCTGTATGTGCGTTTGTCCTGTGCCACGACTGCCTTGTCCAGTTCGTCGGCCACCTGTTCCGGAGCTGACTCTCCGTACTTCACCCAGGCAGCCATGGCCATGTGGTCCTCATTCTTTTCCCTCAAGTAGTTTTCCGCAAAGTCCGATAATGCCAGGTGTTCCAACAAGGAGGAAACGTCAAACCGCCCGGTGGTGACCATCCGTTCCACCTCCTGCTGGAAATCCGGAGAGAGCCGGAAAGCATCCTCACCCAATTTCAGGACGCCTCCTATTCCTTCCGTTTTCATTTTGGCTGCAAACCGGGCATATTCCTGCGGATGAGCTTCCATCCACTCCTTTACCGTGTCCGCTCCTTTGGCCGGAGCTTCTTCTTTTCTTTTCATGGCAAATCTTTTTTAGGGTTGAAAAAGGCAAAGATAAGTGCCTTGCCTGTCAAAAAAGAAATGCACAACATAAATCTACTCAACAGACTTCATTTTCCCTATCTGTTGTTCTGGTTGATAAGGTTTACAATCACTTTCAGCATGGTGTCCTTCTCCTCAGTACGGCTTTCCGCTATCATCAGGGTGAGCGCCACCAGGGTATTGTCTGCGATGCGCTTGGTGCCGTCTTCATTGTAAAGGATGCCATTGCCATTGAGAAACCACAGAAACAGCGTGGCGGCGATACGTTTGTTGCCATCGCTGAAGGAATGGTTCTTGGTGACAAGGTAAAGCAACATGGCAGCCTTCTCTTCAACCGAGGGATAAAGATCCTCGCCTCCGAAGGTCTGGTATATCTGCCCGATGGAGCTTTTGAACGAGTCATCTTTCTCGTTGCCGAAAAGCGGGCTGCCTCCGAACTTCTCATGAAGCTGGCGAATCACCTCCATGGCATTTTCGTAAGTGGCATGAAAGGCTGCCCGGGGTGTGGTCTTTTCTATCGTCAACTCCTGATAGTCGTAACGGTCGAGCGTATCGAGCGCATAAGTATAATCCACCACGACATTGAGCAGCGAACGGCTGTCCTCGGTCAACCTCTCTTGATTCTGGATAGTACGTCCCAGCACCTTGACCAACTGGCTGAGTTCATCGAACTTCTGACTGGCTATGCGCTCATTGATGGCATAACCTTGAAGCAGGTATTGTTTCAATACCTTATTGGCCCAAATGCGGAAAGCAGTTGCATTTTTTGAATTGACACGATAGCCAACCGAAAGGATTGCATCAAGATTGTAATGGTCAACTATCTCTATGGATGCCCCTCTAAATCCCCTGTTCACGACTGTTTCCATTTTGGAAATAGTCGCATCTCGGTCTAATTCACCAGAGGCGAATATATTCTTTAAATGTTTGGAAATAGCCGGAACCTTCGTGCCGAATAATTCTGCTATTTGACGCTGAGTCAACCATATAGTCTCTCCACTGACAGTTACGTCCAATTGCATCTCGCCATTGGGCATCTGATAAATGACTATTTCATTCTGAGTATTCATAAAGCAAAGTTAGGATAAAGTTTTGAAGTTATGATACTTTCTGTTTTTTATCAACACTAAAACACATCAGCTTTCGCGCCATTGGCTATAGCATCAATCTCATCCGCAATCTCATCGGAAGAGAGCTTGATGTAATCCATGAAAGTCTTCTGCGTCTTATGTCCGCTTACGTGCATCATCTGCAAGATGGTGTATTTGTGCGTCAGGTACATATTGGTGATACCGCTACGACGGGCTGTATGCGTAGTGACACAGTTGTAACGGGGCATCATCACTTCACCCTTACTGTTCCTCTCCACATTGATTTTTCCATCTGCTTCCTGCTTCCGCTGCTTCATGGTCAATTTGGTGTGAACCTTTGCAGTCAAAGAAGGAACCGTTTCAGACAATTCCTTTAGGATTTCCTTGATATAACGGTTGAGAATGACATCAACCACAGAAGGCAGGTTATAATTGTACTTTTCACAGATAGCCTGCAAGTTCGGATTCATAATGGGAATCTTTACTTCCGTATGGGTCTTTTGTTGCACAAGCCGGATAATAGGTGTCCCTTTGGCCGTAGTTGTAAAACTGTCAGGGGAAATGTTGTTGTAGTCGCTTACTCGCTGACAAGTATAGCAGCCCACCAGAAAGACATCACGTACCTGTTCCTGGAGTCCGGTCAGTGGCATTTCATACAAGGCTTGCAACTCGTCTGAAGTCAGATAAATCTCGGCAGCCTTGTCTTTTTCCTCAATTTTCTTTTTTGAAAAGCACTGGGTCGCACGGTCATTGTCATGTATGCCATCCGTATAAGCATAACCGATAAGTGCTCGAAGGGTCACCAGATACTTATTCTGTGCAGTAACCATATAACCTTCCTTCTCCATGAATGCTAAAAACTTGGCGACAAATTCCCGATTCACCATCCCCCATGTATATTGATGCTTTTTATCAAAGCAACCATATAGCCTCATGAAACTGTGCCAAGCCTTTACAGTCCCGGAAGAATACCTGTCGTTCCCATTCAAGCGCTTACCTGACTTGATTTCAGCACAAAAATCTGAAAGATAATTCCATATCTTGGCTTTCTCTGCCGCAATACCTGCCTGAATAAGCCGCTCCTGTTCTTGCCGGATACGTTCCTCCTCTTGCCTCGCATGTTGTTCCGCTTCCTTCTGAGCACGTAGGATTTCATACCTTTCCGGATTGGAAATGGCCAATATTTCCGATTTGACGTGCTGTCTATCGAATTGGGGAGCTGACATCTCACGTTCCAGCATCACTTCAATCCGTCCTAACTTATCATGCAGTTTCGGATTTTGCTTACGATGCCGTGCCAATGAATCTTCATCTGCTACAGCAGCCTTCCATTCCGGCACCCCTACCTGAATACGTGTAGTAAACTGCACATCAATCCTTCTGTTTGGGTCCTGTACTCTTACAAAAAGAGTAGCCTTTTCTTTATACTCATCCTTTTTGAGGAAATAAAATCTGGAAAGTGTTTTTGCCATAACCCAATCGTTTTTAGTGGATAATATTACACTTACAAAGATACAAAATTTCCCTATAGTTACCTATGGAGTTACCTATAAAAATCACATTAAATTCAAGTGATGTATATTCACTATTATTTAAAACGATTGATATTCAGCTATTTTACAGTTATTTTGCTTTAATCAAGTTGATTACAATTTAACTTTAATAGTACTGGTGGCACCAC